>Ga0208246_1001229_pt1 | contig 15021 bp, 10 predicted proteins | sample RifOxyD2_FD_184039 | JGI IMG/M metagenome (GOLD analysis project Ga0208246, IMG submission 184039) | Soil microbial communities from Rifle, Colorado - Rifle Oxygen_injection D2 (SPAdes) | ecosystem: Environmental > Terrestrial > Deep subsurface > Rock core/Sediment | place: Rifle, Colorado... | reverse complement strand
CGTCCTTCAAACGTTTGAAGGGTCCTGAGAGGCGTGCAAGGCTATCCGATGCGGTACGCTGGATTTCATGTATCGTTGGCAAATCGTAACATATCTTACCTTCTTTCATAACCGGTATCAAAAGGGGTGTTCCCCCAACATTTTCACCTTCAAGCCCGATCACATCCCCCATAAAATTGCCGTTTTTATCAGCAGCACGGTACACCTGTTTCCTGCACGGATACGTAAGTTTGTCTTCGCTGAATTTCATCATGGGTATGGTCTTTCCATTGTGTTCCCGTTCAACTAATTTATATATCCCGCCCAGGGCTGGCGTGTCTTTAGAGGTGACCATCTCAGTGCCTACACCAAAGGAGTCGATAGGTGCGCCATTCTGGAGCAAATCATCGATACGCTCCTCATTCAAATCTCCACTTGCAACGATCTTGACATGGTGTAATCCCTCGGCATCGAGTATTTTTCGCACTTCCCTGCTCAGTTTCAATAAGTCCCCACTATCGATACGGACACTCTTTAATTTCTTGCCGATCAACGCTGCATGCCTGGCGCCAACCAGGGTATCATATGTATCGATGAGCAGGATGGTGTTATCAGGAAATATTTCGTGAAATTTGCGGAAGGAGTCTTGCTCGTTTTCAAAGACCATTACCCATGAATGGGCAATGGTTCCTACGGCTGGGATGCCTAATTTATAAGCTGCAAATACATTGGATGTGCCTTTACACCCGCCTATAAAACTCGATCTTGCGGCCAGAACTCCCGCCTGTGGGCCATGGGCGCGACGCGTGCCGAAATCAATTACCTCGCGCCCTTTTGCCGAATAAACAACCCTTGACGCCTTGGTTGCGATTGATGTCTGAAAGTTAATGGCAGAAAGAAGATACGTTTCCACAATCTGTGACTCTATAATAGGCGCAGTGACCCTAAGTATGGGTTCTTCTGCAAAGACAATTGTTCCTTCAGGCATGGCGTGGACTGTGCCGCTGAAGGTAAAATTCTTCAGGTATTCAAAGAATTTGTGACTTACGTGGTTAAAGATAGGCAACTGTCTTAAATATTGAATGACCTCTGCTGAAAATTTAATGTGGGTAAGATAGTGCAGCGCCTGCTCCTGTCCCGCTGCAATGAGATAAGAACGATTTTTAGGCAGGTGGCGGACTGATAATTCGAAGGTCGCACTATCCTGCTTATGCTGTTCATAATATCCGGCAGCCATAGTAAGCTGGTATAAGTCGGTAACAATACCAAGTGAATTTTCTGGCAAAAATAGGGATTCCGGCTCTTTCATGTAAATAAATTCCTATACAATTAAATTATTCGGATGCTCTTGTTTATTGTGTTATCCCGAATGGAGAGAAGAACCGCTTTTCACGATTAGTATAAACTCTGTTAAGAATTTCCTCTACGTAATTTCGCAATATTACTGCTAAATCGATTCAGGGTCAAGGAAAAGCCATGCACATCGCAATGATATTGCTTGAAATATTGCATCATAGTATCAAAAATATGCATTGTATCTTTTCAGTAGGGCTGTTATCATAATCAAGCGTTTGGGAATTTCAACATAATCTTTGTCATTCCCACTTTTTGCTGGTTCAATCGTCCTCGATTGAACCGAAATGTTTTGGTTCAGGCTACAAACCAAAACCAGCGTAAGCGTAAAAGTCGCTATTGAAGACGACCGAATTTAAAGTCAGAAAGGCGTAAGAGGCATGGGGAATTTAAAAGATAAACATATCATGATAACCTCTGGACCAACGAGAGGCTATATAGACGCCGTAAGGTATATTAGTAATAAATCCACGGGAAAATTGGGAGCTACAATCGCAACTGAAGCCCTTAAAAGAGACGCCTCTGTAACTTTTGTTTATGGAACAGGAAGTAGCGTCCCCGACATTACCTTATTAAGTAAAGACCGCACCCGTCGACTTGCGCTTATTGAGATAGAGACGATTGATGACTTGCTGATAACAATTCAGGAAAAACTGAAAGGTAAATCATTCGATTCCATTATACATGCTATGGCGGTGCTGGATTATGCCCCCGAAAAATATCATGAGGGTAAATTAACCTCGACTAAAGATACGTTGACAATAACTTTACTAAAGACACCCAAGGTTATAAAGCAAATACGGGCTTTGTGGCCGCATGCTTTTTTGATAGGTTTTAAATTAGAGGTGGGTTTATCGAAAGATGAGCTTATGGAAAGGGCGTATGCATCCATGATTGAAAGCAGGGTGGATTTAGTCGTAGCCAATAATCAAAATGAAATTGCAGGAGACACACACCGTGCCTACCTCATTAATGCACACAAAGAGGTAGAATCGGGATGCGAGACCAGGCAGGACATAGCAAGCAATCTGATGGACTTAATAGCAAAAAATTGGTAATAGTTCAGCTATCTTAGACAGGATGAACAGGATTAACAAGATAAAAACTACCTTACTTCATCCTGAATATCCTGTTAATCCTGTCAAATCTTTTTTTGAGTTTCGCGATTACATTATGTTAGTGTATCGTATTATATTATAGACATTAATGGGTTTATTAACGCCCTTTAGTTTCACATTTTTAATTTCTTCTGTTTCCGGTTTTATATTTTTCATTTCATTCAATGTTCGCGGGGTAATCAAAATCTGGTCTGCCTTTGCCTCCAGTTGTAATCTATGGGCAATATTGACCTGATGTCCTATGACAGTGTAACTTAACTGGGTTGCAGAGCCAATATTTCCTACCGTAGCATATCCGGTATTTATACCGAAACAAATACTAATATTACCGCCATGCTCAAGCCAGTGATTGCGAAGTTCGTGTGTTTTTTCACGCATATCTATGGCCATCCTTACTGCCCTTTCGGCATGATCGTCAAAATTAATCGGATCTCCAAAAAAAACAAGGATGCCATCCCCCATGAATTTGTCAAGTGTGCCTCCATAGGTAAAAATAATTTTGGTCATTTCTGTAAAATATTCGTTTAATAAATTTATGGTATCTTCCGGCTCCATACTCTCAGATGCCTCGGTAAAACCTTTCAGGTCAGCAAAGCATATCGTCAATAATTTTCTGGCATTGATCAGATATTTATCGCTTCCATTAGAAATAATGCTTTCGGCAATTTGTGGAGAGACGTACCTTTTTAAACGGCTGGTCCTCTGAATTTCTTCGACCTGCTTTGTTACCTTATCTTCCAGAGAGTGATTGAATTCTTCGATTAGTTTATTTCGTTCCCTGAGGGTTTCATTGAGTTTAACGTTTTCTACGATATTTTTGTACGATTCCACTGCGCCTGCGACCGTATCGAGGAGTTGCTCAGGATCGCTCCCCTTAACCACATAGGCATGTGGTCGAAAGTGCTTGCGGATGTCGATCCTTTTTTCTCTTTCATCATATCCTGTATGGAAAATAATGGGGACATACTGATTTTTGGATTTGATAATCTCAAAGACGTCCAGTCCGGACATGTCTGGCATATTAATATCCAGTATGACTCCAAAGACGCTGTCATTAAATTTATCAATAGCCTCTTTCCCCCCACTGCAAGTCAAGACATCGTATCCTTCCTCCTCCAGTATCGTAGCTGTAGTTTGTAAAATTGAAGTATCGTCATCTACGAGCATGATGCGGGTTTTACTCGGTATTTCTTGTATCATTTTTTGTCCCTTATGTTTTAGTGATAGGTAATTTAACGGTAAAACTTGCACCTTCTCCTTCCGTACTCTTTAAATCAATAGACCCTTCATGCCTTTGAATGATGTTGGAACTTATGGCCAGTCCCAGCCCCATCCCTTTGGGTTTTGTGGTGAACAGCGGATCAAATATTTTATTTTTAATAGTATCGGGTATACCACACCCTGTGTCAGTTATTGTAACCGCTAAAAAGTTATTTTCTCTTCGTGCATGGATAGTTAACCAACCGCCTTTGGGCATGGCATCCAGGGCATTTTGAATAAGGTTTATTAATACCTGCTCGATCTGGTTAGCATCGACAGCAACCAAGGGCAGGGTATCTTCCACTTGAACAACTTTATTAATTTTATCAGGTATTTTAAGTCTTGAAAGAGAAGATTCAATAATAGAACAAATATTTGTGGGAGATACTGTAGGTTTTGCCGTCCTTGAAAATCCCAAAAGGTCATTGACGATTTTTATACTTCGGTCTGTTTCTTTCTCAACGATTTCTACTAATTTATTAAACTTCTGGACATCGTTTGATATACAAGTATTGCCGCTCTTCTTTTTTATGATAAAAAGTGCGTTCCTGATGGCTCCCAGCGGATTTCTCAATTCGTGCCCTACGCCCGATGCCAATTTACCAACGATGGCCAATTTTTCCGAACGTACAAGGCGTTCTTGTGCCTCATTCAACTGTTCATTTATTTTGACTAATTCTTTATTTGCGTTGGACAGGTTGTTAACATTTTCCCGTAACTGCGCCATAATTTTTTCTTTCTCGTCATAAGACGCCTTGAGCGCCTTGGTCATTTGGTTGAAACTTAAAGACAGCTGCCCAATTTCGTCTCGGGAGTGGATGTCCACCGTGCGTGTGAGGTTTCCCTTGGCGATATCGAGGGTGATACTCGCCATGTGTCGTATGGGAGAAACAAAGTATTTTGTAAAAAAGAACGTAATGCATATCCCTCCACAAACGATACACACTCCCATAGGAATAATGCTTCGCAGAATAATCCTGTGAATTCTTTCATTCAATTTGTGTGGGGATAAGCCGATTTGTACGAAACCTAAAATCTTTTGTTCTGCTTTTGCAGGTATTTCGCCCAAAAGTTGCGCTGCAAATGCTTCTTCAGAAAAGGTCTGCTTTTCAACGACAGGGATTGAAAAATCATAAAAAGTCTCGCCAGAAGAGGTAATCATGCGATGGGTAAGCTGTATATCTGAACTTTGGTAGCCATGCCTGGTGGGAATTTCTTTCATCTGGATGTTTAGCCACGAAGCATTCTCTTCGACCATGACTGTTTTACTATTTGATATACGCCAGTAACCAATTTCCTCTTCCATGTCGAGCGCCTGGACCTTTTTGATTGGAGCATCAAGAAATGCCGACTGTGTGTAGTTCAGCGCATGTTTGACCTCATTGTCCTGAGCGAGCAGTGTAACAAGAGACGTACCTAATTTTCTCAGCGACTCTTCCTGTTGTCTTTTTGAATGGATTAAAAAGAAGAGACAAATGAGTATTCCGATAATGATTATCAGTATACCCATAAAGAGGATAAGTTTAGTACGAAGACTAAACATATAAATATCCAACCAAAAAAACTAAGGATACAAAACTACATCTGGATGAGATTGAAAAGATGCGAGATTTACCCCGATTATTTCCGCCGTTTGGGTATTTAAGGTCAACTTCAATTTGTCCGGCTGCGTAATGCCGAGTGAAGTTGTCGAGGGGTTGTTCAATAACGTTTGTGCCATTCTGGCTGCCTGAAGTCCCGTGTGCGTATAATCCGGCGAAACGGAAACCAGCGCCCCTGCCTTCACTAGTGCATCCGAAGTGCAGAATATAGGCAGGTGATGTTTTAAAAGTATTTTCGAGATAGCATTGAGTGAGGTCTTTGTAATGACCGTACTATCAGGTATCATCCATAAGACATCAATTTTATCGATCATATTTTTTAGCGCCGGTGTAACTTCACTTTCCGATGTGACCTCTTTTTTAATGAAATTAAATTCAAGTTTTTTTATCACGCGGCCTGCCTCCGAGACAATATTCCCGGTCTTTGTAGGATCATAAATGACCCCTACATTCTTACGTGCGCCAAGAAGCTCTTTTAGAATAGCGAATTGATCTTCTACCGATACTTCCGAAGAAATACCCGTTATATTGGCGCCCTGTAAATTAAAACGCTTATGATTGATAACCATACAGAAGATAATGGGAACATCGGTAAATTGCTCTTTTACAAGGGTTGCAGCAAGTACGCCTACGGCTAAGATGAGATCCGGTTCGAATTCGTTGTCTTTGATATTTTGAATAATTCTTTTGCCTTCGTCTGCATCTCCATTCAGGTTATAGATTGCATTTATGGAGATGTTTTTTCCCTTGCATCCTTCTTCAAACCCCTTAATTGCCTCGCTATAGGCTGCAATTTGTTGACTCTGAATAATGACGACCTTGTTTTCTTTGGCAAAAATTTGAGGAGAAAGAAATGAGATTTGGGAAAGAAAGGCGAGGATAAACCAAAAAACGGTGAAAATTTTTAAACTATGCTGATGTAGGTATTTTTCTATCATGATTTAATCTTAATAATTATTGCATATTATGTCAACAGGAGAAAATTGCCATTTACAAATTTTAATAAATTAGTTTCAGATTCTTTTTGACAAAAAACACGCTTATGGTATACTTCCCCAGTTAGATAGGACTTATTAGGTTTGCATGAAAGAATCGAACATCATTTCAGGAGGCTGTCCATGCACTTTCGGTGGAAATATTGTATTTCCCTGTCTTTTCTTACCATCTTTTATTTATGCGGTTGTTACGCCCCGCCCGCATTCAAACCGATCACTACCATGAAGCCCCCAAAAAAAGTAGAACCTTATATTAGCAGTCAACTGGATCGTTATTTCGTACGGGACTGGAAATACGTTGTCATTCATCACAGCGCCTCGCCATCTGGCTGCGCTACTGAATTTGATAAATATCACCGGGAAAAAAGAGGTTGGGAAAATGGACTGGGATATCATTTTGTGATAGGGAACGGTCATGGTTCTCGCGATGGAGAGATTGAGATAGGCAGTAGATGGATAAATCAGATAGATGGAGCACATGCTGGCGTTCAGGAATACAATCATTACGGCATCGGAATATGCCTTGTGGGAAACTTCAACGGAAGTTATCCCACAACGGCCCAAATGGCTTCACTTTCGGCATTAGTAGGGTACCTCCAGGACCGGTGTCGTATCCCTTCAGAAAATATAATTATGCACAGGCATTTCAGAGAGACAGAATGCCCTGGAAGAAATTTCCCCTATTATAAAGTGCTTGCGAAAACCGTTCGATGGTAACTTCTGTATAATTTAAACCATGTATTCTGAATAAACTAATGAAAGTATCTCGTCATTAAAAGCTTTAAGTAATATTTTAATTAACAGCATTTGGCATAAGGCAATAATGCGCAAATATATAACTAGAAAACAGTGTTTTTGCACATTTAAAATGCTTTAAGAACGTCTTTTATTTGATTCAAGATATTCGCTGTAGATTCAGGGATTATCTTATATGATCAAGTGGACAAAAAGCTGTCTATTTCTCCTCCTGTTTGCAGGCATTTCACAAAACTTTTTTAATTTAAATTCTTCCACAATTCTCGCCCAAGGCACAGAAACGACTCACCTTGCTCAGACCTCTTCAGGTAAGGATGGAAATAATCCGTCTTTTGACTCTAGTGCTCTAGCAGAAGAATCTTTAACAGAAGCCATTTGGTTTGGTTCTGTGGAAGAAGTAACCATTGCGACAAGACGAGAAACCCCTATTAGCAAGGCACCGAGTATCGTTACTGTGATTACGGCTGAAGAGATTAAGAATTTGGGATACCGCACCTTCGCAGAAATCTTGAGGATCGTACCAGGGTTTGAAATTTTGAAATTTGCCGATTTCGGAATTGTAGGTCCTTCCGTGCGGGGTCTTGCCACCTCAAGCGACTCAAACAGGATAAGGTTGATGATCGATGGGCATTTTGTAAATAATCCATTCCGAGGCGGAGCCTTTACTACATTTGATGATTTTCCTGTTGAAAATATTAAAAGGATAGAAATCATTAGAGGACCGGGGTCTGCCGTGTACGGTGAAAATGCATTTTTGGGAGTTATCAATATCATTACCAAAGATGCAAAGGATATTGACGGTGTAAGGGTGAGCAGTGGTTACGGGAGTTTCGATACCTATGACGAAAATATCTTGTTTGGTAAGACTTACGGGGAGTTTGGTATCTCTGGGATGGCTCGCTATAGGCAGACGAGCGGCTTTGATGGTACCGTAGAACGTGATAGACAAACAACCCTTGACAACGCCTTTCCTACTCCACCATTTCCTGATGCCTCGCAGGCCCCTGGAAAGGTACATGACGGCAGGCAGGAATATGACATGAATTTAAAGGTTTCATACAAGGACTTTTACTTTTTGGGATGGTATAGTAATAAAAACTGGGAACCTTTTATCGGACCCCAATTTGCTCTAGCGGACGGTTCTCACCTTGAAAATAACCGCGTATTTGGTGAGGTTGGATATAAAAAAATCATTGAGGAAAAACTTACGATAAAACCCAGAATCTATTATGATCAAATTGACAGTGATAGTTTCGTCAAATCATTGCCAGAGAATGCAACTATTCTAGATACTGCTGGTAGAACTCAAACCTTCCCGAAGGGATTTATTGGTGATGGCAAGGTGAGCGAAAAGATAGTTGGCACAGAGATTCCATTCGATTATGAATTGTTTGATGGAAATACCGTTACCGTGGGTTTGGAATATCGTTTGATTAATCAAACAAATATCCGCTTTTTAGCCAATTTTAATCCGGGAACGCTGGATCCTACTTCCTTGAATACGATTCAGGGCTTTTCAGATGAGTTCCCCTGGTTAAAAGAAGCCACGCGAAGGATATGGTCGGTTTATTTCCAGGATACATGGGATGTCACCGATACCTTAAACCTCACCCTAGGAGTAAGGCATGATCAATATAGCGATTTTGGAGGGGCAACCAGTCCGCGATCGGGATTGACATGGACATTTATGAAGAATGCATCACTCAAGGTCCTTTACGGAGAAGCCTTCCGTGCACCCAGCTTTATAGAGATGTTTATCACCAATAACCCTGCCATTCAAGGGAATGAGGATTTAGATCCCGAAACTATTAAAACATACGAGGTAGGATTAAGTTTCCAGTTTAATAAACATGTTACCAGCAGTATTAATTATTTCTATAATGACATCGAGGATCTCATTGTCCTCCGTACCTTACCAACTATTCAAACTACTAGCGTGTACGAAAATTCTGGAGATGCTCACGTACAGGGTGTCGAGATGGAAACAAAGGTAGATATTGCAAAAGATAATTACGTCTTTATGAACTATACCTTTCAGAATCCAGAGGATAATCGTGGGAATGACTTGCCATTTGTTGCTCAACACTACGGTAATTTTGGTGTAAATATACACTATTGGAAATACGTCAATACTAACCTGAGTACTTTTGTTAGTGGGAGGCGTTCCAGAGAAGAAGATGACGACAGGGACGATCTACCTGCTTATGCCCTGCTCAATCTTTCTATTATTGCTAAAGAATTTTTTAAGACCATGGAGGTTCAGGGAACAGTATTCAACCTGCTTGACAAGGACTATCGTGACCCAGGACCCGTATCTATACCGGATGATCTACCCAGACCTGAAAGGACTTTTTTTGTAGGATTGAGTTACCAGTTTTAAGATACGCCAAATTATATTAAGATACAATCACACTTTTAGGCTGTGCCATCGTACAGGACAAAGCCCTCGGTACCTAATGTATGATAACTCATTTAGAAGCATAAACAGAATGATTAGTCCCCATAAGCATTCTGTAATGTATGATCTCCTTGAATCTTTTTCATTAGCCAAAAAACCACGCCCAACAATAAGCCTAATTTCGTTCCCAAAATTAATAATTGGAAAATTTCAAAAAGGTCTAACCTTGAGACGCTTCCATTCTTTCATTGTGGTAGATAACAATATTATTATAAAGGAGTCAGTACCATGAATATTTTGTTGGTCTACCCTGAATTTCTCGATGCATTGTGGAGTTTCAAGCATGCGCTAAAATTCATAAATAAGAGGGCGAACACACCACCGTTATGTCTGCTGACAGTTGCTGCAATGCTACCGGTAGAATGGACAAAACGCTTAGTCGACCTGAATGTGATGAAACTCACGGAAGAAGACCTGTTCTGGGCTGATTATGTTTTTATCAGCGCCATGGCCGTGCAAAGAAAATCAGTACAACAAACCCTTAAAAGGTGTAAAGAAGCAGGAGTCAAAGTCGTTGCAGGTGGACCGCTCTTCATAAACGAGTATGAACAGTTTGAAGGGGTTGATCATTTCGTATTGAATGAGGCCGAATTGACACTCCCATACTTTCTGGACGATCTTGGACGGGGATGTGCTAAACGCATATATAAGACATCAGAATTTGCCGACATCAAAAAGACTCCCATTCCCTTATGGGAATTAACTGATCTGAGACATTATGCTTCAATGAGTATACAATTTTCGAGAGGCTGTCCTTTCCATTGCGAGTTCTGCAATGTGACGACATTATTTGGCAACAGGCCACGCATCAAGACTGTTGAGCAGATACTTGCCGAGTTGAATAGTTTATATAACATCGGTTGGCGTGGTTCTGTATTTTTTGCTGATGACAATCTCATCGGAAACAAACGGTATATTAAAACTGAGCTTTTACCGGCGTTAATCGAATGGAAAAAAAACAAGATAGGAACAACGTTTTATACAGAAGCTTCCATTAATTTAGCCGATGACGAGGAATTGATGCAATTAATGGTCAAGGCAGGATTTGATATGGTATTTATTGGAATCGAGACACCGGATGAGAAAAGCTTAGACGAATGTGGCAAAAAACAAAACAAGAACAGAGATCTTTTGAAAGATGTGAAACGTATACAGCAAGCTGGTCTGCAAGTGCAAGGAGGTTTTATCATTGGTTTTGATAATGACACGCCTTCCATTTTCAAACGACAAATTGATTTTATTCAGAAAAGTGGCATTGTTATGGCGAATGTTGCCATTCTTCAAGCTCCAACGGGATCTAAGCTTCATGAACGGCTGAAAAGGGAAGGTCGTTTGCTTGGTCAAATGGGCTTTCAAGTTGTAGACAGTGTTACGAATTTTATTCCTAACATGGATCTTGATACTCTACAAGAAGGTTATAAGGAAATCATGCGATATATTTATTCTCCCAGGCATTATTATCATCGCATTAAGACACTTTTTCTTGAATATAAACCTTTAAAGATCGATATTCCTAAGAGCATAAAGAATACTTTATCACTGCTTCGTTCCATTTACTATTTAGGTATAATAGGAAAGGAGCGATTCCATTATTGGAAGCTTTTGTTATGGACAAGTATTCACAGACCAGAATTGATACCATTGGCTATCAGACTTTCTATTTACGGTCATCATTACCGAAAAATTGTTGAAATGAATCTTCATTAAGAACTACAGTGGCTATTGAAAAATAAATTAGGTTGGGTTTTAAAAGACAAAACCCAACGACTTTTTATTTGAATTTACCCTTTTCGTAAAGTATAAATGATACCTATGGAATGTGTCAGTGGTAACAGCATAAAGCTTAGAACTCTTCCCCCGGACAATGGAAACTGGTGGAAACTTTTTCTCAAATACCACCACCTGGTCAGAATCAGCATTATCGTCAATGTTCTCAGACTCCTTGTATGCAGAACATCTTTTCTCGGTTACCACCACTTTGTCTGTCCCACATGCACAAAAAGTATCAAAGTGCCCCATAGCTGTAAATCCAGATTCTGTCCTTCCTGCGGTAAAAAGGCTGTTGTATTTATTGCTATGACGAGTTCTCTCTCTCACCGCGAGAGGTACGTCTTCTGGAGACCAAAAACGCCGGTGAGCCTGTTTGCCTTGTCAAAGAAGAGTGTGATATGTGTCACAATGGCTTTGTTACCCCAGTGAATTATACTGATAACCAGGAAAATACTTATCTTTTCCATGAAACAAAACCAAATATTAAGAATCTTGACCCTAATACTGTCATGGAACGTATATTTGGATACCACCTATTATAAACTTTGAAATTCCTATTAAATTATACGTAAATGATACCTCTCCGTGACCGAAATCCGTCGGGTACCTTTCCGTTTGTTACCGTCAGTATTATTCTTTTAAACGTCCTCGTCTTTCTTTTCGAACTCTCCTTAGGGCGGCGCCAATTGGATTCGTTCCTCTTTCAATTTGGCGTTATTCCTGTCAAAGTATTCTATTCCACGGATATCCCGGCGTCCACTTTTGTAAATACCTACTTCCCTTTTCTCAGTTTTATGTTCCTTCACGGAGGATTCATTCACCTCATTGGCAATATGTGGTATTTATGGATTTTTGGCGATAATATCGAGGATAAACTCGGGCGCTTCAAATTCATTCTATTTTATCTCATCTGTGGAATTGGGTCTGCCGTTGTACATGTTTATTTTAATAGGCAATCCGGAGTCCCCTGTGTTGGGGCAAGTGGGGCAATAGCTGGAGTGCTGGGCGCTTATATGGTTACCTTCCCAAGGGCACGGGTAATTGTTCTTATTCCCCTGTTTATCATCTGGGAGATGATCGAATTACCTGCAATCATCGTGTTGGGTTTTTGGTTTCTTATTCAGTTCTTTAGCGGGGCCGCATCTATTTCTTCTGCTCATGGCGGGGGTGTAGCATGGTGGGCGCATATCGGGGGGTTTGTTTTAGGCATTATCCTCATAAAAATATTTCCAAAATCACGGCCGCCATTATAAAGTTAGATAAACGATACATAACCATTTTATTTTGTGTCTTCTGTTATTCCTTCCATTTCTTCCAGTTTTCCTTCGACGATTTCTTCTTCCAGTTTGACTACCTCACGGAAGGCAATTCCTTCCCGCCAGAGAAAGAAAAAACCCATAAGTGTGGAAGGAAGGATGCCGATGGCCCATAAAACAATGGCATAGCTTTGAGCCGCTGTAGCTTGTATTCCAAAGATATCCAGTGAGCTTAGGACTGCGATGTGGAATACACCAATGTATCCTGGCGCCTGAGGCAAGGCAGTTGCCAGCGCTAAACAAATTGCAATAAGACATGCGCCCATAAAAGGAAGGTGCATGTGGAAGGAAAATCCGAGGAGATATATTTCCGCTCCACCGAGAACCCAGATTACGAGAGAAAGAGCCATCACCCATACCGTTTGTGTCTTGTTTTCCAGAATTTTTAGTCCATGCACAAAGGAATCGTACAGCACAAGAATCTTATCTTTGAGTTTATGCGGCAGGAAGAAGCATAGTTTGGAGAGTACTTTTTTGAAGAAATCGGGTTTAATAACGATCAAAAAGAGGGAGGCAATGGTAAGTACTCCTACCGCAGCGAATACCGCTGTCCCTTTTTTCAGAGAAGGAATAATTGATTCTTTGACGGTGTGTGTCTCATTTGCTGAAAGCTGGACAACAGAGTCGTAATGAGCAGGATGCGGCAGCAAGGCAATAACGGCTACCGTAAATATGATAAGCCCCAACATGTCAAATATCCGCTCTACAATTACGGTTGCAAGGGAGGTCGAGAATTTTACATCTTCCTTCTTATACAAGATAAATGGCCTCAAGACCTCTCCCACACGGGCAGGAAGAATATTGTTTGCCATGAAACCAATGAGGGTAATAGACAGCAAATTTAATACAGATACTCGTTTAATATGAGATAACAACCCCTGCCAACGAAGCGCCCTCACAATGTAAATCAGAAGGGCTACAATGAGCGTCGGAATAACATACCAGTAATTTGCTTCCTTCAAGGCATTTTTAAGGAGTGACCACTCGATCTTTCTTACAAATAACCATGAGCAAACAATACTGACGATAATGCTCAATATGAATATGATGTTTTTTTTGTTAAATTTCATTGTGACCTTTCAAGAAAAATAAGGTTTCAGGTACTGACCGGTATAACTTTTCTCTATCCGTGCTATTTGTTCCGGCGTACCGCATCCAACAATAAACCCTCCCGCATTGCCGCCTTCGGGACCCAGATCTATGATATAATCGGCGGACTTGATAATGTCCAGGTTATGTTCCACAATGATTAAAGAATGTCCTGCCTCAACTAATCTCTGAAAACAGGTAATCAATTTTTGAATGTCGTCCATGTGAAGACCAATTGTAGGTTCGTCGAAGATAAAGAGCATTGTGTCGGCGCTTTCCTGTGCCATATACGTAGCAATCTTGAGTCTCTGTGCCTCGCCTCCCGACAGGGTAGTCGCGGGCTGGCCTAATCGTAAATAGCCTAATCCGGTATCCTGAAGAAATTTCAATCCCTTGGTAATCCTGGCTGATTCGTGGAAGAAGACAATAGCTTCATCCACGGTCATTTCGAGAATCTGGTGGATATTTTTGTTTTTGTATTTTATGTCGAGTACCTTTTTATTAAACCGTTTTCCGTTGCACTTGTCACACGTGACGTAGATGTCTGCAAGGAATTGCATGTCGACACGGATGTATCCAGCGCCCTCGCATTGTTCACATCTGCCACCGACCACATTGAATGAAAAAGAACCAACATTCAGATTGTGCATTCTTGCGTCCCGTGTTGAAGAAAAGAGCCTTCGAATCTCATCAAATACTTTTACATACGTGATGGGATTGGAACGTGGGGTGCGTCCTATAGGGGATTGGTCTACAAGAATAACATCGTTAACAGACTGTACGCCGTCAATACTTTCATATCTTCCGACGAATCCCGTGTATCCTTCCTTTTTCTTTTTGATTGCGCCGTAGAGGGTGTCTTGTACGAGTGTGCTTTTGCCTGACCCAGAAACCCCCGTTACACATATTAGCATATTGAGGGGAAATATAACATCTATGTCTTTCAGATTATTTTGCGATGCCCCTTTCAATACAATGGCATTGTCGGTTGGCTTTCTCCGTTCGGAAGGTATTTTAATTGCCTTATTACCTTTTAGATACTGGCCCGTGAGAGAGCCATTGCTGGCTGGCAAATCCTTAAATGAACCATGATAAACAACCGTGCCTCCATTTTCGCCTGCACCCGGTCCAAGGTCGATGACCTCATCAGCAGCTTTGATGACCTCTTTATCATGCTCTACAACAACAACGGTGTTTCCAATGTCCCGCAATCGTTCGAGTATCTGAATCAACCTGTCGGTATCCCTTGCGTGAAGTCCAATACTGGGTTCATCCAGTATGTACAAGGTATTTACCAATGAAGAACCCAGCGACGTGGTAAGATTA
>Ga0208246_1001228_pt1 | contig 15035 bp, 19 predicted proteins | sample RifOxyD2_FD_184039 | JGI IMG/M metagenome (GOLD analysis project Ga0208246, IMG submission 184039) | Soil microbial communities from Rifle, Colorado - Rifle Oxygen_injection D2 (SPAdes) | ecosystem: Environmental > Terrestrial > Deep subsurface > Rock core/Sediment | place: Rifle, Colorado... | reverse complement strand
GGAAGAATTGGATACTATCCACACCTTTCTCAATCTGCGACCACGTGAGTGTATTGGGTTTCGTGCACCGTCGGAGTATTATGAGTCATTAACAGCGCCTGTCCTACTTCAGGGGTAACTGGAGGCGGTTGTACTCCACGTGTACAGTACAATATCATATGCGGATCGTCAATCTTACCAGGTAATGTACCACTTCCTGCGCTCCTAGTCATTAAACCGCAAATGCAACGAAGCATTAATAACTCCTCAATGGCCCATACGGTATACTTCCATATGGAAGTATACCGTATGCACACTATTTCAAGTTAAAGTGGAGCTTCAGGTGCAGCTCATTGTCGAGTGACTCCACTACGACATAACGGACATACTCACGAATGCCGTAGTATTCGGTGAGGAAATCAATGAGCTTTTTACAGGAATACGGGTGAACGAAAACTGAGCGCTGGTAGATGAAGAAGCCAAGCTCTTGCAAGTGGAAGCGCAGTGCGGATCGGGCCTTATTTTTGTTGTTCGGAATATCAAAGAGCACCATGCGCCATTTACCATCCCACTTCTCCGGCGTGCCAATGCTCATGGCGTCGAGATCGTAGCGAAGTGCTACTTTCTTCCCTGTTTCGTTTAGCATAATCGTCACCGTCCCGTCAGGATGCTCCTCTGCGCTAATCATTTTTGAGCGATAAAGTGCTCGGATTGCATCTCGCATCTGCCGCTCGCTGATGTCTTTCCACTCTTTCTTCATTCCTTGGACAAGGCGAAAGTACTGCTTCGGCGAGCGCGTTAGCCCAAGGGCGAGGCCGCCTCCCAGCAGCAACAGCACCTTCTGTTGATTGTATCCTATTCCTCGTGCCATACGGTATACTTCCATATGGAAGTATACCGTATGCAGTGCATGGCTCAAAGGATAGGGTGCGGGCTGCATGCTGCAGGAGGGGGTTTTGAGAAAAAGAAAAAGCCAAGAACGGAGGTTGTTGGCTTTTTCTTTGGGACGATCTTTAGCTATAGGGTTGAGGCTATGAGCTTTTGACATTAGGCGTCGTCCCGGTTGCCTCGATGCTTTGGTGGCGCATCGTTACCATACTACTCTCCTCGAGCGGCGTCTCAGTTACGTCGAAGCGTGGAGACGAGGATCGGTTCTACCGTAGCCGCGAGCTGGAACTGCGGGATCTTCGAGCGATAGAACTTGTCCAAGCTGCGAGCGAAGGCGGCGACCTCCTCAGGGCTGTAGGGATCGATCTTTCCTTGGGCGAGATCAGGATTCTCTAGCAGGAATTGATGAAAGACTCCACGGAGACGCTCGTACTGATCGAGCCCCATCCAGCCAAGCAGCCGGTTTGCCCAGGCCCTTCTCGTCGGATCGCCACCCACTATCACCCTCACCCCAATGTAGACCATGTCGGTAGAATGGGTCACGATGTGATCGGTGAAGCTCCAGCGGCTCCAGATGTAGCAGAAGATAGCGAGGGTAATGAAGATGGGGCCACCGATCAGGAAGAGACGCATGACAACATCTGCGAAGAAGCCGATGATTGCTCCGAAAGCTGTCGCAGTCGCACCCCAGGTCTGTACAGTAGTAGAGATGGAGTTGTAAGTCGACGTACCCCAGGCAATGAGCTGCTTGCCGGCAGCCATCTCTGGAAACGTCCAGAAGATGAACTGCCACCAGTGGATGCTGCAGGTGAGTCCCACCAGGGCGAGGATGATTGCCCAGGTCTTCATGAGGATTCGCATGCGATGAGTCCTTTCGTTCGTAGTTTCCGGTTAGGGTACGATCCCGAGATGTCGTTCGACAATCTCGGTCGTCTGAGTGTTGTAGTGCGCGAGCATGCCGCCCGAGTTCTCGGACTTCCACTCGTTGTTCTCGAAGATCTCGCTCTTCGATGGGTGGAAGCCATCGGCGTACCGAGTAGGGTGACCATTCTGTCCGCCGGCGTAGAAGAACAGACATGGCTCGAACGCGGACCCCGGACGTCGGTCTTGTCCATGAATCTTGAGCCCCACGACGAAAGTGTACTGCATTCCGTCGCGGGAATCTTGAAACTGGACGTAGATCGGCCGACCGGTGTCGACAGCGTTGAACCACGTCTCCTTCGAGTAGAAGCCGTCGTCGAGCTGGGCTTCCGCCACGAGTGCCGCCCAGAGGGCGAACTCGCGCGAAGTCATGCTCGAGCGGAACTGTTCGCGGCTGGCTGCCGCGACGAGGAGAGCCTTGGTGATCTCGTCGTGTCTCTCGATCTTCTGGCGGAACTCGCTCAACTCCTGCTGCGCTTGCACCTTCTCGTGGACGTGGTTTCTCACGGGGTAAACAACAGCCGTGATAATCAGCGCGGTCACGATGCAAATCACAAGGCACTTTAGAGTCGGTCGACCAGTCTCCGTGAACATCATCTGTGATACCTCCCCAGTAAAGGGTTACCGTAAAGGATGGGGTTGCCCTGTAGCGATTAAATGACTAGGGATAATCAGCTAATCGCTACAGGGCAGAGTTTTCAAGATGCCCCCAGCTACCTTTGAAGTAGGACAAGTACAATGAATTGCATTAGCAATTAATCTCTTGTCTCATGATTGGAAAAACGTATGTGCATTTGTCGTTTGAGGAAAGGTTTACTGTCGAAAAATTGTTTCGTGCGAACGTAACCGTGCGGACGATCGCAGAGTTTCTTGGGCGCAGCCCGAACACGGTGGCTCGCGAACTGCGCAAGAACCGAGTAAGGGGTGAATACACAGCAGAAAAAGCCAACATCAAAAAGGCCCAGCGTCGCTGGCGGGCCAAGAGTCAGTGCATGAAGGTAGCCATGGACTCGTTTCTCACGAAGTTCGTGGAAGAAAAACTGAAGGTAAGGTGGTCTCCGAAACAGATCAGTGGTCACCTCAAGCGAGAGCTGCAGATTCAGTGTTCCGCGAAAGCCATCTACAAGTTCGCGGAGAGTCGAGGTCTTGACCACCTCCTCTTCTGGAGCTGGAACGACCACCACGGTGGTCGCAAGCGCGGACACTGGAAAACGGCCCATGATGGGCGTCATTTCATCGAAGAACGACCACCCTTGGTCGGGGTCGGCCACTTTGAAGTGGACTTCATTGTTTCGAAAGATTCCGCCTGGGTGTTGCTTGTCGTCGTCGATACACTCACCAAGAAAGCGTGGGTACGAAAGCTCCCCAACAGAAAACGCAGCACTATTCGTGCTGCGTTTTCTGTGTTGTTCGCTGGTGTCACCGTGAGAAGTATCACCACCGACAACGATATCGCGTTTACGTGCTGGAAGGAGCTCGAGCGCCTCCTCAACACACGGGTGTATTTTACACATCCTTACCACTCTTGGGAAAAGGGTCTGGTCGAGAACACGAACCGATGGGTTCGTTGCTTCGTGCCGAAACGGAGAGACATCGAGTCAGTAACTGAGGAAGAGTTGGATGCAATCCACTCCTTCCTCAATGATCGACCGCGGGAGGTGCTTGGGTTTCGGATGCCAAGCGAGTATTATGTTTCCTTAACAGGTTCTGTCCTACTTCAGGGGTAACTGGAGGACAGCAACTCCTTTTTTATTATAACACAAAACAAACCTAAGTACAAATGGAAGTTTTCCAAGTAAGTTTGACACTGACCGCTACGTCTCTAATATTATAGGTATTATGCTCCAGCCGTGGAGAACCGAGAAACCGCCGCAAGGCGGTTTCATCTTTGTTGCCGCAATATATTTCCGATCAGTGTGGCGTATGGTGAGAAAAAGTGTCTTGCGTAGGCAAAACGCCTTTTCTAACAGAACGAGATTTGGTTGAGGCTCTCGCTCATAGCCCGGGCCCGCCCTCCGCATGGAGGGCGGGGCTTCTTCTTTCACGGCGGCATCTAGATTGATTCGGTTTACTTCTTCGAAACCGGATTATCCAACGTCTGCCCTGAGTCTTCGGTGTTCGTAGGCGCTTCAACGTGCTGGGCTTTGGACGTCGTGATGTCGCGACGCACACCCAGAGTAGCAATGAGGCTGTACTCGAGATAGATCGGCTTTCCCACGATCACGCGGCTTTCAATCTGCTCCTTGCAAGCCAAGAGCTTGTCGAAGAGACCTCTCTTGCTCACCAAGACCATGGAACGAGCAAGCATCTCTTGAAGTCTTGCTTGATCGCACCCCCGCTCTTCATAAAACTTCAAGAGCGAGAGTTGAGTGAACCAGCCATTGGCCTGCAGGTACGGCGAGTCCTGTGCTGTACTCCGCTTGCCATCCACACATCGAACAAGCGACCAAGTGGAGACGGTCAGCAGAAGCGCACCAAGGAAATCGCGCTCTTCCTCTAGCCCTGCCATCTTTTGACTCTTCAAGAACGAGCTGTTCTTCCAGTGCCTGATGACGTAGAGAGTCTGGTCGAGCAGGTGCCTGAGCGATGAGAGTGCCGTCCAATCGCTGCCAGGAACGCGGCAGTACTGCACTTCGTTGTGGATGAATTCCACTGTACTGCGCGGCACCGCCCAGTTGAAGAACTCTTCCGCAGTCTCGTGGGTAACGATGGTGAGCAACTGCTCGAAGCCGTGCGCCGTGAGATGGTAGCCGCCTTCTCGGATCGAGTACCAGTCGCGGTACCAGAGCGAACTGCCTTGCTGCTTTGCCTGCCACTTCGTTGCTCGCCATGTGTCGTTGATTCCGCGCATGTACACAGTCCCCCACCTCGGCCAAAGCCAAGAGAGGAAGCTGTGCCTGCGCTCGAGCACAATGTCGTCGAGCGCCAGGTCTCGGCCACCTATCGGTTCGCTATCCAGTTCGTAGAGCATCTTGTTGCGGTCCACATACCGATAGCTTGTCCATGCCGACCGGTCGAGGAAACAGAGTGAGAGGATTAGCTGGAGGATGACGACGACCGCCATGATATCCGACGCCTCTTGCGGCAATCGGTTACCACTAGCCATCCATTTCACCATCACTTCCACTCCCCTGAGTAGGAAGAACCAGATCAACATCCCCACGAAGCTCCGCCCGTACATTTCCGACTGCCTGTAGTAAGCGCAGTCCGGATCGCGCTTGTACATAACCACTCTCCCTTCCTGCCAGACTCTAGGTCCGCAGTGGAGTGCCCTGGCTCGCTCACAGAAGACAATCTGCGGCGAGGCCAGTGCTGACAAGGTCCGTTGTAGACCGTTTTTACAGTACCACGCAGGACCATACTTGACAAGATCACTCATCATGCTATGGTCAACGTATGAGCTACAGAGTTCACCAACTGGATACCCGTAATTCCACCCCCACCATGTGGGCGATCTTCGCTTGCGCACAGAATGGCAAGCTCGCCACCACACTTGTATCCAGCCGTGGATTTTGTACCCCCTCGTAATCAGACTCGACACACAAACTCCTAGAAACGCCTCGGCTGGATAGCAAGCCGAGGCTTTCTTTTTCCAGCATATGTTTTGATCTTTCGTAGCACTGCGCACAACAGTCTTGTGCACATAAGTTCTTTGACAGCATTACCGACATCGCCATTGGCGAGAAGGAGTCCGAATGGAGAAGCAACACTTGGATAGGAACATCCTCATGTACCGACTGTACGTGCTCTTCAGCGAGCCGCTCTTCTGGGGACCGGTCTTGATCACCACACTCCAAGAGCTCGCACACATGAGCCTGCCGGAGATTTACTTCCTGGAATCGGTCGTCCTCTGCCTGTGTGCCCTGCTCGACATCCCGTCGGGAGCACTCGCCGACATCATCGGCCGAAAAAAGACGATGGTGATCGGCCGTATCTTCCTCTGTGGGAGCACGTACTGGTTCGCCTTCATGACCGAGCCTCTCCACGCATGGATCGCGAATATTCTCTGGGCGATCGGGTACACGCTGCAATCTGGGGCTGATCGCGCCTTCCTCTACGACACCCTCGTCGAGGCCGGCAAGGAACGAGAGTACAACGCTGTTGATGGCTCTGCGGTGGGCGCGAGACTGTTTCTCGTCGCCTGGTGCTCGCTTGTTGCGGGGTACCTTGCCAGCTTCGATCTGCGACTGCCGCTTCTCTTGGGGCTTCCCTTCATGTTGCTACCGCTGATTGCCACCTTGGGAATGCATGAGCCCACGCGATCGAAGGTGTATTCGGCGGCGGAGCACTTCACGACCCTCAGGCTCGGCATTGCTCTTGTGCGTACTTCCGCCTCAGTGCGCTGGATGGTGGGCTTCTCTGCCCTGATGGCGACAACAGCGAAGGTATGGTTCTTCATGTACAATCCGTATTTCGAGATTGTGCGGCTGCCAATCGCGCAGTACGGAGTCGTCTTCTTCCTGTTGAATGTGGTCGCGTTTACCACGAGCCGCTTCGCCTACCGCATCGAAGAGCGACTGGGAGAACGGCGCTGCGTACTGCTCATGATCGGGTGCGTAGCGGTCCCCATCCTGCTCATGGCGGCGCTTCCCACCATGGCATCTGCCTATCTGGTACTCGTGCAGAACGTGGTGCGAGGATTCATGCGACCGTTCTCGGGCGCCTACCTCAATCGCCACATCCCCTCGAGCATCCGGGCGACGCTACTCTCGGTGGAATCATCTTCCGCTACGGCACTCTCGATCGTGACGCTTGCCCTCTTTGGTGTGCTTGTCAGAAACATTGGCGTGCTTGCTGCACTCGCAGTGCTCGGTACAAGCAGCCTCCTCGCTGGCGGCTGGAGCTACCGAACATACCGGAAGCATCTCGGATGAATGCCCGGGATACAACACCTGAAGGCGCTGGAAACCCCAGCGTCTTTTCTTTACTTACTTTGCCCCGCACCGTAATGCCACGGGCGTAAGCCCGTGATGAGGGTTTACCTACATGAAGTTCGGGGTATAGGTAACTATGTCGGTCATCCGATGATTTTAAACCACTCAGAATACATGTTCTTGAAGCCAGCCGACTCGACAGTTCTCTGGGAGGGCTTGTTCCAACTATACACGCGCCCCTTGAGCCACTTGATTCCTTTGTCTTTCGCCAACTTCTCTACCTCTGCTAGTAGAAATTTAGCCACGCCCTTGCCTCGAAACTGCTCTACGGTGTACAGGTCATCTATGTAAAGGATTTTTGTTTCGTTATAAAACTTCTCAATCTCCTTGATATCCACCTTCGCAAAGCCGGCAAGCTGTTGGTCAATTTCGGCAATCAGCAGGAACGACGTGTCACTGCCATCAAAACAACTCTTAAAGTACTCGTCCAGAGTGGTATTCTCGACGATGGCACGATTGATGAACTCTGGATCATGATCGACATGGTTGATCCACGACCCCCGCAGGTCTTCACGGATCAACTCTACATCAGCTTGTGTGCCAAAGCGGATATTCATGAGAATTGTATGTGTAATCTAAATTCTACGTCGTTCATGGTCTGGCCTAATAGTGGAAACTTTCAAACGGCTCTTTGTCTTTTTTGAGCACAAACACTTTTCCTGTGACATCATTCGCTTCGCTGGAGCAGAGATAGACCGCCTGCTCGGCAACGAGCTCAGGGGTGATGGAGTCTGCAACGTACTGTGGGAAATACTTTTTATAGGCTTCGCTGGCAACATCAGAGGGCGAGATACAGTTGACTTGAATCCCTCTCTCCGCTAATTCCTGGGAGAGCCCCACGGTAAAGTCTTCAATCGCTCGCTTGGAGACGTAATACGGCAGCCAGCCCTTGGCACCATTTTCAAATGTGCCGGAAATGTTGAGTATCTTGCCACCCATGGGCATGAGCGGCATGCAGGCTTGTGCCAACAGCGTGGGCGCAGTAATGCCTACGGTATAGGTTTCGAGCACCACCTCTTGAGAAAACTCCTTGAGGCCCTTTCCTGCATACGCTTCATCATCTCCGTGCCAGACCCCCGCCACGTTTACCAGAATATCAACGTACTGCACTTCGTTCTTCAGCTCAGTGGTGGCTTCGCCTAAGGAATCTAGCTTGCTTAAATCGACCACCATGATCTTCGCTTCCCTACCCAGAGCCTCCACAAGCGATTTCGTCTCTTTCAGCTTATCGACGGATCGAGCGAGTAAAATAGTCTTTGCGCCTTCCTTTGCAAAAGCAACGGCAATAGCCCTCCCAATCCCAGTACTTGCGCCCGTAATGACTGCTGTTTTGTTCTCCAGTTTCATTTGGGTCTGCCTACGTTCTTCATGCGGGTAACTTGCTTGAAACCATACTTACCGTCGTTACTTCCCATGCCGGAATGTTTGTAGCCACCGAATGGTGCATTGTCAGAAAAATAGGAAGCTGCGTTAATGCTGATGTTCCCCGCTTGTATCTGTGACGCCACTCGATCCGCGCGCTTGAGGTCGCGACTATACACAAAAGCACTGAGACCATAGATAGTGTCGTTCGCGAGGGCAACAGCCTCTTCGTCGGTGACAAACGACACTATCGGCAAGACTGGCCCGAACACCTCTTCGCGATACACCCGCATCTCTTTGGTAACATGTGTCAGCACTGTGGGCATATAGTAGGCACCCTTGAGACCTTCCGGTCTACCTCCTCCGATCTCAACTTTGACGCCCTTCTCTTTCGCGTCCGCCATCTGCTCCTCAAGGAGTGTGAGCTGGCGAGCAGCAACCAAAGGCCCCATGGTTGTCGCCTCTTCTAAGGGATCGCCAACCCGCATCGCCCCCACTTGTGCCACCACTCTTTTGACCACCTCGTCGTAGACATCGCGGTGCACGATGAGACGCTTGAGTGCGCAGCAGATTTGGCCACAGTTACTGAAACGCTCCGCGCAGGCTGATTGTGCCACGAGATCAAGATTCGCATCAGCAAAGACAACGCCCGGTGATGAGCCGCCCATCTCAAGCACTGCGGGTATGAACTTCTCTCCCGCGAACTTATACAATTGCTCGCCCACCTTTGAGCTCCCCGTAAAGTGAATAAAGTCGATGAACTGCTCCATGAGGAGCTGGCCAACCTTCCCATCTCCGTAGAGCATGGTAAACACTCCCTCTGGAAAACCAGCCTCTACAAACAACTCGGCGAGCAACTGGCTTGTGAGCGGGCACTCTTCAGAATGTTTGAAAACAACAGTATTACCCGCGAGTAACGCTTGCGTTGTCGCAATAAAGAAATTTGAAGAAGGATAATTCCAAGGTGTGATAGCAGCAACCACGCCATAAGGCTCAAAGAAGATCGTGTTCGTTTGTGTGGCCGATGCATCCACTACTTCCGGCTGCAGATAGATCTTCGCCTGCTCAAGTGCCCTCTTGATTCTCGCTTGGTCATCCGCGACGTCTGCTCTGCTTTCGGTGATGGGCTTCCCCATTTCTCTGGTCTGCATCATAGCGATGGCTTCGGCCTTCTTCTCATAGATTTGCAGGAGCCTCTGATAGAAGCCGACGCGGTCTTCGAGAGAAAGCTGTGCCCACGCCACCTGCGCGCGCTTTGCTTTTGCAACCGCAGCTTTAACCTCTTCAGAAGAAGAGATTTCAATCGTACCGACCACCTCGTAATCTTTGCCGGGATTGGTTGATGTGAGCAGGGACATGTTTATGTATTAACTTTGCTTTTAGAATTACTTTTGCGCCACCCATGCAAGATAATCGGGACCACAGAGGTACAACGCCTCAAGTCGGCCATCATTGTACTTCCCACCAATATATAAAGCCAGATGACTATCTTCCCTCACTGCCGCTAATGCGCTTCCGTAGATAAAAAGTCTCTCGTGCCAGGCGAGTTGTAATACTTCGTCATTGGATATCTTCGCGAGGCGCTGATGCTCTCTCTCAACTCTGTACCACCCAGTTTCCGCCGGAGTATCTTTATTGCCAACCCAGCACCAGTCGGCATTGTATTTCTCGATAAATTCCCGGTCGAGCACAGTCTCCGTGGCAGTAGCGACCTCCTTACCTTCTGTGAGCGCTGGCGCCACTTTGTCGAGAGTGGCCCTCTGTGTTGATGCTACTATTTTCATTGAGTTGTTTCGCTGAGGTTTTCGCTGAGGTTGGACCTCTCCGTAGTCTTTAAAAGCATTGTCGTACGGCTTTAAGAACGGCGACAAGTTCAGTGGCCTTGAGAGCATCTATAGGCCTGCCGATGAGCGATTGCTCGGCACTGAATATATTTTGCAAGCTTATATACGACTCTTTGAGGAGGCGCTTATCGCGGAGCTGGTCGTTCGTAAGGAGAATTGGCCCTGGAGTTTTTTTACCATACACACCGGCAAGGATGACATTCTTGTTTTTGTTATATGCATCATTCGACAGGACGACCGCTGGCCGGAGTTTGTGCTCGGTTAAGTCAGAGAAGGGGAAGTGTATCGGTACAATATCACCCTGTTTCATTTTGCTTGGGTGAAATCAAACAAGTTGTCGTGCTCCGGATCTGCCCAGTCGTGCATGGTATGGTCAAGGAGAGCAGTGTGGTCATCTTGTCTGGCAACAGTCTTAATCGGGCGTACCACGAGCGCACCTTCGCGTTCGATAAATTCAACTGCGTGTGCACCACTGAAAACAGACGTCGTGCGAATACGCTTGGGCAGCGTAATCTGTCCGCGCTCGGTAATCTTGCTCGTTATTGGTGCGGTCTTCATATTTTCATACTATAGGGGTATACGACGTAGGTCAATCGGAAAACTTGCGCCTTCGCTCGCCGACTCCTATGCTGTCAGACATGAAGGCTCATGAACCTTTCATTCTTACCCCTTCATGCTCCCTCCCCGAGAAGCATCTTAAAATCGGAAAGCATTGACTCTGGACCTTGAAGTGCGGCGACAATCTCTTCGGGGCTTTCGATGATCCATTGCTCGAGATCTCCAAGAGCAATCCAACGAATCTCTGCCACCTCACTTTTTTCTATCACAAAACTTTCAATCGGAAGATCAGCTTTGTAGAAAAAACGTTGCAAGAAATAAGGGGCTCCGGGTGGAGTACGTTTGCATGGACCCTGCACCAATTTGTCTGTTTCGATCACTAATCCAAGCTCCTCCTTTGCTTCCTTTATAATATTGGAGAGGTAACTTTCTCCCTCGTCAACTGTTCCTGCCACCGCCGGGCCCCATTTGCCCGGATCAAACCTTTTCGTAGCTACGCGCTTCGCGATGAGGATTTCGTTTTTTGAGTTATACACGCACAATCCGGTAATGCGGATAATGTCAGTGGCCGTACGATCGGCTCGTTCCTTGAAACCAATTGGATTATCGTGTTCGTCAACAAGAATAATTCGCGTCATACTATTTGACCATAGTCATGTCATCGCTCGTTCTAGTGCGGACAAGAGTTCTTCGGGGACGTCCGTGCCTATGCGGTAGATCTTCCCGTTTTTCATAGTGACCTCCACTGCATCAAAACCGGAAACACTATAGATCCACATTTTGGGCCACAGCCACATTTTTATACCCCATCCATAATACCAGTGATTCTTTGCCGTTTTCACCGATGTAATTTCCGACAGGGATAACTTTTTGCGAAAGATGCCATAGCCAAACTTGATCCGTACATATGCTTCATCAATCGACACGGTGAGCGTTGCAAACGATGCAAGGATAAACACAATGAGTACCATTACGCCAGAAACGAGAAGATTTGGTCCGGAATCTACCGAGGAAGGCTCAGCCAAGGCCGTGCCATGAGCCCATGCGAAGAGCACCAGCACGGCGAGCGTCACCATGAGCATCAGATATCCAATTTGGGTGTGTTTGTAGGAGTTCATATATTACAATCGCAGAATAATGCTGGCTGACCACATTTATCTGGATGAAGGCTCCTGACCCCTTCATTCTTCAATTCAAATTTTGCTAGCTTCCACACAAGGCTGGGGGACCAGGATTCGAACCTAGATAACGAGATTCAGAGTCTCGGGTCCTACCATTAGACGATCCCCCAAAGAAAACACTCTCTTGACGAAAGTCTTGCCATTCTAGCGGACTTTATGCTCTTTTACAATTTAGTAGACATGCTAGAGTTCGAGGATGATTAAGGCTATCTGTTTCGACCTGGATGGGGTTTACTTTACACCTCGAGGAACGTAAGGCTTACGCAGACGCACTCAGAGGCTACGTACAGGACAGGTAGTTTACAAACCCGTCGCTTTCTGGTTGTGTAGTTGCAGGGAAGCATCTCTCGAGAAGGGAGGAGGTGAAAGCAATGCAGAGAATCAGTGTAGTCCAGACGATTAACTTCAAGGCAGCGCTCGACCAGCGCTGCGAGGAGCAGATCGGCCACGTGGCCGTACTGCTCGAGGCGAACGACCGCGCCGAGCTTGCTCGCTTGCTCAGCGATCTGAAGGTCGGCTCCGACTGCAAGGAGCTCTTTCTCACGTCGCTTGGAGTACGCCTTGAACACCCGATCATCACCTGGGACGTCCCCATGGACCAGGTGAGCCCGGGTGACATCAAGGTCGCATTTGGCGAGCAGCACGCCCAGGCACAGAGCCCGGACGTGTGAACAGACCCAGGCCGCGCGGTGCGCGGCCTTCTCAATTCTGAACGCTTACGGTATACTCAAGCCACTTTATAAACCAGCACGTAATCTATGGAAGACACCACACCGAAACCCACAGGTAATCGCACCTACGCCATCATTGCTCTTATCATCATTATTCTCCTTCTTCTGGGTGGCCTTGCCTACTATTTTGGAAAGGATCAGCCGGCTCCAGTAGATGAAAAGGCTCTCGCTGCTCAGCAAAACGCGGCAGTACTTGCCGCAGTGGGAAAGCTCATGGTGCTACCGAGCGACCCCAAGATGGTAGTAGCCACCATATCTGATATCACCAAACTCAAGGGACAAAAATTCTTTGCGACAGCCCAGAACGGCGACAACCTCATTATCATTCCCTCCGAGAGCAAGGTGGTACTCTATCGAGCTTCAATCAATAAGATCCTCGACGTGGGCCCCTACGCAACAGCCCCGGCAACGACAACGGCAGCAAGCAAGCGCTAGGCACGAGCAAGCAACGGTAGTTCTTGACTCTTCATCACCCCCGCAAAGATATGCGGGGTATCTCTCGAGCGAAGTACTATATACCCAGATACCGACGTACCGCCAACCAACTAGAAAAGGCCCCGACCAGCATCCCACTGCCAAGGAGAATGAGAAAGAGCTGGAAGATGTTACTCGTATAATAGGTGAGGACGTTCACGCCGCCGAGGAAGTCGCCCGTTACATTCGTGAGCCACAAGGTGAGTGGATAGAACAACACTGTCGTGATAAGCGCAGCCACCGCCCCAGACATAACTCCCTCGGTGAGAAAAGGCCCGCGCGCAAAGTTATTGGATGCCCCGACAAGCTTCATCACCGCAATCTCTTCACGGCAAGCATAGATAGCCACGCGAACCGTATTCATGGTGACGAGAACAGCGAGGAGGACAAAGATGATCGTAGCGACTAATCCCAGGTCTCGCCCCATGGTAATCATCTTTGTCAGGCGATCGATGACGGTCTTGTTCTGATAAAAATTTACTTTGTCGATAATGGCGTTGTTGGTTGCTCCAAGCGCGTTCTCGGTATTGAGAAACTTAGCAATCCCTTCATACTGGCTGGGCTCTTTTGCCCGGACATTAAGCACTGCGCCCAAGGGATTATCGTCGAGCTCGGTGAGCGCTCCCGTGATGAGATCATTATCTTCGTGGCGAGCGCGGAAGTCCTTGAGTGCCTGCTCACGAGAAACATAGTCCACGGAACGTACTTCGGGCAAAGTTTCTAGTGATTTCTCCAGCGCAAGAATATCTGTTTCTTTTGCATCCGTCCTCATGTAGACATTCATGTCCACCTTGTCCTTCACCTCCGCGAGGAGTGACGAGAAGACCGCACTTGAGAGCACAAGGGAGCCGATTACAAAGAGTGCCACGACCATGACAAAGATCGAGGCAAGCGACACCACCCCCTGCCGCCAGAAGTTGATAAAGCCTGCCTTGATGACTCGTCGTAGTTTCGTGAAGAACATATGTTAGTTACAGACTATACTTTCCATCCGGATCGTCCCGGACGATCTTTCCGCTGTCGAGGGTGATCACGCGACGACGAAGTTCGTCGATCACCCCTCGATTATGCGTCGTGAGAATGATCGTGGTGCCAAGCTCGTTAATCTTCTTCAAAATCTGCACCACTTCATGCGTGTTGACTGGATCCAAGTTGCCCGTGGGCTCGTCGGCAATCACCAGCTCCGGCTGATTAATAAGGGCGCGCGCGATAGCCACTCGCTGCTTCTCTCCTCCTGAAAGCTCATGCGGGAAGTTCGACAGCTTCTTATCGAGGCCAACCAATTCGAGCACGTCGGGTACGTCCGATCTAATCTCGTCGTCCGATCTGCCGGCGGCCTCCATAGCAAAAGCGATATTCTCATAAGCAGTCTTCGAGGGAATGAGACGAAAGTCCTGAAAGATTACGCCAATCTTCCTCCGAAAGAGCGAGAGCTTCTTTTTGCGCAGCGTGCTCACATTTACCGACTCGAAGAATACCGTTCCCTTCGTCGGCTGCGCCTCTCCCAGAATAAGCTTCACCAGTGTGGTCTTCCCGGCTCCGGAGTGTCCGACCACAGAGAGAAACTCTCCACGGTTGACAGTGAACGTCACGTCTCGGAGTGCTGCAGACTTATCCGTATAGATTTTAGACACCTTATCGAAGTAGAGCATGCGTGTCAGACTATTATAGGTCCTTCTCCGCCGTAATGAAAGCGTCTAGTTCCCCATAGAGCACCTTGTCCACATTTGCGGTCTCGACGCCAGTGCGATGGTCTTTGATCATTTGGTAGGGATGGAAAACATACGAGCGGATCTGACTCCCCCATTCGTTTGCGGTTGTTTTGCTCACGTACATACCGCGCTCCCTACTTTGACGCTCAGCTTCTTCGATTTTATACAGCTTTGCTGCCAAAATCTCGATCGCTCGAGCCTTGTTGTCCGCTTGCGACCGCTCTGCCTCGCAGTGGACGGCGAGGCCAGTAGGAATATGCACCACTCGTACTGCAGTCTCGCGCTTATTCACATTTTGCCCACCAGGCCCACTCGAGCGCGCAAACTCTACAGACAGATCATCGGGAGTAATGTCCACCTTTGCCCCCTTGGGAAACTCAGGGATCACTTCGACCATGGAGAAGGACGTATGCCGGAGCTTCTTGGCAGAGAAGGGCGACACACGGACGAG
>Ga0208246_1001227_pt1 | contig 15044 bp, 13 predicted proteins | sample RifOxyD2_FD_184039 | JGI IMG/M metagenome (GOLD analysis project Ga0208246, IMG submission 184039) | Soil microbial communities from Rifle, Colorado - Rifle Oxygen_injection D2 (SPAdes) | ecosystem: Environmental > Terrestrial > Deep subsurface > Rock core/Sediment | place: Rifle, Colorado... | reverse complement strand
CGGGATTTTTTACCCAAAATTTTTTGGTAGTGAGTAGCTAACGGTGTATAATTCACCCTATCTAAGTAAGATTTTAAATTTTTACTTTTTAATCTTATAAAAAATTTAAAATCTAGATTTGACCAATATCTTGGGCGTTTAATCAAGACAATAAGATATTAAAAATTTTATAAAAGATAGCTATTGTTAAGTAAGGTCAAATCTACTTAATAGGGTAAATCCAATAAACTCTTCTAATCATGAATGAAACTGATTTACAACTAAAAAGTTTTCTTCTCGATTCACGTTTAATCTCCAAAGCTGATTTAGAATTGGCCGAAAGTGAAGCTATTGACCGAGAGAGTAAGCTCGAAGATATTATCATTGGCAAAGGTCTGGTGACGGAGAACGATTTACGTCGCGTTAAATCCCATATGTTGGGCATTCCTTTTGTTGATCTCAAAAAAGAAAAAGTGGCCAAGGAAATTTTATCACTGATCCCCGAACCAATTGCTCGTAAACACAATATCATTGCTTATCGTCGCAGTGATCTGGGGCTAGAGGTAGCGATGCTGGACCCTCTCGATCTGGAAGCCATTGATTTTCTCAAAAAAAGTTTGGGTTTGAAAGTTTTGCCCCGGCTGACTGATAGCGAATCGATCAGCAACCTGCTCGTCCAATATCAAAAGAGTCTCAAAGCGGAGTTTGGTGACATTATTAGTCGCGAAGCTAAAATGTTGGGTCAGAATGATGGAACGATTGAAGATGCCGAGGATCTAAAAAAGCTGGCCGAGGATTTACCGGTCGTTAAAATTGTTGATTCGCTTTTATCCCACGCTATTTTACAGAAAGCTTCTGATATTCACATTGAACCTTATGAAAAAGAATTGATTATCCGTTATCGGATCGACGGTCTCTTACATGATGCTATGATTTTACCCAAAGAAGCTTCGGCCGGAGTAATCGCCAGAATTAAAGTTCTCTCCAATCTCCGCCTCGATGAAAAACGCCTGCCCCAAGACGGCCGTTTCAAAATCGATAATGACAACCAGCGGGTGGCTTTTCGGGTCTCAATTCTACCGACTTATTTTGGAGAAAAAATCGTCATGCGTCTCCTGCCCGACTCAGTGAGTGGTTTTACGCTCGAAGGTTTGGGTTTCCACGGGCCATGGCTGGAACATATTCAAAGGGCGACTAAATCTTCAGTGGGCATGATTTTGGTAACGGGGCCGACCGGTTCCGGTAAGACGACGACTCTCTATACTATTCTCGATATTTTAAATCAGCCCGATGTCAATATTTCGACGGTCGAAGATCCGATCGAATATCAGCTTCCCCGAGTCAATCAGACCCAAGTCAAACCGGAAATTGGTCTAACTTTTGGTTCTGGTTTGCGGGCTCTAGTGCGTCAAGATCCGGATATTATTATGGTGGGGGAAATCCGCGACAAGGAGACGGCCAATCTGGCTATCAATGCCGCCTTGACTGGCCACTTGGTCTTGTCGACTCTTCACACCAATTCGGCTTCCGGCGCCATCCCGCGTTTCCTCGATATGGGAGCGGAGCCTTTTTTGCTGGTTTCGACCCTCAATATTGTCATTGCTCAGCGTTTGGTGCGAAAATTAATTCCCGAAAAAGCTGAAAAATATTTCTTATCTCCCGCCGAAATCAAAGAATTAGCTGAAAAAATCAATTTGGACCGGGTGCTCCAGGCTTTGATTGCGGAAAAGATTGTGCCGGAGAACACCACTTGGGACAAAGTGCCATTTTATCGATCCCTGGCTGGGAACGATGAGCCTTATAGTGGTCGAGTGGGGATCCATGAAGTCTTGGACGTCTCGCGGGCCATCAAGGATATGATTATGAAAAATGCCACGGCTGATGAGATCGAAGATCAGGCCAAAAAAGAGGGGATGATGACGATGATGGAAGATGGTATTTTCAAGGCCGTGATGGGTGTCACTACTATTGAGGAAGTTTATCGAGCCACGGCGGAATAGATTAAAGATTATCCTCGATGCAAATGATACGAATTAAATGCACGAATCTACGAATACTGATAAAATGATTTTGTATTTACCCAGTGGAATAAATTTACTTTGTAAATTTAGCTTCGCTATTCCATAGGGTGAATTCGTAGTATTCGCATGCATTCGCATATTGGCATCGCACTTAAATTTTTAATTTACTACCGTGAAATTCTACTTTAAAGCCAAAAATATGGAGGGTAAGGAACTCATGGCCGAACGTGAGGCTGTTGACCGTTTTACTTTGGCTCGTGACTTGCGTGATGAAGGCTGGGTGCTGATTGTGGCCAAAGACATCAGCAAGATGAAAAAATCTTGGCTGGGCAAATTGTCTCTCGGCTCGATGTTTGCGGGGCGAATCAATTTGAAAGATAAAATTTTATTTGTGAATAATCTCGGCGCCATGGTCGGAGCCGGGCTACCTCTGTCTCGGGCTTTGGCCGCTATTTCTCGTCAAACAAAAAAGAAAGTTCTCAAATCGATGCTGGAAGCGATCGGTGTTCGTATCGGTCAGGGAGAAAGTTTAAGTCGAGCCTTGAGCCAATATCCGGAGACTTGGCCGGAAATTTTTACGGCGATGATCGGGGTGGCGGAAGAATCCGGCAAACTACCAGAAACTTTGAAAACCCTCGGCGATCAATTGTCTAAAACTTACGATTTAAAACGCAAAGTGAAAGGGGCGATGATTTACCCGGCGGTTATCATTACAGCCATCATCATTGTTGGGGTTTTAATGTTGATTTTTTTGATTCCGATTTTGGCGGCCACCTTTGCGGAAATAAAAGTTGAGTTGCCCCTATCGACGAGAGTGGTGATTGGCATTAGCAATCTACTGGCTGACCACTATCTGATTTTTATCGTTCTGGTTTTAGGTTTGGGTTTGGGGGTTTGGAGATTTGCTAAGACTAAGATCGGTTCACGCTTATTGGATCAGATAATTATGAAGTTGCCGGTAATAGGTGAGCTCAATAAAAAATATAATTCGGCTACGATCATGCGGACGGTTTCTTCTTTGATTGGGGCGGGAGTTAGTTTGGTCGAATCTTTGACTATTACTCAAAAAGTGGCCGGTAATGTTTTTTATCAAGAAGCTTTGGTTTTGGCAACGGAAAAAGTTCAAAAAGGCGTCACTTTATCGTCTATTTTTAATGAACACGAATACCTGTTTCCAATTTTTGTTGGAGAGATGACGATGGTGGGGGAGGAAACCGGTAAATTGCCGGAAATGCTTTTACGTGGGGCGGTTTTTTATGAAGAAGATATCGATCAGGCGACGAAGAACTTATCGACCATTATCGAACCGGTCTTGATGATTTTAATCGGTATCGCCGTTGGTTTTTTTGCGGTCTCGATGCTCGGCCCGATGTATTCATTGTCGAGCGCGATAAAATAACTCGATGCGAATGATACGAATTCACCCTATGGAATAGCGAAGCGAAATTTGTCAAAAAAACTTTCTTAATTTCAAAATGGTTGGGCTTGCCTGCCTGCCGCAGGCAGGGGTCTGGGTTTTGAAATTAAGAAAGTTTTTGAACAAATTTATTCCACTGGGCAAGTACGAATTATACGAATAAAATACAAATACTTAGCTTCCAATTCGTAGCATTCGTATATTCGCATCTCATTTCCAAAATGATAATTAAACATAAAAAACAAAATAATGCCGGTTATACCCTCGTCGAGGTGGTGGTCGCCGTGGCAGTTTTTTTAATTGTGGCCACGGCCATCTATGATGGTTATACCAGTTTATTAAAAATGATTACCAGCACCCGCTTAAAAACAGTCGCCATTGCTTTAGCCAATGAGAATTTAGAAATTGCTCGTAACCTACCCTATGATTCTGTTGGCCTGACTGATGGTGTACCGATAGGGACTTTGTTCCATTTTTCTACTTCGACCCGCAGTGGGGTTGAGTTCTCTGTTCAATTATCGGTTCAAAATATCGACGATCCTTTTGATGGTTTGGCCGGTAGTGATTTGCTCCCTAATGATTACAAGCGGGTAGAAGTAGACATTACCTGTCTAGCTTGCGCTAACTTCACTCCTTTTTCAGCTTCGACCTATATTGCGCCTGATAATTTAGAGAGATAATTTTAGAAACAATGTTTATCAAATCCAAAAAACAAGGCGGGTTTACCCGGTCACTGAGAAATAGTCTAGCGCCAGCGGTTTTTACCAATAGACATTCAAATCGACAAATAACAATGCTCTCTGAAATTTTTTCAAATTATTCAATTTGGCACAAAAAACCAAGACTATTTTCTAGTGCCGGGTTTACGCTGATCGAAGTGGTGATTGTTTTAGCTATCCTGGCGATTATCGGTGGGGCAATTTTTACTTTTCAGCGAGACATCTTTTTTAATAGTAGTGTTATCCAATCGGGAGCGATAGCGGAAAATAACCTCCAAAACGTTCTCAGACAATTTATTGGTGAAGCTCGCGGGGTGCGCCCGGCGACGACGGGAGCTTATGCTATCGATACAGCGGCGACCAGCACTTTTATTTTTTATAGTGATATTGATAGCGATAATCAACCTGAGCGGGTACGTTATTTTCTCGCTGACGGTAATTTTAAAAGAGGGGTAGTCAATCCGACTGGTTCACCTGCGATTTACGATCTCAGTGAAGAAAAAATTAAAACCATCGCGACCGATGTCATTAATGGCCCGATTGATATTTTTTCTTATTTTGGTCAAGATTTTAATGGTTCTGGTGATCCGTTGGCTCAACCGGTCGATGTCGCTAAAATTAGATTAGTGAAGATTAATATCGGTTTTGATCCCAATCCGGCTCGGCCTTTCCAGCCAATGTGGATTTCTTCGGTGGTGATGCTTCGTAATTTGAAACACGCCCTCTAAATTATGAATAATTTTTATTTTTCTAAAAAATGTTCTGGCTACCTACTAATCTCTGTTTTAGTTTTTGGCGCTATCGGCGTGATGATTATTTCTGGCTTGACCGGCTGGTTGTTGACTAATTGGAAAGCCGTTTCTAACTTGTCCGATCGGGAACGAGCTTTTCAGATGGCCGAAGCCGGTATCGACTATTATCGCTGGCATTTGGCTCATGCCCAGAAAGATTTTCAAGATGGCACGGGCCTGGCTGGTCCCTATCTCCACAATTTTTATAATAATAACGGTGAACTCATGGGGACTTATGAATTGACTATTACTCCGCCAGCCATTGGTGATACGATTGTCACTATCGTGTCCCGAGGACGCACTGTTAGTAATACTGCCACTCGAGCCATCGAGGTCAAACTCACCCTGCCGTCAGTAGCTCAATATGCCGTAGTTTGCAACAGTTTAATTCGTTTTGGTGAAGATGCTGAGACTTTTGGACCGATTTTTTGCAATGGGGGTGTTCGCTTTGATGGTTTGGCTCACAATCTGGTTTCTAGTGCTGTCGAAAAATATGATGATCCAGATCACGGCGATGATGATGACGATGATAATTATGAGTTTGGAGTCCACACTCACGTCTTTCCGACTGATCCGCTTCCACCCGCCAGTGTCCCGACTCGGGCTGATGTTTTTATGTCTGGCCGACAATTTCCCGCTACTCCAGTCGACTTTGCTGGTTTTACCGCTGACATGTCTGACGCTAAAACTTCGGCTCAAAATGGAGGCACCTATCTAGCCTCATCCACTAAATCTGGCTACAATATCATTTTAAAAACCAATAAAACTTTTGATTTACAGCGGGTCGATAACCTCGTCAGCGCCGGTGGTGGTTGTTCCGACGAATATGGAGAAGATGGCTGGGGAACCTGGTCAATTAAAAATACCACTTCCCTGGGTAATTTTCCTATTCCGGCCAACGGTCTAATCTTTGTCGAAGATGATGTTTGGGTGTCAGGCCAGATCAATAATTACAAAGTGACGATCGTGGCTGGAGCTTTTCCCGAGACGGCCGCTACCTCTAAAAGTATTACTGTCAATAGCAGTTTGCTTTACACTAACTATACCGGCTCTGATCAGGTGGCTCTTTTTGCTCAAAAAAATGTTAATGTCGGTCAGAATAGCGATAACGATTTGCGGATCGACGCTACTTTGATTGCTAAAAATGGCCGAGTTGGTCGCTATTATTATGCCCTAGGTTGTGGCAACCATAATCGATCCAATCTCACCCTCTATGGCATGATGGCGACTAATTATCGTTTCGGCTTTGCCTTTATGGATACTAATGGAGAAATCAAATCTGGTTACGCTAACCGCCAAATCATTTATGATGGCAATCTGGCGTTTTCGCCACCACCTTATTTGCCTTCTACTCGGCATGAATATGAAATAATCTCTTGGCGGGAGGTGAGATAATCTGCACACCAATCGAGGCGTCGCGCTTTGTTTTTAATAAAATATGGGCACTTAAAATTTTTTATGTCTTTAATTTAAGTAGTGGTTGGTTGTGGTTTGAGCGCAAAAAAACAACGCCTCGATTGGTGTGCAGGGGAATTTTTGCTAGAATAGCGGGATGAAAAAACTAATTGTCGGCAATTGGAAAATGAACCCCACCAGCCTGGCCGAGGCTAAAAAGATTTATAGCGGGGTCAAAACAAAAGTTGGTAGCCTGCGTAATGTCAATGTGGTTATTTGCCCACCGGCCGTCTATCTCGGCGTTTTCTCCGCTACTACCAAGGGCAAAACAGGACTATTGCTTGGAGCTCAAGATACTCACTGGCAAGAATCTGGAGCTAGCACCGGTAATATTTCTCCTTTGATGTTGAAGGATCTTCGGACGAGCTATGTTTTAGTGGGTCATTCTGAGCGGCGAGTGGCCGGGGAAACAGACGAAGTCGTCAATTTTAAAATCAAAGCCATTCAGGAATATAAAATGACGCCGATTTTGTGTGTTGGGGAGAAAGAACGCGATGAGAGTGGTCATTATTTAGCGGTGATCAAACGTCAAATCGAAGATGGTTTGGAGGGTTTGTCCAAAAAAGCCTCGGAAAAATTAGTTATCGCCTATGAGCCGGTCTGGGCGATTGGCAAAGACGCTAAAGGGGTAGAGACGCCGGAAGGATTTAATCACAATATGATTTTTATTCGCAAAACTTTGAGCAACATCTTTGGTCAAAAAGAGGCAATCAAGATTCCAATTCTCTACGGCGGTTCCGTTTCGGCCAAAAATGCCGACAGTTTTCTTCGCGATGGTCGGGCCGATGGTCTGCTGGTTGGTAGGGATTCATTAACCGCCAGCAGTTTTGTGGAGATTGTAAAGATAGCAAATAATAGTAGTAAGTAATAATAGTTCAAAATTCAAAGTGCAAAATGCAAAGTTTCAATGCAAAAGTAAAAAGTTTGATCGTTTTTAATTTTAAATTACAATTTTTAACTTTGAATTTTGAACTTTGAATTAAAATAAAAATTTAAGAATCATGAAGTTATTAAGCAATTTACAAAAGAAGGATTTAGTTGGTAAGAAAGTCTTGGTTCGGGCTGATTTTAATGTTCCGGTGCGTAATGGCAAAGTGACCGAGGCGATGCGCATCGATGAAACTCTGCCCACGATTAAGTTTCTATTAAAAAATGATGCTCAGGTTATTCTCATCAGTCACATTGGTGACGATGGTTCGACGAGTTTGCGACCAGTAGCCAAATATCTTTCAACTAAAAAATTATCGGTCAAATTTGTGGCGGATTTTGAAGTAGTGGCCAAGGCTAAAGAGCCGGTAATTTTAATGGAAAATATTCGTCGCTTTGAGGGTGAAAAGAAAAATAATTCCGCTTTAGCTAAACAATTAGCTTCATTGGCCGATCTTTATGTTAATGAGGCTTTTTCGGTTAGCCATCGTGAACATGCTTCGGTCGTGGGTGTGCCAAAATTATTACCAAGTTTTGCCGGTCTGCGGTTGGCGGTGGAATTGGCCGAATTACAGAAAATGTTTAAACCGGCTTTGCCCCTGGCTCTGGTCATTGGTGGGGCTAAATTTAAAACTAAATTTCCTCTGTTGAAGAAATTTCTGCCTAAAGCTGAAGTGGTTTGTGTCGGTGGAGCCCTTGGTAACACTTTAATTAAAGCTTTAGATCACGAAGTGGGGACTTCTCTTGTTGATGAAATTTCGCCAGAGATAAAAAAGCTAGCCAAGAATAAAAAAATTATTTTACCGCTGGATTTTGTGGTGACCGGTAGAAAAAAGAGTGAGTTTCTGGTTAAAAAAGTAGGGGAGATTTTGGTGACTGATAAAATTGTTGATCTCGGCCCGCTAACCTCTAAACTGTTTAAAGAAAAAATTTCTGGCGCTAAAACTCTACTGTGGAATGGCCCGCTCGGTCTGATCGAAGATGGTTTTGTTCACGCCACCATATCTCTGGCTAGCTATCTTCCCAAAGGTTCTTTTTCCGTCCTCGGCGGGGGTGATTCGGTAGAAGCTCTCCGTCAGGCCAAATTACTGAAAAAATTATCTTTTGTTTCGACCGGCGGTGGGGCCATGCTCGAATATCTGGCGACTGGTAAATTGCCGGGAATTAAATCTTTGCAATAGTTTCTATTTACAGTAAAATTAGATTGGACTTGTGGGTGTAGTGGGTCAAACATTGGGAGGAAATTCTCATGTCACTGCTCGCTGTTTTTATCCGGTTTTATATTTATATTCTGTTTTTGCATAGGGTAGTCCTATGCAAAGGGCTCAACAAAGCCGTTTTTAAGCTATTGACATTTACATCTAATTTAGAAATACCAAGGAGACTCCTATGCAAAGGGCTCAACAGGGCCATATTACACAAACTGTGCAACACTCAGTGTTGCACAGTTTGTGGCTACTCCGCTACGTGGGTTGCTTTTTTCTGTAGATATGATATAATATAAGATAGATGGCCCGAAACGTAAGTACGGCCAAATTGACAAAAGTCTGCTGGGGGTCCGCCCTCGTATTGCCTGGTCCGCCAGGGTCAAGCAGACTATATGCGTCCTCCGGACGCAGGGAGAAAACAGATGGATTTCTACTTTATGGGGTTTTTTATGTTGGGGCTCATCAGCCTTATCGCTGGTGTGATTGCGGGGGTCAAGGTCGGTCAAGCTGTCCAGCGCAGGCGTCGAGGCAAGGCTCTGGATGTGTTTCAGAAGGGCTCCTTGTCTGACCTTATGGAGCAATTGGTGAAGCTCCACATCATTATCGATGGGGCGTGTGGGCTTGATTTTTACCTCCCTTTTTGTCTCGAGCTTGTCGGTTTTAGGCCGACAGCTCGAGCCTATGGCTCGTGGCTGAATTACCAGCTTTATCGTTTGGATAGGGATGATGTCAAGCGAGAGGAAATGGTCACGAGAGCCATCGGAGTAATCGTCGCCAACTTTCGTGGGTCTGCTGAGAGAAGCTACCGCTTTTATGCGATAGCGTCTAGTCGCCACTATCTCAGTTGGTCGGGAAAGTTTATCGTTGGTAGCGACTTTGTAAACTCCGCCATTAAGGAAGAAGTTGAACTATACCACTGCCAGACGATGGACACCCTCGAAAGGAAGCGGGTTCAGAAGACCTTCGCTAGGGCCAAGAAGTTGCTCGGCACCGACAAGAGGTAGTTGATTCTCCCTAAGTCATCGCAGGCGTTCCCGTGCAATTTTATTCTAACCAAATAACTTTGCCGCGGGGACGCCTTTTTCGTTTCTGTTGGTTTTTGCCAGCCTATTTGCTATAACATAAAGAGATGTAAAAATGTGGTCTCGGCGATGGGCACCAGGCTTTGACAATCGGGGAGGGCAACAAAATGAGTAAATTGTTGGTGGCCTTGTTGTCACTGGCCGGAGCGACGGTTGGTTTTGCTGTCGGTCGCCATTTTGCGCCTCCGGAAAGTGATCGCCATGTCTACGAGATTAGCTGTTCTGGTATCGTCTCGTATGTCGAAAGGCATGGGAATATTCTCCTAGTCAGTGATCATTGGGCTTCCTGTGTCATGATCGACCCGGAGATCAAGGGTGAGCGGGTCTATATCCCTCCCACCCAGCATCTTTGTGACAGGGATGAGTTCTTTTTTCTCGATACGCTGGTGAAAATTCGCACCGCTTATGCGACGCGAGCGGAGACCAAGATTTATCGAGAAGATGGCACGGGTGCTGAGCCAGTAGTGACCGAAGACAAGTTTTGCAATGACTGGATCATCGGCTACGGTCATATTATTGTCAATCCGAAATTTGACGATAGCCTGAGTCGGGTTTACCTCGATACGACCACGCTCAAGTCAGATGGATCGGATGGCCGGCGTTTTGTTTATCGGCGCGAGCTAACATTGCTCTGTCACTACCCCTAGAAGTAAGTAAGGCGTTCACATCACCTCGTTTTGACGAATAGGCGGAGTGAACGCCTTTTCGTTTACAAAATAATTTTTTTGTGGTAGAAATTTAGTAGTACAGGTCTCCCAAACTTAAACCACAACCAAGGAAGGAGTTGAAATGGACGTGAACGTCGAAGCGTACCTGGGGAAGTTCGACCCAGGGCATGTAATATTGATGGTTTTTGGAGGAATCATTTTGGCCACGGCCATCTTTGCGGCGTGGGTCGTTTACTTGGCCCGCCGAGATCTTCTCGCTAGAAGGAGGAACGATCTCCTGAAGAAGCTAGTCCAGGATATCGCTGAGGCTCAGGAGTTGCCTCTTGGCCGGCGAGAGCAGGCGATAGCGATCGCCCGGGCCGAACTGACTGAAGTGATGACGACCCTAGGGCTACTGATCGGAGGAAGTTTGAACCTCGAGGAAGGAGTAAAACTCTTCTCGCCTGATAGCTTGGGTCTGGTGATCGAAGAGCAATGGCTCTTCGAATTCCAGGCCTCTGATATCCGCGTCTTCTCTCGGCCAATCGCCCAGATGGTATTTGAGGCCTATGGCAGGCATCCTTACTGCCTGGATATTCTCCATCTTATGAACCCCGACCGTCCGGCTCGACAATACCTGGAAAATCATTTGGGGGAACTCCTTCGGGTTGATGACAGGCAACGGCAACAAGAGAAAGCCGTCTCGTCTGAGCAGAAGGCTCGTCAAGAGAAGGCCAAACTCATCCGCAGAGGCTTCAAGGCTTGTGGGCAGAAGTTACCCGAGAGTTTGGAACATTACGCCAAGCCCAAGAAATATCGTCGTTGGGCCCCTCCTCGGCAACAACAGCCTGCCCTGGCTCAGACTCGCGTTCTGCGCGAAAGATGAAGCCATTCACAGGCGTCGTGACCAATCCGTGAAAACGGGTTGGTCACGACGCCTGTTTTCATTTGGCTAAAATTTTAGCTTGGATAGTTTCAAAATCGCCGACCGACAAATCTTCTCGGCCGGGCCAATGTTTGAAGCCGTCGCCTTCAAAACGGGGGATGATGTGAAGATGGACGTGCCAGACTAGCTGGCCGGCGGCACTGCCATTGTTCATCCCGATATTGATACCATCTGCTCCAGTACCTGTTTTGACCATTTGGGCCACGGTTTGAATGACCTGGCCTACTTCTCGCAGGTCTGCGACAGGTAAATCAAACAAATCATCAGCGTGTTTTTTAGGCACAATCAAGGTGTGGCCGAGATTAATCGGTTTGATATCTAAAAAGGCTAAAAAGTAGTCATTTTCCCAGATTTTATAGCAGGGAATCTCGCCAGCAACAATTTTACAAAAGAGACAATCAGTTTTTTGGGTCATAATTTAAAAGCGTTAGGATAATTTATATGATATATAGTATATTGGTTAGACTCAAAAAACAAAACATGGCAAAAGACTGGCAATTAGCAAAGACTCCAACCCCTTCAGCAATTAAAGGTTTGAGTGAATATTCAGAATTAGTGTCTAAACTACTTTTTCAGCGTGGGATCAAAACCAAAACGGCGACGGAAAAGTTTCTCAAGCCTGATTATGACCAGGATCTGCACGATCCCTTTTTGATGAAGGATATGGACAAAGCAGCCAGGCGGGTGTTGGCAGCGATAGAATATAATGAGAAGATAATTATTTTTGGCGATTATGATGCTGATGGGGTGCCGGGCACGGCGATTATTGCCACTTTTTTTAATCACATCGGTTTTAAAAATTATGAGGCTTACATTCCCGATCGCCACAATGAAGCCTACGGTTTAAATTCTAAAGCCATCGAGAAATTTGCGAATGACGGCGTTAAATTAATCATTACGGTGGATTGTGGGATTACCAATTTTGACGAAGTGGCTCTGGCTGATCGTCTGGGAATCGAGGTTATTATCACTGACCATCACCTGGTGCCGGAAAAAATTCCTCCCGCTTATGCGATTGTTGATGCCAAACAATCTGACGATGATTATCCTTTTAAAATGCTTTCGGGGGCGGCGGTAGCTTTCAAATTGATTCTGGCTATCTCTCGTTTGAAAGATTTTAATCTCGTCTCGGGCTGGGAAAAATGGCTACTCGATCTGGTGGCCATTTCGACCATCACTGATATGGTCGCACTCGAAGATGAAAATCGCACCTTGGCTTTTTATGGTTTGAAAGTTCTACGTCAGACGAAGAGACTGGGTCTGGTCAATCTTTTTGCTGTGGCTAAAATCGATATGATTCATATGACCGAAGACGATATCGGCTTTATGATTGGACCGAGACTGAACTCGGCCAGTCGCATGTCTCACGCTGACGATGCTTTTTCTTTGATTATGACCACTGATTCGGCCGAGGCCAGAGTCATTGCCGATCAATTGGAAAAACAAAATAAAGGCCGGCGCGAAATTGTCGAAAAAATAATTCAGGATGTGGTTAAAGTTTATAACGGGGGCGCTGACTCGGCTAAGTTGATCGTTTTGGGATCGCCGGATTGGGGACTGGGAGTTTTGGGATTGGCCTCCTCGCGTCTGGTGGAAAAATATGGCAAGCCGGTTTTTCTTTGGAGTAAAAATAGCCAGGGTGAAATCAAGGGCTCATGTCGGTCAGACGGCTCGATCAATGTGGTGGAACTAATGAGGGCGGTGGGACCTGATTTCTTTATGGATCTCGGCGGTCATGCCATGGCTGGTGGGTTTTCTCTGCTGGCTGAACGTGAAGCCGAGTTAGCGGTTCGTCTAAATGGGGCGCTGGAAAAAATTCCCCAGACCGCCGTCGAGACTGTTTTGGTGGCTGACGCTGAATTATCAATCGATGACATCAATCGCCAGACGGCTGATGAAGTTTTATTATTAGCTCCGTTTGGTATGGGCAATCCCAAACCTATTTTCTTACTGCGAGATTTATCTTTGGCCGAAGTAAAAAGTTTTGGCAATGGTGGGCTTCATCTGGAATTAAAATTTGCTAAAGCTGACGGATCGTTAGTCACCGCCATTGGCTTTTTTATGTGCAAGCCAACTTTTTTTGCCGAAAAGTTTGATAGTAAAAATGGCCACAAATTTTCGGCGGTTGATTTAGCTATCGGTCGCCGTGTCGATATGCTGGCTTCGATCGAAAAAAGCTATTTTCGAGGCCGAGAAGAGATTAGATTGAGAATTGTTGATATTAAGCATCCTTAATAATAGCGCAAAGTTCAAATCTCAAATTTCAAAATTACAGCTTAAAATTCAAAAGTTTGGGATTCAAAAAACTATTTTATTTTACACTTTGGCATTGAAATTTTACATTTTGCACTTTGCATTTTGAACTAAACATAGCTAGACTTCGTTAAATTTTAAAATCTTGTTAAAATAGCGTTATGGCTATCAGAGAACAATATGTAATTTATACCGATGGTGGATCAAGGGGCAACCCTGGTGTCGCCGGTTGCGGGGCCGTCATTGCCGATAGTTCTGGCCAAGTTCTTAAAAAAGTGGCCAAGGCTTTGGGCACCGCTACTAACAACGAGGCTGAATACAGTGCCGTCATCCTCGGGCTAGAAACTCTAAAAAAAATGGTTAGGGCTGATCAGTTAAAGCAGGCCGAAGTGGAGATTTGCATGGATAGTCAGCTGGTGGCCAGCCAGCTCTCTGGTACCTATCAGTTGCGTGAGAAGAGGCTGTTTCCTTTTTTTATCAAAATTTGGAACTATCAAGTTAAAGATTTTCCCAAAATTAAATTTACTTACATCCCGCGGGAACAAAATAGTCTGGCTGATGGCCTGGCCAATGAAGCCATGGATGGTGTCCGTGATGCCCAAGACAAATTATTAGATTTTTAGAAAACAGAAACTTGAGTTTTTATCGCCGAGCCATTTTCTTTTTGGTTTTGGGATTTTTTGTGGGGATAATTTTGATTATCAATCAATTTGTCTCGATTTGGTTTGTGGTTTTGGTCCTTAGTTGGGGGCTACTCGGATTATTTTTGGCTTGGCGTTACCCGGTTTCGCGTTTTTGGCTAGTGATTTTTTGCTTGATTTGTTTTGGCTTATCGGCTGGCTTATGGCGCGGAGCGTCAAAAACAAATTGGATCGATAATGTTTGCGTCGGTTTAGGGAAAAGCCCGTCTGGTCTGGTCGTGACTGAGCCGGTGGCTAGCGAATTTAGCCAACGTTTGATTGTCCGACCTGACAATCAAGATTTTAATATTTTACTTTTTGTTAAACGGGGTGAGGCGTGGAGTTACGGTGATCGAATCAAATTTCGAGGTAATCTTGAAGTCCCAAAGAATTTTCAAACTGATACCGGTCAAGAATTTGCTTATAAAAATTATTTACGGAAAGACGATATTTTATGTTTAGGACGAGGCGGGCAGACTACCTTATTGTCTAGTGGTCATGGCTCGTCAATTAAGCAGACTTTGTCTGTTATTAAAAAAGAATTTCTAAATATTATCAATCATTATTTACCTGAACCTCAATCTTCATTGTTGTCGGGAATTTTATTGGGCGTTCAGTCGTCATTACCGTCGACGGTGTCGGAAGATTATCGCCGGGCCGGTTTGACTCATATCTTGGTTTTGTCCGGTCAAAATATTTCTATTGTGGCTAGTTTTCTGATGATTCTTTTTGGCTGGTCCGGACCGACTATTTCTTTTGTGATTGTGGTCGTCGGCCTAATTCTCTTTACGCTGATGGCCGGGGCTGGGGCCTCGGTGGTGCGGGCGACGCTAATGGGTCTGTTGGTGGTGTTAGCCAGAGCGACCGGCCGGCCCTATGCTGGTGGCTTGGCTTTGGTGACCGCTGGCGCTTTGATGGT
>Ga0208246_1001225_pt1 | contig 15074 bp, 9 predicted proteins | sample RifOxyD2_FD_184039 | JGI IMG/M metagenome (GOLD analysis project Ga0208246, IMG submission 184039) | Soil microbial communities from Rifle, Colorado - Rifle Oxygen_injection D2 (SPAdes) | ecosystem: Environmental > Terrestrial > Deep subsurface > Rock core/Sediment | place: Rifle, Colorado... | reverse complement strand
TTTTTGCCGGTATCGTTTCTTCATTACCATCTATCTTGCGTACTGCTTTTGTAAACTATACTCCTGCTGATCTTTACACTTTTGTAATGATGGCTGGTGTAGCGATTTTGACTGTAGTAGGTGTGGTATTTATCAATGAAGGTCAACGTAATATCCCAGTAAACTACGCCAAACAAATGCGTGGTAATCATGTTTACGGTGGTTCATCTTCACATTTACCAATTCGTGTAAATATGTCTGGTGTGATTCCAATTATCTTTGCTATTTCCTTGGTATTATTTCCACCAATGGTTGCACAGTTTTTTGTACATGCTCGTAGTGCTTGGTTATCTACTTTGGCTGTCAAAACTATTGCATTATTTCAAGATCAAGTATTTTACGGTGTTGCATATTTTTTGTTAGTATTTTTCTTTACATACTTCTATACTGCGGTAATTTTCCATCCACAAAAAATTGCGGAAAATTTACAACGTCAAGGTGGATTTATTCCTGGTATTCGTCCAGGCAAAGAAACTGAAAAATATTTAGGAATGACTGTAAATCGTATCAATTTAATCGGTGCTACTTTCTTGGGCTTGATCGCTATTTTACCTTTATTGGTTGAAGGAGCTTCTGGCTCTACTTCATTCAAGATTGGTGGTACTAGTTTGCTTATCGTCGTAGCTGTGGCTATTGAGGCGGCGAAGCAGATTGAATCTCAGGTGACGATGCATGAATACGATCGTATTTAAAAATACATTTCTCAAATTATCATAAAAAAACACAGGTTACAACCACTCTTTCGCTTTTTTCAACCGCGAGGTTGAAAGGATGAGCCTTGGCTCATAACCCGCTTAAGAGTAATTGTAACCTGTGTTTTTTTATTCTTCATTTTGGTATATAATCAATAGATATGGATTTATTAAAATCAGTGTCATCTTTAAATAGAGTGGGGGCGGCGGTTGCTAAGAAGTTGAATAAGATTGGTATTCATACTATTGGTGATCTGATTTATTATTTTCCATTTCGGTATGATGATTATCAAGGTGTTTTGACTACCAAAGAATTAAAGGAAGGGATGATGGTTTCAGTTCGAGCTAAAGTAGAATTGATCGCGAATCGAAGGAGTTTTAAAACTCGCAAAATAATGACTGAGGCTTTGATTTCGGACGATGCTGGAAGTCTGAGAATTATTTGGTTTAATCAACCTTATGTCATAAAAAACATAAAACCAGGGGATACGTTTTTGTTTACTGGGGTGGTAAAAACCGATATGCTTGGACCGCAATTGATTGCACCAAGCTATGAGAGAGTTGTTGATACTGAGAATGTTTTGAGTGCAAAACTAGTTCCTATATATTATCTTACTGCTGGCTTATCGCAAAAATATTTAAGATTTATAATTAAACAGTCACTAGCAGATATACAAAATTTATCAGATTATTTGCCAACGGAAATTTTAGAGGAATACGATTTGTTGCCATTGGATTTGGCAATCAAGGGTATACATCTGCCAGATAGTCAGAACGATTTAGTTAATAGTCAAAAACGTTTAAAATTTGATGAATTATTTCAAATTTATCTTAAAACAGAATTATCTCGCCAGAAACGTCAACAACAAAAAGCGCCACGTGTTGAATTTAAGGAAAGCAAAATAAAAGAGTTGGTTAAACAATTGCCATTTGATTTGACCAAAGCGCAAAAATTGGCCACTTGGGAAATTTTAAAAGATCTTGAAAAAGCTAGCCCTATGAATAGACTGTTGTCTGGAGATGTGGGATCAGGAAAAACTGTGGTAGCGGCAGTCAATATGTATTGTACCGTGTTGAACGGTTTTCAGTCGGTGATGATGGCCCCGACTGAAATTTTAGCAAAGCAACATTTTGAAAGCTTAAAAAAATTATTAGGTAAAAATTTGAATATCGCCTTGTTGACTCGTTCGCAATTTTTTGGCATTGTAAATAATGAAACGATAGAATTTAAAAAGAAAGATTTAATAAATGCTATTTGCGATGGTCAGTTTGATATAATAATTGGCACACACGCTTTGTTGTCTGAAAAAATAAATTTAAATAAGTTGGCTCTGGTGGTTATCGATGAACAACATCGTTTTGGTGTGCAACAAAGAAAATTAATTAAAGAAAAAATTACTGGGTTGGATGGGTTGTCAGCGCACTTTTTGAGTATGACAGCAACACCAATACCACGCTCTCTTGCTTTGACGATTTATGGTGATTTAGATCTGTCGGTGATAGATGAAATGCCAGTCGGACGTAAAGCGGTCACTACTCGGTTGGTAGAGTCGTTCAATCGACAGAAAGCCTATGATTTTATATCTGAGCAGGTAAAAAAAGGACGGCAGGCATTTGTAGTCTGTCCGTTAATATTACCTACAAATAATTTGGACAATGAACTTGGTGATCAAATGGTATTTTTTGATTCCATTAACGAAAAGAAAAGCGTAATGAAGGAGTATGAATTTTTATCAAAGCAAATTTTTCCAAATTTTAAGGTTGGATATTTGCACGGTAAGATGCCGAGTAAGGAAAAAGATTTCGTAATGCAAAAATTTAAAAATGGTGAATTGGACATTTTAATTTCAACCGCTGTGGTTGAAGTAGGGGTAGACATTCCAAATGCGAGTGTGATGATGATTGAGGGAGCAGAAAGATTTGGGTTAGCCCAGTTGCATCAATTTCGTGGGCGCGTAGGACGGGCTTCTCACCAATCATATTGTTTGCTTTTTACCACCAATGAAGCAAGTGGCACTACTCTGGATAGATTGAAGTTTTTTGAAAAAAATAATAGTGGTTTTAGTTTGGCAGAAAAAGATTTGGAAACACGCGGTCCGGGTGAAGTGTATGGCAACACACAAAGTGGTCAAGACACGTGGAAAACGGCCGGTCCAACAGATCCGGAGTTGGTTAAAATTGCTAGAAAATCAGCCAGTAATATTGTTTTAAAATTAGAAAAATATCCTTTTATTATCGAAAAAATTAATGATTTCATTGCCGGGAATCATTGGGAATGAGTATCGTTGACATTTATGTGATTTTTATATATAATCACCGCGTTTTGTTTTTTGTCTGCAAGGTGACAGAATGACTGTCGCTTTTTGTGGCAAAACTAACGCAGAGGTGACATGTGAATGCAAGACGAAAATCGTATAGATTTCTAGTCCCGTTAGCCACTGAAAACCCGGACGAGATGGTGTTCGGGGAAGTCAAAGTGTATGGGAAAACGACCACCATTACTATGGTGTTTCGTCGTGGAGATGTAATGTATCTTGTTTCTGGCTGTGCAACAGGAAAGATGGTGAACTATTTTAGTTCAATCGACTCCACAACGCCAGATGGGCAGGTTTTAGATCGTCTGATTATGACTGTTCATATCGTCAAGCAACTGGAAGCAAATCAGCGCTAAACCAAGCGGTGATTACTCTGTAAGTGACAAGAGAGCTTTGCGTGCGATAGAAATATCGTTCCGCAAAGCTCTCTTGTCACGCGTCTGTAACAATCAAATATATCAGCTAAGGATTGATAGCATATAAATATAAAATTAATAAAAAATAAAAATAAAAAATGACCCATCGGTCATTTTTTATTTTTAAGACGGTGGTTATTTCTGAATTATTTTTTCTACCACTTCTTGAACATTTTTTATTTGGGCTATTTTCAAACCAGCGATTTTTGGAGTTTTTGTGGATAATGGAATGACTGCTATTTCTAAACCTAAATTTTTTATTTCTGCTAGCCTTTTGTCGGTATGATTGACTGGTCGAACTTCACCGCTTAAACCAACTTCACCAAAAGCGGCCAAACCGCGGGGTAATGTTTTGTCTTTTAATCCGGAAGCGATGGCAAGTATTACTGCCAAATCAACAGCCGGTTCATCTGCCGTCAAACCGCCAACGACATTTAAAAATACATCATATGATTCCAGTGGTAATCCGGCCCGACGCGATAGGACCCCGATTAAAACTTGTAGTCTGTTGAGGTCAAAACCAGAAGCGCGACGTTGAGGAAATCCAAAATTTGTTTTGGTAACTAGTGCCTGAATTTCAATAAGCATCGGTCTGGTGCCCTCCATGATAGCGGTAATCACAGTTCCAGATACCGGTTCATTTCTTTCCGAGATCATTGCCGCGGAAGGATTTTTTACTTCTTGTAGTCCATTTTTCTCCATAGTAAAAACACCAACTTCGTCCGTAGGACCAAAGCGATTTTTGGCGGCACGCAAAATTCTAAAATCATGAAAGCGATCGCCTTCGAGATAGAGGACTGTATCCACTAAATGTTCCAATGTTTTTGGCCCGGCCACTATTCCATCTTTGGTAACTTGACCTACTAAGATATAAGTAATGTTATTTTTTTTGGCCGCCTCCATTAATTTGGCGGTACAAGCTCTAACCTGTGAAATATTTCCAGCTTCACCTTCAACTTCATCGGAATAGACCGTTTGAATTGAATCGATGATAGCCAATTTTGATTTGGTAGCTAAACTAGTTGCAATAATATTTTCGATGTTGGTAGTACTAGCCAATTGAAGAGTAGTCGAGTTAATATCCAGTCGCGAAGCTCGCATTTTTATCTGTTGAGTTGATTCTTCACCAGAAAAATATACTGTTTCGTCGATAATATTGGCCAATTGCAATGCTAAAGTAGATTTTCCAATACCAGGTTCACCACCCAATAAAATTAAACTTCCAGGTACCAAGCCACCACCCAATACACGATCCAATTCAAATATATTTGTCTGCAAACGTTTGAAATTTTGATTTGAAATTTCACTAAGTTTTTCAGTTTTTATTGGCAAATAATTTTTTGAAATTTCTTCTTTTGCATTTTTAATAGGGGAATTGGTTTTTTCTACCGTACCCCATTTACCGCATTCCAAACAACGGCCGGCCCATTTTTGAAATTGAGCACCGCAGTGTGAACAGGTAAAAATTATAGTTGAAGTTTTCATATTAAATTGTATGGTGATAAATATTATGCTTTACAATCGTCCGGTCCGTCTTGTTTGCACGGTGAAGCATATCCTTTGCATTGACTACGAAAAGCTTTTCCAGCGGTTCCGTATTCATAATGCCAAGATTCATTTATCAATCGTGTCCAGCCAGCTTCAAAAAATATTTCACTTTGTTTTTTGATAGCTTCCAAAGCTTCTGGATGTTCTTTTGGATAGGAACATTGTATGCCATCAGTCGCATGGCCCGTCGTTGCATGAGTGAGACTTACACCGTCTTTAATAAGTTCCACATCAATTGCATATCCATACCCGTGTGGAGATTTTCCAGGATGGGCAACTGTGCCGCCAGCAACCCCAACAGAATTGGATTTGGCTAGTGTTGTTTGAGAAGCTAAATCTCTACAAGCGGTGGTAATGGCAATAACGTATCCATTTTTTGTGGCAACTTCTCCCAATCTTTTTAACCCTACAATAACCGATGGCAGTAAATAATCTTTATCTTTTTTACCAGCGAATCGGATCCCTGGTATTGGTGGTATTTTTTCCAAGCCATTTTCTATTGGAAAATCACAAGGAATTGAACCTTTTTTTACTGTTTTATCTATCTCTAGTTTTACCGCATCTGTTTCTTCGCCACCGTCATCAGTCGATTCGGCAATTGGTTTAGTGGTGGTATATTGAATTTTTAAAGATTTGAAATTTATTAAATCAGGATTGATGGTAAATAAGAGGATATATGATCCCCAAGCAATAAATAAGCCGATTGCAATTTGACCAATTTTTTTAAACCCTTCCACACGCTGTTCTCCTCCTAAGGTTGTTATTTTTACGCCGATTGTTATTATCATTATTACGGCAATTATATTTATTGCCACCATTCCAAATTGATAGACGGTCGTAACATATTCACCAATGTAGGGGATGTAGATGTAATTAGTGCCATCTTCAGCAGTATATAGGGTATTTTTTACATCAGAAAATTTTAATTTTGGCAGACTGATTTCTAAAATTGGTTTGGTGATTTTTAAATCTTTAATAATATCTGTAACTTCTGGGGTTGGTGCCGGTTCACCACCGACAGAAACTGGTTTTGGTTTTACACCGCAAAAAGAAATATCACGTTTGGTTGTAGGACAATCACAAAAAGTTTGTTTGCATTTTTTTTCATCGACACCAACAACATTTCCGGTAGTATCTTTTATCTGAGCACAGCAACAATGAGTAACAATTTCGCAACTCGCTTGTCCATATTCACTTTTGCTCGCCCCATCCTTTTTTAAATAAAAATTTTCAGCAGTCAAAGAATAATTTTCAGTATTGGGAGTATAATTTAATTTTAATTTTACATCAACATCATTTCTTCTATCATCGACTAACAAAAAATCAGTGTAAGAAGTTTTGATAGCATCAAATTGAAATTTTGTTGGTATACCTTTTGGGTCAAAGACTGTGATGTCACATCTCATCATTTTGACATTGTCCGTGGCTCCAGTAGCATTACAATATTTATTATAGTCTTCTTTGTTGTTTGTAGAAACTGTCGCTAACCCGGCCCATGGTTCAGCCGCACTTACAACTAGAGGATAAAATATATTACTAATCAATATTAATAATATTATTTTTTTTATATTAGTGAAATTCATAATTTTGGTTCAACAGGTCGACTTATATTTATAACAGCTACGTTTTCAAGGTTTACAGTTCCCTTATTTATAAAAATTTCTCCAGACCCCATTTGTACCCAGGCTATATGTTTAACTGGATCCATCCATCCCAAGAATAAAGCAGAGTGTGCTCCATTACATTCTGAATTCCAATTTATCGGCATATAATAATCACCAGGTTGAAGTTCATTTATCCATGATGGGTCCCATTTACCCGTAGATTTAAGTATTTCAAATAATTTTGCTGTTGCTTCTTTTGGTGTATTTAAACATTGCTCAGGCCACCCCACCTTGACTCCTTTTTCATTAAGTCCATTCACGATTCCTTTTCTATTACATTCTTTGACAGATGAGCACGAGAGGCCTCTAATAATTTGATATATTTTTAATCCGTCGTAGCTCGTTGTAAAATTAGTAGCATCTTTTATTGTTTTTTTTGGGCTATAAGGTGTGGAAAATCCTACTGAGTTGCAAGGTCCTGTTCCTTTTTTTTGTGAATATGTAAGACATTTTTCACTTTTTCCATAAGATCCACCTAAAGCAGTTGAAAGAGCAAGTACATTCGTCGTACCTACACCACAATTTTCATAATGAATTTTGCATAAAACAGCCGCCTCAGATGCCATGATTATTCGTTGTTGAAGTGGTCCTTTTAAAATTTGTCGAGTAACCATTTTTTCATGAAATTCCAATCTTCTTGGAAGATTTTTACTAATAAGGGGATTTGGCCTGTTTGGATTTTTAGTACTAGTTACAATCGGTGCGACAAAATCTTTTATTGGACATTCAGTAAAATATTGAAATTTATTAGGCGACCCCTCTCCGATTGCGGCGTCTGCATAATCTTGCTCCGTCAAACTATTGTATGGCGCTAAATTCTCTTGTTCGATATATTCTATTTTTAACGCTTTAAAATTTATCAAATCAGGATTGATGTTGTATAAAATTCCGTATGACCCCCAAGCAATAAAAAGACCAATAACTACTTGCCCGATTTTTTTAAAGCCGGCAATTCGTTCTTCTCCGCCCATAACTGTTATTTTTACTCCTACCACCACAATCATTATCACTCCAATAATACTTATAGCGACCATGCCGATTTTATATATGGCAGAGATATATTCACCAATATATGGCAAATAAAAATAACTAGTTCCGTCTTCGGCAACATACAAATTATTGGAAACCTCGGAAAAATTTAAATCAGGAAGATTAACTTCAAGAATTGGTTTCGAAATTTTAAATTCTTTAACTATGTCTGTTGTTTCTGGTGGTTCTGACGCATCTGCACTGGACGTGCTTACAGTGGGTTTTCCGCTTGAAGCGGCACAAGCTGGTTGAATTTTTGTATTTATCAAATCAATACATCCTTTTGGTATAAGTTTATCACCAGCATTGCATGATGCTGTCGTATCAATAGAATACAAACAAGTGGCCGAATCACCAGGCACTGATCCAAGACAACAACGATCACCATTTACGAGTGTTTCATTGGTAGTAGGAGTACTCACATCTCCAGGTAGTCCAATAGCTTCTTGGGCATTAGCAAAAAAAACCGTTGATAAAAAATTTAATCCAAATATTGTTGCAAAAATTACAAACGAACATTTTGATAATATTTTATTGTTTTTCAATCGCATAGTTTATTTAACAATGAGTTTTGTTAATATTTCAGTGATATTTATATCGTTCTCAATATTTATTCTTTTATTATTTACATATATTGTCGGATATTGTTTGATACCCAGTACAACGGCTTGGTCTGTTGCACGAGCTACTTTTTGTGAAGCTTCATTTGAATTTACACAATGCCACAAGTTTGTTGTGTTTAATTTTAAATTTCCGCCAATTTTTACCAAGTCTGATTCTGAGGAAATATTTTTTTGATTATATAATGCATCGGCGTATTCCCAATATTTATTTTGCTTATTAGCACAAAATAAGGCACGATTGGCAAGGTCATTTGATTTTGTAAAAATTTTCTTTTGTGGCACTTCTTTCAAAAAAAGACGTACATCAAATGGATGTGCTTTTACAAAATTAGTAACTTCAAGATATTGTGACTTGCAAGCTGGGCAAGAAAAATTTGTAAACATAACCACGGTAAGTGGAGCGCCGGGGTTACCTAGAATCTGGTCGTCATTTTCTGTAGAAATTTCATAATAACCATCACTTAATATTGGCACGACCACTGGCTTGATTGTAATTTTTCTTGCTTTGATTAATTGAAATGAAAAAATAGCGCTGGCGACAACTATCGCTAATAATAATATTAAATAAAATTTTTTAAGATCATGCATATTAACGATGAGTTATAATTATAATTTAATGTCGAAAACGCCTGATTGTAACGCATCTGTAAAATAAACTTTATTTTTGGTTTGATCGTAATTAATGCTTTTGATGTTGTAATCACCACCTAGTGAAATGTTTGTTTTTAAGCCTGTTTTTAGATCAATTTTGTACATATCATCATTTGAGTTGGCGGCGACCTCTGGCAAAATGCCAGCTCCTTGTGGTAAATCTCGTGGTACTGCACAATATAATGTGTTTTCGCCAGCAAATGTACATTTATTTGCCCAGGTATTTAATTTTAGCATTTGGCGATTGTTATCAATGCTGTCACCATATGAATTGGTCACCCAAAGCTCCGGTTTAAAATTGCTACGTGAACTATAAACACTATATAAAAGTTTTTGGCCAGTAGGGGACCATTGAGGTTCAAAACCTAACCCTTCCACAGTGGCGGATTTAAAATTTTCTCCATGTAATCCCACAAACAAAACTTCTCGTCTTTCCCCACCAAGCGCCGCACCGGTCTGCGCAAAGGCAACTGTTTGGCGACTAGGGGACCAATTTATTTGAACTTTGTCGGCATTTTCTCCCATTGGTTCAACTAACGTAGTGCCACTGCCGTCATCATTTATGGTAACAAGCCAACGATTTTCTGGTGATAGCCCAATACTTTTGGCGGCGACTTGTGAGCTGTCTGGTGAGAATGAAAATTCTTCCCAATGTTTTGGTAAGGAAGTTTGCTTTTGTTTTTCAAAATTATAAATTGTTTTTGAGCCATCTGGATATTCTAATACCGCTTTATCATTTTTATTAGCCCAAGTAACATTTTTTACATTATAAAAAGTTTGATCTGATAATGAATTTATTTTTCCATCGCTTGTGAGGTGATAAAATTTTCCATCGGCCGCATTGTAATAGCGAATATTTCCAGTCGAACTATATCCAGGATAACTTACCGAATCTGATATAATTTTTGTAACTAGAGAGGCTTGTGTATATCCACCTGGTACGATTTGTGGAATAGGAAGCTGAGATGTTTCGACGCCACGACCTAGCGATCCACCCACTGTGCCTTCGGTAGTGGTGGTGACAACTCTTTCGCCAGCCCCTGGGAATTGTCCTACTTTTTCGGTAGTAGTGATTGGCTCTTGAGGCACAACAGTAGTTCCTTTTTTAAATAAAATAAAAAGACCAAAAGCAATCAACACCGCCGTCGTTAAAAGAGCAATGATTAATAAAATTCGCTTTAGAGCTGGATTCATATATTTAAATTATTTAGTCATATTTTTTTTAATTATTTTTTTGGTTGTTCGTTGGTGGTCGTAGGTTTGTTGGTTGTCGCAGGTTCGTTGGTAGTCGTAGGTTTTTTGGTTTCCGAAGCTTCTGGAGTTGATTGGTTTGTTTCTTGTTGGTCTTTTTGTACTCTATCTTGCTTACGATCATTTTTTGTTCCGGCTAACAAAACATTGATATTCTGAATTTCTTTTCTCAATACTATTTTCTTTTTGAGTGGCTCGATTTGTTTTTGAATTTTTTCAATCATCGGGTCAATAGTTTCTTTTAATATAAGAGTTACTGCCTTGCTAAGTCGGCCTGTGCTGGTACAAAATTTAAAAATAAAAAATGGTATTGCTAAAATAGGAGAAATGGCAATGATAAAAAATCCAATTACAATTTCCGTAGTTGCCAATCCAATTTTACTTATGTTAAACAGTGATTCACTATAGTCCAGAATTGCTACCATAGCGTGTAATAATTCTTTGATTGATTTGAGCGTAACTAAGTTAGTTTGAAGAATTTTTATTTTTACACTGTCTTTGGCGTTGGCTTTTCCAAAAGTAAGTGAAGTGAGTCTGGCATAAATGGATGGTGCGAATGTTTTTAACAAAAGCATCGCTGAATTGGTTTTCATTCCATCGACGGTTTTTTCTAGCGAAGCCAATTCGGTACCAAGTTTCTTTCTTTCCTTTTTTAATTTCTTTTGTCTACTTCTATCGCTTTGTAAATTGTTGGCAATGCTGGCAACTTTATTTTTAACGGTACCTTTGGCGTCGGTTGCCACATTTTTAATTTTGTTAGCAACGCCTTGTCCCATTTGTGAACCCAAGCCGGCCGCTCCTAGATCATTAACCCCTCTTGGTTGATTCATTGTATTAGCCACACCTTTTTGATCCTCAGGTGGTATCGTATTTGGAGTATGGTTAGAAGAGACGTGTGGGCCAGTTTGTTGTAGTGCTTCATTGTTAACGGTTGGCGGTGTGGTTGTGTTTTGAGGAGTTGCAGGCTGTTCAGTTGCTGGCTGATTTTCAGTTGGTGCGGGCGGCACACTATTTGGTACTGGCGGTTGACCATCCGTTACAGGGGGAACTACATTATTTTTATCATCTAAGGACTGATTTTCTGTTGGTGAATTTGGCGTTGTTGGTGTTAAATTTGGTTGTTTAAGTTCTTGTTCCTGCTGTTTTTGGTTGTCTTGTTCTGGAACATCTTCTTTAATTGGGGGTGTTTGTTGGTTAGTATTTTTAGGTTTTTCAGCATCAATATTTGGTGGCTGTAAATTTGGCTTTTCTGTTTGTGATAAATCTTGTTCTGGCTGGAAATTATTTTGCTGATTTTCATCTTGTCCATTTTCAAGTTTTGGAGGTGTTTTGCTGTTTTCTAAATTATTCGATGTTTCAGGTGACAATTGATCGTTGTCTAATTCATCCGGTTTTTTTGGTTCAAATTTTTCATCTGGCTCTGTAACCGTGCTAGGTGTTTTGGTCCTCGATGGTTTTTCGTTGAGTTCGACATTATCATTGCCAGCAGGAGTAGCTTCAAAATCCAGCTCAATTTTATTTCCCTTGAAACTTGCCACATCTGCACCTTTAGACCCAGTAACTTTATTAACCTTAATTTCAACATTATCATTGGCCGCAGGGCCTTTGAGTGGTTCTTCTTCAATAGGTTGTTGTTTTCTGGCGGTCGAGGCCATAGGTATTATTTAACAAGCAATTTTTTATCGGCAATATCTAGTGTGTAAAGTTTTTTATTTTTTTTATTTAAAATTATTTCTGCCATTAATTTTTCAATCTCTGTACGTAATTGGCGACGGATTGTTCTGGCGTTCGCATTCACAGTTGGTAGGGAGTCAATATAGGCCGATAATGTTTTTTCCTTTGCTTCTAATTTGGTATGGTATTGAGTCAATCGTTCGTTGAATTTAATGATTTCTAGTTCAGCAATTTTCGCTAGATCGCCAATTGCTAATGAATTGAATAAACAAACTTTATCCAGGCGGTTGATTAATTCTGGAGAAAAATACTCTTTCAATTTTTCATTTATTTTCTTATCGTAAATTTCAGCTTGAGAAGAACTTCCACCAAAGCCAAAATCAACACGTTTGGCATCTTGAGCGCCAAGTGAAGTTGTTAATATTATTATAGCATGTTTTAAAGAAATTTTCCTGCCTGTCGAGTCGGTAATTTCTCCGTTTTCTAAAATTTGTAATAATAGTTTGGTGACGTCTTTGTGAGCTTTATCAATTTCATCAAAAAGCACTACACAGTGAGGGTTGTTTTTTATTTTATCGGTAAAGTTATTGCTTTCTTTATAACCAATATAGCCAGCAGGAGAGCCGAGTAGTTTGGATACGCCAAAACTTTCATTAAACTCACTCATGTCTAGTTTGATAAGCGAATCTTTATTTGGATAAAGAGTGTTGGCGATAGTTTTGGCAAGTTCGGTCTTGCCCATACCGCTTTGACCGACAAACATAAATGAAGCCAACGGTCTTTCTGGATGATTCAAGCCTAATCTAGCGCGATTGATAATTTCGGCAACCTTGTGTACCACGCTGTCTTGTCCAATCACAGAAGTTTTTAATTTTCCTTCTAAATCCATCAGCTCATTTTTTTCTTCCATTATCAATTCACTAGGTTTGGAGCCGATAATTTTAGCAATTTGTTCAAGTACATCTCGGTCATTAATTTCGCCCAAGAATTTAGTCTTTTTTTCCTTGGCAATTTTATTTTCTGCCTCAATTTCTAATCGCAATTTTTCTTCTTGATTTTTTAACTTAACCGCCTCGTTGAATTTATCCGAAAGTGCCGCCGCTTCTTTGGCGGAAATAGTTTTTTCTAATTTTTGTTTGAGGCGTTCGATTTTTCCAATCCAAGAAGAATTTTTTGAATTGATTCTTTTGGCGGCAGCGGTTTCATCCAACAAATCTATGGCTTTATCCGGCAAAAATTTATTGGTAATATAGCGTTGAGACAATCGAACAGCCGCTTCAACTGCCGATTTATTAATTTTAATACTATGAAAAACTTCGTAATTTGTTTTGATACCTTCCAAAATTTGAATAGAATCCTCAGGGGTTGGTTCTTTGACAAAGATAGGTTGAAAGCGACGTTCTAGAGCAGAATCACTCTCGATATGTTTTTTGAATTCATTTAAAGTAGTCGAACCAATACAGCGAATTTGACCACGAGCCAACGCTGGTTTTAAAATATTGGCGGCATCCATGGTGCCTTGGTTGCTACCGGCGCCCACAATATTGTGGAGTTCATCAATAAATAAAATAATATTTGGATTGGCCGCGACATCGTCTATGACTTGGTGAAGACGACCTTCGAATTCGCCACGATAAATAGTGCCAGCGATCAAAAGGCCCATGTCGAGAGCGTAGATCTTTTTGTTTAACAAAAGATCGGGTACTTTGTTTTGCAAAATACGTTTGGCCAATCCTTCTACAATGGCGGTTTTCCCTACACCTGGTTCACCAAGTAAGACTGGATTGTTTTTTGTACGTCGACAAAGAATTTGAATCAAGCGTTCTATTTCATGTTCACGTCCAATAATTGGGTCAATATTTTTTTGTAATTCTGGGTTGGTTAGATTAGTCGCAAAAAAATCCAAGGCCGTTTCCTTTTTACCTGTGCGTTTGTTTATCTTTGGTGCACGAGCTGGTGCTGGTGAATCGTTGTGATCGGAACCAAACATGTTGTCTTGTATTTTTTCCACTGCTTCCATGACCTCAGTTATTTGTGGGAATTGTGAAGCGTTGGTAAGAACCGTGTTCAATTGTTTGTTCATGTCGGTTAAGGCAACATTGTTCTGTTTTAAAGCCAAATTTATTGTAGGGTTATTTAAATCAATAATGGCTTTAAGTAAATGTTCCGTACCAATATAATTGTGTCCTTGTTCTTGGGCAATGGCCATTGATTTTTCCATAGCCATTTTAGAGTCTGATGACATCGGTGACATTTCTAGCTCTGTAGTTCCAGCTGCTTTCTTTTTGGTTGCGGTTGGTAATTCCAAAATTATCTTTTCAATATTTTTTAGATCAAATTTAAGGCGGTTCAAAATCTCAGAGGCGACAGAGCCTTTTTGATTTTGTAAAATAAATAACAAATGGATTGGTTCCACTTCTTTGTTTTCTAGCTTGGTAGCGAGTTGAATGCTTTTGCTGAGGACGTCTTTGAGATGGGTAGAAAATCTATCTAATATGGACATAAAAACCTTATTAAGTTGCTTTAAGAATAAGGATATTATATAATGAAAGAGCTTAATTTACAAGCTAATAATATGATTGATTTATTTCCAAAACAGGTGTTCAAAGCTTATGATATTCGTGGTTTGATAGAAGGGGAATTGAGTGTCGATTTGGCCTATCGAATTGGACGGGCATATGGGGTGTTATTACATGGATTATTTAAAGATTTAGATAATAAAAGTGTGGTAGTGGGTCAAGATATGCGAAAGAGTAGCCCTCAATATGCTAGTGAGGTGATAAGAGGGTTAAACGATGAAGGTCTAAACGTGACCGATGTTGGTTTGGTCAGTACGCCGTTGTTTAATTTTGCCTGTACGAATTATCCTGAACATGCCGCCGGCATTATGGTGACAGCTAGTCACAACCCAGCCGAATACAACGGTTTTAAGATGACTTTGCGTGATGGCACACCGATTGGTAGAGATAATGGAATGAGCACAATTCGAGATTTGGCGGAAAATAATGAATGGAAACAACCGATGACAGGTACGGTAGCAAACAAAGAAGTTTTGCAGGATTATCTCAACAAAATACTTACCTTAGTAAAACCAGAAGAAATAAAACCTTTAAAAATTGTGATTGATGCTGGCAATGGTATGGCGGCAGTGACATTTGTAGAACTGCTAAAG
>Ga0208246_1001224_pt1 | contig 15074 bp, 14 predicted proteins | sample RifOxyD2_FD_184039 | JGI IMG/M metagenome (GOLD analysis project Ga0208246, IMG submission 184039) | Soil microbial communities from Rifle, Colorado - Rifle Oxygen_injection D2 (SPAdes) | ecosystem: Environmental > Terrestrial > Deep subsurface > Rock core/Sediment | place: Rifle, Colorado... | reverse complement strand
TTTGAAAACTTTTTATTAAGAAATATTGTTTGCAACATATTTTAAAAAGACATAGCCGTGGCTATGTCTAAATAATTATTAAACTTCCTTTTCTAACAACCACATAATCATGGCTTTTTGCATATGAAGACGATTTTCAGCCTGATCAAAAATCACTGCACTAGGATGATCAACGGCATCGCGAGAAATTTCATAACCAATATGGCACGGCATGCAATGCATAATTTTGGCTTGCGGAGCGTAAGTATTTATCAGATTCGCATTTAGCTGATATGGCATGAACGTGCTTTTGCGACGATCGTATTCAGCTTGAAAAGAAGGTTTTACCTGACCATTTTCAAAAAATTCCATATCCATCCAAGTATCAGTATGAACGTAATCCGTATCCTTTAATGCTTCTTCTAGATTACTAGTACGCATTACGTTGCCGGTTGCTTCCGCCATTGCGTTTAACTCTAAGTCGATACTTTGTGCGTTCGCTTCTGGAGCGGCAATAGCAACTTTGATTCCTAACTTTGCACAAGCCAACATCAAAGTGTTGGATACATTATTTTCAACACCAAGCCAAGTAATTTTTTTAACATTTTCGATGCCGTTACTCTTTTCAGCCATTGTGAGCAAATCACTCAGGGCTTGAGCTGGATGATATTTTTCACTACAAGCATCGATTACTGGAATGCGGTTATAGGTTGACGCCTTGATAACATCATCAGCTTTGAGTGCGCGCATCATCAAGACATGTCCGAAACGCATGATAGCTTGAATTTCATCGCCATAATCAGTCAAAGATAATTGTGAAGTGCGACTATCTAAAAAAATTCCATGACCACCCAGTTCAGTCATACCGGCTTCAAAAGAAAGACGGGTGCGAGTTGAAGTTTTTTGAAACAACATCACCAAGGTTTGGTTGGTCAAAAAATTGGTCAGTTCGCCAGCGGTACGTTTGGCTTTTATTTTTTTCGCCATGTCCAACATTTTTAAAATATCTTCGCGAGACTGTTCTTTGAGAGAGATGAGATGACGCATAAATTAAATTTTATATAATTTGTTATTTAAAATTGTATAAATTGGCCAGCCTTTAATTTTCCAGCCATCAAATGGTGACCAACCGCATTTGGTTTTTAAATTTATATTTTTGATTGGTTGTTCTTTTTTTAAGTCGACGATTACCCAATCATTGTTGTCTGGTAAACTGAAAATTTTTTGAGCGTTTAATCGTGTGATTTTAACGATTTTTTCTAAAGAAATTTTACCATTGTTATAGGCGTTGAGCAAGAGTGGTAAATTGGTTTCGATGCCAGGTACACCTGATGGTGACTGAGGGTAGGGAAGAGATTTTTCCACAAGTGTATGAGGAGCGTGGTCGGTGCCAATAGTGTCGATCGTACCGTCCTCTACAGCTTGCCACAACGCGGCTACGTCGCTTTTGGAACGTAAAGGTGGGTTCATTTGTGCCAAGGTGCCCAATGTCTCGTAGGCGGACTCATCTAGAAATAAATGATGAGGAGTTGTTTCAGCGTAAATAGCCAAACCGTCTTGTTTGGCTTTTTTAATTAAGTCTAATTCTAAAGCTGTGCTAGTGTGAAGAATATATAGTTTTGCGCCTGTTTTTCTGGCCAATTCAATGGCTTTGGCAACGGCACTTTGGGCGGCAGTGTCGGGACGAATTTTTCCATGATCAAAAACGGTTGGAGTAGGGAATTTTAATTTTTGTTCATTGATTAGGTCGTCATCTTCGGCGTGAACTGCAACAATCAGTCCCAGCTCGGCGCATTTTTTAAATATTTTTTCTTGCGCTTCATTTTTACTTACCAACAAATTACCTGTGCTCGCACCCATAAAAATTTTAACACCAATAATTTTATTCTTACACTTTTCAACTTCAGCTAAATTATCCAAAGTCGCTCCTAGGTAAAAATAATTACGCAGTGGAATGCCGACATTTATAAGTTGTTTTTCTACCAAATTAGTTTTGGCATCAAGCGTACTCTCGTCGACAATAGACGGGGTATTATTTGGCATGTCAAAAACCGTAGTGACACCGCCGGCGATTGCGGCAATCGCACCACTTTCCCAATTTTCCTTTTGCTCAGCGCCTGGGGTACGAAAATGAACATGTGGATCAATTAAAGCGGGTAGCGCCAACCAACTATCAGTATTATCGGCAGTCGTTATGTCTACTTCAATCGTTTGTCCGTTGTAGGTTTTTATTTGCATGGATTTTTAATTATGCACGATAATCATTGATATCAGATTGTAAAAATATTTTTTCACAATATTTACATTGTAATTTTATCTGATTATTTACATGTTGAACTTTAAAATCACTATCCATATTTTCATTGTTAGTGATACATTTTGGATTTGGACAAATAATCAAAGATTGAACTGTTTCTGGTAAAGTAACATTAAACTTTTTTGTTACCTCATAATTATTGATAATGTTGATGGAAGCCTGTGGTGAAAAAATAGCTATTTTATTAGCTTCCTGTTCCGTTAATTCTTTATCTTCAATTTTGATTAAGTCTTTCAGTCCCATGTTTTTACTTGGTAAATTTAGGCCCAGAGTCACAATTTTTTTGTGAGTCCCTAAATTTAAAACCTGCAATAATTTTGTAGCCATGCCCGCTTGAATATGATCAATCACCGTACCACTGTTGATTGCTGAAACTAAGAGTTTTTTTGGTTCTTGCATAAAATTATTTATTTAATTTTCCTAAAACCATGGCAAGTAAAGCTTGGCGAACATACAAACCATTTTCGGCTTGTTCAAAATAATAGGCGTGTTTAGTGGTATCAACATCGGCGGTGATTTCGCCAACACGTGGTAATGGATGTAAAACACTTAAATTTGGTCTTACAATTTCTAACATTTTTGCAGTTAGTACAAAAACGTGTTTTATTTTTTGGTATTCAATTTGGTCGGCAAAGCGTTCGCCTTGAATTCTAGTCATATACAGTACATCGACTTTATCAATAATATCCTCGATTTTTTCATGTATCGAAAATTTAATATTTTTGGCTTTTAATTCTTCACAAATATAATCTGGCATCTGCAATGAATTTGGTGCAACAAAATATAGGTGGGCACCAAAGTGAGTTAACGCTTGAGCAAGTGAATGGGTAGTGCGACCATATTTCAAATCACCAACCAAGGCGATATCTAAACCATCTAGTTTTTTTTGACATTCCTCAATAGTGAATAAATCTAACAATGTTTGTGTAGGGTGTTGGTTGGCGCCATCGCCACCGTTTAGAATTGGTTTATTGGTGGCTTCACTTGCACGTCGAGCTGAACCTTCGAGTGGGTGGCGCATGGCAATGACGTCGACATATTGTCCAATAATGCGGATGGAGTCATATAATGTCTCGCCTTTTTTGGTAGAAGTAACGGCAGGGTCGGCAAAACCGACAACGCGACCGCCTAGACGTTGCATCGCGGTTTCAAATGACAATCTAGTACGAGTGGATGGTTCAAAAAAACAACTTCCCATGACATGATTTTCCAACAAATTTGGTTGAGGCTCCTTTTTTAGGCTCCTTGCATTTTCCAAAACCGCCAAGATCTCTTCTTTGCTTAACTCTGGAATCGAAATGATGTCCTTACCAGTTAGATTTACTGTCATAGTAAATATAGTTATAAAAAAGCCACCCTTTGTCAGGTGGCTGATTCTTAATTAATGTAAATTTTTTTCAAGTGAAATTTAATCATATTGGCCATATCGTATCACTTAATTATTGTTCGTACAAGTTTGGACTGTGAATAATTATTTTAGCTTATCCCTTAGTAGTTTTTCAGCGACAGCTGGGTCGGCACTGCCTTCGGTCGCCTTCATCACCATGCCTTTTAGAAATTGCAAGATTGGTTCTTTACCAGCCTTAAACTGTTCGACTTGAGCAGGGTAGCTTTTGATTACTTCATCAATAATAGTGCCCAACTTGTCTTCGTCGCCAACTTGGCCGTAACCTTTTTCTTCCATAATGTGGGTTGGATCCATGTCCACGCCAGAATCAAGCATTTCATTTAAAACTTTTTGCGCGTTGGTAGAATTTAAGCGGTTGGTAAAAATTAAAGCAATCAATTCAGCAAAGTTTTCTGGTTTAATTTTTAAAATGCGAATATCTATTTTTCGTTCCGCCATGGCACCGGCCAATTTGGAAGTGAGCCAGCCACCAGTGAGGCGAGCAAGTTGTTGTGATGGTGTGCCTTCCTTTTTACTTTTTAGGGCATCTTCAATTAGAACGTTATTTTTTAAATCCTGTAACCAATTTTGTAATTCACTAAAAACATATTCGGCAAAATCGGCCCAATGTTTATCGACAGTTAAAATTTGTGCATCAGCATAAGAGAAACCATACTCATGATGAAAACGACGACGGCGAGCTGGTGGTAGCTCTGGCAAATTTAATACACCGGCAATTTGTAAGGGGTGAAATGGAGGAATGTCTGGTTCTGGAAAATAGCGATAATCAGCAGCCGATTCTTTGACGCGTTGTAATACTGTTTCACCTTTAGCGTCGTCTAAACCACGAGTTTCTGGCCCCCAAGTCTCGCTATTGTCGAGCATAGCTGATTGGCGCTTAATTTCAAAATCAATCGCTTTTTCCATGGCTTTGAAAGAGTTAATATTTTTTACTTCAATTTTATTATTGAGCAAATAACCGCCAATAGGTTTTACCACACCACCAACGATTTCAAATTTTCCAGTTTCTTGAACGGAAATGTTAGCTTCACAGCGCATATGGCCTTTTTCCATATCAGCGTCACTGACATCGAGGTAGCGCAAAATAGTTTGTAATTCTTGGCAATAAGCTTTGGCCTCAGTACTACTTTGAATATCTGGATCAGATACTATTTCGACCAGCGGTACGCCGGCACGATTGAAATCAACCAGAGTATTACCATCGGTGCCATGTGTAAGTTTGGCAGTGTCTTCTTCAAGGTGGACACGGGTGATTCCGACCGTTGCCATTTCGCGATGATTTTTTCCTGGCAAAAATTCTAATTCGGCAGAACCGTGTTCGCCCATAGGCATATCAAATTGTGAAATCTGATAGGCTTTTGGAAGGTCAGGATAGAAATAATGTTTACGGTCAAATTTGGAATATTCATTTATTTTGCAGCCCAAAGCGGTAGCAATTTTCACTGCCCATTCAATGGCGGTTTTGTTTGGTACAGGAATAGTGCCAGGATGAGCTAAACAAGTCTCACAAATATTGGAATTCGGAGCATCCTTGTCTGGACTGTTGGCACATGAACAAAACATTTTACTTTTAGTTTTGAGCTCCACGTGAATTTCTAAACCAATAATAGGGGTGTATTTGGACATATTTTTCTCAGAAATTTGCTATTTAACGACGGTTTTTTAATAGATTCATTTTATCATTATCAATTTTTTTCCGCAAGGATAAAACAAAAACCCCTGATCTAGTCAGGGGTTAAAGGGGAGAACAAAAATTATTTTGAAATTGGTAGAATAGTTGAAACTGGGTTTTCTTTGGCGTTAAAATATAAAATAGTATCACTCCAGATAAATAATGGTAATGTTAAAGTGGCGAAAATCCCGCTGATTAACGGAACAAGCAATTCTATTTTTATGACTGATGGGTTAAAAATTTTAATAATCAAATATTGAAATGTAATATTTAAAATATAAACACCAATTAAAAAAACAAGTTTTGGTAAAACGATTCTAAACGCCATACTAAACCAGCGCCCGACGATTAGTTGTTTGCTGGTTTTTAAGCTAGACAAATTTGTTTGGTCCTCAAAGACAATAGCGTAATTAACGAAATAATACCAAATAGCGAAAATGATACCTGGAATTAAAAACAGAATACTACCAACAAAAATTGCTAAAGCCACTAGTAATGAAAGTAAAAAAGTAGGGATAATATAGTGGGCGGTATTGATGTAGCCTTCTTTAAAGGTTGGTAATGGTTGGTTTTTTAATATCAATTGGGTAGTTTTTATTATGGCAAAACTTGTCCAAATTCCCAAAAATGACAAAGCGGCTATAATCAAAGTTGTAGTCAAATCTACCGAAAGATCGGAAAGTCTAGTGTAAGCACCAAGATATAGACCAGCAAACCCCAGAAAATATCGAATAATAAAACCTCCTAATAGAACTGTAAGAAAAGGCAAAAATTGACGATAGGTTTTTAAATAATTTTTCCAACTCTGTTGGATAATTTCTTCAATTGAAAGTAGCATACTATTTTAAAATTGCTTTTAATAAATCAACGGACTGTTCATTCATTATATCAATTTTTTCTTCTCCCGACAAATAATGGAGTTGTGTTCCAAGATTTTTAAAAAAAGTTGAATATTTTTCTTCATGATATTTTTCGGATGATCTATTCAAAAAGTCAATTTTTTCAAAAATAGCCTCGTCTTGTTTGTCCATTCGTGATGTCAACCTGGCAAAGGCAATTTCAGGATTTATTTTCATCAAGATTAAATGGTCAGGCCGGTATTGAGCCGCAAGACGATTTCCGACTAAATTAGCGACGGTTTCTATAGTAAGATTCGGATCTTGAGTTGGTTGATAGGCTAGGGAAGTGCTTAATCCACGATCTTGAATAATGGTTTTGCCTTCACTTAAAAGTGGAATAATTATTTTTGTATATAAAACTAGTCGATCCAATGAATGGGCGTCTGCTATTGCTTCTGCGGTGTAATTGTTATTATGATTAATCAATTCTTCACGTAAGACTTTTCCAATTCCAGTATAGGTTGGTTCTGCTGAAAAAATATAATCATAATTATGAAGTTCGCTCAACTCGGGATAGCGATCATTTTCTTTTAAAAATGTTTTTAAATCAAAAATAGATTTACCTTGTTCTGTTAAATATTTTTTCCAAGCAGATACGATAGTGCTTTTTCCGCTACCATCGATACCGTCGATCATTATAAACATACTGTTAAATTTTTTGGTAAGTCACAAATGAAAATCCTTCATAGTCATCGCGAGCAGTTTCCTTCCAAATACTTTTATTGATTTCTGGAAAAAAAGTATCACCTTCTGGGGATTGTTGAATGTGGGTAATATATAAAGTATCAACACGATCCAAGGTCTGACGATAAATACTGGCGCCACCACAAATAAAGACATCTTCATTTTTGAGTTGTTCAAAAACATCATCTAAAGAATGGAGAATACGTACGCCCTCTGGAGCAATATAATTTTTATCCAAAGTTACAACGACCGTTTGGCGTCCTGGTAATGGTTTGCCAAGATATCCCAAAATTGATTCAAAGGTGGCTTGACCCATTACGCAAGTTTTTCCAAGTGTCATTTTTTTAAAATATTGAAAATCTTCTGGAACATCCCAAGGGATTTTATTATTTTTTCCGATACAGTTATTTTCAGCGACAGCGGCAATAAGAGAAAATGACATAATTTATACGGCAATTGCTAACTCAATTTTTGGATAATTTTGATATCCTTCAATTTTTGTATCGCTACATTGCCAATTAAAAATAGAAGTAAAATTTTCGGTAATTATTTTTGGGAGTGGGTAGAGATTTGGATCGCGGGTGAGTTGTTCACGGGCGCCGTCTAGGTGATTTTCATAAATATGAACATCAGCTAGAAAACCGACAAGTTTGCCTTCTTGTAAACCAGTTTCTTTGGCTAACAAATGTAATAAAGTGGCATAACTAGCGATATTAAATGGTAATCCAAGCATGGTATCCACGGAGCGTTGGTTCCAAAGTAAATTGAGTTTGCCGTTAATAACAGTCACTTGAAAACCATAATGGCAAGGGGGTAAAGCCATTTCGTGAAGCGCTAATGGATTCCAGGCCATCACAATCATACGACGATCATTTGGATCAGTTTTTAATTTTTCGATAATACGTTTGAGCTGGTCAACACCCTGATTGGAATAATCAGTTTCAAAATTATAATATGGTGCATTGAAATGACGCCATTGAAAACCATAAATTGGCCCTAAATCTCGTTCTTCTTTCATGCGTTGTTTGGATGCTTCGTCATGACCATAAGGTGCTTTTTTTGGATAAGCCCATTCGTCCCAAATGTGGTTATTGTGATCTTGTAGCCATTTTTTATCAGTGTTGCCTTTGATAAAAAATTCTAATTCGGAAGCAATTACTTTGTAAGGCATTTTTTTGGTAGTGAGTAGAGGAAAACCTTTGCTCATGTCATGTTCAAAAATTGCTCCCGCTGTGGCGATAGTGTCGACACCGGTGCGGTTACTTTTTCTTTCTCCCTGTTCTAAAACTTTTTTAACAATATCTAAGTAAGCTTGCATATATTTATTTTTGCATTTTTAATTCTTCCCAACGCGTTTTGAAAGTAGCTTCTTTTGAATGTGGATCATTTTCTCTGTGTTCTTTTTCAAGGGCGGCACTAAAAAGATTCTGCATGGTGTGGCGAAATTCATTTCCGTGACCTTGGGCGTTTGGATTGCTATGTGCAACCTCGTGTATCACAGTACTCAATGCTTCAAAAAAATCTGTTTCGAACATAGCTTCATGAATACCGATAAATTTTCCTCCGTGATTTACACCCAAAGCACCTTTACCTTTAAAAATAAAGAATTTTATTCCTGATAAATTCGCGTCAGTCGTTAACTCTAAATAGGAGGTAAGCATCTTTATTTGCTCAGTTTGTTTTGGTGAAATTTCAGCTAGAGGTTCAAAATCCTCGATCAAATCGGCTGCTTCATTACTATCAATTTCTGGTGAAGTTTCTTGTGTATGAGTTTTCGCCTCTACCTTGGCGGTGCCTTTTTTTACATGATTTATGTCGGTTCTGCCTAAATCAGATCCACCAATTAAAGCGTCAGGATTTTGGTTGATAAATTTTTGAAATTTATCGTTTGCCTCTTTTAGTTTTTTTTGTTGAGCAACATTCGTTTTTGTTGTTTCCGTTACATCGAATTGATCTGCTATTTTTTCTTTTGCTGTATTGTTTGAATTGTCGCCAGTATTTGTTGTTCTAATGGCAGCCACATCAGGAGCTTGTGGAATCTCATGGGCAACAGCGCCAAACACTCCAATTCCGCCCAACACTAACAATGTTCGTTTGAACCAATTTGGTTTTGTAGGTGGTGTGCTAGGATGCAAATCGGTTGTAAAACTTTTTCTGGTAATAGTTGGTTGGTTAAAATTTAAACCTCGATCCGCAGCTTTTCTACCACTAGTTATTTCGGTTGGTTGCGTAGATGGTATTATTTTTGCTACTTCGCCTTTGCTTAACTGGCTAAGAATATTTGCAATCTCATTGATCTGTTGGGCTGTTAAATTTTTTCCAAATAATAATGAAATTTCGAGTGGTAAATTTTCACTTGTATATTGTTTTTGTCTAATTCTGGTATTACGAACAATTAATGTTTGTTCTCTATCACCACAGGCAAAAGAAGTATCAGATTTATAAGTAGTAACAATATCTGCATTTGTTGTATGAGTATTTTCATCAAATAATTTTTTTTCTAGTCCATGTTTGATTAAGCTTCGCAATTCGAAAACAAGTTGTTGTCCAATATTCTTTTTTGGATATGGAATTTGTGCATATAAAGTCGCGGTATTAGTTCCTTCTGGAATAATAATTTTAACACCATCATCATTTATTACCATTTCAGCTTTATATTTTTTTGCAAATTCTCCAATTTTTTTAATAAAATCTTGAGTACTAATGCGTCCAAATTCTTCAAAATAAACCTGCAGGCCAGTTTCTTCAGCCATCTGTTCTATTTTTCTGGAAGGATCGTCTGGGCGTTTTTCTCGAACTAGCGCTTGATCGAGTTTGAATATACTGCTAACTTTATCCATTCCAATTTTGGCAAATGCTTCATCACAAACAATATACCCCTCGCTTTGTAATTTTTTTATATCCTTTTCTTCTAATTTAGAATCATTGGCCAATAATTTTTCAGGAAATAATTCTTTAAAAGTTTCTGGTTTAAAATCTTTTCTTTTTTTAAGTTCGTCAATTATTTTGTTAACCATTACCATGAACCCCGGTTTTTCATAAATAGGGGCAATAAATCCTTTCCAAAGGTGGTAGGATTTTTGGAGCTGATCCGTAAGTTGTGGTAAAGAAAGTTCTTTGGTAAAACTATCTAGATAATTATCAAAATCATATTTACTAACAGGTGGTCGATCAATACTCATTTTGTATTTTACACCTTTCAAAGAAATTGACAGACCTTCTGGTCCTCTCCAATAATCATTTGATTCAGTGCCATTTTTTTCGTAATTCATCACCTGACCATTAACAAAAAGTCGGCCATCTTCTTTTGGTTGAAGCCATTTGAGCGCAATGGACTGCTTCTTTTTGGTTTGTGCTTCAAGGTCTAAATTTTGTAAATATTTATTTGCGCTAGAAACACCTAGATTAGGCAAATCGGCTAATGCCGCAATTAGTTCTTCATTGTCAGTTTCTATTACGTATGAATTTGTGCCAGAATTCTTTGTTTTCGATAGGTCAGCTACTAACCAATCATGATGAACTTTGGTCGATTGCATTTCTGGAAGATTTTCTTGAATGGCTTGGTTGACATCATCTTTTTTAATCATCCCATAATCCACTTTCCAGCCTTCACCTTCAATTTCAAATTTTTTTGCACCAAAATCTCTCAGCATTCTTAAAGCAGATTGTTTTAATCCAATACCATTTCCACCCGCTGTTTCTGTGTCGGTCGGTTTTTCTGAATGAGGGCTTATAACACCTGTAGGATTTTCAAATTTCCAATTTCCTTTGATAGTTATTCTTTTTCCACCCTTTGGCATGTCATTTGATTTTGGTAAATTTTCGGTAGTAATTTCTACACCGTTTAATGTGCCTTGGTCGTCTGGGTTGTGGTCAACAAAATTCTGAATTAATTCACGAGATAGCCAAGCGGCGTTGTATTGGTCTTTTGATTTACCTATAAAACTATCAGTAGCTACCAAGTGAACCTCAGTGCCTTTTGTTAACTGAAAAAATTTCGGTAATAACCATTGATCGGTCATTACACCAGCTTCTCTTTGTGCTTCAATTGCATGTGATAAATCACCAAATTCTTTTGACATATATTATTTGTTTCCCGTACTACCAAACCCACCACGAGATTTTTCTGAAATATCTTCTGTTTCTACCCATTCACCTTGTTCAACTTTTAAAAACATTCCTTGGGCGATACGTTCTCCTTTTTCTACAGTAACTGTTTGGTCTGTAAAATTATATACTGAGATCAAAATTTCATCATCTGGACCACAATAGTCACTGTCGATTGTGCCAATTCCATTGGCTAGCATTAGTCCTTTTTTGGACGCAAGACTAGAGCGAGCAGCTAGTGTTAGTACATATCCAGTTGGCGTACCAACGATTAATCCTGAAGGAATGCGAACAATTTGTTTTGGTTCAACTATTGTTTGCGTACGTGCGGATAAATCAAAACCGGCAGATCCAGGAGTGTGGTATAGAGGGAGGGGGATAGATTTATCCAGTCGTTTGATTTTTATCTGCATAATTTATAAATGTTTAACGACGACCTCATCTAGTTGTCGATAGGTATCTTCGACAGTTCCGTTATTATCAATTGTAAAATTGGAGGTTGCGGCAATTTCCAAAATTTTCTGTTCCGCTTCTTGCGTTCCTTCTGCCTGAAATTCTTCCCAGGTTTTGGTGGCGTCATCTGGTTTTTCACCGCGATTTGCTAATCTTGAGAATCGCACACGTTCATCGGCTTTAATGTAAATCAAGATAAAATTGGATAATCCTTTGAGGTATGGAACGTCACTTGGTCGTCGTACTCCTTCGGTAATTATAATATCAGCCGTAGAGTTTTTGGCATCTTGAGCAATCACTTTGGACATAATATCGTCACCAAAATTTTGACGTAGAGTGGTAGAAATAGTTTGTAAATTGCCTCGATTTGGCTCAATATACATCCTTTTTAGAATATCATAGAGCATGTCCGAAAATCGAAAAGTAACTGCGTTAAATTTCTTTTTTAGGTATTCCGTGGCTGTGGTTTTGCCGGCCGCATTTTCGCCGACGATGCCGATGATTAATTTTGCCATAAATTTATTGTTTTTCGTATTTTTCTATTTCTTCATCGAAGAAATTTAATTCTACACCAACCTGTTTAAACATTTCTTCACTTTCAGAGCCAGCGTGATATCTTTTTTCACAAATTACTTTTTTGATACCAGAGTTGATAATCATTTTGGCGCAAACAGCGCAAGGTGTCATTTTACAATAAACGGTCGCTCCATCAATTGAAACACCCAACTTTGCAGCCTGTACAATAGCATTTTGTTCAGCGTGGGCCGTTCGGACGCAGTGCTGTGTTTGGTGTCCGTCTTCGTGGGTCATAGTCTTCATTTGGTGGCCAACCTCGTCACAATGTGGGAGTCCTTTAGGAGATCCAACATAACCAGTGACCAAAATTTGCTTATCTTTGGCGATTACACAACCACTAAGTCCTCTGTCACAAGTAGCACGTTTGGCGACCGCATGGCAGACTTCCATAAAATATTCATCCCATGTAGGGCGGACGTGTTTTTCTTCGGTCATATTGAGATAGTTTAAAACAATGTTTAAATTAAAATTTAGTTCGTTTTCCATGTTTAAAATTCTATATGGTAAATTTTTGTCTTTTAAACATATAATATGGGAATTGGGGAAGTCACGATTTAGTCGTATTTCAAAGGCAGTTTGGTTCATGGTGCGAGAACGGCCATTTTCTCGTTTTCGACATGTTTCTATGGATGTTTCACAAAGAAAAATAGTAATACGATATTTAGGAAAAATCTTTTCCAACTCTTCAGAAACTATATTGATATGGTTTGTGCCCAGTTCAATTATAACGTCGTTTTCTTTATATGTATTGTTTAAGTCTTCGAATAGTGTTGTGTAAGCCTTTTTAGTGTTTTCTTCTAAAATATAGCCGTCTTTTTCTAGAAATTTCTCAATATAACTAAAAACATCAATTACTTTAACGTCTGGTTTTTCTATTTTTATTAAGTCTATTATAGTGCTTTTTCCCGAAGCTGGTTTGCCGAAAAAAAAGGTAATGTTGTTCATATATTATATGCAGTATCTTAACAAAAATAGCTATTGTTGCCAATAGCTACCTTTTTAACATTTTAAGTGTGATTATGTGTTATTGATTATGATTTGATCAGTGTATGCATCAATAATTACCTTGTCATTATTTTTTAATTTTTTAATAATTTCGTTCGGCAGCGCTAAGCACGGTTTTTTAATTTCTCGCAATATGATTGCCGCATGAGAAAGCATTCCACCCTGTTTAATAATTACTCCGGCACATTTTCTGATTAGAGGTAAATAATCGACTGTGATTATTGGACACACAATAATGTCGTTTTTTGAAATTGTCTGATTCTTTGGGTTGTTGATAATTTTTATTTTCCCAGTGCATCTGCCCAAGCTGATGCAGGTTCCTTTTAAATATAATTTATTTGTAAGTAAATGATTATTGAATAGTTTGTATAAAATTCTGTCATAGTCTACCAACATAGTCCGATCTTTCAATGCTCTGAATTCGTAATATCCTTTTATAAACCCAAAATTAGTCAATTCTCCATTCAACTTATTTTTTACCTCCTTTTTGATTCCAAAATTTTCAATTTTTAATTGTTTTACTAATTTTTTTACAATTTTTTCTACAGATGTGTTTTTTTTTGAAAATGTCCATTTCTTAAAATCATATATAAAATGAATGGATAAATTTGTTGGTGTAGTTCCATAAATCAATTGCCACAAATCTCCAGGAACAACTTCTCCAAAAATCTTATGATCATCAATTATAAAAATGCCGGAATTTATTATTTGTTTATGTTGGGGGATGATTTCGATTAATGGGTAAATGTTTGGGTTGATTTTTTCTTCTATAAGCCACTTCTTGTTGACAGACATACTTTTTCCACGAGTCCTTAATTTTGGAAAGTTATTTTTTGATGGGATCAATCTCCATCCACATCGTCCTTTGAATTTAATATTAATTTTATTTGATAAAACGTCAGTCGTTTTTAATTTATAAATTGGAATATTGCATTCTATACCAGTTAATGATGATAAAATTTCAAGACGATCGTATTTTTTACGATCTTCTAAATTTAGATCCTCCACATTTTTTTTAATCAGCTTCATCCAGGAAGTGAGAGGGGGGATTAATTTGTCTAGTTTTTGCTTATTCACTTTGTTTGTGGTCATTTTTATGTTTTTCAACCTCAGCAATAATTTTTTTGGCGACGTAAATAGAATAGGCTGGACGCATGCCAAAAGCAGTTTCATGGCACAATACGATACCATCAATTTTGTCCAAAACCATATTTGTCAGATCAAGAATTTCGGAACGGTGAGGCACAAAACTATTAATCGTACTATCTAATATTTGAGTTGAAATAAGAAGTTTTTTTCTATGTTGTTTTGCGATTGTGCAAATATGTTTTTGCCATAATCCCACCTTTTCAAAAGGCAGATTTACTCCCATTTCACCACGGTCTAATAATATCATTTCATAATCATTATCTTGTGATATTGATATCAATTCTCCAGCATCAATTTGTTGTTCGATTTTAATAATCAGTTTAGCTCTGCTATTAGTTTGTAAAAATAATTTTTTAAATTCACTGTTAAAATTTGCACTAATAAATGGAACAGCGTAATAATCCGGCTCTAAATCCTTTGTTTTTTCCATTATGTCTTTGTATTCTTCCAGCAGTTCTTGTTCAGGACGATAATGTTTAATGTTGAATGATTTGTTAAAGTAAATTATTCCATTATTAAGGATTTTAGCTTTAATAGTATTGGAATCGATTAGTTCTGTAATTTGTATAGCAATTTCGCCATCACTAATTGTAACGGTTTGGTTCACATCAACCTTGTTGCCTAATTGATTTATATTTACTGGAATAAACAAGTTACAGTCGGGAGAATATGTGGCGTATTTAAAAATAAATTCTTCATTTTCTCTAACAGCAAATGATTTCAAATCAAAATAACCAAGTCGATATTTTTTAAACGGTAAATCAAACAATGTTTTTGTTTGAGCGTTTAAATCCTCTATAATATCTTGGGCAATTTTAATATTTT
>Ga0208246_1001222_pt1 | contig 15129 bp, 14 predicted proteins | sample RifOxyD2_FD_184039 | JGI IMG/M metagenome (GOLD analysis project Ga0208246, IMG submission 184039) | Soil microbial communities from Rifle, Colorado - Rifle Oxygen_injection D2 (SPAdes) | ecosystem: Environmental > Terrestrial > Deep subsurface > Rock core/Sediment | place: Rifle, Colorado... | reverse complement strand
ATGATGATCCAGACGGGCACCTGCCGCACCTGCTCACAGTGTGGCACGTCGAATGGCGGTTGCTGACTGGTGGGGAATACAAGAATCAGAACAAAACCCGCGGTTAAGCGGGTTTTGTTGTTTTCTCTCGTGTCTATAAGCCGAATTCTGTATCCCTCGTCACCTCGCAATGCAAGGAGATGAGGGACGATAGTAATTTGTCTGGGATCATGATTACTCATGACCTCAAGCGACACTCTGCCGTGCTCCGCACAGAAAGCACAAACATCACAAAGTGCAGAACTTCAAAATAACCCGTATCCATTTGGTTATTTGTGCTTTTGGCTTTGTGTTTTCTGTGCGGAGCACAGCAGCACGGTCTTGCACTCAGGTAAGGATTTAGCCGTTTCACTCCTCTGGTCTCCCAGAGACATCACCCCGAGGGGTGCCGCACTCTTTCGAGTGACGGCGTCACTGCTCGCACCTCTGTAGTTACCTACGACGGGTGTTACCCGCTACCCTTGCCACTCAAAGTGGCTAAGTGTTCGGACTTTCCTCCCAGCACTATGTACGAAATACATGGTGCTGAGCTACTATCCAACACGAGTTTATATTATACCATCTTCGTAGTGATTCCGGAAGCCTAGGGGATAAAACGTACCTTGTTGTTCTGGGGTCTACGGAGATGGTGCTTTTCGGCAAAACGCTCCAGTTCTCTTATCTGGTAGAGCCGGTAGCCATTTTTTGTGTTGCGTCGGGCCCGCAAGACGCCTTTCTTGTCCCAATTACGCATGGTGGCAATGGAAACTGCTAGAACTTCAGCCGCTGCCTTGATGGTGACACCTTTTTTCCCCATAGATAAGTTGCTGCCTTAACAATGAGTACTATATACTAGGGAACACCTTATACACAATAAGGTGTTGGCCCTATTCACCTGATCTTCTTATGAAAAAAAACCTTTCCACTGTTGATGTGCAAGCCGAAAGTGTCTCTCCTCAGCCGACGCCGGTCAATGCGCACTGCGAGGCCCACACGGGTAGTATCTTTGATGCCATTTCGCAAAAGCTTCTGGTGTTGCTTGTTTTTGTCCTGCCTTTTCTGTTCTCCTGGAATGGGGGAGTGGCTGACGAAGTGGTAAAGCGAGGCGTCCTTGCCGTCGGCGTTACCCTTGCTTTCCTCAGTTGGCTCGTGGCGCGACTCCAGGACGGAACGTATGATCTGCCTCGTAGCTCGATCTTTATTGGTGCCCTTGCGGCGCTTGTCGCAGCACTCGCAGCTACCTTTTTCTCGCCGGTTATTCGTGAATCACTGATTGGTATCGGCATTGAGGGGGGTACTCTTGCTATGTTGTTGATTTCTTTTGTGGTGCTTTTTCTTACGAGTATCTATGCCCGAGAGAGGAAACACCTATTCCAATTGTATGCAGCGCTCGGCGCGTCAGCTTGTGTGCTGCTTGTCGTAGAACTGTTCCATGTCGCTTTCGGCGTTTCTTTCGGCGGCCTTCTTGTTACCCCGAGTGATAACTTTCTAGGTAAATGGAACGATCTGGGACTCTTCTTCGGACTGCTTCTCCTTTTGTGTCAGAGTGGACTTCAACTTTTCGATCTCCCTGGGCGCAGTAAGGTGCTGCTCAGAGTACTCCTCGTGCTTTCGACCATTGTGCTCTTCTTTGTGAATCTCGCTCTCGCCTGGATTCTTGTTGGCGTTCTCTCGCTGATTACCGTTGTCTACAGCCATGCGCTTCGGGTCAAGCTGGGGCATCTTTCGACCGCTCGTCCAGACCGAGCGACCTTTACTTCATCAGCGGTACTTATGGTCGTTCTCTCTATTCTTGCTGTACTCGGTAATTCTGCTATTAACCAGTATGTACTGAATCCACTGCAACTCGGTGGGGTAGAAGTGCGTCCATCATGGTCTTCCACTGTGGCAATAGGGAAGCAAACCTGGTCAACGAATCCGCTTCTTGGAAGTGGACTCAACCGTTTTGCTCGGGAGTGGAATCTCCATAAGCCCGAGGGAGTAAACGAAACAGTTTTCTGGAATACTGATTTCAACGCTGGTGTTGGTTTGGTGCCTACGTTTGGAATTACCTCGGGTATTCTTGGAGGCATCGCGTGGGCATTCTTCTTGCTTGCCTTCCTCTGGGTTGGATTTCGTTCGCTTTTTGCGCAGCATAGTGACCATACACAGCAATCGATTCGCTACCTTGCCTTTGCCGGTAGTTTGTATCTATGGCTCGTGGCATTCTTCTATGTGCCCGATGCGGTGCTCTGGTTTCTAGCCTTCGTCTTTCTTGCACTTCTTGTGGCTAGTCAGTCAAGCGATGGGAAAGCGGGCGTTGTCGCGTTTCAGGCAGGAGACGATCCGCGCGCTAGCTTCGCCGCGACTCTTGTCTGCATTGTCCTTATTTTGATTGATCTGGGCGGCGGCTACTTCCTGGTGCGTCGTTACCACTCGCTCTATGTGTACCAAAAAGCGCTTTCCGCGTATGCGCAGTCGGGCAATCTGCCTCAGGTAGAGCAAGCACTTCTTACTACTATTGCACGGGATGGATCTCAGGATCTTTACTACCGATCTCTCGTTGATGCCGATCTGCTCAAGCTCAATCAGATACTTTCCCAGGCGAATACTGCTGATAAGGAGGCACTTCGTGCACAGTTCCAAGCAGCGCTCTCTGCTGCTATCGCGCATGCAACCACGGCAACACAGCTCAACAGTCTGAACTACCAAAACTGGATGTCACTTGCTCGTGTCTACGAAGCTATTGTGCCCTTGAAAATAGAAGGTGCTTACGAGCTTGCCCGCCAAACATACGCCAAGGCGCAGAGTTTGTACCCCACGAACCCTCAGATCCACATGAATTTTGCACGTCTTGAGCTTGCAAAAGGTGACAAAAAAGCTGCACGCAAGGCAATTGCTGATGCCCTTGAGGTGAAAACTAACTACACGGAGGCCCTCTTCTTGATCTCCCAGATGGATTATGATGAGGGCAACATTACCGGTGCGATTGCGGGTGCAGAACAGGTGGCGGTGCTCGCCCCACAAGACGTCGGTGTGTTTTTCCAACTGGGTTTTCTCAAGTATCTTGAGCGGGACTATGGAGGCGCCATTGAGGCTCTCGAACGGGCGCGGCTCCTCAATCCGAATTACTCAAACGCGAAGTATTTTCTTGGACTTAGCTACAGCATGAAGGGTGAGCAGCAAAAAGCGATCAAAGAGTTTGAAGATATTGCTGCTCTTAATCCAGACAATGCAGAAGTGAAGACTATTCTTCGCAATCTAAAGTCCGGAGAAGCTGCTCTTGCCGGTATAGGAGCACCAGCAAATGCACCGGAACGACGGCCATCACTTCCGGTTACCGAAAATAGTAGTACACCGAAACAGCCCTAGTATGCCATGGTAAAGCGCTGGTTTTCATTTCTGCATCTGGAGCTTGGCGGCCTACATCAGGCCGCTTTGCTTCTTGGTGGCTCTGCTCTTGCCTCACAGCTTCTTGGACTCCTGCGTGACCGTCTGCTCGCGGGTCAATTTGGTGCTGGCCGCGAGTTAGATCTCTACTATGCTTCCTTTCGCATCCCTGATTTTATCTTTGTCGCTGTTGGCTCACTGCTTGCGGTGACCGTGCTGATCCCCATGCTTATCGAAAAGCAGGAGCAGAGGAAAAAGGAAGAGACTCGGGAGTTCCTCGGCGGTATGCTCTCCTTTTTTCTGCTTTCTATGGTTGTGGTTTCGGCATTGGTCATCCCGCTTTTGCCTTGGCTGAGTAGGACTATCGCCCCCGGCTTTTCGGCAGGAGAGCAAGCGCACCTTGTGCAACTCACCATGCTCCTCTTGCTTTCGCCACTCTTGCTTGGCCTTTCTAATCTCTTTGGGGCGGTAACACAGTCGTATCGGCGATTTGTTGTCTATGCAATCAGCCCGCTCCTCTATAATTTGGGCATTATCTTCGGTGTGCTGCAGCTCTCTCCGCGCTATGGTCTCTATGGTCTGGTCTATGGCGTGCTTATTGGTGCACTGCTTCATTTGCTCATGCAGATTCCCGTGGTTGTTCGTGCGGGTGTATTCCCCCGGCTATTCTGTGGGCTTCGTCTGCAAGAGTTGCGTCTTGTCCTTGCTCGCTCTCTACCACGTACGCTGGCCCTGGGAGCGAATCAAGTGCTGCTTATCGTTTTGCTTGCCGTTGCCTCGTACATGGCGCATGGATCAATCACGATCTTTACTTTTGCCTTCAATCTGCAGTCAGTGCCCATGGCACTCATCGGTGTGAGCTACTCCGTGGCGGCCTTTCCCCAGATGGCTAAACTGTTTGCACAGGGAGAGCAAGCCGCCTTTATGTCCTACACGCGTGAGGCACTCAGGCACATTCTCTTTTGGTCAATTCCGATTGCCACGCTCTTTGTGGTGCTCCGAGCTCACATTGTGCGGGTCATCCTTGGATCCGGGAACTTTAGCTGGGACGACACTCGGCTTACCGCTGCCGCACTTGCAATTTTCGCTATAGCCGTTGTGTGTCAGTCTGTTGTTCAGCTTCTTGACCGAGCTTACTATGCAACCGGCGAAACCAGGACTCCAGTCGTGGCTAAAATAGGGTCAGCCGTTATCGCGGCGGGACTCGGACTTCTCTCGCCGTGGCTTATCGAAGCATGGCCGAGGGCACTCGACACCTTCGCGCTTCTCTTGCGAATCCCAAACATTGTGGGTGCGGAGATACTTTTGCTTCCCCTTGTCTTTACTCTTGCTGCAGCGCTGAATATGGGGTACCTCTGGTGGAAATTTGCAACTACGTTGCGTGCTTCACTCTGGATAGACGTCGATCGAACCCTCCGTGAATCCTTACTGGCCTCTCTTGTAATGGGACTTACGACGTATGTTGCTCTTACGCTCAGTGCTGGGCACTTTGATCTCTCGCACACACTGACCGTCTTTCTCGCTGCTCTCTTTGCCGGAGTCGCGGGCATGGGCGCTGGTGTTCTCGTGCTCGTTCATGTTAAAAGTAGGGAGTTCAGTGAAATTGCCCAGGCGACCCATAGGCGGCTCCGACGCATTCTCCCGATGCTTCCTGGCCCAGAGGACCTGCCTTAGCTTTGTTACTCAGTGAGCCCCTTCTTCCATGCAAATTCGTAATTTCTCCATTATTGCCCACATTGATCATGGGAAGTCTACCCTGGCTGACCGCATGCTTGAAATTACCGGCACCATTGAAAAACGAAAGATGATGGCCCAGGTTCTTGACATGATGGAGCTCGAGCGAGAGCGTGGCATCACCATAAAGATGCAGCCCGTACGCATGAGCTACAAACTAGGCGGAGAGGACTACGTATTGAATTTGATCGACACTCCCGGCCATATTGACTTCTCCTATGAAGTGTCGCGTGCGCTTAAGGCGGTCGAGGGCGCCGTTCTCTTGGTAGATGCTACCCAGGGCGTGCAAGCGCAGACCCTCTCCGTATTGCAACTCGCACGTGACCTAGGACTCACCCTTATTCCTGTTATGAACAAAATTGATCTACCTATAGCCGAGGTGGAGTCGACCCGGGAGCAGATTGTCCAGCTTCTGCACTGCGACCCATCGGACGTTTTCTCCACCTCGGGGAAAACGGGTGAAGGAGTGGCGGAACTCTTAGAGAGAGTGGTTGCCCTCATTCCACCTCCAGCTGCACTCCAGCTTGGTGTGGGTCTTCAAGCGCTTGTCTTTGACTTTGCCTACGATACGCATCGGGGGATGATCGTCTTTGTGCGAATAATCAATGGCACACTCAGGGAAGGGGACGATCTCCTCTTTGCTGCTTCGAGAGACAGTTTCAAGGCTCTCGAGGTTGGTGTTTCCGCACCGCACAAGCAATCAACCGGAAAGCTTGAGACTGGCGAGATCGGCTACATCGTCACTGGCATGAAAAAGGCTGGGTCTGCACGCGTGGGCGATACGGTGACCCTTGTTGCCGCTCCCGCACCAGCCCTTGCGGGCTACAGTGAATCAAAGCCAATGGTATGGGCATCTCTCTACCCCGAAGAGCAAGATGATTTTGTGACACTTCGTCAGTCGCTGGAGCGACTGCGGCTATCGGACGCAGCGCTCTCCTTTGAAGAGGAGTCGTCTGGGGCAATTGGGAGGGGCTTTCGCTGCGGGTTTCTTGGCATGCTTCATTTGGAGATCGTTTCTGAGCGCTTGCGTCGAGAGTTCAGCCTACAACTTATCGTCACTTCTCCCACTATTCTCTATGAGCTTGAGCTGAAGAGCGGCAAGCGCGAGCAGGTATTTTCCGCGGTGGCCTTTCCCGACGAGTCGCTTATCGCCAAAGTGTTTGAGACGTGGGTCACAGCAACCATCATCACTCCTCCTGAATACCTGGGAGCACTCATGCAGCTTTTCCACGACCACGAAGTGGTGGTGGGTGCTACCGAGCTTTTTGGAGACAACCGTACGTCACTCACGATAGAAATGCCGCTTCGCGAGCTGATGCGCAACTTCTTCGACGAGCTCAAAAGTGCGAGCTCAGGCTACGCTTCGCTCGCTTACTCCACCATCGGCCTCCGCGAGGCGGATGTGGTGCGACTGGACCTTTTGGTGGCGGACGAGGTGATTGCGGCCTTCTCGAAGATTGTGTCGCGGAGGCGCGTGCAGACGGATGCCGAGGCCATGGTGGATCGCCTGAAGGAAGTGCTCCCGCGCCAGATGTTTGACTTCAAGATCCAGGCGAAAGCCATGGGGCGCATCATCTCTTCGCGCTCACTCTCGGGCATGAAGAAAGACGTGACCGACTACCTGTATGGCGGCGACATCACCCGCAAGATGAAACTGCGCGAAAAGCAAAAGAAGGGGAAGAAAAAAATGAAAGCAATGGGCCGTGTGGAAATCCCGCAGGATGTGTTCCTGAAAATGATGAAGCCAAAGGACTAACGCTCACCATACTGCCTCCCCGGGGACGTAATATCCGCCGGGCTGGCGGATATCCTTACCCTCAGCTCGACAGCCTACGGGACACCCCCGGGAGGCAATATGGCTCGTTTGGCTATAAGCCCGGAGCCTTCGGCTCTAGTTGAACGCAAACGGCAGGGAGTAGAGCGCAACCATGCTGATGATCACCAACACAGCGATAACTCCCCAGGCAAAGTTGAAGAGTTGCTTGTTGCGCTTAGATTTGAAAAGCATATGAGTGTAGTATACTCTATCTTGTGAAGAACTTCCAAGACAAACGTACACGTCGTCGGCTACTCTACTCGCACGTGAGTATCGCCGCACTTCTTGTGGTCTTGGTTCTTCTCTTGCAGGCGGTCTGGAACATCTACGAGAAGCGCAAGCTCACGCAAGTATCGCGAGCACATACTGACAGGGAGCTTGCGTTTCTTCAAGAGAGGAAGCGATCCCTCGAGGCGGATATTGCTCGATTGTCGAGTGACCGTGGCAGCGAAGCGGAGCTGCGGAGTAAGTTCCAAGTAGCAAAGCCTGGTGAAGAAGTGATTGTCGTCCTTGCGGCGACAAGTAGCACTTCAAGTGTCGCTGCGGTTGGTACAAGTAGTAAACGACCGTTTTTTGAGTTAGTACGAAGCTGGTTTGTAAAGTAATAGAAGATGCGCGGGTATGGTTTAGTGGTAGAACGCGACCTTCCCAAGGTTGAGACCCGGTTTCGATTACCGGTACCCGCATCTAGTAATATAAACACACCATGGAAACACAAGAGCAATTACGTGAACGTGCAGCCGAAGTCGTCTTTGGCGGGACACTGCTTGATCTTTACGAAGTCTTACGACGAGAGTTCCCGGAGTTCAGTTTTGTTGAGCCGCTTGATAAGCTAACAAAGTATACAAGAAAGGAAAATATTTATGATTTCCTCACGAAGTCAGAGCAAGAAAGAGCTCCCTCTTTGCTCAAGGTGGCGGCACAACGAGAATACGCACAGCATCAAGGCGTATGGAAATCCTTGGTGATCTCAGCACTGAATGCTCAGGATGTGGTAGAACTCATCAATGCAGCTATTGAAAAGCAGGTGCGTGATGTTGAGGACGGCATTGCGCGACAGGTACTGAGTGGAGAAGAGAGTGAGGATATTGATGAGACAACGAAGAGAATAGATGGTCAGATGCTGAAACGTCTGAGAATATCTGCAGCTGGGATAGAGGTCTACGACCTCCGCAGCTAGCATGCACTCATGAGTCAGCGCTTTCAGCGAAATGTTGAAGACTTTGCTTGCGAAAAGTGTGGGCTCCTCGTCGTAGGAGATGGGTATACCAATCACTGTCCTGCCTGTCTTTGGAGTAAGCACGTGGATGTTCACCCCGGGGACAGGGCGGCCGTTTGTGGTGGCCTGATGCAGCCAATAGGCATTCTGATACGAGGAAGCGAGCAGCTCATCGCGCACGAATGCCTAGTCTGCAAGCATCGTAAGTATAATAAGGTGGCGAAAGACGATGATGCCAACACCCTTGTCACTCTAGCAGCTCAAGTGTTTGAGTAATTATCCAGTTGCGACTGGGTAGCCGATGGGATAGTATGGGCGCATTACAAAAGAAACTATAAGAATTTACATTATCAACTATGTCAAACGGAACAAAAACACTGCTCGCCATCATCGTCATCCTGATTCTGGTCTGGATCGGCTACGCTATTGTGAAGTCGTCACCTGGAGAAGCGCCAACAACAGCCACTTCGACAGAAGCTCTAAAGATAGGGGTTATTCTTCCACTAACGGGGGATGCAGCTACCTACGGTGAGCCTGGACGAAACCTGTTTGCCCTCGCTCTGGACGAAGTCAACGCTGCTGGAGGGGTGAATGGCCAGATGCTCGAGTTCATCTACGAGGACGGTAAGTGTAACGGTCCTGTAGCGGCAAGTGCTGCCCAGAAGCTCGTGGCTATTGATAAAGTGCAAATTATCATCGGTGGTTTTTGCAGTAGCGAATCTCTTGCCTCTATTCCAGTTGCTGAATCTGCGAAGGTAGCAATGTTTTCTCCGGGCTCAAGTAGTCCTGATCTCACGGGAAGAAGCATGTACTTCTTCCGTAACTACCCCTCAGACGCGTCACAGGGTAAGATACTCGCAGAGGCAGCATTTAACGACAAGAAGTGGAAAACGGTAGCGATGCTTCAAGAGCAGACCGACTTCGCTCTGGGCATCAGAAAGGTGTTTGAAACTCGCTTTGTGGAGCTAGGCGGCAAAATTATCACTGAAGAGTTCCCTTCGACTGCATCGGACTTTCGGTCGCAGCTCTCAAAACTAAGGGCCGCGAAGCCAGACGCTCTCTTTCTTTCCTTGCAGACATTTGCACCGACAGAAAAGATCTTAAAACAGCTATCAGATCAGAAATGGGCGCCGAATCTTCTCTTGTCTGACGTCGCCACCAGTGAAGAACTGCGCACTTCACGAGCATCCCAGCTAGAAGGCGCTTTGACGGCAGAGTTTAATACCGACCCATCCAACCCTAAGTTTTCGCAAATGACCAGTGCGTACAAGGCAAAGTACGGGGTTGATGTGCCTTACCAGGGATATGCTCAGACGGAGTACGATGCCGTCTATATGGTTCGGGACGGTCTCCTTGCCGTGGGCAATAGTGGCGAAAAATTTGCCGCTTGGGGTCGCACCATCAAGGACTGGCCGGGTGCTTCAGGCGTGATTACGATTGGTCCAGATGGAGACCGCGCTGCGGGACATGTCGTAAAAGTGATCAAGGCAGGAAAGCTGGAGAACTACTCAGCAGTCTCCGCTACTGCGACCTCGTCACCCGTTGTCCAGTAAGGTTATCTGTGCAGACCACAACAAAGGCCCCCTGTGGGGCTTTTGTTATGGTTGAGGCTCTGAGGTGGGCGTGCTAAAGTTCAATATCTGACATGTCAATTATTCCGCAGCTTATCGTCAACAGCATTATCGCCGGAGCAATATACACGCTGGTGGCACTCGGGTTTAACCTCATTTACAGCACCACCAAGTTCTTTAACTTGGCCCACGGAGCCATGGCGGTCGTTGGCGGCTATGTGGTCTTCTCGCTCACGCGGCAGCTTGATTTCTCGCTCTGGCTGAGTATTCCGGTAGCTATTCTCGTAGCAGGTGTCATCGGCGTGCTCTCCGATCTTCTCCTCTTCCGCAAGCTTCGCGAGCGCAAGGCTTCTAGCATGATTCTCCTTGTGGCGTCACTTGGGCTCTTTACCGCTATACAGGCGATGATAGCCATACTCTTTACTAGTCAGTTCCAGACGCTTACCACGGGTGCCTCTATCAGCACGGTCTACGATGTGTTCGGCGGCGCTATCACACAGACCCAGGTGGTGATCCTGGCAACCGGACTGCTTATCATGGCCGGCATTGGGCTCATGCTCAAATACACCAAGCTCGGCAAGGCCATCCAGGCAGTGGGGGACGATGAAGAGGTGGCAAAGATTGTGGGCATCGATACGAACAAAGTTATCGCCATAGTCTTCTTCATTGGTTCTGCTATTGCGGGAGTTGCCGGACTCCTCGTGGGCTTCGACACGGGCCTCGAGCCGACTATGGGGTTAGCGTTGCTGCTTAAAGGCATTGTGGCGGCCATTGTAGGGGGTGTAGGGAGCCTCTACGGCGGCGTACTCGGCGCTTTCCTTCTCGGCTTTGTCGAAAATTTCGGTATCTGGCACCTCTCGGGCGAGTGGAAAGACGCGATTGCGTTTGTCCTGCTCATCCTCTTCCTCATCTTCCGCCCGCAGGGGATTGTGAAAAAGTAGTATGGAATACCTCATTCACTTAGCAATACTGTTCTCCATCTACGCCATTCTGGGTGTAGGCTTGAATCTCGTGGTTGGGTACACGGGACTACTCTCTGTGACACACGCGGCCTTCTATGGCATTGGCGCTTACGCAACGGCTATCTTGAGTACCGTCTACGACCTGAACTTCTTTGTCACCATGCTTGTAGGCGTCGTGATCTCGGGAGTGGTCTCGCTCCTTATCGGCCTCGTGCTCAGCCGTTTTGATGGAGACTACTACGCGCTAGCCGCACTCGGATTTAATATCATCGTCTACAGCATCTTCCTCAACTGGCAGAGTGTCACTCGTGGCCCGCTTGGTATCCCTGGTATTGATCGTCCGGACTTCGTGAGTGCCAACTGGGCATTCCTCATTATGTCGGCGCTCTTCCTGATTGCTATCTACTACCTTGCGCAATATCTCGGCAAGTCCTCCTTTGGCCGGGTGCTCAAGGCTATCCGCGAAGACGAGCGAGCTATCCAGGTGTTTGGCTACCAGACGCACTACTACAAGCTCATGATCTTCGTGATTGGCGCAATGATGGCAGCCGTGGCCGGCTCGATCTTTGCTGCCTATATCACCTTTATCGATCCCTCAACGTTTACTTTGAACGAATCAATCTTTCTGCTTGCTATCATTATCTTGGGTGGTCTTGCAAACAACAAAGGCGCTATTCTCGGAGCACTCTTTTTGATACTCTTGCCGGAGATGCTCCGCTTCGTTGGATTCCCCACGGACATTGCCGCCCAGATGCGCCAAGTGGTCTACGGGCTTCTCCTCGTCTTCCTCATGCTCTACCGACCTCAGGGATTAATGGGGGAGTATGAACTTTAAGTTTTTTAATCTTTAAGTAGAAAATTTCAAAAAAACATGCCTACTGCAGTAAAAATAGTAGTCGCAGTTGTGGTGATCATCCTTGTTGGGATGGCGATTTCTGCGATCCAAAAAAAGGAGGTTATCTCTGGTCAGCCACTTAGAGTTGGTGTGCTATTGCCACTTACGGGTAAGTTTTCGAACCTAGGCGAAGACTTAAAGAATGCACTTCTCATGGCGTCGAGTGACATAAACAAAAACGGACAGAAGGTTCAGCTCACTTTTGAAGATTCGGCAGCAGATCCAAAGGTTGCAGTCTTGGGAGCAGCTAAGCTGCTCGACGCTAATTCCGTTCAACTCATTATCGGTGGAACAGGAAGCAGCGCCAACCTTGCCGTAGCGCCGATAATGGAAATGCGAAAGACGCCATTCTTCCCCTTGTCGGCAACTTCAAAGTTGAATAGCGCAGGAACCTACACCCGCAAGCTTCTTCCTGATATGGATGGGGAAGCCAGTAAAATAGCGGCGTACGCTTTTGCCCAAGGTGCTCGAAAAGTAGCAATACTCTACGACACTTCAAGTGACACTCATGTCATAGGCAAGGATGTCTTTAGCACCGTCTTCAGTGGTCTCGGTGGTACAATAACATTAGTGCAGGGCTATGACAGCAAAACAACAGCCGACTTCCGCTCAGTGCTTACTCGGGTGAAGGACGTTGGCCCAGACGCAATCTATGCACTTGCCATAGAAAAGGTCGGTGGACCACTAGTAAAGCAGGCGAGGGAACTAGGACTCACTCAACCCCTCTACGGTTTTTCTGCGCTTGAAAGCGATGAATTTTTTAATGGATCTGGACTCGCTGCTGAAGGCGTAGTAATCACCGCCCAACCATTCTCCTGCGATGGGGCAGTGGCGATGCAGAAGTATTGCTTAGCCTTCAAGGCTTCCTACCCAGGCAGGCAACCACTTCTGTACGGAGCGGTTGGGTACGATCTGTTGTTTGCCCTAGCCCTTGCTTCCGAGAAGTATTCCCCTGATTTTTCTAAGATCATAGACGAATACAAGAACAACCCAAGCGTTTACAACCTTAACGGTACACCGCAGCTGGATGCGCATGGAAATGTGCGCACGGTAGACTTTACGATGAGAATTGTGCGAGACGCTAAATTTGTAGAGCTGAAATAGCATGAACGCCCTCGAAACTAAAAACTTAACCAAGCAGTTTGATGGTGTGCGCGCCGTGGCTGATTTGTCGATTGCGATCGAACGCGGCAAGCTCACGAGTATCATTGGGCCGAACGGGTCGGGGAAGACGACGCTTATCAATGTGCTCACCGGGCTCCATGCTATCAGCCACGGGATGGTGGTCGTGAGCGAGGTCAAACTCTCGCAGATTGAGCCGTATGACGTCATGTCCTACGGAATTACCCGCACCTTCCAAGACGTGCGAGTCTTCGAGCAGATGCATGTGCTCGACAACATCTTGGTCACGCTAACAGAACGGGATGTCTTTAGTGCACTCGCTGAGCGCCACACCAAACTGCACGAGGAGCGCGCTGAAGCAGTGCTCAGGCGAGTCGGGCTTTGGGAGAAACGGCATGAGCTGGCGAAGAATCTCTCCTACGGCCAACGGAAGCTGCTTGAGATTGCGCGGGGACTTGCTATGAATGTGGAGATCATCTTCTTGGACGAGCCGTTCGCCGGTCTCTTCCCTGAGATGGTGAAGACGGTCGTCGGCATCATGAAGGAACTCCGTGAACAAGGTCGGACCTTGATCTTGGTCGAGCACAACATGGACCTGATCCGCGAGCTCTCCGACCACGTGATAGTGATGGACTCCGGGCAGCTCCTCGCGCAGGGCAAACCCGCCGAAGTGCTCGCGAGGCGAGATGTTGTCGAAGCTTATCTTGGAGAATAGTATCTAGGCGCAAGTATATTGTATATAGAAAAGACATATGACAAACACAATAAAATGGACTCTAGGCATTATTGTTCTCGTGCTTGTAGTACTGGGTATCTATCAAGCAAGCACTTCGGAAGCCCCACTCAGTGGCGGCGCCATGAAAGTGGGTGTTGCGGTAGCCAAGAGTGGTGCTGGGGCTGAGTGGGGAGCAGATGAGCTACGAGCTATCGAGATTGCTTTTGATGCAGCAAACGATGGCGGCGGCGTGAGTGGTAGGCCTGTTGATCTCGTAGTGGAAGATACGAAATCAGACAATGTGGGCACCGCCAATGCCTTCAACAAGCTGATTAAGGTAGATAAGGTCCCTTTAATTATTGGACCTACGTGGGGTGATGCTTTCCAGTCTGGTTATCCAATTGCAAAGCAGGCGGGTGTCGTTATTGTGGGCCCAAGTGTTGCCGTAGAGGTGCTTGACCGTTCTCTACTTGGTGATTTCTTTGCAACCTGGTGGCCCCAGATCCCTGAGGTGAACACGGTGATCGACTGGATGCTCACGACGAAGCACGAGCGCGTCGTGATGATTTACGATCAAGATGTGTTTAACACAAAGTTTTCAGAGATATTTGCTGAAGAAGCAAAAAAGAAAGGAGTGACCATCCTCGAAAAGTTCGTACTCCCTATTGGAGACAATGACTTTCGCACCACGCTTGCGAAAGCAAAAGCCCTGCAGCCCTCCTCCTTCTTCGTGGAGCTGCAGGATGTAGGCTCCTTCGGACCATTTATGAAGCAGGCGCGCGAGCTTGGCATAAATGCCACGGTCGTTTCTACTGCTACCACACAGAATCAGCAGTTGCTTGCAGACTATAAAGCTGTAGTAGAAGGACTAACCTATTCCTACCCGCTTGTAAACGAGGATGCTAGCTACCAGTTACTCGTGGAAACCTACGAGAAGCGGTATGGGGAAAAACCCTCAGGCCCATCTTTTGTAAATGCATATAACGCTGCGCTCGCAACCATCGCTGCATTTCGGGATGCGGCGAGTACGGGAGTGTCGCTAACTCAAGCATTGCAACGTGTAGATATCCCAGGAGTTGGCATCGAGCGAGTTTCCTTTGGCGCAACAGGGCAAGTGGAGCAGGCAGCCTTCCGGATGAAAACGGTAAGGAACGGTCAGTTCGTGAATCTAGAATAAACAATGGACAAAGAGCGGTTACTACAACTAGATGCCGTGCATGTGCACTACGGAGGCGTCAAGGCCCTTGATGGTGCGTCCGTGCACTTAAATGAGGGGGAGATCGTCGCCCTCATGGGGCCCAACGGGGCGGGGAAGTCAACGATTCTAAAAGCCATTTTTGGTCTTGCCCCGATTCAATCAGGCAAGGTGCTCTGGCATGGCAAGCAATTCCACCCAAAGTCGCACGAGGTGGTGGAGCGAGGCATTGCCTTTGTGCCGCAGGGTAGGCGCGTCTTTAAACATCTGACCGTAGAGGAAAATATTGAGATTGGTGCGCACTTTGTGCGTAACCGAGATGAAGTACGCAGGCGGAAGAACGAAGTGTTCGAGACCTTCCCGGCACTCAAGTACAAGCGTCATGCTCCTTCGGGCTCACTCTCTGGCGGTCAGCAGCAGATGCTTGCTATTGCGCGAGGACTCATGGCAGACCCCAAAGTGCTCCTCCTCGACGAGCCGTCGCTCGGCTTGGCTCCGAAGATTGTAAAAGAG
>Ga0208246_1001219_pt1 | contig 15176 bp, 17 predicted proteins | sample RifOxyD2_FD_184039 | JGI IMG/M metagenome (GOLD analysis project Ga0208246, IMG submission 184039) | Soil microbial communities from Rifle, Colorado - Rifle Oxygen_injection D2 (SPAdes) | ecosystem: Environmental > Terrestrial > Deep subsurface > Rock core/Sediment | place: Rifle, Colorado... | reverse complement strand
GAATCCTCATGAACATCAGCCTAGCACCTTCCGTACCTACGTGCCTCCGTTGATGCACCCCGCCCTCCAAAGTTCGCCCGGATACCCTTACTTGACGGATGATCCGGGCGGGGTTTCTTTTTATCAAACAAAAACTCCCTTGCGGGAGTTTTTGTTTTGTCTACGTGTTCCTCACTCTGTGCCGAGACCACAAAAGGATCGAACTCTTTGGAAACCCACGGTTTTCCAACGGGCTAGTCGCCCTGCCTTCCTCCACAGGAAAACTACAGTTTTCCCGACCCCTTTCGACGTTCGAACCTGGGTCTCGGTCGTTCGCGTTGCTCACTCTGTGCCGAGACCCAGGTTCGAACTGGGGACCCTTCCCTCTTCAGGGGAATGCTCTACCAACTGAGCTATCTCGGCGTGGTCTGACTATAGTAGCAAATTAGCGGAAGTTCTCAAGGAGCTTGCTGAAGTCGGGGAAGGAGCCTTGCTGCTGATTCGCTGAGGGTGTACCACCCTGGAGGGCGCTGTAGGCGTTCGAGACGGCATCGAGATAGGGAGTGACGTAGCTAAAAGCATAAGCGGCTCCTCCAAGGATAACCGCCCAGTAAACTACCTTGAACAGCATGCCCCAGCGAGCCGAGCGCCGCATGCCATGCAGCATTTTGTTGTTGTCCTCAGCTAGCTTCAGATTCCGCTGTAGTAATAGTTTAACTTCAGGATCCATAGAGAAATAATATGAGTGCTAAGTAGTAGAATAAGGAGAGCGTATCGGACTCCACTCATACTCATACTAGCTCCTCATGCTGCCTGTTTAGACTGACTTCACCTTGAGCGCTTTGCGCTTTTCTTTGTTTATCTTTGGCAGTCGGATGGTGAGAAGGCCGTTCTTTTCGATGGCTTCTGCCTCATCTGCCTCAATCTCTACGGGGAGGAGGACCGTGCGAGAAAATGAACCCCAGTACAATTCCTGGAAGAAGTAGTCATCCTCGGCAATTTCGTCGTACTTCTGACGAGTGCCTGTGATCGTCACCATCTCTCGTGATATTTCGATCTCAAGTGTTTCGGGCTTTACTCCTGCAGCCATCGCTTGCACGATTATCTCGTTTGGAGTCTGGTAGACGTCCACAGCTAGCTGTCCCACATCATCCTCTCCACTCGAGGAACTCACGAGTTCCACTCGCCCCTCTCCTTCGTCATAAGATTCTTCCACGGGAACACTGCCAGTAAGTCGTTCGAGAAATGATCTTTTCTTTTTTTGCATAGGGTTTATTTAATAACTGCTTTTACCTTTTCGAAATAAAAGAGGAGGACAAGAATGCCAATCCACACGAGCACAAAAACTCCGAGAGTGTAGGCCTGTAGGCCCTGCGCTTCAAGCATAAGTATAAGGAAGTTGAAGAGCGTGTGCAAGAGAATAGCGAGCACAACACCCAGGACAAGATGCCATTCCTTCACAAAGGAGTTACGGTAAAAGGAAAAAGCCATGCACGCACCAATGGTTGCCGAGGCGAGCACATGAAGAAGTGTGGCTCCAATAAACCGCATGCCTCCGGAAATGATCGTGACGGTAATCGGGAATCCCTGGAGCGCGCCGAAGATAAAGAAGGCGTTTTCCGCAGCGGCAAAACCAAGCGCAGAGGAAATGAGGTAGATCATGGCGTCCACGGGCTCATCAAAGTTCCTGTTGTGGTGGAAGGCTGAATAGCTCGCGGCCCAGTACTTCACGAGCTCCTCGCTTGCAGCCCAGAGAAGTATGCGGAGAACACCCTCCGGCACATAGTGGGCAAACATAAGCTCAAGCGGGAGCGCCAAAAGCACAGAGCCCATACCGGCGACGAAGGCAAGTGCGATCACTCCCTTGGGCTCGGGGTGAATTTTGTCTTCCTTGAGCCAGAAGAATAGCCAAAAGAGCGCTGGGACAAGCCCGCCGAGGAATGCCCAGATTATTGCTGAGGGGATGGCCATGCTTCTACGAGGAGAAGCGATTTACCTTCGTGTAGTATTTGCCAGATCTCTTCCGTCACAAACGGCATAAACGGATGGAGCAGCTTGAGAATCGTCGTTAGTACCTGGCGTAACATAGCCTGGGCAGACGCTTTTTCTTTCTCGTCTGCACCCTGCAATCGAGGCTTCGCTTCCTCGACAATTATATCAGCAAAGGTATGCCAGATGTAATGGTATAACTTTTCGGCAACGAGATGATAGTTATACTTCTCCATGTCTGTGGTAACTTCGCGCACAAGCGCTTCCAACTCGCTTCGGATTGCCTGATCTTTTTCGGAAAGTGTCGCCACGGCATCCGCCGTCTGTGGTGCGTTGGTCTCAACGAAGCGCGTAATATTCCAAAGCTTATTCGCAAAGTGCTTGTAACCCTTAATCTTGTCTTCAAAGATGCGGCTATCGGTACCTGGAGTAGAGCCGATGACGAGCGAAATACGCCCTGCGTCTGCACCGAACTTTTGCGCAACATCGATAGGATCGATACCGTTCCCAAGTGACTTGCTCATGGTACGCCCTTTGTCGTCACGCACCGTGCCATGGAGGTAGACGGTATGGAAGGGGATGTCTCCCAAGGCATAGCCCGTCATAAGTATCATACGCGCTACCCAGAAGAAGAGGATCCCGTACCCGGTCTCGAGCACATCGGTAGGATGGTAGGTTGCAAAATCTTTTGTTTTTTCCAGCCAACCCAGAGTTGAGAAGGTCCACAGGCCAGAGGAGAACCATGTGTCTAGGGTGTCTTCGTCCTGTGCCACTACACCTCCGCAGTGTGGGCATGAAGCGATATCCTCAACAGAAGTGATGGGGATCTCGCATTCTTTGGTTTTTGTGTTTTGGGATTTGTGACTTTCAGTTCCACTGATGCAGTACCAAACAGGAATACGATGTCCGTACCAGATTTGCCGGCTGATACACCAGTCCCGCAAGTTTTCGATCCAGTGGAAGTAGGTCTTGGTAAAATGATCAGGAATGATCTTGATCTGAGCATGTTCCACAGTAAGACGCATGATATCCTTGAGAGTAGTCTCGCTGCCGCTCGCGATACCGCTTATCTTCGAGTCTTTGACCACGAAAGGCTTATTTACATCAATAAACCATTGTAGCTTGGGTAAGGGCTCGATCACCCCATTGGTGCGTTCGGCAAGGGAGATATTCTGCTTGATGTCTTCTTCTTTTTCGAGGAGCCCCTGCTCACGAAGCCAGGCTACGATAACCTCTCTTGCCTCACCGACTTTCTTTCCCTTGAGCTCGGGGGACTCTACCATCATTTTGGCGTGCTCGTTGATCACCTGGATGGAGGGCAGCTTGTTTTTCTCCGCCATGTCCCAGTCGATCATGCTGTGCGCAGGTGTCACACCGAGTGCACCCGTGCCGAAGGCAGGATCCACGTTCGCGTCCGCGATAATGCGAATAGTGAGTGGGACGCCAGCAAAGGTCAGGCTGTACTCCTTGCCAATATATTGCTGATAGCGCGCGTCTTCTGGGTGCACCGCAACAGCGGTGTCACCAACCTTTGTCTCGGGACGAGTTGTTGCGATCGAAATAGGGAAGTCGGGTGCGTATTTAAAGGTGTAGAGTTTCGCCTGGCGCTCTTCGTAGATCACTTCATCGTCCGACACGGTTGTTTGCCCCTTTGGATCCCAGTTCACGATGCGCTGTCCACGGTAGATAAGTCCGTCTTCGTACATGGATTTAAAGATCGTGCGTACGGCGTGAGTACGTACTTCGTCTAGTGTAAAGGCCTCACGAGACCAGTCTGTGGAAGCACCCATGACGCGCACTTGGTTTACAATGGTGTCGTGACTCTCTTTGGCGAACGCCTCCACACGACGGAGGAGCTCCTCACGTCCTAGATCGTGTCTGTTCTTGCCCTCTTCCTTCTGAATGATTTTCTCCACTTTGCTCTGCGTAGCAATAGCCGCGTGATCAGTACCTGGAAGCCAAAGCGTCCTGAAGCCCTGCATGCGTTTGAAGCGCACCATGATGTCCTCGACGGTAAGCATCATGGCGTGGCCCATATGGAGCACACCGGTCACGTTTGGAGGAGGCATCACCATCGAGAAGACAGGGGCGTCAGCCTTCGTGACGCCCTTCGCAATGCAAATGTCAGGGTTAAAGAAACCGCTGTCCTCCCATAGTTTATAAATTCTTGGCTCTGTTTCTCCTGGATTGTAAGGCTTGGTGAGTTTGTCGTTCATCGTTAGATCGTAGCAAAAAGCCCAACCATTGAGAAGTGATCCAGCAAGGTTCAACCTTGCATTAGATTGCGAGCTTGAGCTTGCCCTGAGCGCGGAAGGCAGAACTCGCCGGGACACCATGAACCACATGCATGTACCCCGCAGCGGCAATCATAGCGGCATTGTCAGTCGTAAGTTCTCGCGGAGGAAGAATTGCCTGGACCTCGGGATAGTTTTCCGCAAACAATCTAGCCAGTTCCTCTCGTAGATAGGAATTTGCTGCCACGCCGCCACCGAGGATAAAGGTCTTGGGCGCATGCCCTTTGACTGCCGTGCTTACCTTGGCGACAAGCACCTCCACCACCGCGTTCTGGAATTCCAGCGCTATATCAGCTTTTGTTTGGTCATCAAGTAATATAGAAGCCTGGCTTCTTAGAAGCAAGGCTTCTATATTTTGAGAAGAGAGCTTCTCCACGAGGTAACGCACTGCGGTCTTAATGCCAGCAAAGGAGAAGTCGAGATCTCTGGAATGGAGCATGGGGCGAGGAAGGGTCACACGGGGATTTGGCTTACCCTTTAGTGCGAGTGCGGAGATCTGCGGACCACCGGGATAGGGGAGGCCGAGCAGGCGCGCCACTTTGTCGAAGGCCTCACCAACGGCGTCGTCACGAGTTTCGCCAAGGGTAGTGAAGGTGCGCCAATCAGATTGCAGATCGAGCTCGGTGTGGCCTCCTGAGACCAAGAGCGAGAGAAGGGGAAACTGAACCTTTGGAGTTTTGTGGTCTGTGGTTTCTGTTTTTGTTTGCAGTAAGGCTGCTAACACATGGCCTTCCATGTGATTCACCGGGTAGAGCGGCTTCTGCCAAAGGTAAGCAAGCGCCTGAGAGAAGTTGACTCCCACCCAGAGTGCAGGCTCAAGCCCCGGTCCACAGGTGACAGCAATAGCATCGATTGGAGGCACTTCTGCTTTCGCAAAGAGCTCAGAAAGGGGAACGATTAGGTCTTGTTCACGCACAAGTAGCCTCTCTAGCGGGTGTGGGTCCGGTACAAGGGGCTGGGCACGCTCCACGTAGAGTCCCGCCTCGCGAAGCGCCTGCTCAAGCACGGGCACCAGATTGCGGGCATGCTCCCGCTTGGCGAGCATGGGTACGACACCACCCCATTCGGTGTGGAGCTTGACCTGCGAAGACACCACCGAGGCAAGCACCTTGAACACCGGAGAGGTTTCCCCTCCGGCTTCAAGTATGGCCACCGCTGTCTCATCGCACGATGTTTCAATGCCTAGAATGCGCATCAGAACAGTATGCGGAAAGTAAGCATTCTAGGCAATATATGGACACCGGGTGTTCATATATTTTGAACCCAAAGATGCACGGCAATCACGCGCCCCGCCCTCCAAAGTTTGTCCGGGTGCCCTTACTTACCGGAAGGTCCGGGCGGGGTTTTGTTTTGACAATCGGATTTTGGCTCCCGCCAAAATCCGGTGGGTATTCCTACGCCGACCGAATTTCGCGAAAGTCCGTTACTGTGCGCGATGCAGGGATCGAACCTGCCACCTTCACAATGTCAATGTGACGCTCTAACCATATGAGCTAATCGCGCATCTCAATGCTTTTCGCCTAAAAAGGCAGCCCTCGCGCACTTCTGACTTATGACCTCACGGAGAATCGGCCACCAGTTCTTGGTTCGTCGACACTCACCAAGCCTGTCGACCCCGGCTCGCCGTTTCTTCTCCTAAAGAAACAGGGCTCCGCCTTTCGATCCCCCGACGCAGGCACGCAGGTGCCTGCTTGAGCTCAGCGAATAATCACTAAGTAGTGATTATTCTTCTGACCTCACGGAGAATCGAACTCCGGTTTTGACCGTGAAAGGGTCACGTCCTAGCCGCTAGACGATGAGGCCAATGGCTCAGTACTGTACCATTTGGAGGCTATTCTTGCAAAAATGAACCATATTCGGTATGATATCCTAACTATGAATTTCGCAGTTATCGCCACAGGAGGGAAACAATACTTGGTCAAGCCAGGGGAGACCCTGCTTATCGAAAAGCTTCCAGGATCTGAAAAGATGGAGCCAGGCGCCAAGCTCAGCTTCGATCAGGTGCTTTTGGCTGGAAACGAGAACGACCTCAAGGTAGGCACCCCTACGGTAGATACCATGAAGGTAGAAGCAACGCTTGTCGAGAACGGCCGCCACAAGAAGGTGATCGTTCTTAAGTACAAGGCCAAGGCGCGCTACAAGAAGAAGAATGGCCACCGCCAGCCCTTCTCAAAGGTAAAAATCGAAAGTATCTCCTAACCAAAAGCCGCTCCTGAGCGGCTTTTGATTAGGCAGAGTCCGGACAGTAAACGTACGGGTCATCAAGGCTTCTTCTGGAGTACCAGGCTCCTGGAGCTATGACCTATTCTTGAGAGCGCTCTTAATAGTGGCGCTGTCAGAGTACTCGAGCTCGGTGCCGGTAGAAAGACCCCGGCCCAGGTGCGATAGCTTAAGCTGCCCCGATTCAGTCAAGGGACTCACGAGCGACTCGACATACTCAGCTGTATGATCCCCCTCGGTGTTTGCGGACAAAGCAAGAATGATCTCTTTGAGACTACCTGCTGCTACGTCCGCTTGAACTCGGGCAAGTAGCTGTACCCCACGAAGAGACGGGTCGGGATGACGCTCCGTGAGCGACAGCAGACCACCCAGCACAAAGTAGTAGCCGTCGTAGGCGTGCGACTTGTGCATGGCATCCAGATCAGTGTCCCGAGCCACCACCATCAGCTGCGCCGCGTCACGACTAGTATCTCTACAGAAATCACACTGTTCCTGATAGTTCTCCGTGGGACTAAAAAAACGGTAGCACCGACCACAGCGGTTGATCTCCTTGCGAAGCTTTAGGATCTGTTGGGAAAGATTCGCCAGTACAGCAGGGTCTTGCTGGAGCAAGTGGTACACAAAGCGCTTGGCCTGACGAGGGCCAATGCCGGGGAAACGTGCGAATGATTCGGTAAGCTGATCGATGGCCGAGGACATTGGAAAAAGTATGAGGGTCAGTATGGGGCCCAAAATAGCTGATTGCAAGAGTCACCTCACGCACCTACTCTCACTCCTCACTACAGTAGCCCTAGAAAGCACCAAATTCGGATTCGGAGTGCGTTGAGTCGAGATTCGTAAAGCTCGCGTGCTTGTCGTCAAAGTAGAGCTCGACTTCGCCGACAGGGCCATTGCGGTGCTTTGCAATAATAATCTTGGCCACATTTGGACGTGCGGATGATTTGTCGTACCTGTCCTCACGGTGAATAAACAGCACCACGTCGGCGTCCTGCTCAATTGAGCCCGAATCGCGAAGATCAGAGAGGCGAGGCTCGCCACCACGCTGTTCCACAGAACGGTTGAGCTGCGAGAGGGCGAGCACTGGCACATCGAGATCTCGCGCGAGGCCCTTCAGTGATCGAGACAAGTCGGTCACCTGGTGCACGAGGGAGTCATACTGCTTCGTGGTGACCATAAGCTGCAAGTAGTCCACGATGATAAGGCCAAGGCCATGCTCCGCCTTCATGCGACGGGCAACGCTCTTCATGCGGGCGATGGTGTTGGACGACTCGTCATCAATAAAAATCGGAGCGGCATTCAAGACACCGAGCGCAGTTTGTATCTTGGCAAACTCTTCGTCACTCTTCAGCTTGCCGGTGCGCAGCTTCCATGAGTCTACGTTTGCTTCGGTTGCAAGCATGCGATCCGTGAGCTGATCAGCACTCATTTCAAGCGAAAATATCATCACTGGCACATTGTGCCGACATGCAGCCTGGCGGGCAAAGTCGAGTGCAAGTGAAGTCTTACCGACTGAAGGGCGAGCTGCCAAGATGATGAGATCTGACTTCTGCAAACCAGCAAGCTTATGATCGAGCCCCTCAAAACCCGTGGGCACACCACGTAAGCCTTCCGGGGCCTCATTTAAGCGCTCCAAACGCTCCCAGGCTTCCGTAAGCTTGTCTTTGATGGACACAAACTTCTTTTTCGATCCACCGGAAGCGCTAACATCAAATATCTTCTTCTGCGCTTGGTCCAAAGCGTCATCAAGATCTTCTGCCTCACCATAACCAAGCTGGGAGATATGCTCGGAGGCCTCAATCAGCCGACGGAGCACACTCTTCTTGCGAATAATCTCACCGTAGTAGACAGCGTTTGCCGCCGTAGGCACCACTTGCACTAACTCAGTAAGATAACTCGAGCCACCAATTTGCGGAATTTGTTCCTTTTCCTTTAGTTTGGATGAGACGGATACAAGGTCAATGGGATCGCCCTTGGCTGCCAACTCGACCATGGAACGGAAGATGATGCGGTGCTTCTCGGGGTAGAAATCATCAGCTGTCACATGCTCCGCCACGTCGCCCATAACATTTGGGTTCAACATTATGGAGCCAAGCAGCGCACGCTCTGCCTCGAGGTTCTGCGGGGGAAGTCGAACGCCTGTCACAAACGGTGACTTAGTGACTGATTCCATACGTAGCGACTAGTTTACCAGGGGAGAGCTGGTCTGCCTATGTAGAGTTTCTGTGGGCAACCTGTGTGCAGGTTGTCTACTTCGTGGCTAGAATTCGTTCAAATTACTTTCTTGTGATCTTTGCACCCACGGCCGTATCCCTGACGAGGTAGCCCTTAGCCTCGATAGCCAGCCTGAGGCGGTCTGCCTCCGCCCAGTCCTCACGAGCCCGTGCGGCGTCGCGTTCGCTACCCAGAGCTAGGATCTCGGCGGGCATCGCAGCATTTTTGAGCGCCCGAGCGCGAAGAAGCAAGTCCAGACCAAACACCCGATCGAACTGCTCTATGGTGGCAAGCTTTACCGCTGAAGAAATCTCCGTGTCTTTAACCAACTCCCAAGCGAGAGCGAGGGCGAGGGGTAGGTTCAGGTCGTCATTCACAGCGGCACGAAATTGCTCGAGGTAGAGAACGCTGGCCTCTCCTTCATCCGACGTGATTCCGTCTGGCAAGAAATCAACAAGCCGATCAACCAAGTGCTTAGAGGACTGATCTGCAGCAGCGAGCCCATCCCAGGTAAAGTTCTGCTGCGCGCTATAGGATGCTTGGAGGTAGTAGTAGCGGAGCGAGAGACCGGTGTAGCCCTTGGCCTCGACGTCTTTGAGGGTATAGAAGTTCTTGTCTCTTTTGGCCATCTTCTTACCATCTACAAGTAAATGCTGAGTGTGACTCCAGTGGCGGGTGAACGGCTTGTAGAAAGGCTGACTTTGCGCAATCTCATTTGTGTGATGAGGGAAAAGGAGATCGATACCGCCAGTGTGGACGTCGGTCGGCTGTCGGTTGAAGGCAAGCGCGTTTGCTACAGAACACTCAATGTGCCATCCCGGACGGCCGCGGCCTAGGATTGGGTGCTCCCAATAAATATCTGCATCATCCTCGTCCCATGCTTTCCACAGCGCGAAATCGCTCACGTTATCTTTCTCATATTCATCAAGCTTAATTCGGGTACCTGTCTGCTTACCCTCGAGAAACTTCTCGCCGACAAGCATGGCGTAGTCACCGAAGTCATTTTGGTATGCAGCGATATCAAAATACGTGCTGCCATCATCTGCTCGGTACGCGTACTTCTTCTCAATCAGCTCCAGCACAAATTGCTGAATCTCCGCAATGATGTCGGTGATTTTGATGAAGCTAATCTGCTCATGGTCAATACCCGTAGCCTGAAGGTCGCGAAGGCACGCCTGATGGAACTGCTCGGTGTACGCTCGAAGTTCGGAGACCGTAGCACGCGCTCCATCTCGAGCCTTCGTGCCTCGAATCGTCTTGTCATCAATGTCGGTGACATTCATTACCCAAAACACTTCGAGCCCATTAAACGAAAGCACCCGGAACAGCAAATCAGCCATGACAAAGCTACGGAGGTTGCCAATATGCGCGTAGTCGTAGACCGTAAGTCCACAGGTGTACATTGCAACCCTGCCGGGCACAGAAGGCGTGAGGACTTCCTTCTTATGCGTGAGGGTATTGAGCAGGTGAAGGTCTTTTGTTGTGTCTAAATCCATTTCTTGTGTTTAAAGTAGGCGAGAATAAGTAGAAATACCGTCGCCATAATACACAAGAGAGTCAAAAAGTCATAGGGACTCCCCACCAAAGGATTATTGGGCGAATGGAAGTCAAAAATTGCCACAAGCAGCGCCAAGGGGAAGGTAACAAAAGCCATCATCGAAAGTGACTTGATGGCGCTGTTTAACTTGGTGGAGAGCAAGGAATCGTTCGTGTCTCTGAAGTCGACCAGCATTTCTTTGTAGTTATCCAGACTGTGCCGAACCTTATGGTATGCGTTCACGAGAGCGGTCACCTGATAGGTGAAACTCTCATCCCAAAAGATCTTGGCCGCTGATGCAAAGGAGGTGAGTAGCTGCTCATGACTCCGGAAAGAACGCCGAAAGTTAATGAGGATGCGATTTACTTTCGAAATCTCGCTCACCATCTTGCCCTCTTCTTCGGCAAAGATGCCCATCTCGATCTGCGTCAGGTGGTCGCCAATATGCTCCAACTGCGACTCCATAGCGAGGTACATTTCTTCCATGATGCGTAAGAAGAGGTGGCCAGCATGCATCTCGTGATGTCCACGAGCGAGGACGCCCTGAGTCTCAAACACCTTCAGCATGCGGTAGAGCGGTTCTACCGTCTTGTAGTGCGAAGTAACGAGAAGATTATCACCAATCACAAAGTCGATCTCGTCGTCTGTTGTCGTATGCATGAATTCGCTTTGTGAAAGAGAAGGGAAGTGGAAAACAGCATAGAGCCAGTCATCATAGAGATCAGCCTTCTGGCGCATGCTTGGGGTCAGCAGTTCATTCAAAATCACTGGATGGATATTGTAGTGCTCACCCACCCAGGCGACCTCCTCTTTGGTGGGGCATTCAAGGTCAATCCAAATGACGGAGCCGCTCACGTGCGCAGTTATCATTGTCTCAGTATACTGTGCTCACCCGCAGCACAGAAGTGGATACATGAAAAGAATTGCCCCACACAAGATCCAAGAGTTACAAAGAAAAGTATTCGATTGGTACGCTCTTCACAAGCGCGATTTGCCCTGGCGAAGAACCAAGGATCCCTATCTGATCTTGCTATCAGAAGTGATGCTCCAGCAGACACAGGTGAGTCGCGTGGTGCCCAAGTACCTTGCCTTCATCAAAAAGTTTCCTACCGTAGGAGCGCTTGCCCGAGGGCGGAAAGCAACGATACTTAGGCTCTGGTCTGGGCTTGGCTACAATAGTCGCGCGTTGCGGCTGCGGGAACTTGCCAAAATTGTTGTCCGTGACCATGCCGGCAGGTTCCCTACGAGCGAGGAGGCCTTGGGAGCTCTTCCCGGCATCGGCCCCTACACGCTCAGGGCCGTGCAAATCTTTGCGTGGAATAGGAATGTAGCCGCAATCGACACTAATATTCGCAGAATACTCATCCGTGAGTTCAAGGTGGCGTCGAGTGCAAGCGAGCGCGATCTTCAAGCACTAGCCCTCTCGTGCCTCCCGAGAGGGAAGTCACGAGTCTGGCACAACGCCCTTATGGACTATGGGGCGCTTCTCATCACGAGTAGGGTCACTCGGATACGACCGCTAACGAGGCGGTCCCGCTTTAAAGACTCAAGACGCTACTATCGAGGACAAATCGTGAAATCTCTTCTCGCTCAGAAAACGACGTCGCTCGATGCCCTCCGTGCTGCTTATCCTGCTGCATCACATGATCTTGCCACTATTGTCGCTGCTCTTGTACGAGAGGGTGTGCTCCGTGAACAAAATGGTCTGTTGCAGATTTAGTCTCCTATGGCATACTGAAGACCATGCAATTTTTTCGCAGTCGGTATTTTTCTCTCCTCAGCGTGGCGGTACTTATCGGCCTCGTTTTTTTTGCTGGTGTCTACGCGGGCTACGAAAATCGTCCTGAAGTAGAGAAAATAACTTCACTCCTCAACAAAGAAGCCGAGCAGCCGGCACAAGTAGATTTTGCCGCTTTCTGGAAAGCATGGAATCTGGTGAACGAGAAGTACGTAGCCGCAAACTACGGGACAACGACAGCAAGCAGCACCTTCAAGAAAGCGGTGACTGACCAAGAGAAGGTATACGGTGCGATCCAAGGGCTCTTGAAGTCGCTCGACGACCCCTATACCGTCTTCTTTCCACCCGAAGAAGCCAAATCCTTCCAGGATGACATCAAGGGCAACTTTGAGGGAGTAGGTATGGAGATTGGCATCCGTGATGACATTCTCACGGTAATATCACCGCTGAAGGGCACCCCCGCAGAACGAGCAGGCATGCTCGCGGGTGACAAGATATTAGAGATCGATGGAAAGAGCACGGCCGACATGCCCGTTGACAGCGCTGTTCGTATAATCCGTGGCAAAAAAGGAACTACCGTTGCCCTGAAGATACTTCATGACGGAGCAGAAGAGGTGGAGGAGGTTCGCATTACCCGCGATGTCATCGAAATCCCAACTATTAGCCTTGAGAGCGAAGTGAAGACCCCAAAGGGGAAAGTGAAGCAGACGGGTCTCCGTCCTGATGGGGTGTTTGTGATCCGCCTCTATAACTTCTCGGCTGATTCCGCAACGAAATTCAGGGACGCACTACAGCAATTTGCAAACGCAGGCTCAAACAAGCTCCTCCTCGACCTCCGGAGCAACCCGGGCGGTTATCTCGAGGCCTCTGTCGACATGGCAAGCTGGTTCTTACCTAAGGACGCCGTAGTGGTGTCAGAAAGCTTTGGTGACAACAGGGAACCAAACATACATGAAAGCAAGGGATATGATGTGTTCAACAAGAATTTAAAGATGGCCATCTTGGTCAACCGTGGCAGTGCTTCGGCCTCAGAGATTCTTGCGGGTGCACTCAAAGAGCATGGGGTTGCCAAGCTTGTGGGCGAACGGACCTTTGGAAAAGGCTCGGTGCAAGAGCTGGTAGATGTGACTCCGACAACACAAATGAAGGTAACAGTAGCCCGCTGGCTCACGCCAAAAGGCCACTCCATCTCGCTCGAGGGCCTCAAACCAGACATTGAGGTCAAGCTCACCCCCGAAGACGTGAAGAAGGGTAACGACCCTCAGTTTGATCGCGCAATCACGTACCTCGTGACTGGTAAGTGACCAATACTTACTACATTTGTCAGCCCGGCGTAGACCGGTATCCGGGTTGAATTTTATAGAGAGTTCTGTACTCTGGGTATCTATAAGTCTTCACTCTTATGCAAGTAATTCTCCTCAAGGATGTGCCGGGCGTAGGCCGCAAGCACGATATTAAGAACGTGGCGGATGGCTTTGCCCGCAATCGACTTTTCCCGGGTAAGCTCGCCGAGATTGCTACCGAGGGCGCACGAACACGAGTAGCAGAGCTCAAGGCGGGCGCGTCGGCCAACCAGGCCAGGCGGGAAGCGGAGCTTGATGCCTACCTTGTGTTACTCAAAGAAAACATACTTACCCTGACGGCGAAAGCGAACCCAGAGGGGCATCTCTTTGCGGGCGTGAAGAAGGACGAAATACTCACCCTGCTTCACTCCAAGGGGTACAACTTCGACGCCGACCACCTCCTTATGCCAAAGCCGCTAAAGACCACAGGCAGGCACGAGCTCAGCGTACTGGCTGGCACCAAACGAGGCACTGTTGTGTTGGAGATTAAAGCGCCCTAAGCGGTGAAGATACTTAGGCGAAGAAGTGGCTATACCTAGACCGTACACAATGGCAAAAACACAGAATCAATATTCGTACCCTGTTGATCTTAGGGAATGTGAACGGATTACCTATGACGAATCCCCAGCACATGTCGGACCCCTCAAGGAGAGTGTCGACTTTATCTGCGCCTTAGGTACACCTGTCTATGCTGCCGCGGATGGAAAAGTAATTTACGTAAAAGTTGATAGCGATGTCGGCGGAGTGGGGCAGGAGTTTGAGGAGTATGGAAATGGCATAGAAATTCTGCACGAAAATGATGAGTACTCCTGGTACGAGCATCTACAGAAAGACGGTGCCGTAGTAGAAGTGAACGATGAAGTAAAACAAGGACAACTCATTGGCTATTCTGGAGCAACGGGGTGGATGGCACACCTCGGACCACACCTTCACTTCATGGTGGGGAAGTATGGCGCAACCGAAGACCAATACCAAACATTAGAAATCGTCTGGGATTTGGAGGCAAAGAAGTAGGCTCCGAAGGGGGAGCCGTGGATTACTTTGCTTGTTTCTATTTGAGTAAGTTACAAAACGTGAACGATCTTGATGCGGCGGGAGTTGCCGTCGAAGTTGGTCTTTGTGGTGTCGGCGAAGTTCACGATGCCTTCCTTGAGTGCGAAGAGGGTATGGTCGCGGCCGATGCCAACATTCTTGCCAGCCAAGATGCGAGTACCGCGCTGGCGCACAATAATGGAGCCTGCCTTGGCAGTCTCTTTGTCATACAACTTGGTGCCCAAATACTTTGGGTTTGAGTCGCGTAGGTTTTTTGTCGATCCACCTGCTTTTTTATGTGCCATAGAAGTGAAAACACAAAGCACAAACTACACAAAACTCCAAAGGAATGCTGTATACTTAAGTGCAATGAGTAAGGAGATATTACCAGAATCAAGAGAGATAATCAAGTATGGAGAGGTAGGGGAGGGGGAGCGCAAGAAGAATGACCTCTTCCTTATTGCCCTGGTACTCCTGGTGGGCTTTCTTGGCTTTGGCTTGGGGAGGTATACGAAGATAGAGGAGGGGAGGGAGCAAGTGACCATCACCTATCCCGACGCCGTCAACACCCCTACAAACAGCCCCATAGCAGCGAAAGTGACGGGAAATGAGGATATTGCTGCTACAGCCTCTGCCGCCTCTCCTGGCCCTATTGTAGCCTCAAGGAACGGCACCAAGTACTACTACACCTGGTGTTCTGGTGCCAGTCGAATCACGGCAAAGAATAGGGTCTACTTTGCGACCGCTGCCCTGGCAGAGGCCCGGGGGCTCACCAAGGCATCTAATTGCCCCGGGTTATAGCTGCTCTGTTTTCTTAAAGAACATTGACTCCA
>Ga0208246_1001213_pt1 | contig 15220 bp, 15 predicted proteins | sample RifOxyD2_FD_184039 | JGI IMG/M metagenome (GOLD analysis project Ga0208246, IMG submission 184039) | Soil microbial communities from Rifle, Colorado - Rifle Oxygen_injection D2 (SPAdes) | ecosystem: Environmental > Terrestrial > Deep subsurface > Rock core/Sediment | place: Rifle, Colorado... | reverse complement strand
TAACCATAAAGTTTACAAGAACCAAGATACAAAAAACTATGATTCCTATTACAAAGTTTCCGCCGACGACAAACTCTCCAAAGCTTGTAATGATATCGCTTACGGCTTCAGGTCCTTCATGTCCGTGACTTAAAATCATCCTCGTGGTTGCAATATTTAGTGCCAGCCTAAAGAGCGTTATGATAAGTATAAGTGTCGGAAAAGTGGATAAGTCGGTCGGTTTTGGAACATAAAGAGAGATAAGCAAAATCAAAACAGAAATGGCAATAGAAACCGTTAACATTACATCGAGCAGGGCTGAGGGAAGCGGAACGATGATAATGGCTAAAATCGCCATTACAAAAATGACTACGCTTAAATCTTTTTGTGCTAGTAAAAAGTTTAATGTTGTGCCGATTTGCTGTCTTGTTGTAAGTTTTTTTGCCAAATCTTTACTCTAATATATCTGCTAAAGTTAAATCTGCTAAAAAAGAGTCTATCTTTCCCTGTAATTTATTTAAAAAAGGCCATAGTGAACATAGAGGTGCTTTGCCTGATGGACAAGAGTACATTGAAGGCGCACAGTCAAAAACTGCAGGTGCTTTTCCTTCAACAGAAGACATAACATGAAGCATATTTATATCTTTAGGTTCTAAAAGAAGTGCAAAACCGCCATTAACGCCTTTGTATGATTTTAAGATACCTTGTTTCGCTAATGCTTGTAAAATTTTCGCCAAAAAACTTTTTGGTATCGAGAGCTGATTTGATAGAGTTTCACTGTCCATAGCAGAGGAGCTCTTTGATAAAACTATAAGAGAGAGTATTGCATATTCACTGGCACGAGTTATTAACATATTGATTACTTTTATTTATTTTTTGTTGATTATATCAAAAGAAGTTGAAATAAAAGAATAAATAAGATATCATTTCGCCTCAACTTTATGCACATTGTGTGACTGTTAGATTAAATATACCATTTGGAGGCTATTATGGCTTTAGATTCGGCTAAAAAACAAGAAATTGTTACAAAATATCGTCGCACTGAAAATGACACTGGTTCATGTGAAGTTCAAATTGCACTGTTAAGTGAGAGAATTTCTCAACTTACTGAGCATTTAAAAATATTCAAAAAAGATCATGCTTCAAGACTCGGTCTTTTAAAATTAGTAGGACAACGCCGTCGTCTTATGAAATACTTTAAAAGAAAAGATAAAGATGCTTATCTTAAACTTGTAACAGATCTGGGTATTAGAGATAATATCTAAATCTGTTTTAGTAACGCATCCATTGCGTTACTAAAGTATTATAAAAATATCTCTACGGCTCTTCTTAAATCATCTTCTGTATCTATCCCAAACCCTGTACTCGCAACTTTAACCATGCTTATCTTTTTTTGATGATAGATTGCACGAAGCTGTTCTAATTTTTCAATATCCTCTATCGGCGTATCCTCTAGGTTGCAAAATTCATGCAGGCTCTTTTTACTAAATCCGTAAATGCCTATATGACCGAAGTATTGAGCTTCACCGCTTCTATTGAACGGAATAGGCGAACGAGAGAAGTATATAGCGTTATTTTCATCGTCTAAGACAACTTTTACTAGATTTGGATCTTGTGCGGATTCGCTGTTTATGGAGTTGTAGCAGCTTGCCATAATAAAAGATTCGTTTTTTTGTTTTAGCAGTTGCAACCTTTTTAGGAGCATTTCGACAACTTCACCCTCTATAAATGGTTCATCAGCTTGAACATTAATGATGAGTTCATCTTCGCTGAGATTTAGTATGTTGGCACATTCGTTTATGCGGTCAGTTCCACTTTTATGTGTGGTGGATGTTAGCATAGCTTCGATGCCGTGAGCTTTGCATACATCGATGATTATTGCATCATCTGCAGCCACAACGACCCTGTCTAAATGTGCGACTCTTTTTGCCGTTCTAACGACCATCGGCAGTCCTCCGATATCTGCCAATACTTTTTGAGGGAATCTGCTTGAAGCAAGTCTTGCCGGAATAATTATCATTTAAACCCTTTGAGATATAATTACGCAAATTATACTCTAAAAGGTTTTTGATGATTCTTTATCAGCCGGATTCCGGCTACTGTTATAACAGTGATTCTATCTTTTTATATGATTTTATCAGTTCTTTCAAACCAAAAGGCAGAGTTTTAGATGTCGGAGCAGGATGCGGTGTTGTCGGGCTTTTGGTTGCAAGAGACAATAAAAAAGTTGAACTTGAAGCAGTCGAGAAACAAGATACGTTTGTAGAATATGCAACGATTAATGCAAGAGTTAATAAAATAGAGTATAAAATTAACAAGACAGATTTTTTAGAGCTAGAAGAGGATACAAAATATGACTATGTTATCTCCAATCCTCCTTTTTACCATGAGGGCGTAACAAAAAGCCAAAATGAGATGTTGTTTCATGCACGATATAGCATTAACTTACCTTTAGATAAATTTTTTAAAAAGGTTTCTAGAATTTTAAAGCCTAATTCTCACTTTATTTTTTGCTATGATGCTTCTCAATTTGGAGCTATTTGTGCAGAGTTGCAGAGAGTTAAAATAAGAGTAGTGGATGTGCAGTTTGTACATCCGAAAATAGATAGAGCGGCTTCACTGGTAATGGTGCATGCAAGAAACGGATCTAAATCATTTATGAAAATTCACGAGCCGTTTATCGCTTTTGAGGGTGAAGAGTTTTCACAAAGAGCAAAAAATATATATGAAAAAGCAAAGACACAGAGCATAAAATGTCAAATATAATTAAAAAAGACGGATACGGCTACTATTTTGACGCATCGGCATGTGCTACATGCAGTGCTAAGTGTTGTACGGGCGAGAGCGGATATATACATGTAACTCCTCAAGAGGTACAAAATATCGCTAATTTTGCAGGTTTGGAAGTAGAGGAGTTTATTCAGAAATATCTCTTTAAAAACGGGTATAAATACTCAATAAAAGAGAGAAAGGTCGGTGAGAGTTATGAATGCGCTTTTTACGATAGAGCCGCAAACGGCTGTATGATTTATGAGGTGCGACCAACGCAGTGTATAACATTTCCTTTTTGGGAATATTTTAAAGATAGGGTGGATGAGTTGAAACTTGAGTGTCCCGGGATAATTGATGCGTAATTATATAAATATATTTTTATTGGTGGCTATTACTGCTTTTTTTAGCGGTTGCTTTGGTATGAAACAGATTGAACAAATATCAGGAAGTCAGAAAAAATTTCAAAATGAGGATATCTTCATTTTAAGCGCTCTTTATCTTGAGGATCTTGGAGATTATAACAGTTCCTCATCTTTATTTGATGTTCTTTATAAAGAGACTGATAAAAAAGAGTATCTTTACCGTTCTTTAAAAAATGATTTAGCAGCAAATGAAAACAAAAAAGTTATTCAAAGAGTTGATGCCATTAGCAAGAACAATATAGATGATTATGAACTCACTCGTATGAAAATTACCGCACTCGTAAAAGAAGATGAGCTGCTTGAGGCAAAAAAACTTGCAAAAAAGTTGGTTGAGATATCAAAGAGTACTGATGATTACCTTTTGGTGAGTGAGATATATGTCAAGCTTAAAGAGTTTGATACTGCACTTAAATATCTTGAGGGTGCATATATTAAAGAGTATAACGAGTTAATACTGGAGAAGATGGCTATCATCTTGTATGTTAACTTGGATAGAAAAAAAGATGCAATCGCACAATTGGAGACTCATTCGAGAATACACGGATGCTCAGAGAATATATGTTCTAAGCTTATTGGATTTTACAGCAATGACAACAACATTGAGGGACTTCTCTCTACATATTTAAGACTTTATTCAATAGATTTTAGCAAAGACACCGCTCAAAAAATAGTTCAGATATACGGCTATAAAAGAGATCTTGTAAAAATGGGTGAATTTTTAGAAGAGAGTAAAGTCGATGATGAGTTGCTGTTGCAACTATATACGCAGACTAAAAGTTATAAAAAAGCTTCGGCTTTGGCAAAAAAACTTTATGAAGATAGCGGTGATTTGATATTTCTTGGACAAAGTGCCATTTTTGAGTATGAGGGCAGCGAAAATAAAGATGATTCTCTTATGCATCAAAGTGTTATAAAAAAACTCAAAGAAGTTGTTGAAACAAAAAAAGACGGTATGTACCTAAATTATCTTGGATATCTTCTCATAGATCACGAAATAAATGTAAAAAGAGGAATTCAATATGTTAAAGAGGCGCTAAAAATAGAGCCAAACTCCGCATACTTTCTTGATTCGCTGGCATGGGGATATTATAAACTAAAAGAGTGTGAAAAGGCTGATGAAATAATGAAAAAAGTTCTAAAGCTAGAGGGCAGCGATAATGAAGAAGTAAAAGAGCATGCACAGAAGATAAGAGAGTGTTTAAAAAATAAAAAGGTGAAAAATTAGAATGATTTTAGATGAGATAATTAAAAGAACAAGAGAAGACGTTATAAAAAGAGAGAAGGAGTTTTCTCTTGACTGGCTTGGGCGATCACTTGCTTTTAACGCAAGAGCGCCTAGAGATGTTTTTCCATATTTAAAGTCCAGTGAGGCAGATCCATACAGAATTATTGCCGAAGTAAAAAAAGCTTCTCCATCAAGAGGCGTGATAAGAGAAAACTTTGATCCTATCGCAATAGCTCAAAGCTATGAAAGAGGAGGGGCAAGCGCTATCTCCGTGTTGACAGAACCTCACTTTTTTCAGGGAAGTTTGGATTATCTGGGAGAGATTAGAAGATATGTAGGCATTCCGCTTCTTAGAAAGGATTTTATAGTAACTAAGTATCAGATCTTAGAGGCGATGGTTCATGGCGCCGACTTTATACTTCTTATCGCAGCGGCACTCAGTAAAGGCGAGCTAAAAGAGCTTTTAGGCTATACAAGACACCTCGGTATGGAAGCACTTGTTGAGGTACATGATAAGACGGATCTCGTAAAAGCCATCTATGCAGGAAGCGACATCATAGGGATAAATCATAGAAATCTGCAAACTTTTGAGATGAATATGAATCTCTCTTACGAGTTGGTTCCGATGATACCAAACGGTAAAGTAATCGTTGCCGAGAGCGGAATATATGAGCATGGACAGCTAGAAGAACTGGCTAAAATCGGAGTGGACGCATTTTTGGTAGGCGAATCTTTGATGCGCCAAGATAATGAAGAAGAGGCACTTAGAAAACTGAAATTTGGTTAATTAGCTAGAGAGAGTGTTTTTCTCTAGCTTAATATTAAGAGAGCAGACTTTTAGCACATTCGTTGATTCTTTTGCCATCTGCTTTACCTGATAACTCTTTGCTAGCCGCACCCATAACTTTTCCGATATCTTTTATTGTCGCTGCGCCTACTTTTGTCATTATCTCTTTTAATGCCGCAGCCAGTTCGTCGTCGCTTAGCTGTGCAGGCAGATACTCTTTGTAGTAAGCTATCTCATCAAGTTCGATTTGCATCAAATCTTCTCGTCCTGCATCTCTATACTGCGTTGCAGCATCGTCTCTTCTTTTGACTTGAGATTGTATTATTTTTATAACATCTTCATCGCTCAGCTCTTTTCTCTCATCAACTTCTATCTGTTTAAAAGCACTCATAAGCAACCTAATCGCATCTCTTTTTTTTGCGTCTTTAGCTTTCATCGCCTCTTTTACATCTTCATTTATTTTATCTCTTAAACGCATTTTATCTACCTTTTATATGGAACTATTATTGCTATGATTATATCTAAATAAGCACCCCAAATACAAAGTGATGAAAACGATGAAACGATTTTTAATACATTTAATGCCCATTTATGCTATACTTTTTTTATCTGGGTGCACTGCGAACCTAACAGATCCTGAGATTGACTTTGAGCCTCCGGCTTATGTTGAGCAGATGCCATCAAAAGAGGATAAAAAAGATTTCGGATCTGTCGGCAGTATCTTTGGACAAGGAGAGAATCCTCTTTTTACGGATCATAAAGCTATGCATGTAAATGATGTAGTGACTGTTGTTATCTCTGAAAATGCCAAGAGTGCAAATAGCGGCTCTAAGCAGCTCACAGAAGATGATTCTGTTGGTTTAGGCGGAGGAGCATTTACATCTGCCGGAAGTAATTCGGCTGTAAATTCAGCCGTAAAAAAATTAAACGGTTTGACAAATGTCGGATTTGAAGCTGCTTCTGCCAGCGCATATACGGGTCAGGGAAGTTCAAAAAGAGATTCGTCTTTTACTACAACCGTATCGGCTAGGATAGTGAAGGTTTTACAAAATGGAAACTATTTTATCTCAGGGAAAAGAGAGATCTTAGTAGATGAACAAAAACAGATTATACAAATCGGCGGAGTTATCCGTCCGTATGATATTGATCAGTATAATAAAATTAACTCTTCGCAAATTAGTGATGCGAAGATTCTTTATAAAACAGAAGGAGAAGTTGATCGTGCGACAAAACAGGGGTGGGGGTCTAAAGCAATACAGTCTGTTTGGCCGTTTTAGTTTAATATTGCTTATGGGCTTTAGCGCCTTGTATGCACAAGAAAGTTTTAAAAATTTTAAAAAAATTCAAACAGAGTCTTTTCAAGCATATAAAGATGAGAGAGATACCGCTTTTAATAAATATCTCAAACAAGAGTGGGAAGCGTACAACTCTCTTGAGCCTGTGCTGTTATACGAAAAACCAAAACCATTAAATATAGATGCCGCAAAACCTCAAGAAGTAGAACCTGTCGGTCCAAAAATTGCTATAAAAATTAAAGAAAAGAGCGAAAAAAAGGATGAACCTGCAGATCTCTCAAAAGAGCAGCCTCTTCAAATAGTTATAGAACCGCTAGTTAAAGAGAAGAGCGCAGAATATGATATCTCTTTTGATTTTTACGGTTCACAGTTGGGATTTAATATACCAAGCGGTATAAAAAATGCAAATTTTTATCCTGCAACGCAGATAGGAATAGCTAATTTTTTCAATAGCATGGCTTTGAGTGAGTATGAAACACTTGTCTTGGAAATAGATAAAACATCAAAAGCTATGAATCTTAATGATTGGGGTATCTATCTTTTAGTTACGAAAATTTCAGATAGAGCAACCACAAATCAAGATAATTCCAGACTTCTTAGCTGGTTTTTGTTCAACAAGCTTGGGTATGCGGTAAAAGTAGCTCTTACAAACAAACGTATTGTTTTGATGCACTACTCTCAAAAAGTTATATATTCTACTCCAAACTATAGTTTTGACGATAAAAAATATTACGTTGTTTCAGACTACGCAAAAGGCGATGTTAGAAGAGTTTACTCCTATAAGCAAGAGTATCCTGGAGCTACAAAACCGCTAGATCTCTCTCTTGAAACTCTTCCTGATTTTAAAGAAAATCTTGAGAGTAAAACTCTCTCTTTCTCTCAGTTTGGAAATAGTTACCATATTCCGATAACATATAATAAAAATCTTATAGACTTTATGGGATCTTATCCGCAAGCTGATTATGAGACGTTTTTCAACGCACCGGTAGATAGTAAAACATATAAAGATTTGGCACTTTCTCTTAAAAAATATATAGACGGCAAAAAAGCGAGTGAGGCAATGAATTTCGTATTGCATTTTGTTCAAAAATCTTTTAAATATGAACAAGACAACAAACAGTTCGGCAGAGAAAAAGTTATGTTTGCTCAAGAGACTCTTTTCTTTGAGAAGTCGGATTGTGAAGACAGGGCAGTACTTTTTTCCTATCTAATAAAAGAGCTGTTTGATATAAGCGTTGTTGGCGTAAAATACAAAGATCATATGGCAACGGCACTATATATTCCGCTGGACGGTGAAGTGGTAACGGCAGGATCTAGAAAATTTGTTATAGCAGATCCGACTTATGTAGATGCAGTTATAGGCACTAGTATGCCTAAATATAGATCTCTGCAACCGCAGAGTTACATTATCGTAAAAAATAATTAAAGTTGAAATAATGAAAAATTCAGAAAAAAACTGCCTCTCTGAGATGGAAAACAGGTTTGCCCTTATAGACTATTTGGATGGTGGCGAGTTTGCAAATATATTTTTGATAAATATAGATAATTTTAGTAATTTTAACAATACTTACGGGTTTGAGTATGGAGATAAAATTTTAATAGAGATTGCAAAATTAATTGCTAAATCAAAACCTACCGCCTCTAAGTTATACAGAATAGATTCTGATGAGTTTGCGGTAGTTTTTTTAGGAGATATAAAAGCAAATAAATTATCGGATATGGCAAGTTCTATGGTCTCCTTTTTTGATCAAATGGAAATACCGATTGATGAAGAGATAAGCACAAGAGCTTCTATTACAATAGGCGTTTCTTCAGGCGTTGGCAACCAAATACTAAATCAAGCTAAAATAGCCATGAAAGAGTCGCGAGAATATAGCAGAGGTTCTTATAAAATTTATGATCCAAATTCCATGTATATTAAAAAACAGCAAGAGAATGTTTACTGGATACATAAGATCAAAGACGCATTTGAAAAAGAGAATCTTGTACCGTACTATCAGCCGATAATAAATAATAATACAAAAAAAGTAGAGAAGTATGAGTGTCTGGTTAGGATTTTTGATGAGGGAATCGTTATCCCGCCGATAAGATTTATGGAAGCTTCACGTTTAACGGGAACACTCTCTCTAGTTACACGAGTGATCATAGAACAGAGCTTTAAAAAATTTGCTCATAATGAGTATGATTTTTCTATAAATATTACAAACAGTGATTTTTACTTCAACTACTTAGAAGATTTTTTGTTAAAACACGCATATAAAAACGGTGTAAATCCATCAAGAGTAGTCTTGGAAATCCTTGAAGATATTGACTCTCTCAGCTCACCAGGGGTTGTTTCCCAGCTAAATGCGCTAAGAGGGCATGGGTTTAAAATAGCAATTGATGATTTTGGAAGCAGAAGCTCAAATCTATCAAGGCTGCTTGAATTTTCACCGGACTATCTAAAAATAGACGGTGCATTTATAAAAAATATTTTGAGTGATAAAAAGAGTTTAATCATCGTTGAAGCGATGGTTCTTTTATGCAAAAAAAGCAATATCAAAGTTATAGCCGAATTCGTGCATAGTGCAGAAGTTCAGGCAAAAGTAGAGGAACTTGGAATAGAGTATTCACAAGGATACTACTTTAGTGAGCCTAAAGAGGATTTGTAACGTTCATACTTTGTGCACGTTTTAGGGCTTTGTCAAAAGAGTTTAGTATATTTTCTTCTCCGATTAAGAGAGTGATGCCATGCTTTCTTAAATCTTTCAATACCGAATCATTTACGCCTGAGAGTAAAAGTGTGACACCAGAATTTTGCAATGTTTTTATCATCTCTTCAAAATTGTGAAGTGCCGTCGAGTCTACAAAAGGGACATGACGCATACGAATAATCATAATCTTGCTTTTAAACCCTATCTCTTTTATGACTTGTGTATACTGTTTCGCAGATGCAAAAAAGAGCGGACCGCTTATCTCATAGACTGAGACTCCCTCAGGCAGATGCGAGTAATCCTCAAGAATGTCACTGTCTACATGAGATTGAGGTTTTATACCGATGTCTGACATGCGTTTCATAAACAAAAGCGAAGATAAAACAACACCGATCTCAATAGCAACAGTTAAATCAACAAATACGGTTAGCAAGAAAGTAGTAAGAAGTACAATGATATCGAAGTGTGAACCTCTAAGAATCGAGACAAAGGAGCGCCATTCGCTCATGTTGTATGAGACTACAATTAAAATTCCTGCCAGACATGCCATAGGAATTAGTTTTGCATAGCTAGCAAAAACAAGCATGATAAGAAGAAGCGTCAAAGCATGTACGATACCAGCTATAGGAGTTCTTCCACCGTTTTTAACGTTTGTGGCAGTTCTTGCAATTGCTCCTGTTGCCGGAATTCCGCCAAAAAACGGAGTAACGACATTTGCAATACCTTGTGCAATTAGCTCCGTATTTGAGCGGTGGTTTGCACTTATCATACCATCGGCTACGACTGCAGAGAGCAGCGATTCGACTCCGCCAAGAAGAGCTATCGTGAGTGCGGGAGCTATGTATATATAGAGAGTGCTTATCTCAAAAGTCGGAAGTGAAAAAGAGAAAGTGTTTGGTATTTCGCCAAAAAATGATTCAATTGTCGTAACAGGTATATTTGCAATTTGAACAGCAACAGTGATAAAGATTATGGCAATAAATGAACCGGGAATTTTAGTCGTAATCTTTTTTGAATATAGAGTTATAAGAATGGTTAGTGCCGTAATTATAGCCGCATATAAGTTAGTGCTGCCGATGTTAGAGATATAAACTACCCATTTTTCAAAAAACTCAGACGGCAGTTTTTCTATCTCCAATCCCAGAGCATCTTTAACCTGTGTCGAAAATATTACAACTGCGATTCCGCTTGTAAATCCTACGATGAGAGGATGCGGAAAATATTTTAAAAGATTGCCGAGTTTTAGTAGCCCAAATATTACTAAAATAATCCCTGACATAACGGTAGAAATGAGAAGACCCTCAACTCCGTACTTCTCTACAATTGCATAGACGATAACTATAAAGGCTCCCGTAGGTCCGCCGATTTGAACTCTGCTTCCGCCCAGAAATGAGATGATAAAACCTGCAACTACGGCAGTAATCAGCCCCTTTTCAGGAGAAACGCCAGAAGCTACCGCAAATGCAATAGCCAGAGGAAGAGCAACGATGCCGACAACAATTCCTGCAAAGATGTCTGATACAAACTGCTCTTTGCTTATCCCTGATTTGAGCAGTGTAAAAAGTTTGGGCTCAAATACTTTATTCATCTTATTTTTGCAGTGAGTCCAACTGATCTTTTACTTTGTTTTGTTTATCTTGTGCATCTGCTAGAAGTTCTCTGTTTTTTGCCAGAACATCTTCCGGTGCATTTGCTACAAATCGCTCGTTGTTTAACATACCAGAGAGTTTATCTATCTCTTTTTGGAGTTTTTCATCTTGTTTACTTAAACGGCTGATGATAGGTGCGAGATCTATACTCTCTGTCGGGATAAATGTTTCGCAAAGGGCAGATATGTCGCTTACCGCATTGTCAATTTTAGAGTTGCTAAACTCTACAAATTCAACTTTTGCAAGTCTTGAGATAAACGGTTTCATCATCTCTTTTTCATTTTCACTTATGCCGTCTATCTTGACGAATGCTCTTTCTATCTTTTGGTTTGCAAGGTCTACTAAAACTTTTGCACGTCTGATAGAGACGATGGCATCCATGATAAGCTCAAATTTTGCCTCATCTTTTTCTCGTTTTTTTGTCTTAAACGGATATTTTGAAATCATGATTGAGCTACTGTTTTCTAAGCTTGTGCCGGAGAGTTCATGGTAAAGGTACTCTGTGATAAATGGCATAAACGGATGAAGAAGCTTCATAGCTTCTTTAAATATTGCTCCAAGCTCAACTATCGCACCTTTGTCGGCTTTGCTCAGCTCTATTCCCCAGTCACAAAACTCGTTCCATAAAAAGCGGTAAAGTACAGTCGCCGCATCGTTAAATCTATAATCATCCATGCATGAGCGAACTTCAAGTGTAGCCATATTAAGGCGAGAGAGCATATATCTGCCAAGTTGACTCTCTACACAAAAACCGGCTAAGTCAGGAAAAACATCTACATTCATCTGCAGGAATTTCGCGGCATTGTAGAGCTTGTTCGTAAAGTTGCGGTTTTGTTCAAGTTTGTCCGTGCTCATGCGGATATCACGTCCTTGCGCGGCACTAATAGCCAAAGTAAACCTTAAAATATCTGCACTGTACTTCTCAACCATATCAAGCGGATCTATAACATTTCCTTTTGATTTGCTCATCTTCTGTCCATGCTCATCACGAACAAGTGCATGAAGGTAGATATGGTTAAACGGCAATTCGCCCACAAAACTCTCTCCCATTATCATCATTCTGGCAACCCAGAAAAAGAGAATGTCAAAACCAGTGATGAGAAGCGAGTTTGGATAAAAATCTTTCATATCTTGTGAGCTAAAAAGTCTGTCCATATCAACATCGCCATTGCAACCCAGGTTGTCCCTCTCTGGTGCTTTGCACCATTCACCTTGACCCCAGCCTAGAGTTGAAAATGGCCATAGAGCAGAGCTAAACCAAGTATCAAGAACATCCGGATCTTGAGAGATATTTTTTGAAGCGCACTTTGGACATGTATGCTCTTCGTCCCTTAAGCTTGCCCATTCATGGTCACATTCGCCACAGTAAAATACGGGAATCTGATGTCCCCACCAAAGCTGTCTTGAGATACACCAGTCACGCAAATCTCCCATCCAAGAGTTGTATGAGTTTATCCAGTGCGGAGGGAAAAATTTCGCTTCGCCGTTGTTTGTTTTTTCAATTGACCTTTTAGCTACTTCACTTCGCACAAACCACTGTTTTGAGATATAAGGTTCGACAATATTTTTACATCTGTAGCAGTGTCCGACTTGATGTTTATGGTCTTCGATTTTTACTATAAAGCCCTCATCTGCGAGTTTTTTTACGATTGTCTCTCTTGCTTCAAGACGCTCAAGTCCGCAAAACTCTCCAGCGTACTCATTTAAGATACCTTTTTCGTCAAAAACCGTGATGAATTCCAAATCGTGTCGTTTGCCCACTTCGTAGTCGTTTTGGTCATGTGCGGGAGTGACTTTTACCACACCAGTTCCAAATGTCATATCTACATGTTCATCTGCAATGATTGCAACTTCTCTGCTTGTCAGCGGAAGTTTTACTTTTTTGCCGATTAGATTTTTATATCGTGCATCATCAGGATGAACCATAACGGCTGTATCGCCGAAGTAAGTTTCAGGTCTTGTCGTTGCGACCTCTACATGTCCGCTTCCATCAGCAAAAGGATAGCGGATATGGTAAAACTTGCCGTCATGATCTTCATGTTCAACTTCGATATCGCTGAGTGCGCCGTCGTGCGTACACCAGTTAACCATGTAGTTTCCGCGAACGATTAAACCTTGGTTGTAGAGATGAACAAAAGCCTCTTTTACCGACTTTTGAAGTCCGTCGTCCATTGTGAAACGTTCACGCTTCCAAGCTGGACTTACTCCCATCTTGCGAAGCTGGCTTGTCATAATCCCAGCAGATTCTTCTTTCCAAGCCCAAGCACGCTCTAAAAAAGCTTCTCTGCCGATCTCCTCTTTAGTCGTTCCCTCTGCAAGAAGCTGTTTTTCTACAACATTCTGAGTTGCGATTCCCGCATGGTCTGTTCCGGGTTGCCAAAGAGTTTTGTAACCGTCCATTCTTTTGTAGCGGGTAATGATGTCTTGAAGAGTAAATGTGAGCGCATGACCTATGTGCAAGCGTCCTGTGACGTTTGGCGGAGGCATCATGATAGAGAAGTTTTTTCCCTCTTCTTGGATTGAGCTGTTTGAGTCTACTTCAAAGTAACCTCTCTCTTCCCAGATCTTATAAAATTTATCTTCTGTTTGTTGTGGTTCGTAGCTGTTTGACATTGTAGTTTACCTTAAATCGTATAAAATAATTTTGCCATTATATCCAAAAAGATGTGGCTGAGTAGCTATGTAAATAGATGGCAAAAAGGAAGTTTTTTGATGTTTTTTTACTTTAAATGCCAGTAACTCTATTTTTTATCTGAATTTTATCTTCATACATATTGTTATCAGAGAGTTCTATAACATCGGTTAAAATATCGCCTTTTTTAAACTCGCATATACCAAAAGAGAAGCTTACTTTAAATGATGACTCTTTAACTACCAAATGTTTTTTTATAACATCTTCTCGTATGTTTGTTAGTTTTGCATATGCATTTTCTTTTGTCGTTGATGCAGAAAATATAATTATAAATTCGTCCCCGCCATATCTCACTACGCTGTTGCTTACTTTTTTAAGTTGATTTGCAATATAGATTAAAACTTTATCGCCAATTATATGCCCATATGTATCGTTTATAATTTTAAAATAGTTTAAGTCAATAATTGCAAGTGTTCCGAAGTCTTTAAAACTTTGCGACTCATCTTCTAAGAAGTGGTCGTTAAGCCATTTTCTATTATAGATATTTGTAAGTTCATCTTTATAAACGGATTTTTTCAGTCTCTCTATCTCGAGGTGCAGGTTTTGAGTTTCTCTCAAAACCTCGTTTAAAATATCTTCATTTTTATCTTTTATGGCGAGTAGCGCTTTATCTGTGCTTTCGCTTAGTTTTTTTGCATTCTTTGATGTTGCATCCTGCAGATTTGTGAAAAGGGATATTTTTTTACTTAAAAGATAATCTGTAATTTTATCTTCTTCATTAAGGCTGGCGTTATGTGATAAAGCAAATTTTGTAAAGAGATCTGTATATACAGACGGAGTAACTATGCTTATGCCGCTTATAAAATCTTTTGTTTCATTTGATATGATTTCTAGCACTTTTTCGTCAATTTGTTGCATAATGCTTAACCTTTCGTTAGTTATTACAGTATAAATATTTTATGCTTTATTGTATGCAAAATTATAGCGATTTATTTTTTTATTAAGTTTAATAGGGATAAAATGGTTTTGTAAAATATTAAAATCAGGAGCAAATATGCCAAGTACAAAAGAGAATTTAGAAGTAGCGTTTAGCGGAGAGAGTGGAGCATATCAAAAATATAGTGCGTTTGCAAAACAGGCAGAAAAAGACGGTTTTAAAAATATCGCAAAACTTTTCCGTACGACTGCGGAAGCTGAGAAGATTCATGCTGAGGGACACTTAAAGGCGATGGATAAAATTGGCTCAACGCTTGAAAATCTTGAAGCTGCAATCGGCGGAGAGACTTATGAGTTTGAAGATATGTATCCGCCTATGTATGAGCAAGCGGTTGCGGAGGGACATAAAGCTAAAAAGATGTTTGGCTGGGCGATAGAAGCTGAGAAGGTTCATGCAGATCTGTATAAAAAAGCGCTTCAAGCCGTAAGAGACGGTAAAGATATTGATGAAGTCGGGATTTACCTCTGTCCGTTATGCGGCTACATAGAGATAGGTTTTCCTGAAAACAACTGTCCTATTTGTGGCGTAAAACCATCAGGTTTTGTTCAGATCTAACTTTATCTGCACTAAAACGCTCCACTCTGAGGAGCGTTTTTTGGATAACATCCAGTGAAGCTTATCATAGTATAATTGCGCTCTTAAAATCTCTCAGGGAGCCTATATTTGCCTCTTTCACGCTTAAATGAAGAACAGTACGCTGCAGCAACTTCTATATCTACACAAAATCTCATTATTGCTTCAGCCGGTACGGGCAAAACTTCCACGATAG
>Ga0208246_1001211_pt1 | contig 15259 bp, 12 predicted proteins | sample RifOxyD2_FD_184039 | JGI IMG/M metagenome (GOLD analysis project Ga0208246, IMG submission 184039) | Soil microbial communities from Rifle, Colorado - Rifle Oxygen_injection D2 (SPAdes) | ecosystem: Environmental > Terrestrial > Deep subsurface > Rock core/Sediment | place: Rifle, Colorado... | reverse complement strand
ATATATTAGGCAGTGTCATTATTATAAAGCATACGGATTCACCGCTTAACCATGAAAATGCGCTAAACGCATTGATTAACCAGGCGGCTGTGGCTCTGCAAAAATGGAAAGTGCAAAAAGAACTTGCAAATGCAGAGAGAAAATACTACCAGATATTTGAAAACGCTATAGAAGGCATTTTTAAATGTGCGCCAAACGGAATTTTTTTAGACGTAAATCCCTCTTTTTGCAGGATGCTAAACTATGAATCCGCAAAAGAATTTCTGGGTTCTGTAAACAATATAAACAATTTAAACAAGACACTTCTTGAAAAAATATTAAAACACAAGGTTAATTCCATTTCTGATCTTGAAGAACAGCTCCTTAATAAAAACAAAAATCTTGTCTGGGTTTCGATGAATATAAATATAATAAGAAACGAAAAAAATAATGTACTTTCATTTGATGGAATGCTAACTGAGATCACCACGCGAAAAAAATTTGAAGAAGAGCTGAAAAAAGCAAAAGACAAGCTGGAATTGGAATTAAAAATAAAAACAGACCATCTTATTCTTGCAAACAAAGAATTAAACGATGCTAAAAGGCTGTCGGAAATAGGAAAGCTAGCCGCAAGCGTGGCGCATGAGCTTAGGAACCCTTTAGGAGTTATTTCCATCGCTATTTTTAACATAAGGAGAAAGGCAAAAGACGAAAGACTTGAAACACATTTCACAAATATAGAGAAAAAAATATTGGAAAGCAACCATATAATAAGCAATCTGCTTAATTATTCAAGGCTTAAGATACCTGCATATGAAAAAACCGACATTTGCAAGCTGATTAATGAATGCGTGGATTCCGCGCAAGCAAGGTTTAATGAAACAGGAATAATGGTCAAGGTTTCTCGTCTTCCGATGAAAGACATATCAATCGAAATTGATCCTTATCAAATAAGAGGGATTTTAAATAATATTTTAAACAACGCCTTCCAAGCAATCCCACAAGATACGGACAAAATAGGTGAAATAAAACTTGATGCGCAAATAGATGGAGATAAACTTTTAATTTCTGTAAAAGACAATGGATGTGGAATTGATAAAGAAGATTTGGAAAAAGTTTGTGATCCATTTTTTACAAGAAAGACAAAAGGGACGGGACTTGGGCTGTCGCTTGTAAAAGAGATTGTAAAGCTTCACAACGGAACAGTTGAGATAAAAAGCAAAACAGGGAAAGGGACAAATATGACAATAGCACTTCCTTTAAACAAGACGCACGTGTTGCAAAATGACTCCAAAGATACTCCTACATAACAAGAAAAAAAGTCAATTATAAGTGGCTTATGCCTATGTTTATGCCTATCTAAAAATGAAATAATGATTTTATTAAAAGGAGGAAATCATATGAAAAATATACTTAAAATTCTTGTTTCTTTTGTTGTTATTTTTGTAGCTTTTATGCCGGCGTTTTCAGACCAGTTTCAATTTTCAGAACAGGCTCAGCCTCAAGTTTTAGATAATACTAAAACCCCAAAAATAGGCGTAACTGCAGGTGCCAATTATTCAAATCTTTATGTCAGCGAGGTAGATTCTGAAAATGCCAAAGTAGGTTTTCATGCGGGGCTTTTTTTTACAATCCCTCTTTCTGAACGAATTGTTTTGCAGCCAGAACTTTTATATTCAACAAAAGGATCAGAACTCACATATACAACACCTGTAAGTGGCACAGCTTCGTTATCATTAAATTATATAGATTTGCCTATTATGTTTATTATGTATCTTTCTAATAATTTAAATATACAAATAGGTCCTTATATCTCCTACTTGACCAGCGTATCTGTTGAAAACAAGTCTGGAACATCTAGTTTTGCTGAACAGTTAAGTCTCAGCAATTTTCAATCTTTTGACTATGGGGCTATTGCAGGCATAGAATATGCAACGGATTTTTTCTCTATTTATCTTAAATATAATTATGGATTGCTTAACGTGGGAGTGCCACAGGAATTTTTTGGCACTACATATTCTTTTCCTAATGCAAAAAATTCAGTCGCTCAGCTTGGGGCCAGTATTAGTTTTGGGAAATAACTCATAGCAAAAAGGAGGATGAGAAGTGAAAAAAAACATAGTTTTTGTAATTGTTTTATTTATTATTTTTTTTGGATCGGAGTGCCTTGCATACAAGCCAGCCATTATGGGTGGAATAAGGAGTGGTGCTGCATTGGGGCTAATGTTTGAAAGCAACATTACAACTAGTGCAACTTTAAGATTGGGAGTTGAAGGCAATACATCAGATACATCGGTGCTTGCTTTTATCGGAGGAAAATGGTTTCTTCATGAAGTAAGCAGCAGGTTCCCGATGTTTTTAAGCGGTGGTATTGTGGGGTATCTGGGAAATTCTTCAAATGTCGGTCCATATATTTCCGTTATTTTCGAACGGTTTATAGATGTGTCACCTTTGTTTCTGGAGTTTGGTATAGATATGGTTAATTACGGAAGAATGCAACTTCAGGTCGGATATTATTTTTGATACAAATGTTAATAATAGGAGAAGTAATATGCTTGAAACTATTGTAATAATTTTGCTTGTTTTATGGCTGTTGGGCTTAGTCACAGCAACTACTATTGGTGGTTTTATTCACATTTTATTAGTCATAGCAATTATAATGATATTGATTCGAATCATTAAGGGTAAACCAATAATATAAAAAAGGAGGTGAAAAAATGAAGAAATTTATTATTTGTCTAGTTGCTTTTGCTTTTGCAATAGGTTTTGCCAATATATCTTTTGGGCGAACCATGGCAGAAGAAATGGAAGCAGTCAGAGATTACTTGAATGTTGTGGATGCGAAGTTGGCTACTGCCAAACAAGCCCACGACAACAAAAGAGTTGATCTCTTACACGCTGAAAAAGCTGCAACCTTGGCTCGTTGGAATAAGCTAAAGGCTTCTATGGTTACTCCAACTCCTGAACCAAAACCAGTTATTATAAGAATGGCTACTCCCGAACCTGTAGTTGTAATAGTTCCTAATACAAAAGAAGCAGGGAGGGGCGTTGCGCTTTATCTTAATGGCGGACTTGACGCTGGGCTTATCGGTTATGCGGCTAATCTTGATTATGATTTATCTGGATTACCTGCGCCGGGTATAAAGATAAGGTTAGGAGCAAATTATCTTTCAGGCACGAATCCTAATGGAAGTGACATAGTGCAAGCTGCTTCTGCGAAGGTTGGCTTTATTTATTATATTTCTCCATATCTATCAAATGGGGAAGTGCCTCTTTCGTTTTATGTAGGAAGTGCTTATCTGGTTCCGGTAAAGGTTAATAATGGCAGAACAGGAACAAGTCATCAGTGGGGATTGGAAGCGTATCTGGGCATAAACTATAGCATTATTGAAATGGGTATAATTAATTTTGAAGTTGGTTATAGTGGCCTTAAGTATGCTGAAGATCAGCCAGCGTTAAAGGGTTTGGACATTAAGCTTGGATATGGAATCACATTTTAGCATCTAAGCTTTTAGAAGCGATCGTTTTTTTATAAAGCCGGGATCTAACTTTTTTAAGGAAACATGAAATCTTAAAAATGATTAGATCCCGCGTTTTTTTCTAAAAATATCGTAATTTCAATTCTTTATAATCCAGAAAAAGCTCCATAGCTTTAATTTTAACGCCAGTGACATGACCGAGCCATATTCTCGCATCTGTATCATCTAATTCAGCCATCAACCTAAGCAATTTTATCGTTGCTATTGGGCTAAACAAAGCATGTATATTCCATAATATTTCCTCCAACTCTACTTCTGTTGCCCTTCCCATGCCCCAAGCATCCTGATCTATGTAAACACCTTGGCAAAAACCCTCTTTAGTTATACTAAGCTCTTTACATTTTAAAATATTTTCTTCTATAACATCTAAAGCCTCTTGAATAAACGGCTTAGAATAATCCAAGATAAGCCCCAGATGTTTATATAATGACCAAATTACAATCCAATTTTGTGATTGGGTAGCCAACAAAACTTTTTTCCTTGCAGCCTTTTCATATATAGATTTTATTATAAGATATGCAACATAGTTTTGAAGCCCTTCCTTCTTATGCCCATCAGCAATTGCCGCACCTTCCATCCAGATAAGTTTATATTGCCGATGGGTCTTTCTCAACAATCCTTCTTTAACAGAAAAATCAGCTTCAATAGCAGAAAGCCCTCCTACCAATTTATTTTCAGCATTGAAAATGAAGACAGTAATATCGGGATCAGTCAAAAAATGGGAGATAATATCGCTTTTTTTCTTTTTTAGCCATGCGAATTCTTCTGCCAATGCTATATGCGCCTTTGAATCTTTTGCCAGTTTTCTAAGTTCTTCCTTATTTATAGATACCAATTTATATTTGTCGCCTTTAAAAGGAATAAACTCCAATCCAAGTCCTTCTAAACAACCAAACATTGTTTCATCCCCCAAAGGAAGATAGGCATCAAGAAGTGCGTTAAAATAATCTTTTAAATTCTCTCTGCCGGTGGAAGATGACAAGCTATCCCTAGAGATACCTAAATCTCTTGTCATTATGGAGATAATTTTTGTTTTTATTTTTTGAGCAATCCCATCACTCAACAATTCATCAACATTTGGAGAAGAACTCCCACCAACGCCGTTTTCTTTTATTTTATATTGTTCAATTATCTCTGTAAGTTTTGCAATAATGATTGCCCTGATCTCTCTAGGATTATAATTTAGCCCTTCTAAACGTGCTACTACAAACAAAAAATCCTCAAGATTATCGGAATGTGCCCTATCCACCATGATTGCAAACCTCAACATTGTAGAATCTACTATAGGAAGGGTAATTTGAACAATTGGTTTTGTCCTGCCTGAAGAAACTGGAGGATGTATAGCCCTGTCAATTGAGGAAGCTACTCTTCTTAACAATCTTAATGGTATTAACGGAGGAATTATCTTCATAAATAAACTTAAATTGATACTTGTTGAAAATTACATTGTGTCTTGGCAATTTGGAACTATAATATTGCGCAAGGACATTTATAAATTATAGCACATTTTTATATCAATTTGCGCTTATTTGTTCCCACACTAAAATATCCCGCTATTTGTAGCGTGAGTTTCATGTATGGGGTTTTGGTGTGGGAATAAATTGAGAAAAAAGTCAAAAAATCAATCTTTATTGCCATTTGGTTTAACCTTCACCATGGAAAAAAAAGCCAATCCCCTTACCTCCGGATGAGGATCAGAGAGAAGTGCCTTTTTAACTTGAGCATTATTGGCTCCCAGTATATGTATTAATGTAGCCGCCAATTCTTTTCTCACTTGCCACGAACTCTCCCTTTTTAGATATGACAGCCAGTAATCTAAACTAACTTTATAATTAAAAGTATTAGAATTTTGATTAAATCTGAATATTGCCCTTATAGAAGCCTTTCTAAGGTCAGAATATTCAGCCCCGGAATATCTGTGATCGTCAAGTACTTTGGTTGCAACCTCGTATGAATACTTGTTCACCCTGGATAAAAGAAGATATGCGGATATAACTTTCAAATCATTATCTTTCGTTTTGTCCCATATATTTTTTGCATAAGGATAGACATCCTCCCCTTTATATCCCAAAAGGCTTCTTAATGCCGTTTGGTGGATCACTTGTTCATGGTCAAAAGAAGGTTTTCCTACATTTTTTGGATAATTTTTCTTGATTACTTCAGCAAAAATCATTTGAATTGGTTCTTTCATTTTGGGATCAGCAACTGACAACCTGTACAATCCGAAAGCAGATTCCCGTATCGCCCAATATTCTCTATCTATATTTCCATTTAACAAATAATATGCAAGGTCAGGAACAAGAGCGTTAAGTTTTAACCTCGTCGTCCCCTCTTTTATGGCAGATGCTACAATTCTTTGGTCTTTATCTTTTAAATATTTGAGGATTACTTTCCCATCTTTATCATTTTCTATTTCTTGTAAGCATTTAATGAAGTTTTGATAATCTTTTTCTCCTATCTGTATGATATATTTTCCGCTTGCTTGCTCCTGATAACTTTCATCTTCATTTCTTTTTACTTTTTTAGTTTCTAAATCTTCTTGAATAAAACTACTGGGAATAGATTTATTTACTTGAGGCTGAAATGTGGATGAAAAATAATACCCGTCATAATCTTTAGGGGAACCAAAAACACCAGTAAAACTAACCCCCTCCGGCATAGGAACAGGGATATACACCGTTTGAGGAAGGAGGTCTGAACTCCTTTCCGGTATCTCTTCGTCAACTGCTACAAAAGAGGTATATTGCGACATCAATTTATATTCCAATGCCAACTTTATTACTTCTTCTTTGATATCATCCTTTTTCCCACCAATTTGAGCAAGCATAAGGCTTTTTATCTTTTCCCTTCCCCATACAGAAGCAAGAGAATAATTGTCAAAATTCCAATCGGGCAGATCAACCTTTATCTTTTCTTGATAACTCTTCCCGTTAATTTTCCCCTTTAAAGTCACAGAACCACTTCCGCTATTATCATAACGACCAAAGATTATAAGCGGCTGGGCAGAATAAAGATCGGGCAGAGGATCGGGTTGTATATCATAAACTTTTACTCCGGAAAAACTTAACTCAACATCGGTCAAATAAGGTTTTGAAACTCTGGAAAGCATATCTTTTACAATAGGCTCGGCAGGTTCATCCTGCCTGATATATTGCGCTGTCCCATTCCCAAGTTTCGCCATTCCTTCCAAAAGATAACGGTTTGTTGAAGAACCAACCCCAAAAGAGAATAATCTTGTATCCCCTTTTTTCTCTTTTATAGCTTCAAGAATTTCATTTTCATTTCCAATATAACCGTCCGTCATAAAAAAAACTATCCTCTGCCTATCTTTTGTTTTTGGGGCATCAAGACATGCCTTTACCCCTTCTATCGCCATTGTCCCCCCTTCCCCATTTAATGCCTGTATATAATCCAACGCTTCTTCTTTGTGGTAATAACTTGCGGGAACGGGTTTTGGTGCAAACGCGCTCGCATTTTCAGAAAATCTTATTATTTGAAAAGTGTCGTCAGCCGACAATCCTTTTATGCAGTGATACATTGCCTCTTTTACTTTTTGTATAGGATATCCGCTCATTGACCCTGAACAATCAACAACAAAGAAAATTTCTTTCTTTTGGAGATTGTAATTTACGCTGTTGAAACTCGGTTGGAGCATAAGCATCACATAACCGCCTTGTTGGGATTTGTGAGTGAGATAAGAAAATTTGGGAAGCGCTCCCGCAACCTGATACTCTAAAATAAAATCTTTGTTGGGTATTGAATCTTGCGGTTTAATGCTAATGAGGGTTTTGCAATCTTTAGTCATTTGCCTATCAATATCATGAGATTTGGAATGCAAATTGGAAATTGCAAGCCCAGGATCAAGTTTCACCGATAAGCTTATATCGTGTCCGCTTCTTCTTCCGGGTTTTAAGACAGGAGGAGAAATATTTGCCGCATCGGTTACGCTTTGCGGATTATATCTTGGGCCTACAACCATCGGAAAAACATAACTATAAGTCCCGCGGTCATATTTTAACGGCTGAATATATCTGATTGTTACGACAATTTCTTCCCCGGGCTGAATATTTGCAACTGATTGAGTAAATATGTTTGGGCGTTCTTGATTTAAAAGAGCTGTCCGTTTACCTTGTTGTTTTGCTTGTTCATAAATCTGCCTTGCAACCTCTCTTCTATGAATTTCTCCATAAATATTGCGGGTTCCAATTGTCATCACCATTTCATTTACAGCGGCGCTTTCGGGAAGTGGAAAAACATAGACAGCTTCTATTTTATTTTTATAAGGATTTTTAAAGTATTGCTTTACTTCGACATTGGCCAAAAAACCAGATATTTCAGCGAAGACATCAGTATGTTTGAGCGGAAATTCCAAAATCTTACCATCTTCCGACTCACTCCTCAAACACCCTTCCGTAACATTCACATCAACATCTGCCTCTTTTTGCGCATTTACCTTATAGGCCGCAACAAACACCAAACTGACAACTATTACACCAAAAAACAAAAAATTCATAAGCCAGCACTTTAACATATCCATTGTTTCCTCCTTGAATATCGCTTCCACTGGTTTAGACAGAAAAGTCGCAGAAAAGTTCCCGACATCATGTTTTATGACTACGAACAAATCGACATCCTCCACCACAATTTTCAAATCGCCCGCATTTTTCGCAACTGATTGAAAAATTATTTTCTTGAAAACTTTTGACTGATTCTGATTGAGATAATTCAGAAAAATTGCTACTAAGAAGATTTCCGATCACTTGAGGATTTTGTTCGCAAGTTCTTAAATTTCCGAAAGGATCAATAACCCATTTTTCTTTGCCGCAAACACATGAGCCAAAATTCAAGTTGGGATACTCTTTATGATTAATAATACAAGATTCAATCGGAATTGTTATATTAATCGGCATTTTATATTCTTTGCTTTTTTTGTCAGCAATTACAAGCACTTGCAAAAGTTCTTTATCTGAAATAGACAATTCGGATAAATAGTCTAAGCCTCTCCCTCCGGGGACAAAACGATTTATCGCCACAGTGTCAGCCAAAAAAGCAAAAGACAAATCTATAACATCTGAAATATCTTCTAAATTTAATTTTGTAGCAACAAAAGAGATGGTCAATTTACTGCCTCCATTTTTAATAAGCAAAACAGCTTTTCGCACAATTTCCAACTGTTCGCTACCGCATAAATGCTTATATGTGCCTGGATTCAAAGTAGGAAGAGAAATTTCAAAGTAGATAACACCATTCTCAATTAATTTGGAAATCTTTTCTTCGTCAAGCAAAAGACCATTTGTAGCTATGCCAACTCTTGTTTTTTTACTTAAAAGCAGAACAACATCAAATATATTAGGATGTAAAAGAGGCTCCCCTCCGGCAATTGTTATTCCTGAAGGTGAAATATCATCAAAAAGCTTATCAAACAATTCTTTTGTTTTATCAAAAGAAAGCTCTCTTTGATCATAATTATGCTCCTCTTTCCAAACATTATAACAGTAAAGACAATTGTTGTTGCATCGAGCCGTTATTTCATAAATAAAATACGGTTTTTTCATCTTTCCATATCAATAACTAATGCTTTTAAAAACGGGAGATTTTTTTTAACTTCTTTTATAGCTTTTTTTGTCGTTTCATATTTCAAGGTTATATCCTCTTCCGAAGTATAATTATCATAATAATAAGGCTCTTTTAATCCTTCTTTATGATTTCTGCCTTTAATTTTATAATTATTATAATATTCTTCAAATAGCCCAACATAGTCAGAAGCTTTATAATTTTCACTATCTTTTTCTTGCGGCCAATAAAAATAAAATTTAACATAATTTTGGCTAATTGCTTTTAACACATAAATTTTTTCTATATTTTCTTCAAGATTCAACAAGGCCTGCTCACCCTCTTTTTGGTCTATCAATCCCTTAGCTTTCAAATCAAGAAGAACATCGATCTTCCTTTCAAAGTTTTCAATATTTTTGTCAAGATTATCCTCTATCAAATTTGGCGGCATTACCATTCTTGTCATCGCGTTATCAATAGAACCAAAACACATATAATCAATTCTAGTTTGGCAAAAATTTGCCAACAAGTCTATTTCTTCAGAACTTATAAGATAATCTGGCAAACCGGAAAGTGACAATTTCAAAGTTTCAAGATGTTTTATCAACTCATTCATTTTGTCCAAATTGATAACCATAAAATACCGAATATTGTTATTATCATATTCTCTGGGTAAGATAATATCTAGCTCTTTCCAAAACCTTTTAAACTCTTGCCATTCTTTAGTTTTACCAAGTTCAACAAGTCTATCTTTTTTTGTTTCACTTTTAACTTCGACTTCCCCCTCTTCAGCCTGTTGCTGATCCAAGCTTCCTGCTTCATTTTTAAAAAATAACCCTATAAATAAAATCAAAAAAATCGCAAGAACTCCTTTCCTCTTGTCTTTCTGTTTGGCAGACATATAAAGCCCTCCTATTTAAATTCAATTAAAACTCTTCTAAAGTCTGTATTTGAGCTTTCTTTTTCCAAAATAGATTTTACGCTACGGAAAGTTTTAGCTTTATTTAAAAAATCATCCCATTTAGCCACAGGGATATCTGCTTCAAGTTGTTTTGGATATATTACTGTCCCGAATATCTTTTCAAAAGAAATGACAGTTCCTCCTGCTTTCTCAATATAAGCTTTAATTTCAAATACATCTAGCATTTCCATAGAAAGAGCCGCCCCGGCATCAGCCTCTTTTTTGCCTTCGGAAAGAAAATCAGATTTCAGTTCTTTTTTGGGTTCAATAGAGGATGACGGGATTGAAGTTTTATTTTTTTTCAGCCTCTCTTGATCTAAAATAGAATTTTCTGTTCTATTTTTCTCTGCAGGCAGTAATTTTGTTTTTGCAATCTTCTTATTTTGCTCTTGCTTATTTGCCGCGACAAATCCTTTGCTGTAGTCTTTGTTCATAACATCAAATCCTTTTTCTATTTGGATATTGTAAACAACAAGAAAAACTAGAGCGGCAACAACGGCAGAGCTTGCAAGCCCCATGGGGATGTTAAGGCGAACAGGCACAAACAATCCATTTATCATTTCACGAAGTTTAGATCGTTTTTCCAATCGCTCATGCACTTTTGCCAAAAAGTCAGGCGGCGCATCAACCTTTTTAAGATTGTTTAATAAGTTTTTGTATTCTTTATCATCCATTTAAATCAATCCTTTGAGCTTCTCTTTGAGCTCTTCCCTTGCTCTCGCAATTCTCGACTTAACAGTCCCAAGTTTTATCCCCGTAATATCAACAATCTCTTCATAAGACAAGCCTTCAATATCCCGCAATATAAGGACACTCTTCTGATCTTCATCCAAAGAATCTATAGCTTTTTGAATTTTGTTATTTAACTCTTTTCGCTCAAACTGCTTACTCGGCGATAAAGATTCATCTCCCGCATCTTGTATCTCGTAGCTCGTATCTTGTTTGCTTTTTCTATGTTTAAAAGAACTAATTCTATTCCTGCAAAAGTTAACTGTAACAGCATAAAGCCATGTCGAAAACTTTGAATCACCTCTAAACTTTGAAAGCGACTCAAAAACCTTTACAAAAACATCTTGCGCGCAATCACAAGCATCATCATAATTCCCCAAAAATCTGAAACATAAATTAATAACTTTATTCTGATATTTCACAACCAAAACATCAAAAGAGCTTTTATCCCCACCTTTAAAAGACTCAACTAGTTTTACATCGTCTAAATCCGAATTTATACTCATTTAGACAAATTCTACACCCAAAAGTTCCTGCAAACAACATAGGCATTTGAACCCCGATTATTCACTCCGATTAGGATAATCGGGGTGAACTCTTTACCTTTTTCTTAATACAAAAGCAACTGAAGTATTCCCCTCCTGCTTAACTTCCTCAATCAGATCAAAACTGCTTCCCGCAATCATTAATCTTATTTTTTCCAAAGGGACATAAAAAGTGTTAGAGGCAAAAATAGCAATACCATCCCTTTTTAAAACAACAGGAATCTCCTTAAGAAATCTTTTTATCAAATTGGTCCCATCATCTTTCTCAGTCGCAAAAGGTTTTACGCTATCAAAAATTCCTGGAGTGATTTCATCAATATGTTTGGCATTAGAAGTTACAAAAGGTATGTTCCAAAAAGCTAAATCATACTCCCAGGAATAAACAAGTTGCTCACATGAAACAATATCACTTTCATACATCACCATATTAGCGCCATTTAGTTTTATAGATGCGTTAGCTGTTTTAACAAAATCAGTATTTATTTCAGCTCCTGCAACTAAAATTTTTCTTTTACCCTTGGATAAATAAACACCTAAAGTAGCAGTACAGCCTGGGCCTATTTCCAAAACCTTTGCACCATCTTGAATATATTTATCCAATGCCTTTTTCAAAACGAGTGTTTTATGATCAAAGAAAATTGAATTTGTCCTGTCAGGAACTTTAACCCCAAACAAAACATCTACAATTTTTGCGGACCGCCTCAATTCTTTTCTTAACGCAGGAGAAGAAGCATTAACAACTAAAATCAAATTCTTAGTGAATAAATCTAAAGATAACTCTTTTTCATTAGAAGAAAAAGATATAAGTTTTCCTACAATATCATCAGCAATAACAGGCGTAGCATATATCATAGTAGTTAATTGTAAAATCTCTTCTACAGATGAAAATTGAGCAACTAAACTTCTTGTTCTCTCTTCTCTTTTAGCCCTTATTTTCTTCATAATCTCATCCTGCTTTTTATTTAACACCTCAATGTTACGGGAAAATGCCAATGCTTTTTTTGTGGGCATTAGTTTGTAAGTTAGCTGATCCACTAACTCAAAAAAAAGTTCCGTCAGCTCCCAGCTACAACTTAATTCTCTTAATTTGCCATTTCTATCTAACGCAGCAGACTCCAAAATATCCAATACTTTATTATTCTTATCCGGAGCAAAGGCAAAAACAATCCTTCTGCTATATAAAGAAGATAAATTTTCCCATTGATCCATATAAACATTTTTAATCCTCCAAAGCATGAGAGCTCTATATACCTCATCAAGGCGAGCATAAGGAGACAGCTTGATCTGCCGCTCAAAAACCTCCAAAGCCTTATCAGATAACGGTGTTCCTATATTTTTTCCAAAAGATTTGTCTGTTTGAACTCTTTTTAACAATGAAGGTGCTATATTCCAATTCACCGGCAACTCTTTTTTATAATCGTTAATCAAAGCTATATGAGCATCCCTTTTCTCCAAGATTTCTCTGAATTTTGTTAAATATGAGCTCTCCCATCCGCATAACAGGTGAGAAGTCTTTTCTACATCTTCCAAGATTGGAAAAACATTAGCAAAAAAGAGCTCGTGGCTCCCTTTATAAGCATCCGAAATAATAAAATCCTTTTCGTTAAATAAAAATTCACTATCTACCGTTGCTACGCCTCTTTCTCCTAAAAGAGATACAGGATAATTACCAAGCAATCTAGCCCCACGAGAATATACATCAGAGAGAGCCGCAAAACCTGCCAAAGAAAAAAGAATGTTTTTTTTCTCTTCCGGGGTAAAATAAATATTGCCACTCATGACATCTTTTAAGGTTTTTCTTGAATTAATCTCTTCTGATATCATCCACACTCCTACTCCTTCACCCTCGAAATAACTTGGAACTGTACTCTGCAGGTTTTCCAAGTAGCAGGCTTTAGCAAAAACCTCCTCATTTTTATTTTTATGAACCTTTTTTATATAAACGACTTTTGTTTCACCTTTTGGCAAACGAACAGTAACCCTATATACAAAATGCGGGATTTTAATATCACGAGGAAAACGATAATCTATGGTATCAGCTAAATATTCAACTGTTAACAGTTCTCCTCCTCCCTCAAAAAATGACTTTTCCAGTCCAAAAAAAGCTTTCAAATGATTATCAATCCCTGCGTTTACAAACTTCTCTTTAAATATCAATTTTTTGGTCTCAGCAGATAAAGAAGAATTTATAAAATGTCTAACTTCTAATGCTAATTGCTTACATTTTAAAAGAAGATCCCTAGAAGGATTCTCTCCCAGTATTAAATCAAAATACTCTGGGCCAATATCAAACTGTTCCTTATCTGTAATAAAAGAAGCAAAAGGGCTTAATCTAAAAGTCAAAGTACTCCCAATAATAGATTCCAAAGCCAAACAAACTTCAGCAGGAGCTGTCAAATTGACCATCCCTAACACCTCCCTGTTTTTAAAAATAGTGGGACTAAAACTATCACATTTCTCCGCTAACCTATAAAGCCTGGGATTAACAACTGAAATTTTACTCAACATAACAACACCTCCATATTTTTTATCTAAATAAATTTCAAAAAAAGGATCAAACAATTTCACACATGAAAAAGACCTAAAAAATATATAAAAATTTTTTTACTTATAAGACGATAAAAAATAACCATAAATTTAAAAAATATTATCTAAATTTTTATAAAAAAATCATCCAAAAATTAGCTGAAATATCTAAAAAATAATCCCGATAAATATCCAGAGGCAAACCATGTCTAAGAAAGCGATAAAAATCAAACATATAGCAAAAGAACTTAACATATCATGTGCAACTGTTTCGCAGGCATTCAATCATCCAAGACAGGTAAATCGAAAAACAAGGCAAAAAATACTGGAACTATGCCAAAACATTGGCTATATACATAAAAAAAACAAAGGGCAGAGACATAAAAATATTTCTATTCTAGCATTAAATGAATATGTCCCTTTTACTGATTTTTATGCCCGTGTAAGCATTGGAATACTACAAGAAGCACAAAAACATGGGTTTAATATAATTATAGAACCATTTGGAAACAAAAATGAAGAGATACCAAAATCAATTTCAAAAAGTATTATTGATGGATCAATTATAATGGGGCCTATCCCAAAAGAGAATGTATTAAAATTACAACAATACGGAACACCCATTGTTTTGTGCGGACATCCCATACCTGAACTTGAATTAAATTGTGTCATTCCTGACGGCCGTTCAGGAATGTATCAAGCAACAAAACATTTAATAGCTTTAGGCCATAAGAAAATAGCTTTTATATTAGGGGGGCCGGTTTTTGACCCTGTCTCATCAGACAGGCTTGAAGGTTACAGATTCGCTATGTATGAAGAAGGTCTAGATATTCCAACAGATTATATAACAAAAACCGATTTTTCAAATCATAAAAATACTCCTCTAGCGGCGGAAAAGTTGTTAAATCTTTCAAATCCTCCAACAGCAATAATATGCAGTGATGATTCTATAGCCTTTATAGTATATAACTTATTAAAAAGTAAAAACTTTAAAATTCCCAAGGACATTTCACTTATTGGATTTGATGATGCAAGACAAAACGATTCAATCTTTCAATACTTACCTCCCCTTACCACCGTTCAAGTCAACATAGATGAAATAGGAAAAACAGCGTTTAATGTTTTATTAGATATAATTGAAAATCCAAATAAAGCAGCAATCAGATACACCCTCCCCGTAAAACTTATTGTAAGAAATACAACAGCAAAAATAAAGAACTAAACCCCGATTATTCACCCCGATCAGGATAATCGGGGTAAACTCTTTACCTTTTTCTTAATACAAAAGCAACGGAAGTATTCTCCTCCTGCTTAACTTCCTCAATCAGATCAAAACTGCTTCCCGCAATCATTAATCTTATTTTTTCCAAAGGGACATAAAAAGTGTTAGAGGCAAAAATAGCAATACCATCCCTTTTTAAAACAAC
>Ga0208246_1001203_pt1 | contig 15366 bp, 10 predicted proteins | sample RifOxyD2_FD_184039 | JGI IMG/M metagenome (GOLD analysis project Ga0208246, IMG submission 184039) | Soil microbial communities from Rifle, Colorado - Rifle Oxygen_injection D2 (SPAdes) | ecosystem: Environmental > Terrestrial > Deep subsurface > Rock core/Sediment | place: Rifle, Colorado... | reverse complement strand
CGCTAAAAAGAGTATTAAAAACCCCTCAAAATAGGGGGGATGCGTCGAAGCAGAAAGTTGTTGATTATTTTATCGTCAATAAATTATATAAATAAAAAACAAAAAAGTCAAAGTTTTTGACAGAACGAATTGAAATTCGGAGGGAATTGTATGAAACAAAAAAAAATTCTTGTTGTAGATGATGAAATTGAGATTTTAAGATTTATTGAAAAGGCTCTTCTAAAATATAATTATTTTGTTAAGGTAACAAACGAGCCATTAGAAGTGGAAAATATACTAAAAATAATAAATTTTGACTTAATTTTACTTGACCTTAAGATGCCTGGTATGGATGGATTGAAACTTTTGGAGATAATCAAGGAAAATTATCCAAAAATAGAAGTGATTATTATGACCGCAAATGCAACTATTGAGACAGCATTAGAATGTCTCAGGAAAGGGGCAATTGAATATTTAATAAAACCATTTGAAATAGCGGAACTTCTCGCTACAATTGAAAAAACATTGGGAGTAATAGAACTCAAGTCACAGCTTATAAGTTTTAAGGAATTAGATAAGTTAAAAGATGAGTTTATATCTACGGTCTCGCATGAACTTAGAACACCGCTAACCGCTATTTCAGGCGCCATAGAAATTCTTTATGAAAGGGAAAATATGGAAGACGAAAAGAGAAGCGGGCTAAGACGTCAAATGGATAAAGATATGCATAAACTTCTCTCAATAATCGGACGACAAACCAAAAAGATGAAAGAGCTTGTCGGAAATCTGCTTGATTTTGCGAAAATGGAAGCGGGATTTACTGAATTAAAGAAGGATAACATACAGATAGAAAATATTATTAAAGAAGTCATAGAAGAGGTTAAACCACTGGCAGATGCAAAGAAAATAGAAATTACACAAGATATCAATTCTGAAAATATTAATTGTGATTACGAATATATGAAACAAGTTATAACAAACTTAATTTCTAATTCAATAAAGTATACACAGGAAAATGGAAGGGTTTCAATATATGTTGGTAAAGTCGGAGATGAAATAAGATTTATAGTTGAAGATAGCGGTTTTGGAATTGTAAATGAAAATTTAGGAAAAGTATTTGAAAAATTTTATAGGGTTGACCAGTCTCTTACAAGAGAATCCGGCGGATTTGGGCTCGGGTTATCAATATGCCAGAAGATTATTGAATTGCATGGCGGTAAGATATGGGCAGAATCTGATGGTTTGGGCAAAGGTTCAAAATTTATTTTTACATTACCGATATAATAAAGGCAAGTTAAAATTAAAAGTTAAAAGTTAAAATTGTTGATTTAATTTTGTGAAAAACAATGAAAAACTTAAAATTAAAAAAAAAGAGTTGTGGTTTGTTTTTAATGTTCATTTTGCATTTTTTCCGTCATTAGGACTTTGGCGGACCCGCCTACGATTTCTTGTCCGCCGATGTTTTAGTGGCGGAAGTGGCGGGCACAGATAAAAAGGTGTTACCCCCCGTAGAACGAGGTTGCATACTCGCTCGTTGCAGTGGCTGCGAGATCCGTGTGCAAGATTACACGGATGACAGCATTGCTGTCATTGCGAAGCCGATAAAATCGGCTGTGGCAATCACATGAGATGTTTCACTTCATTCGCAACTTTCGAGATTGCTTCCCGCCACTTCCGCCACTGATTCTTTCTTGCCCACCAACGGTTCCTTGTCCGCAGGAGGTTTAGTGGCGGAAGTGGTGGTGGTGGACAAGAATTCGTAGGTGGCAGGTACTAGTGCTAGCAATGACAGGGAATAGAATGTCATTGCGAGGAAACCCCCGCTGTAAGCGGGACATATGGTTCTGTGACGAAGTAAACCCATACTTATTAAGATTTATGGAAAAAATATATACAATTTATATTCTAACAAATAAAAATAATAATGTTCTTTATACCGGAATAACAAGTAATTTAAAGAAACGAGTATATGAACATAAAAATAAAATAGTAAAAGGATTTACGGAAAAATATAACGTAAATAAACTTATTTATTATGAAATTTTTGATAGTGCGTTAAATGCAATAATGCGAGAGAAACAAATAAAATCGGGTTCAAGAAGTGCAAAGATTAAACTGATTGTAAATAAAAATCATGAATGGAAGGATTTATATGAAGAATTATAAGATTGCTTCGCCAATGCTCGTAATCTTCGGGATTGCCACGAACCAACAAGTTGGTTCTCGCAATGACAAGAAAAAGTTTTCGATAATATTTGCTTATTACTTTTTACTTTTTAATTGCCTCTATGCTGGTTCTTCCACTACATATACTACCGATATGCAATTTAATGCAGGTAATCATAATAATACTATTACTTTCGGTTCAGGGGAATCAGCATTTGTTAGTTTAGAAAATAGTTTTTATGACATAACCAATCTAACAAAACCTTCATCACGAAAATGGCATTCAATTACATATAATAAGTTAATAAATAAAATAGTTCTATTTGGCGGTTTTGACGGAAATAATGCCCTTAATGATACTTGGATTTATAATCCAAATACAGAACAGTGGACAAAAAAAACAACGATAAATAATCCACCGGTAAGATATGGACATATTTTAGTTGCAAATGGGACTAATAAAGTTATTTTATTTGGCGGATATGATGGCAATAGTTTTTTTAATGATACATGGGAATATGACCTGGATTTAAATGATTGGACACAAATAATTACCGTATCTACACCGCCGGTTCTTGGTTTTTCTTCTGCTGATTATGATGTAACTAATGATAAAATAATACTTTTTGGCGGCCAGTCGGAAACAGGTTTGATTAAATATTCAGGAACATGGATTTATCATTTAAACGGTTCATCATGGACGCAGGGGGCATTTGGTCCTTCTGCAAGGAAAGGGGCATCTGCAAGTTATAATTCCGAATATAAAAAAATCTTGATTTTTGGTGGGGAAGGTAATGGGTTTAATAATTATCTTTCGGATACCTGGACTTATAATTATAGTGATAATATTTGGACAAATTCAAATCCGTCAGGTAGTGTTCCGCCCAGAAGTGAGTGCTCCATATTTTATGATTCAAGAAATAAAAGAAGTGTTTTGTACGGAGGCAGGTCTAATACCGGTAATTACGATGATATATGGTTTTATTCTTTCAATACTAATATATGGTCTACCTCGCAACCTTCAACATCTGTATCTTCAAGATATGGATTTGGTGTGAGTTATATTAATTCAATTGAAAAAGCCTTTTTATTTGGCGGGAATGATGGGTATGGATTAAAAAATGATTTTTATAATTATGTTTTTAGATCTTCAGGTATTTATACAACTATTTATTTTGATACACCGTTTTCAACAGAACTAAACTGGCTGACAATTGAAGCACCTACGAGAAGCGGTGTTCCGGTAAATACAATATTGAGATTCCAAATTGCCTCATCTGTTAATAATGTTAATTATTCTGATTTTGTTGGCTGGGATGGAACTGCTAATACATATTATGAATATATTAATTCTCCTATGCCAATAAGTAATTCAAATGATAATAAAAGGTATTTAAAATTGAGATTCTTTTTTGATACGACAGAGCCTCCGATATCTGGCAAACTAAATAGTGTGACTGTTAATTTTAATAGAAGTCCAAATAAACCATCGCTTAATTTTCCGATAAATGGAATTTCAACAAATGATACAACACCCGATTTTCAATGGTATTCTGCATCAGATGATGATGGTGATTCGTTAACTTATAAAATTGAAGTAGATGATAATAGCAATTTTTTATCTCCAATAATTATGTCCTCAAATATAGCGGCTATTGAATACATTCCGATAATAGACTTAGGGCATGGAGAATATTTTTGGCGAATTTCTGCAAATGACGGATTAAAATTCTCTGCATGGTCATCTACGTTTACATTTTTAGTGGATTTAATACCACCTGATGCGGTTGCCTCATTTAGTGCTGTTATAGGTTCTTATAATGGCACAATAAATCTTTCTTGGAACGCGCCGGGTAATAATGGTTCAATTGGCAATATAATATCAGGAAAGTATTATATTAGATTCGCTACATACTCTGTTTTAACGGAAACGGACTGGCAAAATAGTTTTCTTTCTGAAGAAACTATTTCAAAATATTTGATTATTCAGAATGAAACTCAAGCATACATAGTTGATAACTTAAATGACGGAACATCATATTATTTTTCGGTTAAAACACAGGATGATGCCGGTAATATTTCCGGGATTTCATCAGTGTCACCTATTTGTATGACTAATGCTGCGCCGATTGTAGAAGTGAAATCTCCTAATGGTTCGGAAATTTTTTGGGGTAGCAAAGTTATTTCTTGGGAATCAAGAGATCCGTATCCATTTAATGATACAAGGACATTTTCAGTTTATGATTCATCAGATGGTATAAACTTCTCAACTCTTATTGCTTCAAATCTTCCGAATAATACAACTTATTACATCTGGAATACCAAAAATGCGAGAAATTCCACACAACATAAAATAAGAGTTGTTGCTACTGATTCACGGGGATTAGAAAGTTATGATATTTCTGATAATGTTTTTACAGTAAATAATAATAATGTGCAACCTATTGTTGTTTTGAATTCATTGAATTATCCGGAGAGAATAACAGGAAATTATACAATAAATTTTACTGTTTCAGATGAGAATTTGTCGGATAATCACAGATTTACAATTCTTGCCTCAACAAATTCCGGTTTTTCATATGATGTTGAAATTATAGAAAATATCACTGCAACAAGCTATGTTTGGAATACCGTATTATTTCCAAATTCACCTAAATACCGAATAAAAATAATTGCAATAGACGACGGAAATCCGAACCTATCAGGCGAGGATAAAAGTGAAAATGATTTTGAAGTAAACAATGATAATAAGACACCTTCTACCGCCGTACTTGTTTTGCCGCTTAACGATTCTTTTAATACGATTGGAACACTAAAATTTGTCTGGCAGGAATCCATAGATCCTAATCCGGAAGATTATTTAACATATACACTGTACTACTCAACAAATGAACTTTTTATAGGAGGAACAATTATCAGCGGACTTACTGATGTAGAATATGTGCCTAAGAATATACTTGAAAATATTAAATATTATTGGAAGGTTGTCGTAACCGATCCGTTTGGTTATAGCGCGATTTCAAATATTCATCGTTTTACTGCTTCTTGGAGTAGAGATGATTCGGATGATGGTAATGTTCGTATTGAAATAACAGAAGGATTGCCGGTAGGACATTATGTTAAAGTTGAAAATACGGATACAAATTTTTCAATAGCTTTAAAAAATTCTATTTCCGATAGATTAATTAAATGTTTTAATGAATCTGCATATAAGATACAGGTTTATGATAAGAATAATAGTCCTCAAAATCTAACAGTTAAAGGAAATGTCAGATTCAAATATAAAGATGACGACAATAATGGGTTTGAAGACGAAACTAATATAAAAGTTGATAATATTCGTATAGCTCACTTAAATGAATCAAAGAATAACTGGGAATTTCCAAAATCGTTACAGGTTATAGATAAAAAGGAAAAAACCATAAAGGTCAATATAGAACATTTGTCTTATTTTACAACAGTAGCATCGGTTGTCCCAAAAAAAGCGGTTTCAAATATAGTGAACTTTCCTAATCCGTTCAATCCTGAAAAAGAAAGCACTACAATAAAATATGTATTAACGACATCGCACGAAATATCCATACGTATTTTTAATCTTGTAGGGGATTCGGTTTATGATAATAGTATAAATGCCGGAGATGAGGGGGCGATAGGTTCACCTGAAGGTTATACAAATGAAATTATCTGGGATGGCAAAAATGGTAATGGAGTAAAGGTCGCGAATGGAGTATATATTCTTGAAATTAAATCCGGGAAGGATAAAGATATAAGAAAGATAGCAATAATAAAATAAGGAAAGGGCAATCTGAAAGTAAAAGGTTAAAAGTTAAAATAATGGCAAAGTAAAAGAAAAAAATTATAATTAAAGACTTAATTATAACTTATAACTTATAACTTCTTACTTCTTACTTGAATTTATTGGAGGAAATTATGGCTAAAAAAATTCTTATTGTTGATGACGAAAAAGATGTCGTTGAAGTAATTGCTATGTATCTTGAAAAAGAGGACTATGAGGTAGCAAGTGCATTTGATGGACTTGAAGCGTTAGAAAAAATTACAAACGAAAAACCGGATTTAGTTATTCTTGATGTTATGATGCCTAAATTAGACGGACATTCTTTGAATATAAGGTTAAAGGAAAATCCGGAAACGAAAGATATACCTGTAATTGTAATTACGGGAAAAGGACATTTAAAAGAAATTATCACAGCAAGGAAAGATGTTACAATTGTGGATTATCTTGAGAAACCGTTTCAGATGCAAGAGTTATTAGAGAAAATAAAAAAAGTATTTACCGCATAAAAAAATGTTTATAGAGTTTTAGAGTTCATAGGGTTATAGAGCGAAAGATGTTATTAATGATGTCAAAGAAGAATGACGGCTAAAGATACTTTTTAAATAAAATGAAAAAACTATTATTTATTTATTATTTATTATTTATTTGTAGTAACATTTTAGCTAAAGACAATTCTGGTCTTGCTGCGGAATATCTTTTGACATTTTATCCGGATGCAAGAACCTCTGCTATGGCTGGCGCCGGAACATCTCTTTTAGGTAGTGTAGCTTCCATGTATTATAATCCGGCAGGAATAGCATCGGATTATTATAATGAAATTTCTTTTTTTTATGCACCTCTATTTTACGGAGCAAAATTTACCTATATTGACTATTTATATCCTTTGGCACGTGGCGAGGCAATTGCAGGAGCGATAGGTGTTCTTACTATCGGTGATATTGAAAAAACAAATTCTCTTGGTGAAACGCTTTACGATTTTTCTTCACAAGATATAGTTTTTAATTTCGCATATGCAGGTAGCTTAGCTGATTCAACATACGGGGGATTAGGTATAAAATTACTATCTCAAAATATTGACGACTATTCGGCTCGTTCATTCTCTGCAGATATCGGTGTTGCTTTTGATGATGAAGATACTCAATATGGAATTTCTTTGAAAAATATAATTCCGATAAAATTTGGCAAAGATATGCTGCCATTTTCATTGAGAATCGGGCTTACGCAAAAAATTTTAGATAAACTTTCTTTAAGTGGAGATGTCGCTTTTGATAATGTTTTTGTAAAATCGATTAGTAGGTTGTTTTTTGGAGCAGAATATAATTATAAAATATACTTTTTAAGGACCGGAATAAATCATAAAGAATATTCTTGCGGTTTTGGTGTACAAGAAGAAAAATACTCGCTTAATTATGCGGTTGCATTTCATTCATTAAGTATTCAACATAGGTTTTCAGTTGCCCTGAGGTTCGGAATCGAGCCGTCTGAGGCTGAAAAACGTGCCGTGAAATTGCTTGAGGATAATAAAAGAAAGATTGAAAAAGAAGAAGAACAGATTTCACTTGAACGGCAAAATCTTGAAAAAGATATAATGGTATTTAATAGTGAAAAGGAAAAAGTGGAAAAGCTTTTACTAAGCGATGAAAAATTAAAAAAAGAATGGAAAAAAATTAAGTCGGAAAGAGAACAAATAATTTTTGAATTAGAGAATACGAAAAGAAAACATAAGATATCACAATTGTTATTGAATGCTCAGGAATATTTTGATAAAAAGGAATACGGCAATTCGCTGGAATATGTTCATAAAGTGATTAAAGAGGATCCACAAAATGGTCAGGCATTGCAACTTTCAAGAAAGATTGCAGAAATGACATCATCTACTGCTGCTAAGGAAAAATATATAAAAGCAATTGAATTTTATGAACAAGGAAAATATACCGAAGCAATATTTAAAGCGGATGAAGCTCTTAAGATTGAACAAGATTATTCTGATGCCCAGGTTTTAATTAGATTATCAAAGGCTCAAAATTATATTTTACAAAAAAGATTTCAAGATGCAAAATATGAACTTGTTGAAGCGGTAAAAAAGAATCCGGATGATAAAAATATAATTGATATTTTAAAAAGAGTTCAAACAATTATAGATGTTATGGAGGGAAAATGAATATAAATGATTACATAGATAAAAAGGTGTTACCCCGTAGAATGGGATTGCATACTCGCTCGTTGCAGTGGCTCCCTTGTCTCGCCGAAGCTTATAAGAGTGTAGGCGGACGAGCTCTGTGTGTAAGATTACACAGATTAAAATTTTTTATATTAAGTGTTTATGTAATATTTGTTTTTCTTTTTCAATCGTATTGTTTTGGACAGGTAGATTCAAAAGTTAATCCTGATGTTTATTTTAATTCTGCTATAGATAAGTATATAAAAGGTGATTATGACGGTTCTATTGAATTATTAGAAAACGTATTATCGCAGAACATTCAGAACCAAAAGGCAAAAGAATTTTTGGTGAAAATTTTAGTTGAAGCTACTGAAAAGCAAATTATGCTTAGCAATTATACTAAAGCAAAAAAATATTTGGAAAAAGCTAAAATAATATCACCGGAAGATACTAAAATTAACGAATTAGTGAGATTAACATCTGATAAGTCGGCTGATAAGCCGGCTGAAAAAGAAGTATTACATGGAAATCAGATAATCAAAGAAACTAAAAGAGAAAAGAATATTATTAAAAAAGTTGCTGTTGTAAAACAAAACCCGAAAAGTGAACATATACAACAGATTAATAGATTTGATAATTTTAAAGTAACTAAAGAAACAGCAGACAATGAAAAGGAAATTAATAATTTTAGAAAATATTTTATAATTTCAATAGTGTTTTTTGTGATAATTATAATAGCATTTGCTGTTTTTTATATTCGTGCCATTAAAAAAATAAAAAAATTTAAAAAAAATGCTAATTTTTATGTTGAAGAAAGAAATAAATTAAAGCAGTTAGCGGAAGTTAAAAAAAATGAAGAGAAAAAGCGAAATGATGAAATTGAATCAATGGTAATAATTCAAGATTTGGAAAAACGATTAGTTACTGAAAATGAAAGTAATATTGCACAGCAGAAATTTGATGAGAGTATTAAAGAAGACAAGATTTTAGATGAAATAACAAGTATCGTAGAAAAAGATGATTATTCAAAACAAATTGTTCAAAAAATGATAATTTCTATAAAAACAATAATGAATATTGATAAAACGATTGCATTGGGAAAAATATCAAATCTTTCAAAAAACGAGCGACCGCGATTAAGATGCGATAGTATAAAAATAATTGAAAATATTTTAACTAAGGAAACATTTAAAATACTTTTAGATTTGATAAACGATAGAGACTATGAAGTAAAAAAAATGGCTATAATTGCAGTAAATAATATTTGCAAATCATTTTCTTCGGCTCAATCTGATGAGAAGGCAGAAATCCCCGCCGACATGATTTCAATGGCAAAAAAAATTCTTCAGCAAGAAAAAACAAGGAACGGTTGGATCATTTAATGAGACCGTTGAAAAACCCCTTTTCTACTGCGATTCCAATATTTAGCCTGCGACTTCATTGCACATCGGCTTACCTCGTGCGTTTTGTCTCGGCTTAAATCTTGAAATCTCGCTACGAAGTGAGTTTTTCAGCGGTCTCATAATACCGTTCTATCATAGGTTCTGGGTTTTTCAACAATATCATCTTGAAAAAAAAATCTAAATTTATATAATGTTCTTATAGGAAAAGGGATTTTATGATACATTATTCCGGCGCAATACATATCCATTCGTTCTATTCTTTTGATGGTTCAAAAAAAATAGATTATTTAACCAAAACTGCAAAGAAATGCGGATTGGATTATATTATAATAAACGACCATTTTTCTATAGAAGCAAAGAAATATGAAGGATGGCACGACGATGTTCTGGTTATTGTCGGTGAAGAAATCTCGCCCAGATATAACCACTACCTTGCTTTTAATATAAAAGAACCGATTGCAGTAGATAGGGATTATAATAATCCGCAAACATATATAGATGAAGTCAACAAACAAGGCGGATTTGGTTTTATTGCACATCCTGACCATGCAGGTAACAAAAAATTTGGAGTAAAGGATTACAGGTGGAGCGATTGGAAAGTAAAAGGATATACCGGATTTTGTATCTGGGATTTGCAAAACGACTGGCAGATAACCCTGAAAGGTTATCCATCGGCATTATTAAGTTATTTATTTCCGGCACGCTATTTAAGAGGACCTAAAAAAGAAACCTTAAAAAGATGGGACGAGTTAAACCAGAATCAAGCAGATAAGAAATATGCAATTGGGGAAATCGATAATCATGAAAGTGCGCGGAGATATTTTGGATTGAACTTTTACATATTTCCTTTTGAATTTGCGTTCAGGACTATAAGGACACATATATTATTAAACGAACCGTTCTCAAAAGACAATTCGGATATAATAAAAGTTTATAACGCCATAAAAAACGGGAATACATATATATCAAATGACTTTTATCATAATGCAAAGGGTTTTGAATTTTATAAAGAAAATAATCATATTAAAGTAAAGACACCGGTTAAATCTGTTATAAGAATAATCAAAAACGGCAAAAATATTAGCGAAGTATTTTCTGATACTATGAATATTGAAATATCCGGTAAAGGCTGCTATCGATGTGAATGCTATTTAAAAAAATACGGTTTAAGACCATGGATATTCTCAAACCCGATATTTGTTTAAAATGGACTAATTAAATAAGGTTGGTAATGTCAAAATATTATGACCCCATTGATAATGTAGCTTATAATAATTGTAATTATTATTCTACTTATTAAAATAATTTACAACATTATTTTACGGGGTGAAAAATCATGGTTTTGCAATAGGCGGCGGTGCTGGATACCGATTAACAATAGGTTACGCGTATTAATATCACAGGTGATTTAATCCGCCTTCGTGAAATTCTATGGGAGTTAGCCCATAGATGGATAACCAATATAACACTTCGGCGGATTTCCGCAGAAGTGAAAATAATAGATTCTACGGGCGTAAGCCCGTAGTGCTTCAATTTAGGAATTAATGAAACAGAAATTATTAATCATTGCAAATATTATTTTATTTTTTTCAATTTCGGCAATTGCTAATGCACAAAACTGCTCTTCTGTTTCTTGCGGGTACGGCCATACAGTAGCAATAAAAACGGACGGTACATTATGGGCTTGGGGTCGCAATGCCGACGGTCAATCAGGATTTGGAGATAATAAAAGCAGACGTACACCGACGCAGGTAGGAATTTCAGCCGAATGGTCATCCGTTTCCTGCGGCGCATATCACACAGTAGCAATAAAAACGAATGGAACACTATGGGCTTGGGGATTGAATGATAACGGTCAATTAGGACTGGGAAATGCAATATCTGTGAATACACCGATACAGGTTGGGATTTCAACCGACTGGTCATATGTTTCCTGCGGTTACGGACATACGGCAGCAATAAAAACGGACGGTACATTATGGGCTTGGGGTTTAAATGACTGTGGCGAATTAGGGACAGGTACTACGACACAAATACACATACCGATGCAGATAGGGACTGCATCCAATTGGTTATCTGTTTCTTGTAGTTATGAATATACAGTAGCAATAAAAACGGACGGTACATTATGGGCTTGGGGATACAACGGTGACGGTGAATTAGGACTTCAAAATAATCTCGGTGAAAATAGTAAATATACGCCGACTCAAGTAGGGACCATAACCGACTGGTCTAAAGTATCTACAGGTAAAAATAGCCATACAGTAGCAATAAGAACTGATGGAACATTATGGGGTTGTGGTTTAAATAGCAATGGTGAATTGGGATTGGGTAATACTATACAGATAGATACAATGACACAAATAGGAATCGCAACCGACTGGTCTTCCGTTTCCTGCGGTTACGGGCATACATTAGCGACAAAGACAAACGGAACGCTCTGGGCTTGGGGTTTAAGCGGTAATAATCAATTGGGACTTAACAATATAATTGATAAATGGATACCGACACAAATAGGAACTGATAGCACATGGTCTTCTGTTACCAGCGGCGCATACTACTCATTAGCAATTAAAACGGACGGGACACTTTGGGTCTGGGGTTTGAACGACAGCGGTCAATTAGGCCTGGGGCACACAACACAAATGGGTATCCCGACACGCGGCAACATTCCTCCGATAATTGTATTATCTTCGCCCACGGTAACGTCCATAATTCCTATATTGGGGACAAATACCGGAATTATTAACATAACAAATTTAACAGGCACTAATTTTGTAGAAGGATGTCAAATAAAATTGAGCAAATCCGACCAAACGGATATTATTGGTACTAATATTGTTGTTGTAAGTTCCACACAAATTACATGTGTATTTGATTTATTGGAAAAAACGACCGGTTACTGGGATATCGTAGTAACAACAGGGTTCGTAAACGGGACGCTTTTAAATGGTTTTAAAATAGAACTGCCGGTTTCAAAAGAACAAACCGTTGATACACAAACAGATTCAGAAATTGTATTGAGAACTAATTCAGCAGATATAAAAATAAACATACCTGCAAATACTTTCAATGAAACGGTAAATGTGTCAATAACGCTCACAACCACTCCTGACTCTAATATTCCGTCTGTAAAGATCGTCAATGGAACCGTAATTGAAATAACCAATGATAAAGGATATCAACCGTCAAAAAAAATAACGGTAACAATAACTTATCGCGATAGCGATATTGTCGGCTTTGACGAATCAAAACTTATAATCGGCAGATATGACGAAATAAATAAGTTATGGATACCGTTAATATCTAACGGATATCCTGACCAAAACAAGGTTGTAGCTATAACAAATCATTTATCAAAATTTGCGTTAATGCAACTGGTTTCGGCTGATTACTTGAATAATGTAACAGTATACCCGAATCCGTATAAACCGGATGATTTAACATATGGTAATACTATACTTGGAACTGGAATAGTCTTTTCCGGTCTTACGGTAAATGCGAAAGTAAAAATATTCAGTACAGCAGGTGAGCTGATAAATGAGTTTGACGAAACGGATGGTGACGGTAATTATATTTGGGATACTACAAATCAAAATGGGAAAAAAGTGTCAAGCGGAATATATATATATTATATAAAAGATTCAATTTATAGTTCACAACGGTCAAAAGGCAAATTGGCAATTGTAAGATAGTAATCCCCAAAAAACCGGGATAGATAATTTGTGTGTGCTTCAATATATCAACGGTTAGGCGAGAAAAAAACTTGATTTTTTTAACTTTTTTTAATAAGATAAGTTTCAAACAAATTATAAGGATTCTAAACGTTAATTAAATATATGAGTGAAGAATTAAATTTGGTGATTAAGCAGGCGGAAAGGTGGTTGTCAAAGCTTAAAGAAGCATCGATTGATCACTGGACGCACTTTGAGGAAGAGCAACGCTGCTTTCTCGGTTTTGTAAATGTAATGGTAACACAACATTTATTGACAAATGAATTAAAAGATATTCATCACAAACGTATCAACGAAGAAAGAGTAATATCCATCCAAAAAGTTATTGACGAAGCAACAGGCATAAATGAAGATTTTGAGAATATTGAGCTGGCTAATTCATTTTTCAATCCTTCTATTGAAGGAATAGATAAAATGGCAAAAAAATTGGTAGCTTACATTAAACATTCAACAAACAAATTTGATAATACATATGAAGAATCCGTGGAAGTTTCTAAGCGCAGTTTTCAACTGAGAGATTCGCTTAAAAAAATTGTAAATAAATCGTTCGTATATGATGATCCGTTATCGGAAATAGTAATAATATATATATATAGTAGATTTTTACTGACCTGCCCGCCTAATAGTTATCATGTATTATTTAGAAATACCAACCAGATACCGGTTGATTTTCACTTCTTGATAGAATGTTGTGAATCAATATTGAATTATGTTACTCAAAAAACCGAAAAAATAAAAACTATAAGCATTCGTCAAAAATCTGAAAAATTCGGAATATTGGATTCGCCGAATTTAAAAGAAAAAGACCTAATAGCAATTAAGGACTGCATATTTGGTAGTTCGTGTTTGTATTTTGACATAGATAATTTCAAAATATTAAATACTGAATATACTGAAAGTAATGTAGATAAGACGGTATTACCGGATTATCAAGGCTTAATCAATTCAGCTATAAATCATAACGGATATGCATATGCGGAAGGTGGAGATGAAGTCGTTGTATTATTGCCAAACACAAATTTTGAAATGGCAATTTCTTTTGCAAAAGCACTTAAATCACTAATTACAAAACATATGTTTAAGATTGGTTCCGATAAACTTAGATTGGCGGTATCTATCGGAATATCTAATACAAACAAGGATGAAGATAATACCCAACTTATAAAAAACGCTAACACTGCTATGAGATTCGTAAAAGCTAATCAAAAAGACAACATAGCTGTATTTGTTGACGGTCGTCCCAAGTTTCTTGATTAGTATTAGGTTTTGTTTTGATAAATTTGACATAAGATAAAATTGAGGAATATCGCTATGGATTGCATGGATAGATACGAAAAGTTTTCATCTGAAAAATTTAAATCGCAGGAGATATTCCAGATATTAAGGGATATATTGTTCCATGCGATGCGTTCCGAGATAATGCAAAAGTTTGATGAGCTCGGTCTTTCTTTTAACCAAAGAAATGCATTGCATTATATAAGTCTTAATGATAAATGCACCCCGGGTAAACTATCTAAAATGTTGAGTCAGGAAACAGCTGCAATAGCACGGCTTATCCGTTCTTTAGAAAAAAAAAGGTTAATAACAAGAACCGAACATGACAGTGATAGAAGAAAAAGACACCTGCAAGTTACGGAATTTGGAAAGGAATTATTAAAAAACATGGATAAAATTCCTATAAGCAAAATAAGTGAAATGACTGAAAAAATGTCAAAAGATGAAAAGGAAATATTTTGGTATGGATTGCAGATAATGTTAAAAGGTTTTGAGAAAATATCGTAGAAATATTTTTTTAAATATATATCTGATATTATCAAATAAGAACAATGCTGTATATATAAAATTCTGTTTATAAACAGGAACGAATTAAAAACAGAGGGATAGAATGAACTATCCCGCATCAAGGAGGTGATTAAAAGAATACAGACTATGATGCGCGGGAATTTTTCGGAGATTTAGGTCATAAATAATAAAAAAGTAACTGAAAAAATTAATTAAAAGGTACTGTCCAAAATAGTATGAAAGAATATGAAAAATGAAATGGCAATAAATATGAAGGTTTAGTGATATATAATTTGGAGTATAAGAATAAAAATGTAGCGGCAAAGCGACAGCTTTGCCTAATTG
>Ga0208246_1001202_pt1 | contig 15374 bp, 11 predicted proteins | sample RifOxyD2_FD_184039 | JGI IMG/M metagenome (GOLD analysis project Ga0208246, IMG submission 184039) | Soil microbial communities from Rifle, Colorado - Rifle Oxygen_injection D2 (SPAdes) | ecosystem: Environmental > Terrestrial > Deep subsurface > Rock core/Sediment | place: Rifle, Colorado... | reverse complement strand
CAAAATACCTTTTTAGCGTCGTAACGCTTACCAAAAATATGACTATCGCCAAAGCTATAAAGTAGTAAAAAAGCTCTAAATTTCTCACTATAGTCGTTTTACTCTCCGAGTCTTTTGACTTTTGAGTATCAAGCGCATCAAGAAGTTCATCAAAATCTTTTGTGTAAACTCCGCCCGTAACATCTGAAATCTCTTTTATCGCACTATTTTCCCTGCTCACCACTATATCGCCAAGCTCATCTTTTAGCAACTCGCCGCCATCGATCCTCATAGTTCCGCCCATAGTTGAGGCAGTCATAAAGATATTTACTCTTAAGTTGTTTTTCTTTGCAAAGTTTGCTTCCGCTTCATAGCCAAGCTCATCAGCTCCGTCGCTAAAGAGCACTACGGTAGCTTTTTTTGAGTTTGACATTTTTCTAGCCAACTCCAACGCCGACATTACATTGCTGCCTTTTGTAATGATAAGCTTATCATCAAGAGAGGCAAAAAGATGTAGCAGAAGCTCTTTATCTTCAGTAAGGGGAGATAGAACGATAGCATTTGTAGTAAAGCCTAAAATGCCGAATCTGCTCTTTTGCTCTGCATCCACCAAATTTTTGAGCATCTCTTTTGCATAAGCCAATCGTGTCGGTTCAATATCGTTTGTCTGCATGGAGTAGGATAAATCAACCCCGATTATCACATCGCTGAGTATCTGTTTTGATTCTATAGGTTCTTGCTCCATTACCGGACGAGAGAGTGCGATTATAATAAAGAGGGCACTTAACATATAGCCATAAAAAGTGACTCTAAACTCTCTAAGATCTCTATTTATAAAAAGCGGCAGAAGCAGAAGTAACAGCCAAAGGTAGTGAGGATAAAGCAGACTCATTTTCTCGCCTCTCCATATAGCAGATAGAGTAAGATCCCAAAGCCAAAAAGCAGAGCCGTCCAGTAGTAAAAATCCTTCAAAAGATACTCCCTGCTCTTTATCTTTGAAGATTCCGTCTCATCAATTTTGTTATATACCTCTTGAAGCTCTTTTGCAGAGGCTGCGCTAAAAAACTCTCCGCCGCTATCTTGCGCAATCTGCTTCAAAAGCGCTTCGTCGGCTTCGCCCTTGTTTCCTATGCCAATCGTATATATTTTTATATTTTCATTTTTGGCAAGATTTGCCGCATCTTTTGGAGAGATCTCGCCGCTGTTATGCTCGCCGTCAGTTAAGAGTATGATAATTTTCGACTTGGCTTTAGAGTGTTTAAATGCTCGTACACTCATGGCAACGGCTTCCCCGATAGCTGTATTTTGACCTGCCATACCATGCGTAAGGTAACTCAACATATCGCTTAGAATCTCTTTTTCATAAGTTATCGGTGAGGCGATAAATGCAAAATCTCCATACAAAACAATGCCAACATTATCTTCTAGCCTCTCTTTAATAAACTTTGTCGCTATTTTTTGAGTTATTTCAAACCGGCTTAAGCGTTCCCCTTCGCTTATCTCAGCCTCAGTATCAAACCCAGATGCATTCATAGATCCGCTTGCGTCAATCGCCAAAACTATATCTTTCCCATCACGGTTAAGCGGATTTATCTTATCAACCATAATAGGAGAAGCAAGAGCAATGCACAAAAGTATAAAAACAGCGATTTTTAAAAGCCACTCAAGTTTTAAGAAACTCTTTTTTGCGGAAAAAAAGTGCAGATGCACGAAAAACATAGGCTTTATCTGCTCCTTGCATCGATACATGCAGTATATAATCGGAGCTAAAAGCAGTATGATGAAAGGATATTCAAAGCTAAAAATATTCATAACAAATATTTTAACTAAAAATTTGTAAATTTACCTATATTTTTCTTGACATATAAATTCTATTTGTCTATAATTCGCGTCCACAAACAGTAGGTTTGTACGTGTCTTGTTAGCTCAGCTGGTAGAGCATCTCACTTTTAATGAGGTGGCCGATGGTTCGAATCCATCACAGGACACCATTTTTAAAAAACGCTAATTAAGTGGCCCCGTCGTCTAGCGGTCAGGATCCATGGTTTTCATCCATGTTACAGGAGTTCGATTCTCCTCGGGGTCACCACTTTTTATCCTCTCTTAATAAAAAAAGATGCTACAATAAAAAATCATAATAATTTCAGACCCAAGAAGAGTACTGTTGAATAAAAAAAATATTATAAAATACCTTTTAATTTTCATCTCCCTTAGTGCTGTTGCGCTCTTTATCTCGGATAGCCAATATAAAAATCATGAAAAAGAGATTTTAGAGCAGGAAAAAGAGTTTCTCTCCGTAACATACAACACGATTACAAATTCATATAAAACGCACTCTGAGATCTATTTTACCACCAAAATCAATACTCCTCTCGTACAAGATCTTATGAAAAAAGCAAACAGTCTAAATGATGCTGAAAAAAAGAGTGCAAGAGATGAGCTATATGCAACACTCATAGACAGCTACAATTCTATGAAACTTTTTAAAATAAAGCAGCTTCACTTTCATCTTCCAAATAACGAGAGTTTTTTAAGATTTCATAGACCTGAGAAGTTTGGGGACAACTTAAGCGACATACGTGATACGGTTACTTATGTAAATAGACATAAAGAGCCTGTTTCAGGATTTGAAGAGGGCAAAATTTACAACGGATATCGTTTTATATACCCGATAATTGAAGGAAAAAATCACTACGGAAGTGTTGAGATCTCAGTCTCCATGTATGAGATTATTGAACACATGAGAAGAGAAGCTAACGCAAATGTTGATTTTATAATTAAAAAAGATATTGTTCAAGGTAAAGTTTTTAAAGATGAGCTAAAAAATTATATTCAAAGCAATATAAGCAGTGATTATCTCTGTGAAAATTGCATCTCTCACGATAAAAATACTCTTATTGAAACTTTAAGCGGCAAATATAAAGATTTAAACGCCAAGCTTTCACGAGATTTAATATTTAACTTTTCCGCATGCCACGACAATAAACTTTATGCCACTACTTTCATTCCCATCTACAATAAGTATTCAAAACAAAATGTGGCATATATTATAGTTTCTCGTCCAAATATATCTCTTGAATATCATCGTAAGAAAAGTGTGATAGTTGATTTTGTAATTATTTTGCTGCTTGCTCTATTAACCTACACCTACTATAAAATACGAAAAAACAACAAAGAACTAAAAAGAAAAAATGACACTTTCGAGGAGATGCAGCATATTGCGAAAATAGGTTCATGGGAGTTTGACGCCAGAACAAACAAGATTAGGTGGAGCAATGAAGTATATAATATTTTTAACATACCTCCGCAATCTATTGAGCCGACTTATGAGATTTTCTTAGGATGTATCCATCCTGATGATAGAGAAAAAGTTGATGAAACTTTTGCTAAATCCATAAAAGAAAAAAGCACATATCAGATTCAACATAAAATTATAAAGTCAGATACGTCTATCGCTTATGTAAACGAAACGGGATATCATATATATGATGAAAAAGGCGAACTTGTCCATACCATCGGAACGGTTCACGATATTACCAATATTATTCAGTATGAGGAGAAGATAAGTCGTATAAAAAATGAACTGGAATCCATCGTCGAAAATATTCCAGATATCTTATTTAGATCTAAAATAGATGATGATATGACCATGTTGTTTGTAAACAGCGCCATAGGCAAGATTACCGGCTATAAACCTGAGGGTTTTATACAAAATAGCGTTAGAAGCTACAGGAGCATAATTCATCCTGAGGATAGAGAGAGTATTTTGCTTGAGATCCAAGAAGCTCTAAATAAGAGTAACAACTACACTTTAGAATATAGAATTATAAACTCTATCGGAGACACTCTTTGGGTTCGCGAGAGTGCTAAAAAAATAGTTGACGATGATGGAAATGAGATTATTGAGGGTCTTATAACGAACATAACGGATCAAAAAAACGCTATGAACAAGCTTCGCAAATTCATAGACATACAAGACAATATAGTCGTTTTAACTGATGGTGAAAAGATACTCTTTGCAAATAAAAAGTTTTTTGATTTTTTTGGATATGAAAATTTAGAAGAATTTTTAAAAGAGCATAACTGTATTTGTGAAAGATTTTTAAAAAATGATACTTTTTTCCACTTAGGCAAAGTACTTCCTAAAGAGGAAAATTGGGTTAGAAGCCTTATAAATCTTCAAGGCAGGGAACGGGTTGTTTCTATGCTAAATAAAGACAACCAAGCTTATGCTTTTGCCGTCTCAATAAACAATTATGATCCTCAAAGCTATATAGTAAATTTCAGCGATATAAGCGATACAATGTTTGAGAAACTTCGGCTTAAAGAAAAAGCTATTCGGGATCAGCTTACAAATGCCTATAATAGAACATATTTTGAATCCTCCATTCAAAGTATTCTTAGCAACAATGAAAAGCGAAACGGCAAAACAGGCATAATCATATTTGACATAGACTATTTTAAAAGCATTAATGACAATTACGGGCATGGAGTAGGCGATTTAGTTTTAAAAACTTTGGTTGAAGTAATAAACAATTTTATAAGAAAAGATGACAAACTTATAAGATGGGGCGGTGAGGAATTTATAATACTTCTCTATGCAAAATCGCTGGAAGATGTAAAAATACAAGCTGAACATTTAAGAGTCGTTATACAAAATCATAAGTTTGATCAGATACCAAGCTTAACATGCAGTTTTGGCATCACGCTACATGAGAGTGAAACATCAATTGAGGAGAGTATTAAAAAAGCTGACGAGAAGCTCTATATTGCTAAAAAAAACGGTAGAAACAGAGTTGAATATTAAAAATGTTACATTTTATTAAAAGGATTAAAAAATGCTATCCATAGGAAAAAGAATTACAATTCTTGTAATGACGATATCTTTCATTTTGTTAGTAAGTAGTTTTTTCATTTTAAACCACTTTAAATCAGAGATAGTAAGCGGCGTTTATGAGGATGAAAAGAACACTCTTCTCTCAAAAATCAAAGATAGGATGGGTGCGAAATTTGATGTCGGAATCACAAATGCGGTCGCAATAGCAAATAGTGCAAACATCATTAAAGCTCTTGAAGAAAATGACAGAGAGTTAGCAATCGCGACTCTAAAATCTGTGGGTGAACTTTATAAAAGTGAAACAAATTTTAAAAACGTAAAAATTCATATTCACGATAAAGATCTCAAATCATTTCTTAGAAACTGGAATGTAGAGAAGTTTGGAGATGATCTAAGCGGATTTAGACATACGCTAAAGAGTTTAAAATCGACTAAAAAGTCTATGGCAGCAATCGAAGTAGGAAGAAACGGACTTACGATCAGAGGCTTGACTCCGATTATAAAAGATGGTAATTATATAGGTTCATTAGAGTTTATGCAGGCTTTTGAGTCCGTTATAAATCAATTTTCTTCCCAAAAAGAGAACCTTTTAGTCCTCATGAATGATAAACTTTTAGATATTGCAACTTTGGCAGATACAAAGAGCAGAGTCTCAAACTACATCTTAAGCCAAAAAACCGTTGATGAAAACTTCTTCAAATCTGCTCAAAAAATTGACACTAAAGAACTTTTGGCAAATGGCTATAGTTTGGATGATAAATACTTTTATACTTACTCTGATATTAAAGATTTCCAAGGCAACTCAATCGGTATCTATCTTTTAGCAAAAGAGAGAGCAAGTGTCGAAAAAGCGATTGAGGGAGCAAGCAGCATCATAAGAAGTGCTTTGGCTTTAGTAATCGGATTGATTATAGTCATAACAATTGCGATTTTAATTACAATCAGAAAAATAGTGCTAAAACCTCTTGAGACCTTTGAAGAGGGTTTGTTACGCTTTTTTGACTATCTAAATAAAGAGAGCAAAGAAGCAAAACCTATAGATATCCATTCTTTAGACGAAATAGGAAAAATGGCTCAGGTCGTAAATGAAAATATCTTGAGAACTAAGCATAGCATAGAAGAAGACAGAGTTCTAATAGAAGATGTAAAACGGGTCGTTTCTGAGATTGAGAGAGGAAATTTAGTACAAAGCGTTATTGAAAACACTAAAAATCAAGCCCTAAACGAGCTAAAAGATAATTTAAACAAAATGCTCTCTTCACTTCAAAACAGTGTTTGCAAAAATGTAAATGACCTTATTGCAACTCTAGATCATTTTAAAAATTCAGATTTTACGGCAGATGTTCAAAGTGATAACGGCAAAATTGCTCTTGCCGTTCACAACATGGGAGATACAATTCGCAGCATGTTAAAACTCTCAAACCAAAATGCTGATGAACTGTCTCAAAAATCTTTAATCTTAAAAGATAAGATGCAAAATCTAAGTGCGGCATCATCAGAACAAGCGTTCATGCTAAGAGATCTCTCTCATGCCATGGAGTCGACTAACAGCTCAATTATAGACGTTTCTCAAAAAGCAAAACAAGTGGCTTCTCAGTCTATGGATATAAAATCTGTTATAAATGTTATCTCAGATATTGCAGATCAGACAAACTTGTTGGCGCTCAATGCCGCTATTGAAGCTGCACGTGCAGGGGAACACGGAAGAGGTTTTGCCGTTGTTGCGGATGAAGTTAGAAAACTTGCGGAAAACACTCAAAAAAGTCTACATGAGATAAATGTAAGCATAGAAACCCTATCTCAAGCTATCTTAGAGATAGGAACCGCTATAGAAGAACAAGTTGAAGATATAAACCATGCAACCGACTCTATAAAAGATATCGATAAGACTACAACACAAAATGCTTCTTACACTAAAGAGATTGAAAATATTGCCATAGAGCTAGAGAGCATGTCTGCGGAGACATTGTCACAGATGCATACAAAGAAATTTTAATTCTCTTTGTACTCTATTTGTATCGTCGTATGAGCTATGACAAATCTATTTTCTAAAAGCTCGCTTACTTCATGAATTGTTTTATTATAAAACTCTTCATTACTTCTATCTAGCACCACATGGCATGTTAGATAGTAGTAGTTATGCGAGATCTCCCAGCAGTGAATATCATGTATATCTTCTATGTAATCAAACTCAGCTAAAATCGCCTCTTTAATACATGAAACATCATAAGGAGAACCCTCTAAAAGCACATGTACGGAATCACTAAGCAGTCCTTTCGCCCATTTTGCTATAACGACGGCTACAACCAGGGCCAAAATGGTATCAAGGATATAAAACTGCGTAAAATAGATAACAATAGCGCCAAAAATAATGGCGACAGATGAGAAAGTATCCGCCGCCATATGCAAGAATGCAGATCTTATATTGATGTTGTCATGGTTTGCTTTTAGTAAAATTAGCCCCGTAATTATATTTACGACAAGCCCCAATGCGGCTATCATTATCGTACCAGAGGCAAGTATCTCCTGTGGATTTAAAAATCTTACAATAGCCTCATATAAGATCCAAAGCACGGACAATGCTATGGTTAGCCCATTGATAAATGCAGCCAATACCTCAGCTCTAAAATATCCAAATGATTTTTGGTCATTAATCCCTTTTGTGGAGATTATAAGGGCAAAAAGAGACAATCCCAAAGCGAAAGCATGAGTAAACATATGAATAGCATCACTGATAAGTGCCAGTGAGTTTACATAGATTCCACCTGCTATCTCAACTATCATCACTATAAACGTAATCGCAAAAGAGATGCTTAGAAGTTTTTTATCGCTAGTATTGTGGTGATGGTGTTCATGACTATGCTCATGAGAATGATTTGAAATCGGATGATGCGTATTGTGATATTTGCAAACCATAATATTTTCCTGCAATGTTTTTTTTAAAATAGAGTTAGTTTAAGCTATAGTTTATCGGGACGTTTAAGTTAACTTCTTTATTTGGCTTTGGAAGTTTTCCAGAGAGATCTTCTATGGTTTTAATTGCTGCACGGCTTAAAACTTCACTGCTTGATTCAACTACTTTTATATTTGAAACTTTCGCATCCACACTTAGGCAAAATTTTACTACAACCAGCCCCGTTATCCCTTTTCTTCTCGCTGAAATCGGATAGGAGAGATTCTCTTGTATGAGCTGCGCTATTTTTTGTGTATTTACTTTTATGTATTCGTCTTCTGGGATCTCTTGTTTAAGCGGCGGTTCTTCTTTTTGCGCCTTGAAATGCTCTTTTTTAGTCACGCTCTCTTTAACGATACTCTCTTTTGCATCGGGGATCTCTTGAGACATAATCTCTTGATCACTCTGTGTCTGTTTGATTTCCGATTCTTCTTTTTGAAGCGGCTTAACTACAGGCTTTGTATCAGCTTTCTTGACTTTTTTTTGCACTATTTTTTTTGGTTCTTCCACTTTCTTGGGCTTCTCTTCTATGGTGTCTTGAGCTTTTTGTGGCTCTTTAATTTCCGATACCATGGGAGAGATCTCTACATTACAAAGTTTAAGACAAACTTTTTCTTCCTCTTCTTTTTCTACAGCACTATAGCTTTTCCATGCAAAAAAAAGCATTATAAACACAACAGAGTGAATAATAAGAGAAATAAAAAATGAACGGCTATGTCTAATCATAAGAGCAATAGTAACAAAAAAACTATTACTCTTTTGTTAAACTCTATATAGCTCTTTTAAATTCAGGATATGCTTCTACTCCGCACTCATTTATATCCATGCCCTCAAGCTGATTGTCATCACTTGCTCTAAATACAGAGATCTTATTAATAAGGTATAAAGCAATATAAGAGATGCTAAATGTAAAAATTCCGATAAGAACTACACCTTTTAACTGTGCGGCAAATGAGATGCTCTCTACAAAAATTCCTGCTGCCAAAGTTCCCCAGATGCCGTTTACCAAGTGAACAGAGAGTGCTCCTACAGGATCATCGAGCTTAAATTTATCAAATACCGGAACTGCAAAAACCACCAAAGCACCGCCTACTAAACCTATAAATATCGGCGTATACATGTCATAATAATTTGCTGCAGCGGTAATCGCAACAAGACCGCCCAAAGCACCGTTAAGGATCATAGTGATATCAAGAAGCTTGTATCTTACATACATAATAATTCCTGCGATTATCGCACCTGCAAGTCCTGCTGTATTTGTATTCATAATAGTTTTAGCTACAAGATTGGCATTTTCAACGCTTGAAATAGAGCCTACGCTTCCGCCGTTAAAACCGAACCAGCCTATCCAAAGCAAAAGAGCTCCAAGAACGACAAGCGGAATATTTGAAGCAGGAATAACTCTGATTTTTCCGTCCACATAACGCCCTTTTCTTGCTCCTATAATCATAATAGCCGCCAAAAGAGCCCAGCCGCCTGTTGAGTGGATAACGGTAGAACCTGCCAAATCATACATCTCGATATCAAAAAGTGTTCCTTTTATCATATCTGCGCCCCAGCTTACATTGACTACAAGCGGATATATAACAGCACCCATAACAATAGTAAAAATAGCCAAAGGAATAATACGGACACGCTCGCTCACACCGCCGCTCATAATATTTACCGTTTTGCCTACAAACGCCATTTGAAACATAAATACTGCCCAAATACTGTTTGTTACGCTATCCCAACTCCCAAAAGCAAGTTTATATCCTACAAGCAAAAATGCCAAAGAAGCGACCGCATAGATCATCACATTGATAGTAAGAACGGCAGAGACATTTTTTGTTCTGACAAGTCCGGCTTCAAGCATAGCAAAACCTGGAACCATAAAAATTATAAGCACCATTGCAAATAGTGTAAAAAAGGTATCGAGGATATATTTAAAATCAGCTTCCGCCATATAATTTTCCTTTTAAAAATAGATGAAAAATTATATCTTAGAAACAGTGTAGGATTTTTTTTAATTGATTAATTTTTAATCATATGTAGAGTTTTAGTAAAATATTTATCTCAACAATGATTATATTCAATCATCTTAGCAGTTCGTTGAGACCAAAGGAACTAGTTTCCTTTGGCGCCAAAAAGTTATATCGCTTCGCTATCCGCCTCACCTGTACGAATACGGATAACTTTTTCAATATCACTGACAAAGATCTTACCGTCGCCTATTTTTCCGGTTCTAGCAGCTTCTATTATTGTAGAGACTACCTGTTCAACGCTCTCATCGTCAACTACCATCTCCATCTTTATCTTTGGCAAAAAATCAACAACATACTCAGCCCCGCGGTATAGTTCACTATGTCCTTTTTGACGACCGTAACCCTTTACCTCGCTTACAGTCATTCCTGTAATTCCGATCTCCGCCAAAGCATCTTTTACATCTTCTAGTTTAAATGGTTTTATAACCGCTTCTACTCTTTTCATAATAATATCTCCAAATTTAGTTTAAAATTGTAACCATTTTTATGGTTTTAAGCAAATCACAGATTTATTGCCTTCTCACCGTGAAGTGTCTCATCAAGACCCCTGCTCTCACTCTCGTCATCTACTCTGCCGCCGCCTGTTATTGCTGAAGCTAGAAGATATACAACTGCCGTTGCAATAGCACTATAAACGATTGTCAACCCTATGGCTTTAAACTGATTTAGCATCTGAGAAGCCATATTATAACCCTCAGGCATTGCATAATCGACTATAAAAAGTGCCGTAGCGACAGATCCCCAGATACCGACTAGACCATGAATCCAAAATGCATCAAGCGAGTCATCCACTTTAAACATATTTTTTAGTTTTGCAACACCTAAAAATCCTAAAACACCGCCAACTAATCCGATAATAATAGCACCTTCAACCCCTACAGTTCCAGATGCAGGCGTAATTGCCACCAAGCCTGCGACTGCACCCGAAGCTCCACCGATAATTGTCGCTTTTTTATATACAAACCACTCTACAATAATCCAGCCAATCACACCAAGAGACGCCGCAACATTTGTTACCAAAAATGCAGATGACGCAATACCGTCTGCAGCCAATGCCGAACCTGCATTAAATCCAAACCAACCGAACCATAAAAGTGCTGCACCCAGTGAAACCAACACCGGAGAAAAAGGTTTTATTGCAACTTTTTGGTAATCTCTTCTGCGTCCAAGTATCATAGCAACAACAAAACCTGCTACGCCTGCATTGAGGTGAACAACCGTTCCTCCCGCAAAATCCATCTCACCGAAGTTAAGCGTCGTTCCTCCGCCCCATGCCCAGTGAGCAACAGGTGCATAAACCGCAACAATCCACAAAGCTGCAAAAACCATATATGTAGAAAATTTAACACGCTCTATCATAGATCCGCTTGCAATTGCAACCGCAATAGCTGCAAAAGTTCCCTGAAATGCTATAAAAAGAAGTTCCGGAATACTCCCTTTTAGTGTATCTGATGTTATTCCAGAGAGCAGAACCTTACCGCTTCCGATTATATCACCATCACCAAATGCTATAGAATAACCTACTAAAACCCACACCAAAGTCCCAACCGCATAAGCGCCTAAACTCATACCGATAGTATTTAACACATTTTTAGAGCGGGTTAAACCACCGTAAAAAAGCGCAAGACCGGCAGGCGTCATGAGCATAACAAAAGCTGTTGCTACGAGCATCCATGCCGTATTACCATTGCTTAAGGAATCCTCAGCAAATACCAAAGAGGGCAGAGCCAACAAACTAAGTAAAAACCTTTTCATCTTTTATCCTTTATAACCAATCTACACAAAATTATATAACTAAAAAATTTATAAGTAGGCAAAAAATTGATTAATTTTTAATCATCATAATCTTATTTTTATTTATAGAAAATCACCTTTTTTTAACTATTTTCATAAAGCTTAAGGCATTTTTGGATACTATCGAAAAATTTTATTTTCTAGTAGGTGTTATATATGAGCAATTTGCTAAACAACGATAATATACAAACTATAAATATTGAAGAGTCTCTTCAAAACAGCTACCTTGATTATTCTATGAGCGTAATAGTCGGACGTGCGCTTCCTGATGTTAGGGACGGACTTAAACCAGTTCATAGAAGAATTCTTTATGCCATGGACAAACTAAGCCTCTCCCACGGCTCAAAATTTAAAAAATCAGCTCGTATCGTCGGTGATGTTATAGGTCAATACCATCCACACGGTGATACTGCCGTTTATGATGCACTTGTTCGTATGGCTCAACACTTCTCTATGAGGATGCAGTTAGTTGACGGGCAAGGAAACTTCGGTTCAGTTGATGGCGACAGTGCTGCGGCTATGCGTTATACTGAAGCTAGAATGACAAAATATGCAGGCGAGCTTTTAAAAGATTTAGAAAAAAATACGGTTAACATGATAGACAACTATGACGGCACTACAAAAGAGCCGGATGTTATGCCTACTCGTGTGCCTAACCTGCTTATAAACGGCTCATCAGGAATTGCAGTCGGTATGGCGACAAATATTCCTCCGCATAATCCTACAGAAATTATGAACGGACTAAAAGCGCTTTTAGCAAACCCAGATATAGAACTATTTGAGCTAATGGAGCATATAAAAGCACCGGACTTCCCGACAGGCGGAACGATTTTCGGTAAAAAAGGGATTATGGATGCATATGCAACCGGTCGCGGTCGTATCAAAGTGCGTGCTAAAACTCATATAGAGAAAAAAGGCAATAAAGATGTTATCGTAATAGATGAGTTGCCGTATCAAGTAAACAAAGCCCGTCTGATTGAAAATATTGCGGACTTAGTAAAAGACAAGATGATAGACGGCGTTTCAGAGATACGAGATGAGTCGGATCGTGACGGTATCCGTGTCGTAATTGAGCTAAAAAAAGATGCGATGAGCGAAATAGTTTTAAATAACCTTTTCAAGCAGACAAGCATGCAGACAACTTTTGGTATCATCATGCTCTCTATTTTAAACCAAGAACCGAGAGTTTTTGGGATAATCGACATACTAAAACACTTTATAAATCACCGTAAAACTATTATTATCCGCCGTACTATTTTTGATCTTGAAAAAGCAAAAGCTAGAGCGCACATCTTAGAGGGTCTAAAAAAAGCTCTTGATATTATCGATGAAATCATCAGAGTTATAAAATCAAGCAAAAATATTGAAGAGGCTAGAGACAATCTAATCTCAGAGTTTGATTTCAGTATGCTTCAAGCTCAAAGTATCGTAGATATGCGTCTTGGAAGACTTACAGGATTAGAACGCGAAAAAATAGAGAATGAGCTTCGTGAACTTCTTGAACTCATTACTTACCTAGAATCTATCCTAAAAAGTGAAGAAATACTTCACAGTATTATAGATCAAGAGTTTGATGAGATGCTGTCTATTTATACGGATGTCAGACGTACTGATGTGGAAGATGATTATGACGATATAGACGTTGAAGATCTCATTCCTAACGAACCGATGGTAGTAACTATTACGCATAGAGGCTACATCAAAAGAGTTCCTCTTGTCCAGTATGAAAAACAAAAAAGAGGCGGTAAAGGCAAGATTGCCGTAACAACTTATGAAGATGACTTTATTGAGAGATTCTTCACATGTAACACGCATGATACGCTTCTTTTTGTTACCGACCGCGGACAGCTTCACTGGCTAAAAGTATATAAAATTCCTGAGGGAAGCAGAATAGCTAAAGGTAAAGCGGTTGTAAACCTGCTCAACCTTGTAGCAGATGAGCAGATCCAATCAATCAACCCGACAACTGACTTCAGTGAAGAGAAATCTCTGGTATTCTTCACTAAAAAAGGTGTTGTTAAACGAACAAATTTAAGTGAATTCGCAAATATCAGAAGCAACGGTGTTAGAGCTATCAGTCTTGACGATGATGACTCTATCATAACTGCAAAAATTGCAGATCAGAGCATAAAATATCTTTTCATAATGACTAAAATGTCTCAATGTATCAAATTTGACATGGAAAAAACTCGTGATCAAGGCAGAAATACCAGAGGCGTCAGAGGTATCAAGTTTAAACATGCGGATGATGTGGTTGTAGATGCGGATATTATCGCTAATGATGAACAAGAGATCTTAGTAGTTAGCGAAAAAGGTATCGGCAAACGAACGGATGCAGGCGAATACCGTTTAACAAATCGCGGCGGTTCGGGCGTAATAGCTATGAAAATGACTGCAAAAACAGGAAAATATGTTGTCGGATGTCTTATGGTTGATGAAGATATGGACATGATGGCACTTACAAAAGCCGGAAAAATGATACGCGTAGATATGCAAACTATCTCAAAATCAAGCAGAAATACAAGCGGTGTCTACATCGTAAAAGGTGATGATGTAGCAAGCGTTTCACGCTGTCCGAAACAGCCTATAGAAGATGAAGAAGAGGATGATTCTCTTTTTGAATCTACTGAGTTGGAATAGTAGTTGCTTAAGCTAGTTTATAAAATCATGTCAGGGGACAAATAATGAGATATTCAGTACTGCTTTCACTGCTTTTAAGTGTTTCATCACTTTTTGCAAATGGACAAAATAATTCTAATTCGGCAGAAGATTTACACAGAGCCAAAGCTGAATCAGCTCTAATAAAAGATGAGCTAGACAATGCAAGAGCTCAGACAATATTAATAAAAGATGAAATTGCACAAGCAAGAGCGGAGAATCAGGAAAAACTGGCTTCTATGAAATCTGAAGAAGAAGTTTTAAAGAAAAATAAAAGCACACATATTTCTGCAATAGGACAAGGTGTATCACCTCTAAACACAAGTTCTCCCGCTCAAGCATATGCTCTTGCAAAAAGAGCAGCAATAGCTGATGCGTATAGATCAATCGCGGAAAAGGTTAAAGGCGTTCGTATTGAAGGTCAAGACACTATCAAAAATATGATGGTTCAAAAATCAACAATACGTACACATGTTCAAGCAATGATAAAAAATGCTGATATTGTAGAAACAACTTTCAAAGATGGATTATGCGAAGTAGAGATGGAAATAGTAATCTCTTACGCAGACTTTGCGCAGTAGTATTCTGTAGCTCACTTTCACTTAGTGCAGGTGAGTATCTCATCTCTTATAAATATATAGTAGAAAATATTACTCTTTATAATGAAACTCTGCTTATTTCAGAAGCTATGAAAAAATGTAACGGCGAACCGCAAAAAGAGTTTGTTCTCCACAGCAGCGGTAGCAGAGATTTAAAAGAAGTTGTCTCCCAAAATTCTGAAGAATTTATTGAATATATACATAAGCTCGGACTTCATGTAGAGCATAAAGAGATAACTACAAACTTACAAAACAGATCAACAACTACGCTCATACTTAAAACTACTTGCTTCAAAGTCGATTTTAATGATAATTTTGTTAAAATCGCACCTTTAAAATGAGAGTGTTTCAGATACCAAAACTCTAAGGTTTTTAGTGAAAATTGCAATAGTCGAAGATGATATCAATATGAGAAAATCTCTTGAAATCGCAATGAGCGACTATAAAGAGTTTGAAATAAAAACATTCAAAAATGCAAAAGATGCACTAAAAGGCATTGACGATAGCTTTGATCTGATTATTACAGATAT
>Ga0208246_1001201_pt1 | contig 15376 bp, 16 predicted proteins | sample RifOxyD2_FD_184039 | JGI IMG/M metagenome (GOLD analysis project Ga0208246, IMG submission 184039) | Soil microbial communities from Rifle, Colorado - Rifle Oxygen_injection D2 (SPAdes) | ecosystem: Environmental > Terrestrial > Deep subsurface > Rock core/Sediment | place: Rifle, Colorado... | reverse complement strand
CGCCTCCAGTTACCCCTGAAGTAGGACAGGCGCTGTTAATGACTCATAATACTCCGACGGTGCACGAAACCCAATACACTCACGTGGTCGCAGATTGAGAAAGGTGTGGATAGTATCCAATTCTTCCTCAGTTACCGACTCGATATCTCTTCTCTTTGGAACAAAACACCGTATCCATCTGTTTGTGTTTTCAACCAACCCCTTTTCCCAAGAGTGGTAAGGATGTGTAAAATAGATACGCGTGTGGAGAAGAGTTTCTAACTCCCTCCAACACGTGAAAGCGATATCGTTGTCGGTGGTGATACTTTCTACGGTGACACCACGGAACAACCTTGAAAACGCGGCACGAATAGTGTCGCGTTTTCTGTTGGGTAACTTTCGAACCCAGCTTTTCTTGGTTAAACGATCGACTACTACAAGGAGTACCCATGCTGAGTCGCGGGACACAATGAAATCCACTTCGAGGTGTCCCACACCGGTAAGTGGTGGCCGCTCGTCAATGAAATGGCGCCCATCGTGGGCCGTTTTCCAGTGTCCTCGCTTCCTACCACCTTTGTGGTCGTTCCAGCCCCAGAAGAGGAGGTGGTCGAGACCACGTGACTCTGCGAACTTGTATATGGCTTTCGCAGAACACTTGATATTCAACTCTCGTTCCAGGTGTCCACTAATCTGTTTCGGTGACCACTTGGCCTCCAGCTTCTCCTTCACGAACCGAGCGAGAAACGAATCCATGGCCACTTTCATGCACTGGCTCTTCGCTCGCCACCTGCGTTGCAAGTTCTTCAACTTCGCTTTCTCAGCGGTGTATTCACCCTTAACCGTGTTCTTCTTGATTTCACGAGCTATTGTGTTTGGACTACGACTTAGGAACTTCGCAATGGAACGAATGATGCTTCCTGTTTGATACAACACTTCAATCGCACGACGTTCTTCAAACGACAAATGCTTGTACTTTTTCTTCATGTTTCGACAAGTTACTAATTGCTAATGCAATTCATTGTACTTGTCCTACTTCAAAGGTATCCAGGGGCCGCACCGAATCGAGAAAGGAGTAGGGCGATGGAGGTAATTACTCGTTACTTTGTCTTGGGCATGTTTGCCGCCAGACCGGGTGCTAAGGTGGATCCTTTCCAGGCAATTAGACGCTTCAGCGAAGCGTGTGAGACGGTCCAAACCCTTCACGCTGTTATCGATGAGTTTCTAGGAGGATTTTCGGCGCAGCCGATTACATTCTCTTCGGTTGTCTTGGACGATCTGCTTCGGAGGACAATTTACTCGCCTAGTTCCACCGCACCGGAAGGGTTGGATAAGATCGAGAAGAAGTTCTTCGAGATCGGAAAGATCATTCGGTCGCACCTGGAAGATATGACCGAAGGCGAGCGGACAGAGATGCTCGCGGCTGCGTGCGTCCGCATCGGCAATTCCCTCAATCAACGGTAGCATCGCTTAGAGGCTGGCTACCGGTTTGATAGCTAGGGCTAGGAGGGACAAGTCCGCTACTTCTGTCGCGGCGGTGTGGAGCCGAAACCGAAAGGAGGAAACTTCATCGGCTCACACAAAAAGCACACCACGCATTTGGCGTGTTTTTTGTTTCCTGAGTTCGACACCTTGTTTGTTTTTTGAGATTTGTATTTTGTAGACTTCTCCCATATCATGGGAGCTATATGGCAGACAAGAAGAAAATAGCACTGACGGGGGATAGGCCGACGGGGAAGCTGCACTTGGGGCACTACGTGGGCTCTATTAAGAACAGGATCAAACTGCAGGACGAGTACAAGCAGTACGTGATGGTGGCTGATGTACAGGCGCTCACCGACAATGCCGACAATCCGCTCAAGGTGCGTACCAACATCCTTGAAACGACCATAGATAATATCGCAGCAGGAGTAGATCCCAACAAGACCACGTTCTTCATCCAGTCCATGGTGCCGGAGATCGCAGAGCTCACCGTCTTCTTTTTGAATCTGGTGACTATCGCTCGACTCACTCAGAATCCCACTGTTCGCGCCGAGATGCGGGAGAAGGGCTATGGTCTTGATCAAACAGGGGAGAGGACCACTCCGGGAGAGCTTGCGGCCCGGGCAAACGTGCCGGCTGGCTTTCTCTGCTACCCGATTAGTCAAGCGGCAGACATCCTCTTTTGCAAGGGAAGCGTTGTGCCTGTGGGCGAGGACCAGTTACCCGTTCTCGAGCAGGTAAATGAGATTGTGGATAAGTTCACGAGCCTTTATGGTGAAGTTTTTCCTCGCGTGACACCTTTGCTTACCACGACCCCGCGACTTGTGGGAACCGATGGCAAGAATAAGATGAGTAAGTCTATTGGTAACTGCATCTACCTGTCCGATGATCCTAAGGCGATCGATGAGAAGGTGATGCAAATGTACACTGACCCTGATCACATTCATGTGGAGCAGCCAGGTAAGATAGAGGGAAATGTAGTCTTCGAATACCTCGATATCTTTGATACGGAGTCGACGAAGCTTTTAGAGCTTAAAGAACAGTATCAGCATGGTGGCCTGGGGGACGTTGTCATTAAGAAACGACTCGCTCACATATTGCAAGAAGTCATCGCTCCTATTCGTGAGCAGCGCGAGTATCTAGCTAAGAATCCGGACCACGTGATGGATATCCTGAAGGCAGGGACCGAGCAGGCACGAGAGGCGGCAGCAAAGACCCTCGCAGAGGTGAAGAAGGCGATGAAGATTGACTATTTCTAAAGAACAAAGCTAAAAGCACAGAATTCCAAATAAGTCCTGCGCACCTTTTGGAGTTTTGCGTTGTTTGTGTTTTGTGCTTTTATACACACATTATGGAACGAACATTCATTAAAGACTTAAGCAAGCATATTGACAGTGAAGTGCTTATCAAGGGCTGGGTGGATAATCGTCGTGATCACGGGAAGTTAATATTTCTCGATATCCGCGACGGGGGTGCAAAAGTTCAGGCAGTCGTGTTGCCTGGCGAAGCACAGGCTAATGCGCACGATCTTCGTAGCGAGTGGACGGTGGTGATCACCGCTCTGGTAAAAGCACGTCCTGAAAAGATGGTGAACGAGAAGGAGCTCAACGGCAGTCTAGAGATTGAAGTTAAGACACTTGAGGTGCTTGCCAAGGCTCAGGAGCTTCCTTTCGATCAGAAGGCAGAGCTTAACCTGGATACACGTCTTGATTACCGCCCTCTTACCTTGCGGTCAAGTCGCGATAGGGCAATATTTAAGGTGCAACATGAGATCTTACGCGCATACCGTGAATTTCTAACGGGAGAAAACTTTATTGAATTCCAGGCACCTAAGCTCGTTGGTGAAGATGCTGAGGGCGGCGGAAATGTATTTAAGGTTGAGTATCTGTACGACCAGACCGCTTATCTTGCTACGTCACCACAGCTCTACAAACAAATGATGGTTGGCGTCTTTGAGCGAGTATTTGCAACCGGTGACGTGTTTCGCGCAGAGAAGCACTCGACAACGCGCCATACAAATGAATACACAAGTCTGGACGTGGAGTTCGGCTTCATCAAAGATCATACTGACATCATGCGCTTGGAGGCTCGGTTGATGCACTTTATGGTCAAGCACCTTGGAGAGACATGTGCTCTGCAGTTCAAGGAGCTAGGGGCTGAGCTACCTCTACTCAAGGAAGAGTTTCCAGTTATGAAGATGCGTGATGCGCAGAAACTTATTCTAGAAAAAACGGGAGAGGACCACACGAATGAGCCAGACTTAGACCCTTCTGATGAGCGATTTCTTTGTGAGTATGCTCGTGCCGAGCTCGGGTCCGACTTTATTTTCATTACGCACTACCCCACCCCCAAAAGGCCCTTCTATACCTTTGATGATCCTGAGGTTCCCGGATTTACCAGGAGTTTCGACCTCCTGTTTCGAGGAGTTGAAATAACAACAGGTGGTCAGCGCATACATGACCCAGAAGTGTTAATTGCGAAAGCAAAAGCAAGAGGTCTTGATCCAGAGAAGTTTGGGTTCTATCTCCAGGCGTTTAAATACGGTATGCCGCCACATGGAGGATGGGGGATGGGGCTTGAACGATTGACGCAGAAGTTTCTTGGCCTCGGAAATCTTAAAGAAGCGACCCTGTTTCCTCGAGATATAAACCGCATAGATACTCGGCTATCCAAAGGCGAGTAAAGAAACACAGACTGCCCGAAGACCGGGTCCAGAAGCCTTGCTTCCTGGTGCATTTGGAAGCAAGGCTTCTTGTTTTCGGAGAGCTGGTGTTGTCGAGCGAGTTTGTCCACAGCCAGGAGCATGGTCGCCTACGAGCACAAGGTATACTGGCCCTATGCCAGAAGAGGGCTTTGCTGTTCGTGTAGGAGAATTCCAGGGCCCCCTGGAAGTAGTTTTGCGGTTGGTGGAGGAGCGGAAGATGCTCGTAAACGACATTTCTCTTGCCGAGGTGGCTGACGCCTTTCTGGCTCATCTGCAGAGCCTCGAGCAGCTCCCACTCGATGAGATCGCGCAGTTCCTCGTAGTAGCCACAACCCTTCTGCTTATCAAGTCTCGCTCGCTCCTCCCGCAGCTTACGATCAGCAAGGAGGAGGAGTCGAGTATCGAGGAGCTGGAGTCGCGATTGCGTTTGTATCAGCAGGTAAAGAGCGCATGCGACCGTCTGCGGGTGCAGAGCAGGAAGCGGCGCATGTTCCTGGGCTCACCTCGACCTCGCGCCATCGCCTTTCGGCTCCCAGCCCCACACAGGGATGGATCATCCGAGGTGTCCCTCGGTGGGCTGCACCAAGCGCTCCTCCGCATGGTGAGCGACCTGCCCCGTCTGGCCAAAATCCCGGAGGCCACTATCCAAAAGGTGATGAGCGTCGAGGCAATGATGACGAGCATGCTCACGCGATTGCAAACCGCGCTCTCTTTCAAGCTGAGTGGTGCGAATCGCCACCGGCTCGACCCTGCCACCAAGCATGAGCGGCTGCACATTATCGTGAGCTTCCTCGCCATCCTCGAGCTCGCCAAACGAGGAACCGTGGCACTTACTCAGGCAGACCACTTTCACGACATCGAAGTCGAGACCCAGCAGTTTGGTACGCCACAATATTTCTAAAACACCATGTCGCTTATCGCAAAAATAGAAGCCTTGCTTCTCTATAAAGCCGAGCCCCAAAGTAGGAAGGCTATTGCCGCCGCAACGGAGGCAACGGTGGAAGAGGTGGAGGCCGCGCTCTGTGAACTGAAAGAAAAGTATGCCGTGAGCGGCTCTGGTATAGCGCTTGTGGATCAAGGCACTACCGTGGCACTCGCGACAGCTCCCGAGCTCCATGCTTTTATCGTGTCACTGACGAAAGCAGACGACGAACGTGAGCTGGGTGCAGCCGCACTCGAAACGCTTGCTCTTATCCTGTATCAAGCACCGATATCCAGAAGCGCTATCGATCGCATCCGCGGCGTCAACGCGAGCTACATATTGCGCCACTTGGTGGTACGCGGGCTTATCCAGAGAAGTGAAGACCCGGCATCTCCACGGAGCTATGTCTATGTGCCGACCTCCGAGCTACTTGCTTACCTGGGACTGCGCGACACTCAAGAATTGCCGGACAAAGAGAAGCTCGCACACGCCATTGCCACCTACTTGCATGCGACAGGGGACACAGAGACCACCGGAGACTCACATGGAACAGCAACGTAAAAAAACACGAATACTCACCCTGCTTTCCATTGGACTTTTGGGTCTAGTGGCTATCTCAGTGCCTCAGGAGCCCGTGGCAGTTACGCAGGCAGGTGCTGCACCCGTGCAAGCAACAAGAGTCTTGACTCTCCGCACTTTTGTGCCGCCATCTCTCCGCGCCCGTGCCGCGTACGTGCTTGATCCTACAACAGGAGAGGTGCTTTTTTCACGAGAGAGCGATAGACCTCTTCCCTTGGCATCTCTTACTAAGGTGATGACGGCCATCGTTGCTCACGAGAGTGGTAAACAGCAGATACGGTATTCCGAAAGTGAACAAGAACATGCATGGGCTACCCCGCAGCTTCTTAGTCGTATGCTCGTGAGCTCTTCGAATAGCGCTGCGCTTGCTGTTGCAAGCGAGGTAGGGAAGAGCTTTTCTGAGATGACCTTTATTGAGGCCATGAACAAGAAGGCTGTTGCACTTGGTCTGACCAAAATGCAATATAGGAACCCTACAGGCCTCGATCTGCCCTCTGGAGGAAGTGGTGCGGAGGGGACTGCAGAGGAGGTGGCGCAGCTTCTCTGGTATGCGACGAAGAGTGCCCCAGAGCTTTTTTCTGAAACGTCTGCAGCAGAGCTTGTGACCCGTGCGTTGGATGGGAGTCGGTCGCGAGTGTTGAATACTAATGAAATAGTAGCGAGCTTGCCCTCTGTACGAGCGTCGAAAACTGGACTCACCGACCTTGCAGGGGGCAACCTAGCTGTCGTAGTAGATATTGCCATTGACCACCCGCTGGTCATTGTGGTTCTCGGATCGAGCGAGAGTGGCCGGTTTACAGATACTGAGAAGCTGGTGCGCGCCGCAAAACGTTACTTTGTGTCGGATCTTGCCGAGGCCGATCCCTTGTAAACGGCTTTCTCAGGCGGTATGCTACTCGTACTATGTTGGAAGTAAGTCCACTCCTAAATATCGCAAAGGTTTTTATACCGCTCACGATTGCTTTTTTGGTTGGGCTCGCTATGACACCATCGCTTACTGACTATCTCTACCGCAATAAAATGTGGAAGAAGAAGAACGTTCCCAAGGCAATGGATGGTGGGACCGCTGCGCTCTCTGCTGCATTGCATAACGATGAGGAGCGCAAGACGCCACGTATGGGTGGCATCGTGGTATGGGGGAGTGTGCTGCTGACAACGCTCCTCTTCTGGTTTTTTGCCGCTCTTTTTCCGGAAAGTGCCGCAACTAAGTTCTCCTTCTTGAGCCGCAATCAAACGTGGCTCCCACTCTTTAGTTTTCTTGCAGCGGCACTTGTTGGGCTGCTCGATGACCTGCTCCAAGTCCAAGAGCGAGGAGCTGGCGTGGGTGGAGGCCTTGCGGCCTGGAAGCGTATCGGCGCAGTGCTTCTCATCGGGCTTGTGGGCGCTCTTTGGTTCTACTACAAGCTCGATGTTTCAACGGTTGCCATTCCGTTTGCTCAAGCGATTGATTTGGGGATTTTCTTCATCCCGTTTTTCATGGTCGTTATGCTAGGACTTTTCTCGGGGGGTGTGATTGATGGTCTTGACGGCCTTTCCGGTGGCATTTTTGCCACCATGTTTGCTGCGTATGCTGGCATCGCCTTTGCTCAGCAGCAGATAGATATTGCGGCCTTTTGTGCGGTGCTTGTGGGCGGTATTTTGTCTTTTCTTTGGTATAACATCCCGCCTGCCCGTTTCTTTTTATCCGAGACGGGCACCCTCGCGCTCACGGTTGTACTTGCTGTCATTGCCTTCCTTACCGATGCTGTCTTAGTGCTCATCGTGATTGCGTTTCCACTCTGGTTGGCCTCCGGCTCCTCGATCATTCAGATGCTTTCCAAGAAATTTAGAAATGGCAAGAAGGTTTTTCTTATCGCACCGATTCATCACCACTTTCAGGCACTCGGTTGGCCGGCCACGAAAGTCGTCATGCGTTTCTGGGTGGTGAGTATCATTACTTCGGTGACGGGTATGATTATCGCTATTGTCGGGAAGTTGTAGGCGCTACTTCTTCATGTCACAACCATTCACCAGTACACTTCTCGAAGAGCTTGGTCGTGAGCTCAGTATCGAGGTATTGCTCGAGCCGCAATTCCGTCAGGTGGGGCGTGTACAACAAGGGGAAGGGCGCTATCGTTACTTCAAGCTCTCGTCCCTTGATGTGAATCCCAGCGGATCAGCAAAGATCGCCGGTGATAAGACCTACGCGAGTTACTTTATGAGCGAGCTTGGGTACCCCGTACCCGAGGGAAAAGCATTTTTTAGTGATGCGTGGTGTGCGGTCAACAAAACAACAAACGACAAAAAGGCCGCAATGGCCTATGCGCAAGAGCTTGGTTTCCCTGTTATTATTAAGCCCAATGCCAAGGCGCAAGGGGCGGGGGTCATGAAGGTGGCCAATCTCGCCTCACTCGAGCGCGGTCTCGATCAGCTTTTTCTCCTTGATAACATCGTAGTGGTACAGCGAGTAGTGGTGGGAAAGGACTATCGCTTGATCGTCTATAGGGATACCGTGCCTATTGCATATGAACGTAGGCCGCTCTCCGTCATCGGTACTGGTAGTGCGTCGCTTGAGAAGCTCCTTGCAGATAGGCGAGAGCAGTTGGTGACGCAGGGGAGAGCACTCAAGCTCGAGAGCAATGATGAACGTCTACAGTCTCGCCTGCGCGAGCAGGGCCTCACCCTTGCCTCTGTGCCAAAGAATGGCGAGGAGATACAGCTCCTTCAGAATGCGAACATGTCAACCGGAGGGACGGCAATTGATGTGAGCGCATCCCTACATCCCTCGTTTATTGCACTGGCCCAGAGGCTCACACAAGCAATGGGCCTCGCGCTTTGTGGTGTTGATCTTATGACTAAAGGTGACCCCACCGCTCCGCTTGGAGAATACACTATTATTGAAATCAACGACCATCCTGGCTTGGAACACTATGCAGCACTTAGTGACGAGGCACGGAACCGAGTAAAGAGCTTATATCGCACTATCCTCCACGATTTGGTCCATCGTTGATGTATACTAGATGCTATGCGAGAGAAGAAGCCAGATAAAACACTGTTTGTTATCGTCGTTATTCTTATCTTTTTTGGCTTTTTTATCTTTACGTCCGCCGCATTTGGATTACTCGCTCGAAATGGAGCTGACTTCACCATGGTGGTGGCCAAGCAGTTGATCATTGGTGTGGTCATGGGTGCCCTGAGTCTTCTTATCGTCTCCACTATCAGCTACAAGAAGTGGCGCTCTTGGATGCTTCCCATTGTTTGTGCCTCGATCGTCCTTTCACTCATTCTTTTTCTGCCGGGTGTTGGGTTTTCTTCAGGCGGAGCCAAGCGATGGCTTTCACTTGGTATATTTTCCTTCCAGCCTTCAGAGTTTCTCAAGTTCGGTATCGTGCTATTCCTCGCCACCTGGTTTGGTCAGCACAAGGAGCGTGCCCAGAGTCTTGTGCAAGGTTTTCTACCTTTTCTCGCAGCAATTGCAACGGCAGGAGTGTTGGTGCTTGCCCAGCCAGATACGGGCACATTTCTTGTCATGTTTACGTCCGCGATCGGCATTTTTCTTGTCGCTGGAGCTCCTTGGAAGTATTTAGGAACAATGGCGGTCTGTGCGCTCGTTGGTATTATTGTGCTTGCAAGCTTTCGCCCGTACGTGAAGCAGCGGCTCACCACGTTCCTGCATCCAGAGGAGGATGCCCTGGGTTCATCGTACCAGCTTCGACAATCCCTTATCGCCATTGGGTCTGGAGGTGTGACGGGACGGGGCTTTGGGCAGAGCGTGCAGAAGTTTAATTTTCTTCCCGAAGCAATCGGCGACTCTATTTTTGCCGTCGCCGCTGAGGAGTTTGGGCTAATCGGGAGCACTATTCTCGTACTCCTTTTTCTTTGCTTTGGTCTTCGGGGCATGAAGATTGCCGCGGAGGCACCGGATGCCTTTAGTAGACTCTTAGTGACGGGCCTTGTTATACTGATTGTGTCCCAATCGTTTATCAACATTGGTGCTATGCTTGGGGTTGTACCTCTCACCGGGGTGCCGCTCTTGTTTGTGAGCCACGGAGGGACCGCGCTTTTCTTTGCGCTGATTGAGGTGGGTATTATTTTAAACATCTCACGACATCGTACGGTTGTTGCATAACATATGAAGATTCTCTTTACAGGTGGGGGTACCGGGGGGCATTTCTATCCAATTATTGCGGTGGCTGAGGCATTGCAACAAGTGGCCGAGGAACAGAAGTATGTCGGGATTGAAATGTATTTTATGTCTGACGCCCCATACAATAAACGGGCACTTTTCGAAAATCACATTACCTACCTGCACACGAGCGCGGGCCGTTCCCGTGTTTACTTCTCCTTTAGGAACATTATTGACTACGTAAAGACTGCCGTTGGCATTGTTTCTGCAGTGTGGCAGATCTACGCCCTTTTTCCCGATGTCATTTTTGCCAAGGGTGGCTATGCGAGCTTCCCTGCGCTCTTTGCGGCCAAGCTTTTACAGATCCCCGTTGTTGTTCACGAGTCTGACTCTGTTCCGGGACGGGTAACTAAGTGGGCCGGCAAGTTCGCTCGCTATGTGGCAGTATCTTACGCCGAGGCCAGCTCCTACTTCCCGAAGGATAAAGTGGCGGTAACCGGCAACCCCGTTCGTCTTGAGCTTGCACAGCCGCTCTCAAGTGGTGCTCGCGAGTTCTTTGACTTGGAGCCTGGTGTGCCCGTTATCTACATTACCGGCGGTTCGTCAGGAGCAATGAATGTGAACGATGTCATCGTTGACCTATTGCCCGAGCTCACCCAGAAGTACGTGGTTATTCACCAAACAGGTAAGGCAAATCTTGCCGAGATGACCTCGCGCGCAAAGCTCTTGCTCGCTGAGAGTGCACACAAAGAGCGATACAAGCCCTTTGACTATCTGGATGTCTCTGCGCTTCGCATGATTGCTGGAGTGTCGAGCTTGATTATCTCACGTGCCGGCTCTGCGATCTTTGAGATCGCGGCTTGGGGTGTACCCTCTATTATCATTCCTGGTGATGGGAGTGTCTTTCACGGAGATCACCAACGAAAGAACGCATACAACTACGCTCGCTTCGGCGGAGCTGTGGTGGTAGAGGAGAAGAATCTCACCACCCACATCTTGCTCTCAGAGATCAATCGTATTCTCGGCAGCGCTGCCATCCAGAAAGAGATGCGCATAGGAGCCCAGAAGTTTTTTGATCCTAGCGCTGCACACACGATCGCTCAGGCACTGTTAAACATTGGGCTCGAACATGAATAAGCAACAGCAAAAAGTAGTCACCCGCTTCGCACCGTCGCCGACAGGATTTATGCATGTGGGCAACGTGCGCACCGCACTCTATGCGTGGCTTTGGGCGAGAAAGAACAGTGGCACGTTCATCTTGCGCATTGAAGACACGGACAAGAAGCGTGAGGTGGAGGGCTCTATTGATCACATCAAGCGCACGCTCACGTGGCTGGGACTTACTTGGGATCAGGGTCCTGATGCCCCCGGGCCGCATGCGCCATACATTCAATCCGAGCGGATGGCCGAGCTGGGTGTGTACCAGAAATACGCCGAACGGCTTATCGAGCGCGGCTTTGCGTATGCAGACACGAGTACTCCAGAGGCCTTAGACGAGCTCAGGAAGACTGCCGAGGCCAATAAGCGGCCCTTCCTCTTCCGTGAGCATCGGCCAGAGCATCCTCCGGCGTGGCAACCGGGCGTCCCACTCCGTTTCAAGATAAAGGAGTTAAAGCGTACAACTTGGCAGGATGCCGTGCGCGGGGAACTATCAGCGGGCCCCGAGGCACTTGATGACTTTATCTTAATCAAGAGTGACGGTTATCCCACGTACAATTTTGCTCATATTGTGGACGACATTGAGATGGGTATCACACATGTGATACGGGGGCAGGAGTTCATTTCTTCGACGCCAAACTACATCGCGGTGTACGAAGCGCTCGAGGCCGCTCAGCCCATATATGTCACTGCTCCCCCGATTCTCGGTGAAGAGGGGACCAAGAAGATGGGAAAGCGCGAGGGGGCAAAAGACACGCTCGAGTATGAGCGAGAGGGCTACCTGCCGGAAGCGATGTTTAACTTCATGGCGTTCCTTGGATGGAATCCTGGGGGTGAGCAGGAGGTGATGAGTCGAGATGAGATTGTTGCGGCTTTTGATATTTCTAAAATCCAGAAATCTGGTGCACAGTTCAACGAAGAGAAGCTTGCGTGGTTGAATAAAGAGCACATAAAGAGGTTACATCCAAGCGCTCTTGCTGCAAAAGCAAAAGATTTTTTGCCAGAATCATTCTTGGCAAGAGTACCCACAGAGGTGTTTACTCGGGCGCTACCCACCATGCTCGAACGGATAAGTACTTTTGGTGAGTTGCGTACCATGGCAGAGAGCGGTGAGTTCGACTACCTCATCGAGACGCCACGCGTCACGAAAGAGGCATTGAAAACCCAAGAGTTTCTTCCTGAGACCATTACTCGTGTGGAGACCGTTGCCGAAAGCGATTTTACGCAAGATCGCTTGAAGGCAGCTCTTTGGGACTTTGCCACCGAAAAGGGGAGAGGCAATGTGCTCTGGCCTATGCGCTACGCCCTTACCGGCAAAGACAAGTCCCCCGACCCATTTACCGTGGGGGCAATCCTTGGTAAAGAGGAAACCCTCAAGCGTTTGCGAGCCGCGACTCAGCTGTGATACAAACGCATGGCACGAGATAACTTTGCTCAGCTCCCGACGGTAAGCGAACTTAAGGATATTCTGGCAAGGGAGGTTCGTCGTGATCTCCCAGCGGGGAAGCAGGACCTCCATTACCAGGACTGTAGCAGTGTTGTCCAAATCTTTGAAATGCTAGGGGAGTCCCCTTCTTTTTTTACTGAGTCAGTCCCCTATAGTGAAGCGGCGACGGAGGCCGTGTTGAAGGAGACACTTACTCGAGTTGAAGGAAAGCTCCATCAGATGATGGGTGATCAGAAGATGAAGGAGCTGTGTGATGCCGCCTACGACTATCTCTCGGAAGAAGACATCATTGCTCCCGCTGATCTTATCTTTGTGTTTGGTGCCAAGACCACAGCCCGTATAGACAAGGCAATCGCGCTCTATAAACAGGGGTTTGGAAAACGATTGATGGTTTCGGGGGCCAGTCCTCACTATGCAGCAGACAAGGCGGTGAAAGAGGCAGAGCGTGACGCCCAGATTGCCCGCGATCAAGGCGTACCCGAGTCCGCACTCGTACTTGAGACGAACTCCATTTCTATTCCTGACAATGTACGAAGTTCACTTAATCTGCTCGACGCACGAGGCCTCGTACACCAAAAGGTCATGCTCGTGAACTCACCCTATACACAACGACGAGGTTGGGCTCATTTTAGAAAGTACTTGTCCGACGATGCTGAGTTAATTCGTGTAAATGCCGCAACGGCAGAAAAGTTCAGCAGAGAACACTGGTATAAGAATCTTGAGGGTATCCGCGTCGTGCTTGGGGAGTTTGTTAAACTTCGCGTGGCAGTACTACTGAATACGGCATAGCCCGTATCGGCAGAACGTCCGACCCAGCCCTTTCCGTAGGTATAATGTCGTAAAAGGTATATTGTGCGACATACATAGGCTTGCTTCCCTAGTTACGACTACACGCGGATGCCCCGAGCAAACGAAGAGTTCCCTCCCCGACTACACGGTTAGTGAGATCTTGTGAAGCTCTTTCTGAACTTCACAAGCAGTAAAGCTGCCACAATGAGCAAGAGGTACTTTCCCCATCCGCCAAGGTTAATTCCTAGAGAGAGTCGCACAATATCTGCCACTGCAGAAAAAATCCAGGCTGCAATAAGAATGCCCGCCAGAGCGAGCATTCCTTTGACAATCATTTTGTTGTCATTCCCCTCCATCGGCTTTACGACTTAAAGTCAAATGGACCACGTAGATCTTCCTCACTGGTAACTTCTACGATGTTAAATTGTGCTGGCTTACCGTTAAGCTGTGGCAACACAAGAACATCCTCTGGTGCCTGGAAGCTTACGGCAAACTCTTTGCTCGTTACCATTTGCGCACACGCGCCTCCTCGTTCCTTTGTGGTGATGAGAATACTGTACTCGCCTCCAAGTGTCGGAGTGCTTGTCGCCAGTACGTCATAGCAGGGCGTCGGTGTTTCAATAACGCCACGGTACGTGTGCGTACCGTTTACATAAAGGTGCTTCGCGTTGATTGTAAGTGGTACTGATGATACGGTGCTGGTCGCGGCGCCTGTACCGATCTCTTCGGTTACTGGGCGCGTTGACTGATACCAAGCGATAAGACCGACAACAATGACGAGCGCGATACCCCCTACAATAAGTGGTTTTGATGGTTCCATGGTTGGGTGCCGTTAGTAGTAATAGGCTGTAGTATACCACGTAGATCCTTCGTGCGGGTGAGTAGTACACAGCCCTGCCCTGTGTTGTGTCGGCGAGATGCGATATACTTTACCCCATCTACTCACTCTATGGCTGACGCACCTGCAAGTAACGCCCCCACCTATATTGCCATTCTACTCATCGTAGTTGCCGTTGTTGGGCTTGTCTACCTTGCCCGCGACGTGGCTCAAGGTACGTTCCGTGATATCAAGAACGTTGGCACGCCGGCAGCGACGGCGACCAGTTCTGTAAATGGTAGTGCAGAACAAGCGAGCGAGAGAAGTTCGATGGGCGCCTCTGCGGCAAGCTGGGTGACGTACGCGGATCAGGCCTGGGACTACCGAGTTCGCTTTCCAAGCAACTATCGTGCGCGATTGATTGACTCCGGCGAGCTTGTGAGCCCCATCCCCGGAGAAGTCATCCTCTCGGGTATTGTGGTCGCCCCTGCTGCAAGTGTGACCAGTAACCGCACTCCAGACTACGCCAAAGAGTCGCTCACCCTGCTTGTCACCGACTGGTCTGCTTTTGGCTCATCCCAGGATTTTCTTAGCCAGACGTATGTGAATGGCGCGGTGCCAAGGGAGCGAATCGAGCGCGTCACCGTCGGCGGGCGTCCGGCGTTACGTCTTCGCGTAGACTCAGTACTCGGTGGAGTGAGTACATCACACACGGAGCTTTTAATCGCTGGTCCAGGTACGAGGGTTGTAAAGATTCTCTACTGGCCGGCAGATCACGAGGTGTTCGCTGGGATCGCTGACTCAACGATGATTGCTCAGTAGTCGCTCACTGTTCATGATGACAAGGCGCGGAAGCACATTCATTATCGTTCTGGTGGGCCTTGTTGTCACCATCGTTGGTGTGATCGTGGCTGGTATTACCTTTACAGACGGGCTCCTCCCGGAAGTAAGCACGTACTATACCTACGAGGACCCCACGGATGAATTTAACTTTCTCTATCCACCGAGCCTTACTCTTTATCCGATCGACAAAATTGACTTTACGCTCCAGAAAGAGCTCTTGCAGCAGGTTCATGGCGTTGACTCCGTTCTTGTCACCCCTCGGGTCGCCTTACGTCCGACAATTACCACGATCACGTCATGGCCAGATTTTAGTGAGCCAACGCTCGTCGTTCTTCGCATAGAGCTGAGCTCGGCAGAGCAGGCGAAGACCTTTATGCGATCGATGGCGAAAAGGGCGGGCATAGAACTTGATATCAAAGCAGAAGAGTATAATCATCTCTCTATTCCCGTGAGTACTACAAACGTCACTCCCGGACGGACCGTTATTCTAGGTGCTATCTATGCTCGTAACGGCAGCAAGATAATCAATGTGCTCTATGGGCCCGAGCAGCACA
>Ga0208246_1001190_pt1 | contig 15522 bp, 14 predicted proteins | sample RifOxyD2_FD_184039 | JGI IMG/M metagenome (GOLD analysis project Ga0208246, IMG submission 184039) | Soil microbial communities from Rifle, Colorado - Rifle Oxygen_injection D2 (SPAdes) | ecosystem: Environmental > Terrestrial > Deep subsurface > Rock core/Sediment | place: Rifle, Colorado... | reverse complement strand
GGCGTTCCTCTGGGCTAAATTTGCGGTTTACTCTTGACATGTTTCCTAAAGTTATGATTACAAAATTGATTTTAATTTTGAATCCAGTCCTTTAGGGGGTTAATACATGCGGACTGTTGCGAATAATTTAGGAAAGAACTCGTTGAAGATGCGGGACTATTGTAAAGACAACGGCGCAATATACAACTCCAAGACAGCTATCAAACGATTTGGAAATTGGGACAACACTTTAAAAAAAGCAGGACTTGAAGGAGAGAAAAGTTTAAAGGGAATAGAGTATGGCGAAAAGGAAATTAAAGATGAAGTTTTACTAGCTGACCTTTTAAGAGTAGCTACCGAATTGAATAACCCAAATATCACGATTAGCGAATACGAGAAGTATGGAAAATACACTCATGTTACAATGGGGGTAAGATTTGGAAGTTGGAACAAAGCGAAAGAAAAAGCAAATCTTGAAGTTACTTATGTAATAAACAACTCCAATGAAGATTTGTTTCAAAATATTCTTGACTTGTGGACTCATCTAGGTAGACAACCAAAATATGGGGAAGTAATCAGTCCAAATTCTAAATTTAGCGGTTCAACATATGCGAGAAGATTTGGCTCATGGAGAGCTGCATTAGAGGCTTTTATTGAATATGTCAACTCAGACAATAGCATCGAAGAACCGGAGGAAATCAATTCGCAATTAATTCCACTTATTGTTTCTTCGAAAAATTCGACAGCAACTCCAAAGGAAGTTAAAATAAAAAGAACTCCAAGAGGAATTAACCTGCGTCTTCGATGGACAATACTTAAACGGGATATTTTTTCATGCAGAAAATGTGGAAGTTCTCCCGCAAAAGACCCAAGCATAATTTTGCATGTTGACCATATAATTCCATGGAGTAAAGACGGAGAAACTGTTATTGAAAATTTGGAAACACTTTGCGAACAATGCAACCTAGGGAAAAGCAATTTAGTATGAACACTATGTGGACAGAAAAAGGCACTGGCTATAACAAAAGGCTTTACGCAAGTTGGACTTTCAGCAAAGGCCCTTCAGCTTTGGTATTTCAAATGGGCTTCAGTAATTTGGCTTTATCTAATCGAGTCTATAGTAGCCAAGCCAGCAGTAGGAACAAGGATTAACCAACCAGCGTAAAGCCACGGACGTTGTACGTCACCCTAAACGACATCCTACAAACATTCAAGCATCCATGACTTTGCTGACCCGACCCCACACTATTTTTAGCACATTGCAAGGCACATAAAACCCCGACACAAAGCCCAACCTTGCAAAGAGCTAAAAATGCCAACTCACAGCCCGCCCACCCCGGCTGACGAATATCCATCATCATTTGTTCGACACTTCAGCAACATATCATTACCGGACACCAAAGGCCACCCACCACCCAGCAGACATTCTGCTTATCGACTTGACTTTGAAACATCAGCAAACAGTTCCATTCGGCTGACATTGTGTACTTTTGTTTTTTAATTGACTTAAGCACGCAAGTATGAACATAAAATTTATAGGACAAGGTTTAGACCCTGAAAGTGATATAACTGCAGGAAATTTTATTATTGATTCATTAGAAAGCGAAAACTATAGTTCTTTCAATGCCTTTGTTGCTTTTGTAAGCACAGGTGGACTTAAAAATATTATTGACGAAATGCTTGCTTTCAAAGAAGCAGGTGGAGAAGTCAAATTGTATTTGGGTGTAAACTTAAACGCTACTTCAAAGGAAGCCTTAGAGAAACTACTTGAAAACGAAATTGAGTCCTATGTTGTTTACTCACCAAACAACATCATTTACCATCCAAAAATTTACGCCTTTGAAGGCAATGAAACAACAAGGGCAATAATAGGTTCTTCCAACCTGACAGAAAGTGGTCTATTTCAAAACATAGAAGCGTCTGTTTGCGTTGACTTTGAAAGTAATGATGAAAATGGCAATGAGTTCTTAGCTGACATTTACGACCACTTTAACGCAATAATAAATCAAGAGCATCCAAGCTGCCAACTCCTCACACAGGAAGTTTTAGAAATTCTTATTGAAAGCAATGTTGTTTTACCAGAAGCAGCAAGCAGAGCCAAAAGCAATAAAATAAATAAAGAGTTTGGTCAAAAGGAAACCAAAGTAAATACAAGACTTCTTGAACTATTTGGTAAAGTCAAAGCTAAACGACCACCAAAAGGTTTCAGAAAGACCGTTATTAAGAAAGAACTAATTGCGGAAGAAGAAACCAACGAAGTAAATGTTGTTGATGAAACAACAGAACTTGCAGCAGGTTCGATGTGGATTGAAACTGGACTAATGACTGGCGGGTCAAGAAATATTCTTGACCTTTCAAAAAAAGGAAAGTTAGACGGGGTAAACAAGTTTGGTAGCGTAAGCTACTTTGGTTTAGACCCTGAAAATACAAACGACACAAAAGATATTAATGTAATTTTTGGCGGTAAGACCTACATATCAAATCATGTCTTCTATGCAGAAGGAAATAGTAACTGGAGAATTCGTTTGAATGGTACGACAGCAGACGGAGAAAAAATTACTATTTTCTCCAAGCCAAGTCTTGGCGAAAACGGCGGCTTTCAAAACAAGATTCTATTGTTTACAAGAGTTGATGATACCGATTTCAGACTTGAAATTTTAGAGCAAGATGAAATGCAAAGACTAACTGAAAATTCATCAGACTGGGCTAAAGGTGGCAGTGGAAAAGGCAGAGCTTACGGAATAATTGCTGAGTAACTTTTGCAATTCTTTTTTAAACCAACTCAAATCCTCTTTTGAATATTGCTTGCTGAATTCAGTAAGCACCAGTTGCACTTCCGAATCAGTCAATTTGTAAAGAGCCATAAAAAGCAAATCAATTTTTCTGACAGTCTCAAATTTGCTTTCGCTTCTGATTTCATTTTGCAAATCCAAATTTTGAAAAAGAGAATTTAAACGAACATCATTTCTTAAAAGAGAAAACACAAGCAAAGAAATATGATGTTCAATGGTGGCTTCGCCACCATTGAAATTTATTTGGCTTGTGAGTAGCTCAATGTTCGGAACAGGCATTTGGTTTATTACCGATTGAGTTAAATCAATCCCACTCAATTTTTTCTTCAAAATAAAGTCAAACACAACCGAATTAAAAAGCCCCGACAAATACAACAAGTCATTTTGGTTTGTAGTTAAGAACTGAACCGATTGTGATGCAGGGATAAAAGGCAATACGGTTGCAATGCAGGTTCGTGTGTTAGTTGCAGAAGTTAAACTTCTCCAAGCCAACATAAATTTCTCTTTGTGATTTTTAGAAAGTAGTTGCCACTTTTCAGCCTTGATAAAAAATCTTGATTCAGGAAAATAATCTGCACTCGTTTTTTTTGCTTCATTAATGTTCACAGAAGAAGATTTGTTGCCATACCGCAATTCATCTTCTACACCATTAAATCCTGAAAACTTTCCGTCAAACTGGTTGAAGAATTTTCCTTCATAAATTGGAATATTATCTTCTTCTTTTTTCTTTGTGATAAACTCAGCATGACTTGTAAGGTGAACGATTCTACCGAATCTTACATTCTCATAAACATTTTTGAAAAAAGGAAAGTCATAAGAAACTCTTAGAAGAAAATCTGCTTCTCTTTTATTTGAGAAGTTTGGAAGCATCCCAGTAAATGGATTTAGCAACTTCAAACTTTCGAAAGACAACTCAATTTCTGATTTTACTTTTCCAATTTCCGAAACTTCGCTAAGGTTCATTGAAACATGAAATTTTTCACTCTTAGAATTACCTAACAGCAAAAAACAAAACCTTTCTCTGCTATCAATATTGAAAATCTTTTTACGATTGATGAAATCATAAATCGCAACAACAAAATTTCCCTTTGTCAAATACTTGAAAAGATTTTGATTAACCTGGCTTGTTACAATTGCACTTTTCAAAACCAAGCCGACAACACCTCTTTTAGTTCTCAATTTTATGGAAGCATCGGTAAACAAAGCATAAGTGTTCAACTCACCACTGTTTGACAAAGCGAAAAAAGAATTCTTCTTTAAGTCTGACTTTGCTTTTTCAATTTCATGTTTGAATTCTTTTGAATATTCAGCTAATTGAACATTGTTCAATTCTGTTTCTGCAATCTCACTTGTTCGGCTTGACTTGAAATGATTTTCAGCAACTGTATTTGAATAGAGAGCATAAAACTTCTTTTCTTCAAACCGTATTTTCTCCCAAGGTGGATTTCCTAAAACAACATCATAGTTATTCAGTTTGTCTTTGCTTAAACTGAGTTGCTCATGGTAAATAAATCCGCTTGAAAATATTTCAACCTTTTTTGAATTATCAATTGCAAAATCAGACTGCAATAAAAAGTTTGCGTGGATGAATTTTTCATTCAGCGATTTGTAGAGTGACGATTGCTTAATCTTCAAAAGCAGATTCAGTTTAGCTACTTCCAAAGCCAAGCAATCCACATCAAAGGCAGAAATATTTAAAGCAATTGCTTTCAGCAATTCCAATCGCCTTTCTTCTTCAATGCTCCATTTTGAAAATAGGTCTTCAAAGTAGTCAATGACTGCAATTATAAAATTGCCACCACCGCAAGAGAAATCAGCAAAACTTATTGAAGCTATTTCTTTTAGAAATTCTTTGTTCACCCTTCCAAAATTCAATTCAAAAAAAGTATCAATAGTTTTTACAGTAACTGACTTTGCAAAGGTTGCAGGTGTGTAATAACTGCCTAACTTGTTTCTATAATTTTTTGATGTTGAAATTTCTGTTCCGTTACCCTCATTTCCAGTTTCAATTCCCAACAGCGTTTCATAAAGCGTAGGAACATCAAATGATTCAGCACCTATCAAATTGCAAATATTGTCATCAACCAATTTTATTAATTCTTCATTTGCATTATCTATGATTGATGAAAATAAATTTTCATCAGCGAATGAATTTTTCAACCAGTAATTAGTAACAGAAACAATTTTGCAATCTTCTCTTTTAGAATTGTTCTTCAAGAAAATAATTGAAGCAGTAAAAACAGCTTTCACTTTGAACCTTTCTTTATTGAGTTCAACAGGGTTGATGTTTTGCTGATTTGCAAAACATTTTGAAAGATATTCTTTCAGAATGTAGCCGTATATCTCTAACGCCTTATCCATTGTGAGCTTGTCCGACTGTTAAAGATTTATTGAAATAAGAAACCAAAGGTTTGTTGAAGAAGCTACTCTTATGATGCGTTTGAAGAATTGAAATAATCCGTTCAGTCAAGTCAGTTTGAACGTTGAGGAAAACATATTTTGACCGCATGGATTCAACCAACTTTGACAAATCAAAAATTTTAAACTTGTAAATTGAAATTTGCCTTACACCCAACTCATTCAAAATAATTTTGTGCAACAAGTCATTGAAATATTTTGCCTTTGTGATTTTGAAATCAGAAACATTCGTTTTTATAAAATCAAAAAGCGGTTTTGGGTTTACATCAAGTTTGTAAGACAAATCTTCAAACACACTTTCGCTGCCCACTGAATAGCCATTGATTGCTCTACTTGTTGACAAGCAATTCAAATCAATGTTTGCAGACAAAAGCAAATCCAACTGCTCTGAATTGATTTTCAAATATTTTTTCTTGTTGAAGAAAGGGGATTCACCAACAACACTTTTCACCTCGTTCAACTCTTTTGAATTGAAGTTATATTGCTTCCTGATTTCAAGTTCAATTTTTGATTCCAAGAAAAGTCGTTGATAATCGCTTTCAATATCTTCAATGATTAACTTTTCAAGAAAGGAATCAAGATTTTTGATTGCTGAATAATTGATGTGTTCAAATTCAAAGTTTGGCAATTTATTTTGCAAATATTTCTCTTTTAATTCCAAGCATTCTTTGCTTTTCTCAGCAATAAATTTTGAATCCAAAATATTTTGTGCAACAGGGATTTTGGAAATGTAACCTGCACTAATCGTAAATTTTGGATTGATAAGTTTCAACAGAAAAGTTGCAATCTTTGAATTCAAGAAGGCAAGGTGGGCATACTTATCTCCTTTCAAAACTTGAATACCTGGACCTGATGCAATGAAAACTTGATTCTCTTTCAGCACTCTAACATTCAAACCCAAAGTTCCTGTATCGCTATAAACAAGTTGAGTTGTAGCAATCTTATCAATGTTTCTTAATGCACTTCCCTTATTTGCTTTTATTATTTCAGCGTTATTTCCCCAATGCACTTTGTAATAATTCAAGCCAGCCCACTTGCTGAAACCGCCACCTTTGCTAACTAATTTCCAGTCAGGACTTCCGTTTACTTCCCAAGCAAATTTTACAAACTCTGTATTATTTCCCGTTGAAGTTCCTTGCATTGGATTTGCAAACTCAGAGTAAAGTTGAAGCCCTTGAATATTATCAAACCGATGTTCCAATTGATAATTGAATTCGAGATGACTGTTTTTCAAAAACTGATTTTGGTTTAGCTCAAAGGTCAGTTCAGCAGTAATATTTTTTTGCGATACCAACCTTTTTTTCTCAGAAAGGTTTTTGAATTTCAAATTATAAAACCGTGAGGTTTTTATTTCAGAGTTTCCGATAATACACAATGCAACATTTGTTTTCTCCCCGTTAATATCTTCAAAAGCATTGCTGCCCAAATCAATGCACTCTTTTAATGTTTGCTTTGCTAAAAATATTTTTCTAAAATCTTTGAGTGAGGACAAATACATCCAGTTATTTTGTGACACAACACCCAACACATCTTTCTCATTCATCAACTGAATAGTTCGTTGAATGAATGACACACACAAATCACCTTTGCTTTCGGGATAGTTTGCAAGCAAATAATTTTTCAGCGAAGTGTCCATATCCCGTTTGCCCATGAATGGAGGATTGGTTACAAACACTTTTATTTTTTTCTCTTTATTCAGTTTCTCTAATTGAGTTTTGAAAGTTACTCTACCAATTGAGTTTGAGGCAACGTAAGGATTTAAGAAACCCAATTTATCATTTGCAATTCCACCAAAAATTTTAATCGGGATTGATTTGCTCGGAACTGCATAGTCACAAGCTTTCACAAATAAAGACAGAGAAGCAATTTTAGAAAGGTTTGAATCCAAATCATAGCCGACAATTGAATTATTCAAAATTGTATCAACAATTTTTTGGTTAGCCCAATGCGGATTTGACTTTTTGTAAATATTGTAAAGGTGTTCAAAAGAATAATTCAAGAAGTTGCCACCACCAGCAGCGGAATCAATGACAACTACATTTTGAATATTCGTTTTGTCAAAGCCCGACAAAGATTCATTAACTAAATATTTCACCATGTATTTATCAGTAAAAAACTGAGTGGTGAAAAGCAAATCTGAATCCTCAATTTTTGCATTGTCTTTTCCGATTCTCTTGAAAGCCGATTTTTCTAAATCCTTTTTCAAAAACTGATACGACCATGAAATAATATCGTCAACATCATCATCGGTTTTTTCAAAAACAATTTTCAATTTCTCAAAGACAGAAGAAAGTAATTCAATTTTGAGTTGAGATTCAGTTGAAAGAAAAATCTTAATCAAAGCAGGAAATCTTTGTTTGACAAGTTGAATTTCTGTTTTGAATTCAGAATAATAATCAGAAAAAGAAACTTCAATTTTGTCAGTTTTATTTTGCTTCTTTCTTAAAGTGAAAGTTGCAATCATGATAGAAAAAAAGATGCTCAAATCCTGCACAGGAATTTTCTTTTCCAACGGACTTAAACTTCCAATGAAATATGCAATAAGATTTTTAATTTTCTGTTTCACAATTTCTTCCCTTTTGACTTTGTGATATAAGGTGCTATTTGTTCATTGACAAGTTGAATAGCATCGTAAGTAGTTTCGTTGACACCATACTCTTTCAAAATTTTTTCAGCAGTGTGTTTTACTTTTAAACTTGCCTCGGACACTTTGTAAAAAGCGGCAAGTCGTTTTAACTGGTCATTTGTAGCTAATCTTTCCCCCCTTTCAATTTTACTGAGCATGGGAGAATCAATATCTGTTCCTTTTGACACCTGATGAAGTGTTTCCTGTCTTTCCTTTCTTAACTCTCTAAGGTATTGCCCTAATTCTGACTTTGGACTATTCATTTGGGAATTTTAAGACTTGTCATATTTTGACAAAAATAGAAAACAAAACTGAATACCAAAAAATTTAGTGAAAAGTTTATCCACAAATATCCTACGCACCAAGTCAGGCACATTTGCAAGGCACACAAAGCCGACACACAAAAGCTAACCTTGCAAAAGAGCCTGCCTTGTGCCAACGCACAGGCAACACTTTACGGTTGGACACAGACCCACATTATAGATGACCGAGGAGAAGGGCGAACGTACAACAGGGGGGTTGCCAAAATACGGGCTGACGGAAGTTATCTTCGGCTTTTTGTAATTCTATTGTGCTTCATATCCAGCTGGACATTATCTATTTAGCTTTTTGTTGTTATCTTCATCTTCAGTTTTTCAATCATCATCAGTACCGGGCTGACGGAATACTAATTCCCGTACTTCGGCAAGCCCTGTCCGTTGGCTGCTACTTTGACGAACTTTATACTTAGACAGAAATATGAAATACAGAAACCTAATGTTTGCAATTTTAGTTTTTTCAAATACACTATTTGGACAGACAAAAACCAATTGGATAAAATTTGATTGGCACAGCGAAACAATTTTTGGAAAATATTATCCAAAAGTAGCTATGTCAATTCCTTTAAAAATTGAGAATCTCCCGTATAATTTTTGCGGACAATTGGACCTTGGAGCAACAACTACAATGATTTATGAAAATTCATTCAAACCTTTTTCACAAAAATACCCTTCCGTAATACAGAAATTAGACACAACAATTAGTCCTTATTATCTTAATGGCAGAAAAAGTTATTTTCTTAAAAACCTGAAGTTGCAGTTAGATGGAATATCATATTTGAATAGAAATGTAGCACTAATTCCAAATTATGGGGATGAAATATCAGCTGACTCAATTAATACAAAATCTCAAAAATTAATAGGCACAATTGCACCAGACTTATTTCAGGGAAAAATCTTAGTGATTGATTTTCTACAAAACAGACTAACAACTTTTGATAAACTTCCCCAAAAATATATCAAAGCTAATTTCGTTTCTGCAACAATTAAAAAAGGAAGAATCAAAATCCCCATCTCTATAGGCAAAGGTACTTATTACGTTATGTTTGACACAGGCAACTGCTTGGGCGATTTACTTTTAGACAAAGAAACGATTAAACAATTTACAGACTTAAACGAATTACCCCAAGAATTTCTTAATGGTAATACTTGGGGACAACCTGTCGCATATTTCAATAAAAAATTGAGTCAAAAGGTTTACTTTAATGGACAGAAACTTGATTTAAAAAAAGCTCAGTATTCTGACCAAGATAGCGATGTTCAATTTGACATTGAAGAAAAAATCATTGGACTAATTGGACCCATTTTGTTCAAGGACAGAGTTATAATAATTGACTATATAAATAATAGATTTGGCGTTCTATAGTGTGACAGAAAAGCAGCAGCCAACAAGCAGTTTGGCAAAAGCACGGCAGAAGTGCCAAATTCAGCTTTGGTAATTCTATCAACTTTTGTACTAAATTTGAGCAGACGTTTTCCAAAACCGTGCCTTCGCCAAGCTGCCGGACGTTAAGCGCAATTCCTTTATTTTTGTTATACTAAAAAATCTCTAACTTTAAGTCATGAAAATAGCACTCCAATATGTAAGTGATGCGAATGGCAAACCCCAAGCTGTTCAATTGCCAGTAAGCGAATGGGAGAAAGTACTTTCTCGGATTCGTAAGTCTGAACAGGTGCTTCAACTTAAGTCTGATCTTAAAGTTGCATTCAAGCAAGTGGAGAAAGTAAGAAAATCAAAAGGTAAAAAACAAACTTTAACTGATTTTCTAAATGAGCTATAAAGTTATACCTGTTGACAAGTTTAAACGAGAAGCCAAGCGGCTAATAAAAAAATATCCTTCACTCAAAATTGAATTATCAGAAATTGCTGAGTCTCTGTCATTAGAACCAACACTTGGGACTCCATTAGGGAATGATACTTATAAAATCCGCGTTTCAATTAAGAGTAAAGGAAAAGGAAAAAGTGGAGGTGCTAGAATTATAACATATGTGATTACACCACAGAAGGAAATTTATTTATTAACGATTTTTGATAAAGCTGAGTTTGATTCAATTGATGACAAGACTCTTAGACGGATTATTGCAGTAATTCCCACAGAGGAATAATACGGCGCTTAACAAAAGGCTTTAAGCAAGTTGGTCTTTCAGCAATGGCCCATCAGCTTTGGAGTTTCAAATCAACTTCAGTAATTTGGCTTTAGCTAATCGCGTCATTAGTGGTCAAGCCAGCAGTAGGAACACAGATTATCCAACCAGCGTAAAGCCTCGGACGTTGGGCGTCACTTTTTTGAGTTGCTTTTATTCGAAAAATTAGGTTTCCAAATTTGGAAACTATCCTTATCTTTGTTCAAAATATTTCATTTGCAATATTTCCAAACTCGATTTTTAGAAGAAGCTGAAAAATTCATCGCAGGTCTTGATTCCAAGACATCCAGAAAGGTCATTTACAATATCGACCTTGCTGAACAAACCAATGATCCCAAGCTATTCAAAAAGTTACAAAATGACATTTGGGAATTTCGCACAAGATATAATGGATTACAAATTAGGTTGCTAGCTTTTTGGGACAAAACCGATGGAGTAAAAACACTAGTTTTAGCGACTCATGGTTTTATTAAAAAGGTTGACAAAGTACCATCAAATGAAATTGAGAGGGCAGTAAAAATTAGAACTAAATATTTTGAAAGTAAAATTAAAAAGTAGGTTATGGCAAAGACAACAATGAAATCATATTCACTTGCCGAAATGAAAGAAAAATATATCGGCAAAGTTGGAACTAAGGACAGAGAGGATTATGAATATGAATTGAATATGGATGTATTAAGCCATATGATCAAAAAAGCAAGACAAGAACGCAATTTGACACAAGAGCAACTAGGAAAACTTATAGGGGTTCAGAAAGCTCAGATTTCAAAATTAGAGAGTAGCGCAAATAGTGCGACAATTGATACTGTTCTTAAAGTATTCAAAGCATTAAAAGCCGACATTCATTTTAATGTAACTATTGAAAAGAAACAACTCCAACTTTCATAGTTACCAATTGCGAACGCCCAACAAAAGGCTTTACACAAGTTGGGCTTTCAGCAATGGCCCATCAGCTTTGGTATTTCAAATGAGCTTTAGTAATTTGGCTTTAGCTAATCGAGTTTTTTAGTGGCCAAGCCAGCAGTAGGAACAACTAATCCCAACCTGCGTTAAGCCCCGAACGTTGTGTGCTATATTGAATCACAGACCATGAAACTATTTATTTCCCTATTAATTTCCCCAGTATTCTGTTTTGGGCAAATAAGTATAACTGGGAAGGTTATTAATAAACAAACCAAAGAATCAATTGCATTTGCAACTGTGGGTCTAGTGAAAGAAAATATAGGCACAAATGCTTTAGAAGATGGTAGTTTTCAATTGAACTCTATAAAACCAATTATAAATGACACTTTAATTATTTCTTGTCTTGGTTTTGTAACAGTAAAATTGCCTGTTGCTAATTTAAGGAAAGGGAAAAGTATTTTTGAATTACCTGAGCAACAAACAATTCTTGATGCAGTAACAGTTAAAAGCAGAACTAGTTGGACATCTGAAACGCTTAATGACTTTTCAAATTGTGGCAACCATTTTATTTCTTCTGGTGGTTATCAAACTCAATTAGCACAACATCTTCAGGCATTAGAGTATAATTCGATTCTAAGCGAAGTGAAAATATGCAGAATGAGTTCCTTTTTAATTGGTCCTGAAAAAACAATATTTAGAATTCGTATATATGATATTGACACACTGACAAAGTCACCAGCATCTGACCTTTGCGACCAAATAATTGAAGTGAAAACAAGAAGTAAAACTGTCATTGTTAATCTTGAAAAATATAAAATTCGTATTCCAAATAAGGATTTCTTTGTTGCTGTTGAATGGTTAAAAATTCCATACAATGAGAGCAAATCAACAATAAAAATTAATGGGAAAGAAACTGAACACATTACTTACAGACCTAGTATTGGATGGACTGATAACCCTAATCCCGCAATGGAAGCATGGATGCTTGACTATAAAAATATCTGGCGTAGAATGTTTAAATCAACTATAAGGACAAGTGTTTCTATTTCAGCCACTGTTAAATACTGATATAACAAACAGCACACAACAAAAGGCTTTACGCCAGTTGGACTTTCAGCAATGGCCCATCAACTTTAGTATTTCAAATGAACTTCAGTAATTTGGCTTTAGCTAATAGGGTCTATAGTGGCCAAGCAAGCAGTAGGAACACGGATGCTCCTACCAGCGTAAAGCCACGGACGTTGTATGCAATTAAACAAACCCTTCGTTCAATAATGATTTTTAACCTCGACTATATAAATTCTTTGATTGCCAACAAAGTAGAAGAAAGCTTAAACTTGGAATACAAAGCTGCCGCAGCTCTTGACAGGCAGAATAATAAAACAACTGAAATTTCAAAGGATATTAGTTCATTCGCAAACTCAGACGGCGGAATAATCATTTATGGAATTAAGGAAGATCAAAACAATAAACATCTCCCCAATGAAATTGACCCAATTGACAGGACACAATTTTCTAAGGAATGGCTTGAACAAATTATAATTGATAAAATAAAACCAAGAATAAATAACTTCATAATATCTGTAGTTGAAGTAGCTAACAGCCACGTAGTATATGTTGTTGATATTAAAAAAAGCAATACAGCTCACCAGGCTGATGACAAAAAATACTATCGTCGCTATAATTTTCAATCAACAGCGATGTACGACTATGAAATAAGGGATATATTAAATAGGGCACAGCATCCAATTGTTTCATTAAAATTTGAACATCTTATTAGAGGTAAAAAACTTATAATTAGTGCTTTAAATTCTGGGCCCATATTAGCAAACTACCTAAATGTAGTAATGCGTATCTCTCAAGCAGCGGTTGTCGACGATAATTTTAAGTCCATATATGATAGGCGCTATGAATTTTCTGTAGAGAATACTGTGAGAGACGCAATTGATGTAAAAATTGCTGTAATGGGCGGTGCTCCTATATACACTTATGGACCTTCCCGCTATAAACCGATTTTACCGACAAGAACATTTAAATTGAAAGAGCTATCATTAAAGGATTTTGCGTTTGACTATGAAAATATAATTGAATGGGAAATCTTCTGTGACAGCGCACCTCCAGTAATTGGAAGCACACGATTTTGCGACATGATAAACAAATAAACAACATACAAAATTTATTATGGGATTTCAACTTTGGTATTCTCAGCATACTGGATTAAGAAGGCGAGGAACTACGTTTTCAGAGATACATGGACTATTTGTAGATAAAATTACGACTCATCATATATATGAGCCATTATTGTGCTGCCGCAGTTCTGACAATCTTATTGATGTGAAGGAAACTTTGGTTGAAAGAGACTTTGATGTTTTAGGTGTTATTGATGATAAAATGAAAGTCATAGGTTACGTTCATAATAATAATTTAATCCATGATTCATTAACCGCTAACACATTACCAATTGACGTAAATCAAATTATTTCAGATTCTACACCTTTAGCCAAATTAATTGAAATTTTATCAAAAAATGATTTTGCATTCGTATTGAGCCACAATAACATAACTGGCATAGTCACAAAAGCTGACCTGAATAAGCCCATAATAAGAATTTACTTGTTTGGCTTAGTTTCCCTCTTTGAATTACACCTAAATTTTTGGATAGATAAATCTCACCCAGCCGAGGCATGGAAAGAACTATTACAAAACGAAAGACTTCAGGCTGCTGAAAAATTACATGCAGAAAGAAAAGGAAATAATATTCAACTAACCTTACTTGAATGCCTACAAATTGCTGACAAAAAAGATATTCTAAGAAAGACAAGCACTTTTCTGGTAACTTTCAAATATTCGAAAAGCAAATTTAAAAACCTGTTGGAAGATGTAGCGACGTTGCGAAATGAATTGGCACACAGTCAAAACTCCATAATATCAAATCTGAGTTGGGAAGAATTTGTAAATACTATAGATTTAATTAAAGACTTCCTCTTAATTTCAGACGAAATAGTCGAACAATAATTAACTGCATACAACATCGGGTTTGCTGCAAGGCTGGCTGGACATTGGAGCAATGGTCATTTTATCGCTTTTGTGCTTCATCTGGGCAGGACGTACATTGTTGGGCTTTTGTTTGTTAACCTGTACTTTTATATCTTTAATCAGCAGCGGTTACGGGCAGACCAGCAATGAATTCCAGCCCTGCGGCAAGCCCTGTTCGTTAGCTACAATGCCATTAAACACCTTATCATGAGTATAACGATTCGAAGAATTCAAAAATACAAGAATGCAAAAAAGATACTTGAGGATTTATACGACAATCCGAGCCACGTTTTAATAATTCACTATTCATGCGAAAGTTTCTACGACATTAAGGAAGGGAGGACGCCGAGAATTACTTCAATTGCTATTAGGTACCTAAGAAGTGCTCAGACAAAAAGCTTTTCAATTCATAAAGTTGCAGAAATACAAAGCTTGACACTTGCGGAAATAGAAAATCATTACGACACTTTAGAAAAACAAATGTTAACTGAGTATTTCGACTTTTTAAGAGAACATAAAGATTTCAAATGGGCTCATTGGAATATGCGTGATATAAACTATGGGTTTGAAGCACTTGAAAATAGGTTTATTGTTTTAGGTGGGCAGCCTTTTCAGTTAAACGATGACAATAAAATAGACATTGCAAGAGTATTGATCGAAAAATATGGCGTACAATATATAGGTCATCCAAGGCTGACTAAACTTCTTGAAAGAAATGATATATCTGCTAAAAACCTTCTGACCGGTGACGAGGAAGCAAAAGCATTTGATAATAAGGAATATGTCAGACTACATCAATCAACATTACGAAAAGTAGACGTTATTGATGCCATCTTGAAACGCTCTGTAGAAAGCGATTTAAAAACAAATGCAACTATACGACAAATCTACGGGCTGACACCACAGGGTATCTTTGAATTAATAAAAGACCATTGGCTTTGGAGTTTAATTATTTCAGCCATTATGCTTTTTTTAGGCTGGCTACTATCTTGACGACAAGGCACTGTAGCTAACATGGGGTTTGGCGTCATGGCGGCTTTACGAATATATCCTGATCGACATAACATTACTCAGCGACATATCCAGCTGACGAACAAAGCCCAGCTTTAGAATATATTTTCATCTTCATATCTTTGATCGGTAACATATCCCAGCTTGACGTAACACGGAATATCGCCACGTCGCCAAGCCCTAACGTTATAGGCAAGCAATTTTGGTTATTTAACTTTTGTACGTATCTTTGAAAAAAATACACGTATTATGACAACTAAACTCACTCTCACAGTTGAGAAAGATGTTATTGAGC
>Ga0208246_1001186_pt1 | contig 15551 bp, 20 predicted proteins | sample RifOxyD2_FD_184039 | JGI IMG/M metagenome (GOLD analysis project Ga0208246, IMG submission 184039) | Soil microbial communities from Rifle, Colorado - Rifle Oxygen_injection D2 (SPAdes) | ecosystem: Environmental > Terrestrial > Deep subsurface > Rock core/Sediment | place: Rifle, Colorado... | reverse complement strand
GGAAGAATTGGATACTATCCACACCTTTCTCAATCTGCGACCACGTGAGTGTATTGGGTTTCGTGCACCGTCGGAGTATTATGAGTCATTAACAGCGCCTGTCCTACTTCAGGGGTAACTGGAGGCGTAACGCCGAAGAACTATTTCACCACTTTAATCTTTCGCTTGGGTCCGCGCTTGGTTTCCACCACATAGCCCACGCGATAGGGCTTCTTTTTGTCTCGAAGGAGACCTTGCTTCTCTGCTGCCGCAGGATAGTAGTGCAAGCGCCCAGTGAGATCAAAGAAGGGCTGAGCTGGCTCGTAGGCAAGCTGGCTGGCGAAAAAGATGTTGCTATCAATCTCATGTACCAGGACAAGAATCTGATACATCGCCAGAAAAAGAACTGAGACGACAATATTTACCAGAAGGGAGCCGTCGCGCAGAGCAAGCGTGAGGAGAACGATGAGCAGGGCAAGAGCGAGAAGGATCGTCCAATGGCGCTGCGTTACAATCTCTTTGGTCGTTAGGTCCATTTCTTGATTGATGGCGTAGAGTTGCGCCTTTGCGCTATGCAGGTTGGCATAGAGCTCGGTACCAAGGGCATCGTGAGGAGCCACCGAATCAACAACCTCGACGATACGATGCAGCTCCTTTCTTGTGTCATCGGCATATCCTAGCGTATCGAATTCATAGACAGCGATAATATATCGCTCGATCGCATCTACCACTTCGACCGACCTATCTCTGGCGATAAGACATACGTAGTTATAGAGTGACATTAAGACACCCTCCTCGGTAGCGATAAGGGTCTGCATACGCAAGTAGTTCGACGTCGCGCCTGCAATAAAGAATCCCACAAGGATCGCAAAGAAAAGAGACGCAATCGTAACGATTGTCGAGACCTCAAAATCTGCCCCATACATGGGCACAAGAAAAGGGAGAAGAAAGAGAAGCGCCGGCAAAGCTATCTTTGCTTTTTTATTCACCACATAATTTTACCACAGCACGGTGCACAGCCCTGTGCATTAGTTACCACGAACCCCCTACGCAAGCACCCCCTTCGTTGACAGATGTAACGCGGGCGTGCTTGAGTCTACCTTGGCGTCTCTAGGTCGTTGGGTGCATCCGCAAGGAACGGTGCCGGTCCTGGCGTCGTAGTCATCAGATGTGCGGAAGCCGCGCAAGCGCAACCCAAGCTCCCCCACAGTGAGCAAACATCCAAGATGACCTGTTGCTCTTTGCTTTCGCGTGCTGCGCGCAGCGAAGCGAGACTCTTTCCTGACGTTGGTCGGGGAAGAAGAAACAGTATCTCAACAACTTATGAGATCGCCACGGCCGGGGACAACCCCCGGCCTTCTCTCTGCAAGATCTCAAAAGAAGTTCCACGTAGCTGCTCCCCCTTCGTCCCCTTTTTGTTATATTGTTATCACATGCAAAACGTGAGTATTCGCCAAGCACAAGAGACGGAGTACGCCCTTGTCACTGCTTTTTATTCTTCTGTTGGCGAGGTGGTCGTGCCCGCCAAAGATGAAATCATTCTCATCGCGAACATCAATCAAAAGATCGTTGGAGCAATACGGTTGTGTCGTGAGGAAGGGATACTCGTGCGTCGCACACTTAATGTGTTACCTGAGCACCAAAAGCAAGGAATCGGCTCACGGTTGTTTCTCGCCATGGATGCAATAATCGGGGGAGAGACATGCTACCACCTGCCCTACGCTCATCTACAAAAATACTATGAATCACTTGGACTGAGAACGATTAGCCCCTCAGAATTGCCGCCACACGTACATGAACGATTCCTCACCTACAGTAAGTCATTCTCAGTGATAGCAATGCGCAGTAACTAGCAGTGTATAACTCATTTGCAAGCCGGGACATTCCCGTGTTCCATAAGTACTGGTACCGGAGGAACTGTGGGTCGCGGGAAGGACTTGGCAATGCCAGTGGTCGTTCAATACGGCGAAGGCGTCATATACGTTTTGCCTGGGCCGGCTTTTGAGCTCGTCAAAGGCTTCCAGGGATGGAAGCCGTGGGTGGTGCCCGAGCACGGTGTACAAATCAACCTTGATTTCGTAGCAACGAGCAGCGGCCGCTTCACGGGGCCGCTCTACTGCTTTTCACTCAGCACCGTCGGCGATACGTCCAACTCGCCTGCATGGCGACCCGGATTCGCCCGAATCCTCACCAGTCTTAGCGAGCGACTAAGGAGTGAGAGTGGGGAGCAGCGAATACCGGCTGGAGCAGATTTGCTTCGCTAAGCCCCCGTGGGCGCAGAGGAGTCTCGACACACTCCCGCGACATCGGGGCTTTTCTGTTGCCAGAAAAACGAGGTATACTGGTCGCTATGAAAAATGCTGAAAATACAACAGCTGCTTTATCTGAGAGCCAAGACTCCCTAGCGGAGGAGAGGCCTCTTACCGCAGAGGAACAGCACTACTACGATGAATTCGTGGCTTTTCGGCCAAACAGAGACCATGATGGCCCCGTCTGGGGAAGTGTGGCGTTAGCAGAGCTCGATGAGCCCTATCTCCTGTGGTACGAAAACGACCTCGATGAAGAAACAGAGTCATTGAAGCACAAATGGCTCATGAACGATTCCACACTCACTGAAGCTGACCGCCGGGCACTCGCGCGCACCTACGCCACCTTCCGTGCTCGGGGCTCGAATGTGATAGAGCTACGCAAGATCTCCAAACACTCGAAGGAAACTCCTCGGGATGCTCGAAGGGCGGCCTAGCCTGCAGCCACCAAAACACCAATTAACGGAATAGCAGCGATCGCAAGTATTCTGTTAATTGGGGCGGAAGGAGTTTTGGCGTAGTTTGCTATACTCTCCCCATGACACAGGCAGAAGCGCTCGATATTTTGAAGCTCGGACACAACGTCTACCTCACCGGCTCAGCGGGGAGCGGGAAGACGTATGTGCTGAATGAGTACATCAACTACTTGCGGAAAAACGGCGCAGCGCCAGCAGTGACTGCCTCAACCGGTATCGCCGCCACACACTTGGGAGGGATGACCATTCACGCCTGGTCGGGACTCGGCATCAAGGCACGGCTCACCGACGAAGACATTGACGCCCTCGAGGAGAAGTCCTGGCTCTGGAAGCGCATCGCCGAGAGCAAGGTGCTCATCATCGACGAGATCTCAATGTTCCACCACTTCCGACTTGATCTCGTAGAGCGGATCTGCCGGGCCTTCAAGCGAAACGACATGCCTTTCGGCGGCTTGCAAGTCGTCCTCTGTGGAGACTTCTTTCAGTTACCACCAGTGAGCCGTTCTGAGGAAGAGCCGGCTCGATTTTCATACCATGCGGACTCGTGGCAGAAGCTCGACCTCAAAGTGTGCTACCTCCACGAACAATTCCGCCAGCAAGATGACGCCCTGCTCGACATCTTGACCGCCATACGCAGCGGGGAGGTCGAGGACGAACTGCTCGAGCAATTACAGACCCGTTACCATGCGGACTTTGCCGAGGGAGTGCAGCCAACACGCCTCTACACGCACAACATTGATGTCGATGGTGTAAACACCACCGAGCTCGGCAAGCTGACCGCAGAAACCCACGTGTACACCATGGAGACACGCGGTCGACTGCACCTCATGGAGGCACTCAAGAAGAGCTGCTTGGCCCCGGAACGACTGATGCTCAAGCGGGGCGCGCAGGTAATGTTTGTGAAGAACAATCTCGATGCTGGATACGTGAATGGCAGCTTGGGCACCGTGAGTGGCTTCGCCATCGATGGGTCGCCGTTGGTAAAGCTGCTCAAGGGCCCTACGCTCACGGTAGCCCCAGCGACCTGGCGTATTGAAGAGAATGGCAAAGAGCTTGCGCGCCTAGAGCAGCTGCCCCTCCGCCTGGCCTGGGCTATCACCGTGCACAAGAGCCAGGGCATGAGCTTGGACGCTGCCGAGATGGACCTGGCGAAGGCGTTCGAGCCCGGCATGGGCTACGTGGCGCTCTCCCGCGTGCGCACCCTTGCTGGCGTACGGCTCCTTGGCTGGCATGCACGAGCACTCCAGGTACATCCAGAGGTGCTCGCGATTGATGGGGAGTTTAGAAAGGCGTCAGAAGTGGCCGTAGCAGAACTCAAGAAAATTCCCAAGCAAGAGAAGGTGCAGCTGCAGCAAGCCTTCCTCGTACAAGTAGGTAAGCCCAAGAAGCCAAAGAAGTTGCCACCCCATCATCAGACGAAGGAGCACCTGCCCCTCGCAAGCCTGTACGACATTGCCGACAAGCGCGGCGTAACCATCGGCACCATTATCGAACATATTGAAAAGCTCCAGGAAGAAGGGGAGACCCCGGACATCAGCCATCTTAAGCGATCGCTCCTCACCGATGCACAGCTGAAGAAGATTGCTGCTGCCTTCGAAAAGACTGCGTCCACGAACCCCGATCAGCGCCTCGCACCAGTAAAAAACATCCTCGGCAGCGCCTTTACCTACGACCAGATCCGCTTCGCGAAACTGTTTCTGTAACTTTGGGCGCAGGGCCGAAAATTATTCCGGAATGGAACGCCACATGACCTCAAACACTTCTTTCTGCATTTGAATGGCGCTTTTCGTTTGAATGACGATACAGGAGAAGGGGGTTTCGTACTGATTGATGACAATCTTCTGCGGCGTGATCACCAGGCTCGTGGTGAGTCGCGTGCCCTCGGGCAAGATCTTCACCTGTTGATTAAAGTTACGCGCAAACTGCTTGCCGTATCGTGCGCGCTCGGAGTCCGTGTAGAGAAGGCGGATATCTAGGTCTTTGCCGGAGCGCCGTTCAAGGAATCCTGCAAAAAACTTCTGATCCAGCTCAAGAAGACGCTCTACGTCGCCGATGACACAATAGTAGTCGCCGGGGCGGACATCTTTCAAAATATCATCGTAGACACCTTTTACCGCTTCTAAGCTTTCGTAGTAGCGCAGCGTTCCCTCACCAGCGCGTAAGTTGAAAATGGTGGTGAAGTCCCCCATGTGCTTGGTGAGCACCTTCTTGCGCTCATCGAGGACGTCCTCCAAACGTTCCGGATTGGTGGCCACGAAGATGGTTTTGAGCCCTTTGTGCTCCTCGCCCATGAGTCCCTTCATCTTGAGGGACTCTATCACGCTGTAGACGGTAGTACGCTTCACCCCCGCACCCCGCGAAAGCCGGAGGACAGGGGAGGGACCGAGCGAGATGGCTGCCATATACACCTTGGCCTCATTTTCGGTGAGCCCCATCTTTTGCAGCACCTCGGTGAGTTTTTCGCTCGTATTCGCCATTTTGTCGATTTAATCGTCAAATAATTCCCTTTATTTATAGCACCTCCTACGCAATTCTACTATACCTGTCGACAGATATGACAGTGCTTGACACGAAATGTATTATGTTGCATAGAAACCTCAACTACTGAGGCCAGCAGCTTGAAAAGGAAAACCCATGCGCCTCTACACCAAGGCCGGCAGAATTACCACCCTTAGAGCAGGAGACCAGATGGTGCTCGTCGGATATTGCATCCGCTTTGAACGAGGCGCGGAAAGCCTCTTCTTCGATAACCTCGGGGAGGAATCGGACGACCTCTTCCGGCTTGATCCCTTGGCCTTCGGGCCAGCCTTCTCCCAATTCACGAAGATGATCGCGGCCACAACTGGGCTCGGTTACGTTCGCACCGACGAAGGGCTAAGAGCGGCTGTGGTGTTCCATGGAGGGATGTGCGAGCAGATCACGGTTACCTGCCTGCCTTTTCCAGGAGGCTCCGCGCTGGACCGCAGCGATGCAACGGAGCGCTTCGGTGCCGAGGTCGCCAAATTCATCCTGCGCCAGAACGAGGAGGGCACACGCGAATTCGTTTGCGGTCCCAAGCAGGGCCGTCAGCACAAAGACTACTCGCCTGAAGCACTCATGGGAGGGGAGTTGCTGATTGAGTGCAACAAAGTGATCCTGCGCGCACATTCCGCCGGGTTCGGGCCAGTGTGGAGGTCGGCCCTACCAAATCTAGTGTCGGCCGTGAGCGCTTTCTTTGGGCTCGAAGTCGATACGACCAAGTTGCTGATCCGAAACGATCAGTAACTCAGCTGGGCCAGCGCGGCGCGCTCTGCGCTGGCCCTCTCTACTAAGTTTTTAAGCATCGAACTTGAAAACTTACTGAGCAAATAATTAAAGTTATATGCAACAAAAAACAAGTTTACTTATTGCAATCGTGCTCCTCTTAGCTATTACTGGCCTGGTGTGGAGCAAAGCACCAACTAAAAGTGAGGATGCGGTAACGATTGGCGTCATTGCGTCACTCACTGGACCCCTCGCGGAATTTGGTGAAGCAGTGCGTAACGGATTTACGTTAGCAAACGAAGACTTACAGCAAACGCAGAGTAAGAAAATAAGCTTCGTATTCGAAGATAGTGCCTATGCGCCAGACAAAGCGATAGCAGCCTACCGCAAGCTTACCGACTTCGACAAGGTAGGCGTGGTGCTCAATTGGGGGGCGCCCACCTCAGAAGCCCTGGTACCCATTGCGAACACAAGCAAGACACCCTTCTTTGCCTTTACGATCGTAAACGGCTTTAGTACCAAAAACGATGTGGTGCGCCTCCTCAACCAACCAAAAGACTTCATCGATGTACTCTGGCCGCACATTCGTTCGCAAGGTTGGAAGAGTATTGGAGTGGTAAAGACCAAGAATCTCTTTCTTGATGGCATGTACGAGTCACTCGTCGCAGGGAAGCAGCCCGGCGAGACCATTGTGCTCATCGATGAATTCCAGGGTGGCGACAAAGACTTCCGCACCAGTATTCAGAAGGCAAGGGGTATGCAGTTGGATGCGATCGGCGACTTCTTACTCTCCGGCCAAGTAAGCCAGTTCGAGAAGCAGTCGAAGGAGCTGGGACTCAACCTACCCGTGATTGGCACCGACTTCTTCGAAGGAGAAAAGGAGATCGCAGCTTCGCAGGGCGCCATGGAGGGTGCGGTGTATCCTCACCTTGAGCCTTCAGCAGTCTTCAAGGCTCGCTATCTGGAGCGCTTCGGGAACGTCAGCCAACTTGGCTTTGCGGCGAACGCCTACGACGTGGCCATGATCTTCGGCACCCGGGTGGACTACGCTTCACCGGAGACCATCCAGGCGTCAGTAAAGTCCCTTACTGGCTATGCCGGCGCACTCGGCACCTACACCTACGTAGAGACGGCAAGCGACCGCTACTTGCGACAGCCCGTCACCCTCATGACCATCCGAAACGGCAAGCCAGAGCGGCTACGCTAAAAGGAGTAAGCGCCATGAAGCAAAACGGCAAGGTTGAACCTTGCTGTTTTGTATTGTTCACCATACATTCTCGTACGCAACTACTTCTCAGGCAATCTTTTGTGATCCTGTTTTGGGAAGCGAGCCGGGCTCACGACTCGCTTACCTGTTTTTATTTCGATCTCCCGGCGAGCGTTGCCGGCAATGGTGCCACCCTCCCTCGCTACTTTGCGATTCTCGTTTAAATCCTTTGGTTCGCGCGTCTCAGAGATTTCGGTGGTGGCCGTTTCGGCGAGCATATTGAGTACCAGCTCCAGATTCGTCATGTTGTCCCGCAGGCTTTCCTTCTTTAGCCCTTTGAAGTTCTTGTATTCCCGCGTGTGCATACCTGCCCAAGCGAGGGTGATGTCGTCGGTCAAGATGGCAAACTCGTCACCCTTCTTCACGCCACGCTTTTCCCATTCATCCGTGAGTGCCTTGCGTATTTCGATACTTTTCAGCCGTTGGTTGATCCAAGACTCACTGTACCCTTTCTTGAGATATGTATTCAAAGCGCGGTTGATGGCGAGCTCCGGGTCGTTGGTCTCCTCGATGCGCTCATACCCCACGCGGGCCAACCAGAGCTTAAACGGCTCGGCATTGGGGGAGGGAATAGATTGAATGAGACGGAGCATTACCTCTGTATCAGCCACGTCGGTTTCACGCTGCTTTCCGTCTCCTGCGACCATTCTCAACCGGTGACAATTTGTCACCACTTCACTCCCTTCTTCTTTTAGGCGCTGCGCTAGCTTATTCCAGTATTTTCTTGGATCAGTGCTCTCTGACAATACACCGACCACATCCACCACCGAGAAGTACCACTTCTCCTCTTTCTCATTCCAGTGGCGCCTTATCTGCTTGCCCTCAAATAATGCGAGTTTTTCTTTCTTCATGAGCCGCAGTATAGAAGCTCTGCACAATATAAAAAGTGAACGAAAAGTGCATAACTAAGCGATCGAATTCCACATGATCTCGAAGAGCTACTGGTGTGCCTCGGACACGGAGCTTCGCTTGTATGCCTTTTTCGAGCGTCTCCATGGTTGCCACAAACTCTTTTTCTAAGTCCACGTTGTATTTAGCAGCCAGAACAAGAACCGAGTAGAGACAATCTGCCAATTCGTGAGCCAGCTTCGCATCGATATCTTCCATCCTGCGAAGTCCTTCCTTGGCCATAATGATCTTCATGAGATCACCAACATCCCCCACAAAACCCTCCATGGTGTTCAATCCCGACCACTCCTTGGCAAAGCGGCGCTCATATTCCGCATAAAGCCCGCGCACTCGCAACGCATGGCCTGAAAGTTGTTGTAATTCCATGACTAAACTCTACACCAATATGAAACAACAAAAAAGGCGTGCAGGGGTTGAAGCCAAACCTCAGTCCAAGAAGAGTACTTCTTGTGTCAGTTAGATTCCAAACGCTGCACGCCTAGTGCTCCTCGAGGGAGCAAATAGGTGATCGATCCGCTAGCTGGGAGAAAGTAGATTCTTGAGCTCCTGCCTCACGAGTGCGATGTCTTTGACAGCACTTCGTAGTGAGCGGCGATGTCTCTTATCAAGAGGGGCAAGTAATAATAGACCCTTGATTCGCTTTGCTTCGAGAGAGGAGAAGGGAGAGCCTTCCGCTTTCTGTACACTAGAGCAAACCTTTGAGAAAACATCTGCGCTAAAGCAACATACTTTGTATCCATGCACTCACGTGCGAGGACGTGCTTCCGTAGCGCTACCGAAACGACCAACTTGTCAGGGTCCTTTATCTATAAGACAGTATAAGGGACACCAAACCGATTGCAAGCAAAACTGTGGACAACTCTGCTCGGCTGCCTACTCAAGTAATGTCCTTTGCTAATTTGCTACCAATCTCTCGTGTGCTAGGATCGGGCGGGGGAGCATGAATACGAAAAGGAGGCATAGTGGTCGAGACCACTGAACGGCAACGCTTCATCCAAGAGGTGCTCGATGGGGTGAGTGGTAACAAGCTCATTCTGGTGGGGTACATGTACCAGACGAATGACCAGGACCTGAGTAACTTCGCGTGCGAGCTCGAGCGCGAAGGAATGAAGCCCGGGTTCGAGAGCTTCGTCTACTGTGATGTGCCGACGGCCCAGGAGGAAACTCTTGAGCGCTGGCTCGAGAGCGACGAGCACGGCTGGAGGCGGGCCGAGCTCTTCCTTCGGAACCTGAGGGCGGCGTCCGAGGAGCAGGTGCAGACCCTGCTCGACCTGTGCCACAAGCACGGGCCGGACCGCCCCATCCCGGCGCAGCCCGACCAATAGGCCACAACTTCCATCGCAAGATGGGCCCGCCAGAGGCTATCTGGTACTACAAAGAGCAGGTCCTCGCGGACGTGTTTTTTGTTTTAAGCCATCAAAAATGTGCACATCTTGCGTGTTTTCTATATACTCTTGATACGTATGAGCGAAAAAATGGAATTTTCTGGAGAGCGAGGGTCCGTCTTGTCTAACGAGTCCCTCACCAAGCTCATCGAACAGGGGAGCAAAGACATTGAGCGTCCGGATATGGATAAGTTCGTTGCCGAAGACCTCTACTCGCAGAGTAAAGTTAATGCCGACAAGCAGGCACTGCAGCAAGAAAAACTGCGCATACGGGCCAAGATACAGGCCAGACCACCCCATCTGCGGGAAGTTACCGATCGACTAGATCTCCTCTCCTCAGCCCTCGAGATTATTGTGTTTAGACTCATCGAGCTCTACAACTGGATGGGAGACGGCACCATGGTGGCCGCCGCCTCGCCTTACGATGACATTATCAATGGTGTAGATGCGATTATCGAATTTACCGAGGAAAAAGGTGGCAAACGTATCGCCCTTGCCGTAGACGTAGCGATGCAGAATGATCCGCAGCGCATCTTGAAAAAGCTGGAGACAAATATCCAGAAACTCTTGAACCCTACGAATCCTCGGTTTCCCTGCGTTGTCGAATACTTTGAGTCACAACGGAACGAAGGCGAACGCGGGAGGCTTGAAAACATTATTCACGTCGTTATCGGCGCCGACCAACAGCACACCCAGCAATTTATAGCTCTCTGTATTGCTCTAGAAGAATTAAAGCGTCTACCTGAAAACGATGACCCCGATACCAAGCGCGAGCGAGAGCAACGGGCAGCGGCCATAACGAAACACCCACTGCAAGTCGTCTTCTTAGAGCAGATCCGCATTCAACTGCGTCTCTACCAAGTCCTTCTTGCAAAAGCAGAAAACCCCGCTCTGGCCATCCCGCTCGCGGAAGTAAACGCTGTCTACCAGATCATCGAGGGCATCCTTAAAGAAAAGAAGGTGACGAAAGAAGAAGAGTACATGAAGGAGGACCATTGCTTTGCCCAGATCGCAGACATGGTTGCCCGTCTCCAAGCAGGAGCAGAGGCAGCATAGCCATACAAAAACAGCCCCGATCGGGGCTGTTTTCTGTTTGTTGCATACCTTCTGAAAGATGGAGGGGTGTGGATACGTCACAATATTGACAGTCGGTATGAGTTGTATATACTTATTTTATGCCCGCCGTTGCCTTTCCCGATAAACCAATAAGTTGGAACAAGGAGAAAAGCGAAATGTTGCAACAAACAAGGAATATCTCTTTTGAAAAGATACTGCTCGCGATGCAAGAAGGTCATATTCTTGATGTTACACCCCATGCAAACAGAGAAAAGTACGCGCATCAGAATGTCTACGTTGTGGAGATCGCAAACTACATCTACCTTGTACCCTTTGTTGAAGATGAGGATAAGATATTCTTAAAAACTATTATTCCAAGCCGAAAGGCGACGAAAAAGTTTTTACAAGCTAAGTGAAAACACCATGAAAAGATACAAATTAGATAAAGAAGAAAAGGAGCTCCTGGCAGCGTTCGAAGCCGGAGAACTGAAGTCGGTGCCCAACCTGAAACAGGAAATCGCCCGCGCTCAAGCAAACGCTCGGTATACCCTCACCCGCAACAAAGCGATCAATATCCGTCTAACGCCCCACGACCTCCTTCGTCTGAAGCAGCGCGCCATGGAGAAAGGCTTACCGTACCAGACGCTCGTGGCTTCCCTTATTCACCAGTACAACAACGGTCGTCTCAAGGAAGTTGGTTAGTACATGAAAACAGCCCCTGCAAGGGGCTGTTTTCATCATCGTCACAACTCTTGGCTAGAGCTGGTTGATGTCGTTGTCTACAGTCTGGAATTCGGCATCCACACCGGCGTCAGCGTTAATAGCATTCACCTCGCTCTCTGATACTGGGGTGCCGCCCATGGTTGACGGGGTAGAAGTGGCATACTCACCTGGGGTGCGCGGCTCCTTCATGTACCAAGTGCCGAGGATAATCAAGATAACCACTACTACAATGCCGATAATTGCTCCTTTGTTCATAGTTCTAATCCTTTAATGGTAATTATTGGCTGACAGTACTGCTTGCACTGCCGCTTACATTACCACGTACCTGGAGCTGCGTCACGGCCTTAGCGGCGGCACGGAGAGACTCCCGAGCGGAGACGATGGACTCCTGGACGGACTTTAAATCAGCATGGATCTTGGCACGAGCCTCCTTAAGCTTGGCTTTGAGAGTGGCCTCGGTTCCGATGTTTAAGGCATAGGTCTTTGCTGCCTGAGCGGTCGCACGAGCGCGAGCATCGAGCACATCTGCCTTCGCCTCAGCCTGGGCTGCCGTAGCCGCAGCCACATTAGCTCCCCGCGCGGCAGCAGCACTGATCTCCGTATCAATACGAGCTGAGAGAGCTTCCATTCGATCAAGGGTGATGTCGAACTTGGTGGCAAGACGGGCGTTTAAGTTCACGAGGCCGTCTTCTACACGAAGCACGATCTTCTGCTTCGCTTCGTCTTTGATGGCGGCGAGTTTGGTCTGGAGCGTTGCCTTAAGTGCTGCGCGATCGGCCATGAGCTTGGTATTGACCTCGAGATTACTTGCACTTGAGGTCGTAGCCTTGCGCTCTGCTTGAGCTTGCACATTGAGGTCGGCCTTCGCCCGCAAGTAGTCAGCCTTAAGCTCTGCCCTTACTCCCGTACCTGTACCCGTGCCCACCTCGAGCGCAAATGCCGGCTGAGCCAAAAGGAGCACAGCGAGCGCGCTACCTACGTATTTCATGTTGTTCATCATGTGTGGTTTGTGTTTATGATAACTAGTAATTATATCGTGCCACGGCCAGAGTAGAGTATAGGCCTGTGCAAGGGGAAGACGCAAGCGCGGAGCAACTCTTACTGCAAAGATGATGCGCAAGGCTTGCGGAGAGGTAGGACGGTTGGGATATCCCCACAAAGATGACATTTGTAGCTTTCCTCTGGCTATCAGTAGGCATTGACTTATTGTAATTAGCGTGCTAATGTACTAAGCAGAGTACTCACCACCTTTGTTCCAACGCTTGGGCCTTAGTTATAAGCCCTAAACGCTGGAACAAGGACTGGTTTTGACAGGAGAATGCCAAGGAGGCATCAAGATGAAGACTGTGGGATTGAATGGGAAAGAACTTCCCTGGGGTGAGGCCCTGATCCGCTTTGCAGCAGAAGCGTACCAGTTGATCGAAGCCTCGTTCAGCGCGGGCAGCCCCTCACTCACGTTCGAAGGCTGTACGCTTCGTGTCTGGAAAAGGAGGAACGGAAGCGAGAAGTTCTTCTTCACCATGGAGGGCAGTATGCCCGAGGAGGGACACGAGTTCCACTTCGACGACAATCAGATCCTCCTCATCCACTGCACCGAGGTCGAGTTCGGGCTCGAGAAGCTCCGTGAGCTAGGACGGAGGGATGGCGTTTGCATGATCGCCATTCTGATGGATCCAGACGAGAACAGGCGCACCCCCGTCTACAGCCAGCTCTCGGAGCACGACGCAGTGCTCATCATCTGGCGCTACGACGACGGCGACCTCGGCATCTGCTGCAGGAATTCGACAAAGTGTGCCGAGTGGGAGCACTGAGCCACCTCTCCCAACCGCCGAACCCCACCCCCACCCAGGGGTCGCGTTCGGCCCCTACCAAAGTTATTGGGGAAACAATGGTTTTGGTAGGGATAGTGTTATCCCAGTACAGTACATTTGTAATAACCGCCCCAAGATACAGGAGGTATCAAATGGCAACGGTTTATGGCGCCACGATTTACGGCAAGAAGTTCCCGTGGGACCACGCGGTGGGAATGTTCGCGCACGCAATCACCGAGGAGGTTGCCGATCCAGACGGCAAACGTCCCACGCTCGACCTGAACGGCTGCATCGTCTCAGTGGAAAAGATGCTCACCACCCAGCAGCCGTTCTTGGCGCTGAGCGGCAACATCCCCGCTGACCCCAAGCGTCTGCCTGCGTTCACGGACGACGAGATCTTCATCGTCCACTGCATGGAGGTCAAGCTGCTCTTCGAGCGGTGGTACGAAATGGGGGATAACGGAGCCAGGCTCCTGGTCGTCCTCCTGGATCCGGCCGTGAACCGCAGGCCGAGCACCCTGCGGCAGCTCGATCGCGACGAGCCGGCCTTCCTCTTCTGGAGGACGGACGAGGGCGGCTTCGAGATCACCTGCCGCAACCCCGACGGGCGTCAGAACGCCTATCCCATCTGAGCGCCCCCGCCGAACCCCACCCCCCAGGGGTCGCGTTCGGCCCCTACCAAAGTCATTTCACAAGCGATGGTTTTGGTAGAGCAAGGGCAAGCGAGCCATAGTTCGTGAGCGGGATGTCTCGCAGCGCGACGGCGCGAGAGTAAAGAAATCCGCCAGCCCGGCGGATATTCTGGTCCCGCGAGGGAAGCTATGGCTCGCGGCCCATCCCCAAAGAGGGGCCACGGTGCCCAACCTAGGTCCCCGCCCTCGCGGGGACGACAACCTTCGGTTGTCGTTTGCGTAAGCAGAGCCGTTGTGTTACTATTGTACAACTATGTTATCGAAGAAGAAAAAGGGGGAATTGATGGAAAAGGTGGCTGTGCATGACAAGGACACAGGCTCTTCTGCTGTGCAGGTGGCTATACTGTCCCAGCGCATCGTAGAGCTCACCCGACATTTGAAGAAAAACAAGAAAGACACGCACTCTCGCCGTGGCTTGCTGCAGATGGTTGCCGATCGTCGTACCCACCTCAAGTATTTACAAAAAAACCAACCGACGACCTACGAGAAGGTGGTCAAGAAGTTAGGGCTTAAGTAAAAAAATGCGCCGCCTCAAGCGGCCATTTTGTTTACGGAGAGTTAAGAGGTAAGATGTAGGAGGTAAGAAAAATTCACAGGCACACATGCCCCATCTTAACTCCTAACTCTTACATCTTACCTCTAAAAATTCATGTCCATCATCAAACACAAAAATCAACGCGTCGGAGTCTTTATCGATACGGCGAACCTCTATCACAGCGCACGCAATCTCTATAACGCCCGCGTCAACTTCGGTGCGATCCTCGAAGATGCACTCGCCGACCGACAGCTGATCCGCGCTATTGCCTACGTGATCTCGACTGAAAGTGGGGAAGAGAAAAGCTTCTTCGAAGCGCTCGAGAAGATGGGCATCGAAACAAAGACCAAAGATCTGCAGATTTTCTACGGCGGCGCCAAGAAGGCAGACTGGGATGTGGGCATTTCGGTAGATGCTATCAAGCTCGCCCCCAAGCTTGATGCTGTGGTTATTGTCTCTGGTGACGGTGACTACGTACCCCTCTTGCTCTATTTGAAGGAAAACATGGGTGTGCAAGCCGAGATCATTGCCTTCGGCAAGAGTGCATCCGCGAAGCTCAAAGAAGCCGCAGACGACTTTATCGACCTCTGCGACAAACCAGAGCGCTACGTGTTCTCTCCACGCCCCGTCTTCAAAAGAAACTATGCAAAAAAGAGAGTTCCAGCTGAGCCTCGCGGGTAAGATCCTAACCGCGACGTTTACCGACATGACTGAGCAAGCCAATGGCTCAGTTCTCATGCGTCTGGGCAACACCACCGTGCTCGTGACGGCGGTCATGTCTCGAGAACGCGGAGAAGCCGATTTCTTCCCTCTCACCGTAGAATACGAAGAGCGTTTCTACGCCTCGGGACAGATCCTTGGTGGGCAATATGTCCGTCGGGAGGGACGACCGTCGGAAGAAGCCACGCTCTCTGCGCGTGCTATTGATCGCACGATTCGACCCCTTTTTAATCAGAAGATCCGCCGCGAGATCCAGGTGGTGGTGACTACCCTCTCTATTGATAACGAAAACGATCCCGATGTACTGGGGATCATCGGCACCTCCCTTGCGCTTGCCGCGTCCGACATTCCTTGGGAGGGGCCCGTAGGTGCACTCCGCATTGCGAAGCTCCCCTCGGGCGTGCTCGTCGTGAATCCAACCCGCACCGAGCGCACAGAAGCAACACTTG
>Ga0208246_1001179_pt1 | contig 15643 bp, 11 predicted proteins | sample RifOxyD2_FD_184039 | JGI IMG/M metagenome (GOLD analysis project Ga0208246, IMG submission 184039) | Soil microbial communities from Rifle, Colorado - Rifle Oxygen_injection D2 (SPAdes) | ecosystem: Environmental > Terrestrial > Deep subsurface > Rock core/Sediment | place: Rifle, Colorado... | reverse complement strand
CGCGAACTTCATCATGATGGCCATGGAGAGTACCACGGCGGTGATCATAATAGCGAGGTTCTGAGCCATGCCGACCGCGGTGATTACCGAGTCAAGCGAGAAGATGATGTCGAGGACCATTATCTCGCCGATGACGCGCCGGAAGCTAACCGGCCTCTCGGGTTGGCCGCCGTGGCCGTGATGGCCATCACCCTCCACTTCCCCGTAGATCTCATGGGTTGCCTTCCACACGAGGAAGGCTCCGCCCACTATAAGTATGAGGTCGCGCCACGACACAGGGTGGGCTAAAACCACGATAATCGGCGAGGTCAGGCCCATGACCCAGTTGAGGCTGCACAGCAGTGCGATCCGCATGACCATGGCGCCGGTCATACCGATGGTGCGGGCCCGGGGCCGCTCGCGGGGCGGGAGTTTGTTGACGTTCAGCCCCACCATCAGGACGTTGTCGAACCCGAGCACGGATTCGAGAAACGTCAGTGTCGCCAAAGAAACCAGAGCAGAAAGGACGCCGTCCATTATTTTCCTCCGACGAGCGAAAGCCACGTGTCCGCCCAGCACCATGCCGGGACAGAACATACCCTTGGCCAAGGGAAGCAGCTTGCTTGGGGGAAACCCTTCCCAAAAACAAGCTGCTTCCCTTGGCTGCCCAAGACTAACCTGTAAAGAACTCTTTGGATTGTAACCTGCAACCACCTCAGTTCTCTCTACTTGCGATAAAGAAAACAGTGAGTGGGACGAGGGTAGGGACTCGTCCGGCGGGTGAAAGAACGAATAGCCGGGCGGATTGGGGTAGGCGGTCAGTTGTTGGCGGGGGCGTCCTTCAGGACGAGGACCACGGCGCCCTCCCTGACTTGGATCTCCCGAAGGCCGTCCTTGGCCATCCCCTTGACCATGCCCTGCAGGCCGTGATCGTCCAGGGTGAACACCTTGACCCGGCCGTCAAAGAACCGCCCGATCACGTGAACCTTGATCGTATCCACGAGCGGCTTGCGGACGAACTCGATGAGAGCATCCGGCACCCCCTTGACCCGCACCTCGACGATGTCGGGGTTGTTGAGGTACACAGTGCCAGTGTCGTCCAGCTCCGGAGCGAAGGCGATCAGGGCGGCGCCCTGGACCGACTTCCCGCTGATGATGGCAGCGATGTCGAGGCCCACCCTTCCCGCACCTTCAGCTCGGAATGCGACACGGTGATCGCACCGTCGAGAAGCACCGCCCGCTCCCCGACGAAGGCGTCGAGGCCGAACTGGAGCATCTGCTCCGTGACCTCGAAGGTCTTGGGAGAGGAACCCTCGGACACCTCCGCCTTCTTCTTCTTGCAGCCAGAGCACCCGGCTGCACAGAGGAGGACGATGCTGAGGACAAACACACACAAACGTTGCCACACCACGGCACACCCCCTTGACAGTTTCACCAGACCCAAAACCTGCGGGCCCGGCTTCCTCAATGCGCAAACAGATTGCACACTCAAGAAGAAGTGTTCGTCCGGCCTTTACCGACAGTAGCCTCTCCAGAATGGCTGCCAAGCTCGCATGGCGGGGGTCGGATGCGTGGAGGGGTGCCGGGCGGGGTGAGGAAGAGGTGGCAACTCGTCCTCACCATCGTCGATAGCGTCAGGGGCGCTGCCAACGAACGCTCCGCTCCGGCTCTCTCGACCGCGGTCAAGGGGCGGAGGGAGCTGGGGCCGAGCTGCTCACCGAGGCTGCGCCACGAAAACTCAGGCCGGGTACGGAGGCCCAGGACCGGTATCGAGGCGCGGCGGCAAGCCGCAAGAGAAGGAAAGGAACTGTCCGAGCCAGGGCCGTTTGAGAATGAGCCTCGCTCATAGAGGGCAGCCGTTCACCAGCAAATCCCTGGCACAAGGCGGCACATTTCTATTTAGCGTAAAATCCGTACGGATGGATGTTTTTTTGTTAAACACAAGTAGTTTAAGCCAGCAATCTTAGCACAAAAACAGGACACTGTCAATATTTTGACGCCAAAATTTACCATCAACAGTATTTTCAAAAACCAAAAACTCGACAATTTAGCCATTTATCCACACAATCCACAGGCTATCCACACCTTACCCACTTTTTGCCTGTATTTAGCCATTTTTTATCTCAAATACCTATGCTACAATGGCTAAGCAAACTTAGTTTTACCCTACCCTTGCCAGGGACGAAGAAAACCAGTATAACTACTACACCCAAACAAAATCATGAGGCCAAACTAAAAAAAGCGTAAATTAAGCCAAAAATAAACACCCCTTAAGTCAGCCAAACACCGATACCGAGCTAGTTATGACTAACTACGAAATCTGGCAAGCCGTACTGGCCGAATTTGAACTCAAACTTAGCAAGGCCAACTTTACCACCTGGTTCAAAAATACAGGCATCTCCCGCTTCGAGAACGGCGAGGTGGCAATTTGCGTTCCCAACGCTTTCACCAAGAGCTGGCTCGAAAAAAAACACCACACAGAGATTATCAAACTTCTCGAACGAGTTACCGGAAGACCGATCCGGCGGGTAGAATACGCGGTCGAAAACGTCAAAAATATCACCGAACAGGAATGCGTGGCCACCACCGTCTCGGCGGCGCTCAATTTTTCTACTGCCCCGACTCCGCACCCACGGTCATCGCCGGCCCAGCAATTTGGCCTCAATCCCAAGTACAGCTTCACTACTTTCATCGTAGGCAAAGGCAACGAGCTGGCGCACGCGGCCGCGCAAGCCGTGGCTGCCCGCCCCGGCGAGGCTTATAACCCCCTTTTCATATACGGGGGGGTCGGACTCGGCAAGACCCATTTGCTCCAGGCTATCGGGCACTCCATGCTGGCGACCAATCCGGCGACCAAAATCCTCTATGTCAGTTCGGAAAAATTCACCAACGAATTCGTAACGGCCGTAAAAGAGGGCCGGGGGCGCGAATTCAAGGACCGCTACCGCAACGTTGACCTCCTTCTCATTGACGACATCCAATTCATCGCCGGCAAAGAACAGACCCAGGAAGAGTTTTTCCACACCTTTAACGAACTCCACCAGCAGGGCAAGCAAGTCGTGCTCACGAGTGACCGGCCTCCCAAGGCCATTCCAGCCCTAGAAGACCGTCTGCGAAGCCGCTTTGAGTGGGGGATGATTGCCGACATCTCCACCCCGGACCTCGAAACGCGCGTGGCCATCTTACAAACCAAAGCGCAGGAAAAGGACTTCCTCATTTCTCCGGACACCCTGCAGTTGATTGCCACCACCGTGCAGAGCAATATTCGCGAACTAGAAGGTGCTCTCAACAAAGTTATCGCTTTCCACCAGCTGAAAAATCTTACCCCTACCACCGACACCGTCAAGTCCATCCTCGCCAGTTTTGCCGAGCAAAACATGCGCCGCTCCCTCACCCCGCGCGAGCTGGTGTCCGAGGTGGCGGGTTTTTACGACATAAAAATCGACGACATTGTAGGCAAAAGCCGTGAAAAACGCGTGGCTTTCCCGCGCCAAGTAATAATGTACCTTCTGCGAGAGGAGCTTAAATTGTCTTACCCAGCCATCGGCGAAGAGCTTGGTAACCGCGATCACACCACCGCCATGCACGCCCACACCAAAATCGCCCTGGAACTAGAGGGAGACCTTAAGTTAAAGCAAGACTTGGACTTGCTCAAACAGAGAATGTACGCCAACGTCCACTAAGGGGATAAAATGGCGATAACTTTCCGTTTCTACTTAAGTTTTATCCCCAAAGTTTGTCACCGCCCCTGTGAACAAGACCTTACTTTTCCACACCACCGGCTCACCAGGCATCAGGGGGTCCAAAATGTCCCCAGCTCCACCGCTTTCATTCACACCAACAGCTGAACAAAAATTTGCCTCATTCTAAAAACAAAAAGCACTTTTCCCCTCCGTGCACACCCCCTATTACTACTACAAGAATAAATATTAAATAAATAATTGACCGAAACCGGGATAAGTCCGACGAACCAATACGGATTAGTGATTCAGATGATTTAGACTTTTTATGCGATTCACCTGCACTCGCGACAACCTCTTACATGCTCTCGACGTAGTTAGCCCTCTGGCCGGTAAGCATACCCACCTGCCCATACTAACCAACGTCCTCATCCAAGCCAGCGAGTCGCGGGTGGAATTTGTCTCCACTAATCTGGAGGTGGCTGTCCGGGCTCATGTCCGGGCCAAGGTAGACACAGCAGGCGCTTATACGGTGCCGGCCAAGACTCTGTCCGATTACATTCACTTAATTACGACCGAACAGGTGGAAATAATTCAAGAGGGGGCGGAGCTGGCGATAACGGCCGGATCTTCGAGCACCAAGATCAAGGGGGCTCCGGCAGACGATTATCCGGTGATCCCGGCCATAGACGAAGACCACGCCTACGCGGCCAATCGCGAAGTTCTGAAAACCGCTCTTAGCCGCGTGGCCATCGCGGTGGCTAAAAATGAAATCCGACCGGAACTGTCAGGTATTAATTGGCAATTTTTTCCGGATCGTTATCCGGGGTTGGTGTTGGCGGCCACCGACTCTTACCGTCTGGCCGAGGCCAAAATGCCGCTGGCGCAGGGGGCGGATAAAAATATCACCAGTCTGGTGCCGGCCCGGGTGGTTTATGAAATCGTCCGTCTTTTGACACTGACCAAAGATATTGAAGCCAAGGAGCCGGTCAGGTTGTGGGTGAGCGACAACCAAATAGCGGTGCGGTATGATATCTTCGAGCTTACCGCCCGGTTAATACAGGGAAAATATCCGGATTACACGCAAATAATACCGTCCAGCTTCAAAACCGCCGCGGTGTTTCCGGTCGACCTCATGGTAAATAAAATTAAGGCGGCCAGTCTCTTCACGGCCGCCGGCGTGAACGCGGTTTCTTTCGACCTTAACGTGGCCGGGCAAACGGTGGGTGTTTCCTCCACCAGCACACAGACCGGAGAACACTCCTCGGAGTTGGAGGCGGACGTAAAGGGCGAGGAAAATTCCATTCTTCTGAATCATCGGTACGTACTCGACGGGCTGCAGCATCTGGGCGGCGCTGAGGCGGTATTACATGTGAACAGCGCCGACGCCCCATGTATGTTGAAACCCAAAGAAGAAACGGACTATTTGTATATCGTCATGCCGATTAGGCAGTAAAACCTGGTAAGAAAAAAGAAATAAAAAAATCCCCGAAAGGGGATTATTTTATTTCTATGTTGGCTGTGTCGCTCACGCGTTCTGTGCCGTCTTTTAATTTTACCAGGGCCATTATTTTCCAGCCGCCGGTATGGGGGGCGGCTTTCCAGCCGGCCCCCAGTTGATTATCTGTCAGTTGGGACAGATCGGTAATGGTGGAGAGCGTCAGCGACGTGCCGGAGTCGGGATGCAGGGCCGAGATCTTAATTTCGGCGATGGCTTCCGGCCGGTAGACTTTTAGAAAGAAAGTGAAAGGGAGACTCGAAGCGCCAAGGGTGCTCGGCGGATCGTTGAAGTGGGCTCCGGGCGGTTCCGCCGGTGCTGTCAGGGTGAACGGCACATTTTCGCTCACCCGGTTTCCCACGTCATCTTCTACGATGACTGTCAGTGTGTGTTCCCCAGGTTCGAGTGTCTGGGCGTAATAATTGAGATTAAAGGGGTGAGAGTTGATGACGCCCGCATAAACCCCGTCAATTTTGTAGCTTACTTTGCTTACCCCCCGTTCGGCGCTGACTCTGATGTCGGTATTTATTTCCCGGCTGCTGATGACCTGGTTGGCGGCCGGGTAAACTACTTCAAGCGTGGGAATGAGTTCCAGCGAGTGGATATCGTCGTATTCGGTCGGCGGTTCTTCGAAGCTGGCGTCCCAGTCCGGATTTTTTTCGCGTTGCCGTGCGATCCACTCCTGCACTGCCTTTTCCCAGGCCAGGTATTCAGGGTCCTTTGCCGGGTCGGAGGGGATGGGCCCCAGCGGTTCGTCCTTGTCTACATAGTGGAGAATATCATGCGGCGGCAGGTAAATTTTTTCTATGATATATTTTTCCGGGGTAGAACTGGTGGCAATTTTTCCGGTAACCTCGTCTACAAGCAGTTTGATGCCGCCGCTCGGCAACCCATTCAACATGGGTTTGGCCGCCGTAACCGGCGGTGGCGCGGGGAATTTTTCTGCCGGCGTATTTTTCAGAGCCTCGCGCATGAAATAATTCCAAATTTGGCCGGCGATTTTGCTGCCGCCAAAGCCTTGCTTCATGGGCCGGTTGTCCGTGTTGCCGCCCCACACGCCGGCAGTTAGGCTCGGAGTGTAGCCCACCACCCAGGCGTCGACATAATTGTTGGTCGTGCCGCTTTTGGCGGCCACGCTGCGGTCAGGCAGGGTGAGGGCGCTTCCGGCTCCAAAGACGAAAGCGCGCGCCGCGTCATCGGATAGAATGCCGGAAATGGTGGCGGCTAGCTGCGGGTCAATCGCCGCTTCCCCTTTTTCCTCCTTCCATTCATACAGAATTTCCCCCTTGGGGTCTTCTATTTTTAGAATGCCGGCAGGCGAGTGCCGGGTGCCGTTGTTGGCGAGCGTGGCGTAGGCGTTCACGTGTTCGAGCATCTTCACTTCGCCGCCGCCCAGCACCAAAGACAACCCGATGGCGTCTTTTTTGAAAGTGGTATAGCCGAGGCGCTCGGCGAAGGTGATGGCGCGCGGCAGTCCGACCAAGTAAAGTGTCTTGACAGCCGGGATGTTGAGCGAGCCCTGCAGAGCTTTGCGCATGGTTACCGGCCCGTGCTCGCTCAGATCATAATTCTTGGGGATATAGGCTTTGTCGCCGCCGGGGAAGGTGGTAACCACGTCGTAGAGGACTGTATTGGGAGTGAAGCCTTTTTCGAAAGCAGCGGCGTATATGATGGGCTTGATGGAAGACCCAGGTTGGCGGCGGGCGTGTGTAACCACGTTGAATTGTCCGTCAATGGCGTCGTCGTAATAATCCCGCGAACCGACCATGGCCAGTATCTGCCCAGTCTTCGGATCAAGCGCTACCAGGGCGGCGTTGTCGGCTCCGCCTTGTTCGAGCAATTTGCCCCCAAATTCCTGGATCGCCTTTTCAGCGATTTGCTGCTTGTCCCAGTCGAGAGTCGTGATTACCCTAAGGCCGCCCTTTTCCACCATTGATTCGCCGTATTTTTCCACCAGCCGCTCTTCGGTGTAAAAAACGAAGTGAGGGGCTTGGGTGGCCCTGGTGTTGCGTTTCAGGTTAAGCGGTTCGGCCTTGGCTTTGTCCGCCTCTTCCTGGGAGACATAAGACTCGTCGGCCATGCGCTGCAAGACAAAGTTGCGGCGGTGCTCCAGGGCCTCGAGGTCATTGAGGTAAACCGATGGTTTTTGCGGCAGCCCGGCCAAAGCGGCCGCCTCGGCCAAGGTCAGATCGCTAACGTGCTTGCCAAAATAGCTCTGCGCGGCCGCCTCCACGCCGTAGTTGGTCGAGCCGTACGGGATTTCATTAAAATATATTTTGAGAATTTCATCCTTGGAGTATTTTTGTTCCAAGCGCAGCGCCAGGATCGCTTCTTTGATTTTCCGGCTGATGGTCCGTTCATTGGTCAGGATGGCATTTTTAACCAGCTGCTGGGTAAGGGTGGAAGTCCCGGAGATTTTTTTATTGGTGAACAGGCCGTAGGCCAGGGCGCGGGCGATGCTGAGCGGACGGATGCCGTGGTGTTCGTAGAATTTTTTATCTTCGGTGGCGATGACGCCGTCTATAAGATACCGGGGTATTTCTTGGAGTTCCACGATAGTGCGCTTCTCGTCGGCAAAAATTTCGTGCAGCAAGTGCGTACCGGTGCGGTCGTATATTTTAGTACTTTGGGCAAAATGGCGGTCATTAAGTTTGTTGGGGTCAGGAAGGTACTGGTTGCTCCAGACAACCAGGCCGAAAGCCGTTGCCAGGGCGGCTCCAAGAGCTAGTCCGCCCCGTTTTCGCCAGCGGCCGGGCCGGGTTGTTTCCGGGCCGCCGTTCGGCGTCTGGTGCCCGCGGCGCGGCGGTCGGCTCGTCGGGCCCCCGGCTTCGTAGCCATAGGAACGCCGGATCAGGCGGGGGATCGGCATAGGGAAAATTGTTTATAATTAGCCAAAAATAAAAACAATGCGGCTATCTGCGACCTGAAAGTCATTTTACCACAGAGGTTGGGCTATTGACAAAATTGCCCCAATATGGTAATATCTGCCGTTAGACAACAGCCCGGTACCGTAAGGTACTGGGTTTTAATTAGAAGCTATGATTCGTGTTTCCTGCCAGCGCACTTCTGCCGCCGCCAAGTACGCGGCCACTGTTGTGGTTTTATCCGCCCTGCTTTTAAGTTCGGCCCGTCCTCAGCTCGCGTCCGCGCAGCTCGACCCTGGCGCCTCCTTTCCGTCCTTTTTAAATATCGAGGCGGTGATTGCTGAGACTTTGGCTGACACTGTTCAGGAGGAGAAACCGGAATTCCCGGACGTCTCCGAACGGATACCGAAGCGCGCATTCACGGTGGTTGCGACTGCCTATTCGAGCGATCCTTATCAGACCGATTCCACTCCGTGCATACCGGCGATGGCCAAATTCAATCTTTGCGAATATTACGAGACTTACGGCGTGGAGGACACGATCGCGACCAATATCCTGCCTCTCGGCACGTATGTACGTTTTCCCGAGCTCTACGGCGAGCGGGTTTTTACGGTGCGCGATCGTATGAACGCCAAGTATAACGGCCGGGCGCGGATTGATTTTTGGAAGAAGGATAAGCCAAGCGCGGTCCAGTTTGGCGTGAAGAGAATAAAGATGGAGGTCTTCTAAACTGGCTTGTATGCCTGGTATAAAAACTAACCCCGATTGAAGGGGTTAGTTTTTATACCAGGCTAGTTTCACCGGCTCTGTGGCGCCCCCGGATTGAGGTACGGGCGGGAATTGAACCCGCGCATAGGAGTTTTGCAGACTCCCGCCTTACCACTTGGCTACCGTACCGCGATATCGGGTTCAAGTGTAGCATAAGACTACCCTTGGTTCAAGCAGCCCGCAGTCGGACTATGGGGGTCAACAAACCGTAGAGGATATGGTATGATATGTGCATTCCTCTGTCCGATCCGGATTAGTTTAGGGGTAGTGGCAAAGGGGTAAAAATATGAAGTTTAAGCCATTTTTTTACAAGTCTCTCCTCCACCTGCTGCGCGGGGTTCTCTTGGTTAAGCGCTCTTTAGCGGTAGTTTTGAGGATTGTTTGGAGATACTTGGTGTCGCTTGACGAAGCGTATAAGCGTACGCTGGGATTTCGCATATTCAAGATTTTATTCCTCTTTCACAAGCGTTTCGGTAAGCATCCTCTCGGGACGGCGCGCGGCATCCGGGAGTGGGTGGGGCAGCGTCGGGTTTTGGAAGCGGTAATTTTGGCTCTGCTGGTTCTGTTTTCCTTGCCGCACAGTCGGTTGTTTGCCGAAGATTACACCGAGCTGCCGGGCAGAAAGACTCTTTTGTACTCCGTTCTGGGGCCGGGAGACCAAAATTTTAGTTTGGTGGAAGAAGTTTTTCCGGCCGCCATGGCTGCCTCGCCGACAGCAGCCGGAGAGGCCTGGCGCGAAGGAGCGGTCGGCGTTCAGTTGGGCCAGGCCCAGCCGGGCGGAGCAAATCAGGCTGCGGTTCAATTTGATGAGTTCGGCGGCTTGGCCTTTGGCGGCAGCGCCGTGACCAAGCCAATAATAATACCCGGCGGCCTGGCCGTCCGCCCGGGAATGGCTACCCCCGGACGGACCGCGATCGCTCTTTACGAGGTCAAGCCAGGCGACGTCATTGGCAACATTGCGCGTTCCTTCGGTATCAGCGTGGAAACCATTTTATGGGCGAATAATTTGACCGCCCGGTCTCTTATCAGGCCGGGTGATATTTTGAAAGTTCTGCCGGTAGACGGCGTAACGCACAAGGTGGTGCGCGGCGATACGATTTTGAAACTCGCCAAGACGTACGGAGCGAAGGCCGAAGATATTGTCTCCTTCAATAATCTTAAAGAAGACGGCACGAACATAGTTGTCGGGGGTGAGCTTATCATACCGCACGGTCGCCGGGCGGCGAGTACCCGGGCGATCGCCGGTCAGGGGCAAAGCCCGGCGCGGAGCAATCCTTTGGGAAAAATTGTGCCGCCGCCCTCTTTGTCGATTCCGGCCGGCGCCGGCTATGTCTGGCCCACTGCGGCTACAATAATCACTCAATACTTCGGCTGGCGCCATACCGGCCTGGATATTGCGGGTAAAATCGGTACGCCCGTCTATGCGGCCCGTGCCGGCGAAGTAGTCAAGTCGCAGTGCGGTTGGAACGGCGGCTACGGCTGCTACGTCATTATTGAACACGCAGACGGGCTAAGGACGCTTTACGCGCACAACTCGCAGCTCTATGTCTCGCCCGGCGAGAGCGTGAGTCAGGGGCAGGTGATTTCGCTTATGGGTTCGACCGGACGGTCGACCGGCCCCCACGTGCATTTTGAAGTGCGTATCGGCGGTCGGTTTGCCAATCCTCTGCAATACGTGCGGCGTTAGTCGGGATTTGTTTTCCAACGGTTTTTATCGCGCCCTCCGGCCTTCGCCGGTTTTTTTATCCCCCAATTTTGGCTCGGTACTGCAGCGCCTCGGCTACATGCCCGCTCTCTATCGCGGCGCTTCCCGCCAGGTCGGCTATGGTACGGGAGACTTTGAGCACGCGATGGTAACCGCGGGCCGTAAGTTGCAGTCGTCGCATGGCGTGTTCAATCAGCCGCAGCGCCTCGGAATTCAATTGGCAATGTCTTGTTGTTTCCTCGGTTTTCATTTCCGTATTTGTTGTCCAGGCCAAGCCGGCAAAACGCTTGACCTGGCGATCGCGCGCCGCGGCTACGCGCCGGCCGACCATGGCGGATGATTCCGGCTCTTCGGGGGCGTTTAATTTTTCAAACGTTACGCGCGGCACTTCAATATGCAGATCAATCCGGTCGAGAATCGGGCCGCTGATTCGTTTTTGGTAGCGGGAGAGAGAAAGCGATGAACACAGGCAGGTTCGTTCCGGATCAGTGGCGTAGCCGCAAGGGCAAGGATTTTGACTGGCCACGAGCATAAAACGTGCCGGGAAGGTCGTGGAGCGATAGGCGCGCGAGACAGTAACAAGGCCGTCTTCGAGCGGTTGGCGCAGGTTTTCAATGGCGGTTTTGGGGAATTCGGGAAATTCATCCAGAAATAGCACGCCGCGATGCGCCAGCGAGATTTCTCCGGGCCGCGGAATGCGTCCGCCGCCGACAAGGGCGGTACCGCTGGCGCTATGGTGCGGAGCGCGGAATGGCCGTTCGACAATAAGCGGCTGTTCGGGCGGCAGGAGGCCGGCTACTGAGTATATTTTGGTAACCTCGAGCGCTTCCGGCAGAGTTAAGGGAGGAAGAATTGAAGGCAAGGCGCGGGCCAGCAGCGTTTTGCCTGCGCCCGGCGGACCGGATAGTAGAATATTATGGCCTCCGGCAGCGGCGATTTCCAGAGCGCGTTTGGCGAATTCCTGGCCCTTAATGCCGGTAAAATCCAGATTGGCTGCCGGCGGGCAAGAAGAAATGACGCTGGCTTGTATGGGAAGCGGTGTGAGCCGCCTGGCTCCGGTAACGTGGCCGATTAGCTCAGCCAAGGTTTGTACGGGGTATATGTCCAGTTCTGGAATGATGTTGGCCTCCCGCGCGTTAATGGCCGGGAGGAAAAAATGTTTGTATCCGCTGGCCGCCGCATGCATGGCCAGAGGCAGGGCGCCGGTTACCTGGCGCAGGGTTCCGTCCAGGGCCAGCTCGCCGACAATGAGGCTCGCGGACAAATCAGGCCGAAGTTCATGGTCGGTCAGGTACATACCCAGAGCCATGGGTAAATCGTATAGCGAACCCTGTTTGTGAACGTCTGCCGGCGCCAGGTTTATGGTAATACCCTTGCCATAGGGCCATTCCAGGCCGGTGTTTTTCCAGGCGATGCGGATGCGTTCTTTGGCCTCTTGAATAGAGGCATCGGGCAGCCCGACTATTTGGAATCCAGGCCAGCTGCGGCTGATATCTACCTCCACCGTAATCGGCGTGCCGTCCAGCCCGACAATAGCCGCCGAATTTAATTTGGCAAACATAGTCCCTCCTTGTCCCGTTGTGGCATTAAAGTTAAATGGGCCGGGCGAAGGCCCATGGGTGTATATAAACCGAGTATATCACGAAAAAAATAGAATTGGACAAGTACGGTGTGGAAGGTGTCTAACCCGGCACCGGCCTGGGCAAGCTGTACCTGGGGGCTAACTTGTTGGCTTGTGTGGGATCCGCGGACCTGCTCGACGGCGATGGGCGCCGGAACAGGTCCGCGGAAAACCGGAGGTGGGCTAGACGTCGCGCCGGCGGTACTCGCCGGCGACGGAGACCAGGACGGCGAGATCCTCGGTGATGCGCGACACCAGGTCGGACCTAGATCTGTCACGGGCACTCTTGAGCTGGTCCATGGCCAGCCAGTAGGCCGTCTCGGCGTTGACGATGAATCTGGCCGCCTCGGTGAGCGGCCAGTAGGGGGCACCGGCCGGGGGGCCACCATCGAAATCCAGAACCGTATGCTGGCGGTTCCGGATTGACAGGTGGGGCCCTCGGCGGGTCGAGAAGCGCCACTCGACGAGCTCGAAGCTCCAGAACGAGGGAGCGAGCTCCGCGAGCGCCTCCCGCATGCCCAGGAAGAGCGCCTCGGCGGCCCAGCGAGCCGCCCGCTCGATCTGCCACTGCCTTGACCCTGCGGCCAAGTTGGCCTGCACGAGCTCCGTGCCATCCCGGTCGGACAGGGTGGTCCGGACGCCAGTGAGGCTGGGGCGCACAGGCGACCCCTCTCCGAGGGCTGCTCGGATAGCTGCCCATACTTTTTCTTGGTTCACCTTCACCTCCGTGTGTTGTCCGCATTCGGTTAGGCACGCCTGTTCTCAGGCCTGCTAGTTCCGAACCGGACGATAGCCGTCTCTATCTAGAGCGCGGGCACCGTCCGATCAGTAAAAAACACCACCCTGGGCAGGGTGGTGGAACACGGATTCGGTTTTTTAGTCCGATGAACGCGAACAACCACCCCGGGTATTGCCGGTCATGATGGGAAGGATAAAAACGTAATTTACGGTGGTTGCCATAATAGTTCAACTATGCCACTCGCCGGGATTTAAGTCAAGAGCTAGGCGCCGGCGTGTCGGCGGATTTGTCCAGGCGTTTTTTTGCCAGAACCAATAGCAGGGCGCCGGAAAATATCGCTATGTCCCCGATATTAATTACCGCCGTGGCCAGACGTAGGTAGTCAATCGTGGCGGCGAAAAGTACGCGGTCGATGAAATTGGAAATAGCGCCGGAGAGAATAAGGATAAGGCCGATAGTTGAGGACGGTGAAGCAGAATTTTTTTGAAATATGAAATTGAGAATAAATAAAATAAAAAGCGGGGTGAGGATGATAATAACCGGGAAGGGAATTTTGATGCCAAAGGCGACTCCGGGATTGGAAAAGTACTCCCAGCCTATCCACGGCCGCCAGAGATAGAAGGCATTTTCCGGATGCGTTCGGACGGCGTACTTGAGAAACTGGTCGAGCGCGACTAAAAAAAACCCGCCGAGGGAAGCTAGAAAGCGGGTTTTTGCGGCTGCCATAGGGTTCATCCGATGATTGCTGACAGCTCTAAGCTTCATCCGTAAGCGTTTTTTTACAGCTGACGCACGAACTCGACGTCGGCCGGGCCAGCAGGCGTTTTTCGTCAATAGCCTGGTCGCAATATTTGCATATACCGTAGGTACCATCGTCTAGGCGCGTGAGAGCGGTTTTTACGTCCCGCAGGGTTTTTTCCAGGGTTATCTCGACCGGTTTGTTGGACAGGTAGTCAGTTACCTCCTGCGCGTTGTCCTCTATATCGTCGCCGTATTCAGGGTAGCTGGTATCAAAATCACCGGCCACATGAGGGTTGGGCTTGGTAAACTGGGTTAGCTCTTCTTCGAGCTTGCTTTTTTCTTCGAGAAGCTGGGCTTTGATTTGGTCGAGCAAGGCCTGTTCGAAAGGTACCTTGGTAGTTTTGGCCATAAGTATGGGTTCAGGATTCACAAGTATTGGCGTAGTATACCCGATTGACCTAACTTTTACAAGCCCGACACCGCCAACTCAACAACAGCCGTCTCAGGCTTATTTGTCTTAGCTAAAAACAAAAAAGAGGCGACCGTACGCCCTGGGTTAATCAATGGCTCGGTGCCTCTTGAAAATCCCAGAGAAACGACGTGTGCCACTATATGTGGCAGACATCAGCGGTCACTGGGACCTTTGTTGCTTCCTCTCATGCCGCACGCGAGGCGGAAGTCCCCGACACGCTCCTTTTGAGGGGAAAACGTGCTATGAATGGGGATTCACCAGAAACTCGGCCGCCGCTATTTTTAGCCACTTTTGGTGTTTGTTTTAAAAACACGGGTGGCCGAGTAAGGGCGCAGCATGGGGAGAGCACAACCTATAACCATACTGCTCTGGTTCTAGCCTAGGTGGCCAGCGTCTCGGAGCTGAGATGGCATTTAGCCCGGAACCGGAACGGTTCTGGACGGTTGTGTACCTTTGAATGAACTACAATAGCAGTATAGCACGACTGTAGGTTTATGTCAATGATGAGTAGTTTAGGGTGTAAAATGGCTGAGTAAGGCCAATTTTTTTGTGTTCAATCAATTTTAAATGTATAGACTATTCTAAACATTTAAACCTTGAGTAAAGATTATACAGACTTATCCACAATTTAAGTACTTTTCCCACAGGTTTATCCACAATGTATAGAATAGTTTATACAAATAACAATACGGCGGTGTGCATAGGCAGGGGAAAATGGGTGCGCGGGTTGTTTTCGTACCCTATTTTTTTGGGTTTATGCACTTTTATGGGTATTTTCCCACAGATTTATCCACATTTGTATAGAATAATATATACAAAAGGAGCCAAATAGTTCATTTGTGCTCTGTCCATGGCAGGGAATAGGGTTTTAATTCGTCGTGGATAAATCACCTTGCCAAATTGAAAAGGATGGGTATACTCATCTCATGAGCGCATAGTAATTTATTAATTTAGTCTGTTTTTGCCCGTCTCGGGCGTGGCAAGGCCGGACTGGTTGGTATAATTGTGTCGGTCTTCGCTCTGCGAGCCTTCGCCGACAAAGGAGGGACTATGTCGTCATTTTTTTGGCGCGCGCGCCGCGCCGTGGGAGTACTCTTGGTGTTGACTTTAACCGGGGGTATTTTTTTGTTTTCCGGACCGGTTCAGGCCGCCGGACCGGGTCGAGTGGTAATAAGCGAGATTAGACTATCCGGCGGTACCGGGAAAAGCACCGACGAATACGTCGAGCTCTACAATCCAAGCTCCGAAGAGGCGGATCTGGGCCTCTGGCGGCTGGCAAAACTCACTCAGTCGGCCAACAGCGGGGAGTACAGCTACCTTATCGAGGGGTTTCCCGAAGGGACTATTCTCGAACCGCGCCGTCATCTGCTCATCGCGCATGAGGACTACGTGTTAATTAACGAAGTCCAGCCGGATTTCACCTACGCCGACGCGTCTCTTGCGGACAACAATACTCTGGTGCTTCTTGACGAGTTTGGACAAATCGTTGATTTGGTCGGCTGGGGCGGGGCGGGCCAGGTGGAGACGGCGGCCGCGCCGTCCCCGACGACCGCGCTGCCGAGCTTGGAGCGCAAGC
>Ga0208246_1001176_pt1 | contig 15699 bp, 17 predicted proteins | sample RifOxyD2_FD_184039 | JGI IMG/M metagenome (GOLD analysis project Ga0208246, IMG submission 184039) | Soil microbial communities from Rifle, Colorado - Rifle Oxygen_injection D2 (SPAdes) | ecosystem: Environmental > Terrestrial > Deep subsurface > Rock core/Sediment | place: Rifle, Colorado... | reverse complement strand
TTTCGTCGAGCGTACGATTCAGTTTCAAGTCACCACGCGCTCCGCGCGTGAACTATTCTTTGAATTTATTTTGGAAATAAGTTCGAGCAAATGATATAATGACACCACCAAACGAAACATTGTCGGAATTAAGAATAAGGAGCGATTTTGCGGGAGCCAAAATCGCGCTGTCAATTTTTTCAAAACCCTTTCCGCCTACGGCGGAAGCCGTGAATTCCCAAAGTTCCCCCCAATTGCATGAAAGACCTCAAACCAAAATATTTTCTCTACGCGAGGAAATCAACAGAGGATGATGACCACCAAATAATGTCTATTGAGGCACAGCTTTTTGAATTGCATGAATATGCGCGTAGAGAAAATCTTGAAATTCTTGAGGAATTTCAAGAGTCGAAAAGCGCAAAGAAACCGGGTCGTGAACTTTTTAACGAAATGATGGCCCGAATTGATAATATGGACGGCGTAGGTATTCTCGCGTGGCATCCTGATAGACTTGCTCGTAATAGCGTTGACGGCGGGCGCATCATTTATGCAGTAGACACGACCAAAATAGTTTCTTTGCGTTTTCCGACATTTTGGTTTGAGCCAACTCCGCAAGGCAAATTTATGTTGCAGGTAGCGTTCGGACAGAGTAAGTATTACAGCGATAACCTCGTTGAGAATATCAATCGTGGTATCCGCCAAAAAGTCCGTCGAGGCGAGTGGTTGGTGCGCGCTCCCTTTGGCTATGTGAATAATCCGAAAACGAGAAATATCGAACCTCATCCGACTAAATCGCGTATCGTGGTAAAAGCGTTTGAAGAATACACCAAAGGGACGCACACCCTCGGCACTATCGCCGACTTTTTGGCGGATCACGGCGTGAGTACGAAAGGAACGCCACCTGCCAAAGCTTCCGTCGCTCGTATGCTCTCTAATCGCGTGTATCTCGGCTTTACCTATCACAAAGGCGAGTATTACGATGGAAGCTTTGCGCCAATTATTTCTCCGACACTGTTTGAAGCAGTCCAAAAAATGCTTGCGAAAAAATCTCGTCCTCGCGTGCAAAAAGTGCCAAATCATTTTCCATTTGCACAATTCGCTCGGTGTGGTGAGTGCGGAAGTATGATTACGGCTCAATATGCGACAAATCGTTTTGGTACAAAATATACTTACTATCGCTGTACCAAAAAGAAAGGTGTTTGCCGTCAGCCATATCTATCATCTTCCGCACTCATTTTGCAAGCAAAAAATCTGCTTCAATCAGTGTCGCTTCCTCTTTCAGAAATTGAGAACATGGAAAAGCAAATTGACTTGTGGGACAAAGAGTCAATTTCCGAAAGAGGAAGTGTTGCCCAAAATCTTAAAACCAAACTTTCCGAAACGAAGGAGAAGTTAGACAAACTTGTTTCCATTTATCTCGACGGCGACATTGAACGCGAAATATATTTACAACGAAAAGACCTTCTCCTTCGTCAGAAAGCAAAGTTTGAGGAAAGTTTTAAGGATTTTGGACAACAGAGAAAAAATTGGGTCGAACCCTTGCGGAGTTTCGTTTTGTCTTTGAGAGAAGCCGTTATTTTGGAAAAAGGCGAAAACTATTTCGCATGGAAAGAGTTTTTCCAAAAAATCGGCTCGAACCCCATTCTCAAAGACAAAACGCTTTCATGCAATTGGGGGGAACTTTGGGAATTCACCGCTTCCGCCGTAGGCGGAAAGGGTTTTGAAAAAATTGACAGCGCGATTTTGGCTCCCGCAAAATCGCTCCATTTTTCTAATTCCGACAATGTTTCGTTTGGTGGGCGGTACAGGATTCGAACCTGTGGCCTTTGCAACGTCAGTGCAACGCTCTACCAACTGAGCTAACCGCCCTTTGTGCGGTGTGTATTAAACAAAATACATTCGAACTTTGTTTAATAAGCACCGCCAAAATTGGAAATCGGAATCGGAAGCCGAAATAGGGTCGGCTTCTGATTCCGATTTCCAATTTTGGCGGAAGAGAGAGGATTCGAACCCCTGATGTGGTTTCCCACATGCCGCTTTTCGAAAGCGGTGCTTTAAACCACTCAGCCACTCTTCCTTCAGTGATTAAATCTAACATTTTTTTGCTTTTTTTTCAAAAATTGGTATAATTTTGAGCGTTAATCTTTGAGATTAAATGGCCCTATCGTCTAGTGGGTGGGAATGAAAAGAAATTAGTTTTTCTTTTCATCAGGTTTCGAACGAAGTGAGAAAATTTCTGATGTTTCTCCGAAACGAAGAAATAGGTAGGTTTTCAAAACCTGTTGTCATAGAGTCTTTTACAATAAAATATTAACATTTACAATATAATCATGGCCCTATCGTCTAGTGGTTAGGACAACAGGTTTTCAATCTGTCAACCAGAGTTCGATTCTCTGTAGGGTCACAAAACGTTAAGAAAAAGTAAACAATTTTACTTTTTTAGTTTTGTGAAGGCGGAGCGATGTTTTTGTTTCCACCAGAAACAAAAACCGCGAGCCGAGGATGACAAACACTTAAGTAGATTTGAGTGCGAAGCACAAAAAATATACTTAGTGATTTGTGTCCACACAAAATCAGGGTGCGAAGCACACAATATTTTAAGCTAATATTACCAACACTTCCCCAAATACCCCACAGAGTGTTCATAACTTTTGGAGTTTTTTTGATATAATTTGAGACATAATAATTAACTTTAAATAATATGAAAAAAATAACCATAGGAGTAATTATTCTTGTAATTATATCCGCAGGGTTTATTTTATGGAATAAACCAGATTCCCAAGGAATGATTTTGCTTGAGAACGATGATTATCACTCCTTTTTTCCTAAAAAATTTGATATTTCTCAGGATGTTAGAATCATGGATTTAGCCACGGCTTCTACTGAGGGGGGAATTTATATAAATTATTCAACCGTCGGGAGTATTATAAAGGTTGGAGAACAGGACAATACCTCCGATGTTTCCATACTTGAATCAAGAAGGGGTATTTACAGAGTTCCCGATAAAGACCCTTCGTTTAAAATGTGGGTTGAAAAAACATCACAGGATAATTTTAGTATATATAAAGAAAAATCACTTGAAGAAATATCTAGTTATTATGATTCTCTTGTTATAAAAAAGAATTATGAAAATCATGATTATTATGTTTACCTCCGTAAAGATTTATCAAATGAAAATTTAAAAGATAAAAGTTCTATCGGAGGAGCATATCTATTTTTTCCTGAAAAAAATATCGTAGTTTATTTGTACTTTTTCAATACTAAATTCCAAGGATGTTTAGAAGGGAAAGAGGAAACATGTAAATTTAATGAAAACGAAAAAATTTTAGATGAATCAGATTTTGTTAAAATTATTGAGACAATAATAAATGCAAATTAAACCAAAACCCCCAACTCCCTAATACAACTTCTAATACTATCTCTCCTCACAAAGTTCTGAAAGCCACGCTTTGGGGTCACAAATGTTCAAAAAACTAAACGGCTAAACTTCAGAGAAGTTTAGCCGTTTAGTTTTTTGCAAGAAAAGTTGTATTATATTAAACAACATGAAAATATTATCAATCGAAACGTCTTGCGACGAAACAGCCATAAGTATTATTGAGGCAAAGGGCGGTTTTAAAAATCCTCAATTTAAAATTGTTGCTAACACGCTAATATCTCAAATAAATATCCATAAAAAATATGGGGGGGTCTTCCCTGCTCTCGCAAAAAGAGAACATACGAAAAATTTACTTCCAATTTTAAAAACAACACTAAAAAAAGCAGTTCTTACTTCAAATTCTAAATTTCAAATTTCAAAAGAAAAACAAAAAAAAGTTTTCAAAATTCTAGAAAGAGAGCCCGAATTAGCTGAAAAATTAATTAAATTTTTAGAAGAAAATAAAAATATCAAAGTTGACGCTGTTGCCGTAACCCAAGGCCCTGGACTAGAACCAGCTCTTTGGACTGGACTAAACTTTGCAAAAGTATTGGCTTTGGTTTGGAATAAACCATTTATTTTAGTTAACCATATGGAAGGACACCTCGTCGCTTCGCTCCTAAAATCAAGTGAAGAAAGCGGTAAAGTAGAAACAGTTAAGTTTCCTGCCTTGGGTTTATTGCTTTCAGGGGGACACACTGAGCTAGTGTTGATGTCAGATTGGATGAAATATAAAACGGTTGGGCAAACAAGAGATGATGCTGTTGGGGAAGCTTATGACAAAGTAGCTAGAATGTTAGGACTTCCCTACCCAGGAGGACCCGAAGTCGCAAATCTCTCCGAAGTTTTTTCTACAAACTACTCACTACCAACTACCAACTATCCCCTTCCTCGGCCAATGATTAATTCTGATGATTTGGATTTTTCTTTTTCTGGTTTGAAAACTGCAGTCTTATATACTGTAAAAAATATTCCTAAACTAACATCAAAAATTAAACAAGAAATTTGTTTTGAATTTGAAGAAGCAGTAATAGAGGTTCTACTTAAAAAAACACTCAAGGCAATCAAAAAATATAAAACAAAAACTCTAATTATCGGGGGAGGAGTTTCTGCCAACAAAAGAATCAGAAAAATTTTTAAAGACCTAGAGTCAAATGAATTTAATGTTTTGATTCCTGAAATAGAACATTCCACCGATAATGCCGTAATGATAGGAATCGCTGGATATTTTAGATTTCTAGGCGGAAAAGCCCTAGACCCAAACAAAACTAGCAGGATAAAAGCTAATGGGAATCTGAGGTTGTAAAATACTTGCCTTTTAAAGATAAATTAAATATAATCAATGCAATCTTGGTTTTATTGGAAATAGGGTTGGTGACTAGTTTTCCTGAGTTTGGTGTGACAAAGGAGAAAAAATTAGTTTTAGTTGACCTGTTTTTAGAAACCATGACAGCCACGCGGTATTGACCGGTGGTACGCGGCAACCACCATAAGCACCCACCCGTGGAGCCTTGTTAGGCGTTGAATCGGGTTGTATGGGGCAAGCATCAATTTGTTTTGGTGTTTGCCCCATTTTTTTATATTGCAATTATCAAAATATTAAGTTAATATCGATTATAGAATCAAAATCTTAAGATCTTTTTTTAAAAAACGGGGGGGCCCAAAGAATGAAAAACCGAAATACTGCGCATGAAGAAGGTATGGTAGGAACAACAATGTTTCTCCAAATAGTTCCTGAAAAGTGTGAAGCCTGCGGGCAAAAAAAATCTGGGTTGGAACCCAAAAACGTAACAGTTCTTGCCTACGATGGTTACCCGCAGGTTGAACAGCCGATTTTTATCTGTCCAGAATGTGACAAACATGATTGGTCGCTTCTTCACAAACCCAAATTTGTGACCAGCCAGTGAGACCCTCTTTTTTTAATCTTGCACCAGCCCCGTCTCATCGACGGGGTTCAATAATTCTAATCACAAACACAAAAAGTTGGGTATCTCATACCCAACTTTTTGTGTATAAATTATATAAATTTTGGATTTCTCAATACTTGATACTTGGTACTTACTACTTTACCCCCACACCTTTTTTTTGGAAAAGAAAGGTGTGGGGGTTTACACCCACACCTTTCATTGCATCGTAAGATATGCAGAAATTCCCCATGTTTTTTTTGCAATAAAAGGTGTGGGGGTTTATACTGATACTTATGATTAATAAGTATCTTCAACCTTACGACCCAAAAGAAGCAGAAGAAAAAATTTATGACACTTGGGAAAAAAGTGGTTTTTTTAACCCAAATAATCTTCCGGGGGAAAGGAAAGAAACATTTTCAATGGTGTTGCCTCCCCCAAATGTTACTGGGAAATTACACCTAGGACACGCTGACATGTTGGCCATCGAAGATACAGTTGTGCGTTTTCAAAGAATGCTCGGTAAAAAAACTTTGTGGCTTCCTGGGACAGATCATGCCGCTATCGCCACTCAAACAAAAGTAGAAAAAATTTTAGCCAAAGAAAAAATACGCAGACACGACTTAGGTAGAGAAAAATTTCTAGAAAAAGTTAATGAATTCGCAATGGATTCCCAAAAGACGATTATTTCCCAAACCAAAAGAATGGGGTCTTCTTTGGATTGGTCTCGTCTTGCTTTTACGCTGGACGACCAAAGAAACTTGGCGGTTAAAACTGCTTTCAAAAAAATGTATGAAGATGGTCTAATCTACAGAGGGAAAAAAGTAATCAACTGGGACCCAAAAGGCCAAACTGTTATTTCGGATGATGAGGTCGTTTATGAAGACAGGAAAGCTGTTTTCTACACATTTAAATATTCAAAAGACTTCCCTATCGCCATTTCAACTACTCGACCAGAAACAAAAGTTGGGGATGTTGCAGTTGCTGTTAACCCAAGTGATGAAAGATACAAAGAATTTGTTGGAAAAACTTTCGAAATAGAAAACTTTTGTGGAACATCTCTTTCAATAAAAATTATCACGGACCGTGAAGTTGACCCTGAATTCGGAACTGGCGCATTGGGGGTTACTCCTGCCCACTCAAAAATTGACGAAAAAATGGCGCAGGACAATAATCTGCCTCTTAAAAAAGTTATAAACGAATACGCTAAAATGGAAAATGCTGGCGATATTTTGGAGGGCAAAAAAATTTCGGAAGCAAGAGAAATAATTGTAGATTGGCTAAAAAAAGAAGGGTTGATGATTAAAGAAGAATATGTAAATCAAAGTGTCTCTACCGCAGAGAGAAGTGGGGCCATAATTGAGCCTTTGCCAAAGTTACAATGGTTTATTGATGTAAATAAAAAATTTAAACTTCCCTCTTCTAAAATTGACGGAATAAAAAGTGGAGATGAAATTGATCTAAAACACTTAATGAAATATGCCGTTGAATCCGGCGAAGTAAACATTTTACCAGACCGTTTCAATAAAATTTATTATCATTGGATTGAAAATTTACATGACTGGTGCATTTCAAGACAAATTTGGTATGGGCACCAAATCCCAGTTTGGTATAAAAATAAAGACACCGAGAAAGAAGAAATTTTTGTTGGTATTGAGGAACCAAAAGGAGATGATTGGGAACAAGACCCCGATACTTTAGACACATGGTTCTCTGCTGGACTTTGGACTTTTTCAACCCTTGGTTGGCCAAATGAGACAAATGATTTAAAACTTTATCACCCAACAGACCTACTTGAAACAGCCCATGATATTTTGTTTTTTTGGGTAGCCAGAATGATTCTAATGACGACTTATTTAATAGGAGAAATCCCCTTCAAAACTGTTTATATTCACGGGCTTGTGCGTGACGAGCAAAATAGAAAATTCTCAAAATCTTTAGGAAATGCAACTGACCCTCTTGAAATGATTGAAAAATACGGGACTGACGCTTTGAGAATGGCACTTTTGGTAGCGGTGGCTCCTGGCCAAGACATTAAATTCAACGAAGACAAAGTTAAGGCTTATAAAAAATTTGCCAATAAAATTTGGAACATCGCTCGCTTTATTTATTCAAGTGTTGAAGATTTTGATTATGATAATTTTGATATAAACAAACTAACAGATTTCGAAAAGAACATTTTGAAAAGTTTTGACGACTTAATTATCGAAATTACAGGAGAAATGAAAGAGTACAAACTTTATCTAACTTCAGAAAAACTTTATCATTTTGTTTGGCATGAGTTGGCAGACAAAATTTTAGAAGAATCAAAGGAAGCGTTATTCGACAAGACGACACCTGAAGACAAAGCCAACAAGCAATTTATGCTTTTAAATCTATTTGAAAAAGTATTAAAAACACTTCATCCTTTTATGCCTTTTATCACCGAAGAGGTTTGGGCAGATTTTCCTAAGAAAAATAAAAAATTGTTACTAGTCGAGGAATGGCCGATAAAATAATTATTTCAACATTATAAACTTTAAAGTTTAAACTTTCTCCTATATACTAATCACATAATGACAATTTTATTATCATTTCTATGTGGAATAATTCCGGCTGTTATTTGGCTCATGTTTTGGCTCAGAGAAGACGAAATAAATCCTGAACCCAAAAAATATATTCTCTTTTCATTTTTAACAGGAATGCTCGCCGCTTTGATTGTTCTCGGTTTCCAAACAATAATAATAGAACATGTTGAAAGCTATACTTTTTTGTGTGTCATTTTGTTAGCTTCAGCAGAAGAAATATTTAAATTTATAGCCGCATATATGATGGCCCTTAAGCGAGAATTCATGAACGAGCCGATAGACGCAATCATATATATGATAACAATAGCGTTGGGGTTTGCCGCTCTAGAAAATTCTTTATATATATACGATGCCATAAACACTAATGGGGTACTCCAAGGGATACTTGTGAGTAACATGAGATTTATCGGGTCAGCCATCCTTCACACGGCAGCATCTGGTATAATTGGTGTAGCAATTGCTCTTTCTTTTTATAAAAAAGCTTCCCAGAAATTATCCTATCTAATAGTTGGGATTATTTCAGCCATTATATTACATACAGGTTTCAACCTTTTTATAATCAACAACATAGGAGGCGGGATTTTAGGAAGCTTTACTTTTATATGGGGAACTGCAATAATTATTTTATTCCTTTTTGAAAAAATTAAACAACTCAAACCAGAAAATAAACAATATTAATAATTAGTAATTAATTTAAAAAATATATGAAAAGCTTTTTTGAAAGATTAACCGGGGCTGTAAAAATAGATGAGGACTTTGATGAATTTGACAACTTAGGCGAACGAGGAGTTACCAACCACGAAGGCGGAGATATTCTCGACGAAAACGGATGGGCAGAAACAGAAAATGAAGAGGGTGAACTAACTATGGATATGTATCAAACTCCTGATGCGGTTATAATTAAAACAATGATAGCTGGGGTAAAACCTGACGATTTAGAAGTGTCCATCACCCGCGACATGGTAACTGTAAGGGGAACCAGAGAAGAAAAAGCAATCGTCTCGGAAGAAAATTATTTTTCAAAGGAACTATACTGGGGTACATTCTCAAGAACCATAACCCTACCTGCCGAAATTGATATTGAAGCTGCCGAAGCCGAAGAGAAACACGGCTTATTGATAATCAGACTCCCTAAAATAGACAAAGGAAGACAAACGAGGCTACAAGTTAAATCACACTAAGCGATATGGAAGAACAAGAGAAAGAACCAATGTCAAAACAATTATTTAAATTCTATTTTGTAAATAGTTGGTATTCCCTTTTCACAATAACCTACTTATTGTTTTTCTTTTATTCTGCTATTTTTTATTTTGACAGAGTCCTTCTCGCTTTAAAATTTTTATACTACACAGTTAGACTCTCTACAGCACTGCTGGGTCTCAGCCACCTATTTTTAGGAATCGGTTTTATGGTTGCCCTTATTATTCCTTTCTCAGTTAGCATCTCAGCAATTTTTATCTTCTTTAACCTTTGGAAAGAAAGCGAAATACAAATAAAACAAAAACTTGTTTCAACTTTATTTATTATTATTATAATAATAACAATAATGATATCAATGGACGACATAATCCGAGTAATCGCACAAAAAGAACCTCTTGCCGACTTCGTTCAAAAAAATGAGCTCTCCCAGAAAATAATAAGTGGATCAATTGAAGTTGAAAATGAAACTCTAATACTAGAGGAATAACTAGCGAGAATTTTTTATATTGTACTCCCCTACTTTATTTCTTTTTATTTTAAGAGCGATTGCTCCTACTCCCAAATCATTTCCTAACTTATTTGCGATAGCCCTCACATAAGTTCCTCGCGAACAATTAACCCTAACTTTCGAAACAACAAAATCAACTCCCAGGGGCAAGGCCCCTGGGAGTTGCCATTGTTTTGTGATTTCTTTTTGACGAAAATCACCGGTAACTTTTTGCACCCTGTTAATAATGCTTTTTAGCAATTCCTCACCACTAATTTCATAATTCTCCAATAATTCAATATTATAAATCTCGACTTCTTTTCTAGGAATTTCTATTTCATTTAACCTACCCTCCCTCGCCCACTGAAAAAGTTGTTTTCCCTCCACTGTTGCCGAAGAATATGGAGGATATTCAAAAACTTGCTTCCCTTTTAATTTTTTCAAAACATCCCCAAAACCACTCAAATCTACAGGGGCCTTGCCCCTGTAGATTTTGGGGATTCCGAGGATATCGTAAGTGTCGGTTATGATGCCCCACAAAATTTCAAATTCATATTCTTTGTCTAAATTTAAATACTCTTCTTTATTCTTGCATTCTTCCCCGGACAACACCAACAAAACACCTTCAGCCATTGGATCTAACCGACCAGCGTAAGTCATTTTTTCTTTTTCATATTCAGAATTTTCTTTTCTAAAGTTCTCAGTAGTTTCCAGCGGGGTCTCCCCTTCTTTTTTGTATAGATTCAATACTTTTTCCATTTTCTATTTATATCTTTTTTGTTTTTAATTCCATTATTTTTATAAAAAGTTAAATATTGTTCAATATATAAAAGGTAAGATTTGATTGTTTTTGAAGAATATTTTCTTAATTTCAACAAATTTTTTGTTTGTTTTAAAATATCAGGCATGTTATTATAAAATATAATATTTGCTTAAATTTTATATTCAAATATTAACAAATATTCACATTTACTACAAATTTGTGGTTCTTATACGAACAAAAGTTCGCATAATAACCAGTTGCGCGAAATAGCTAAAAATATGAATAAAATTCCTTTTTTAAATTTACCATCTGAACTAGGGTGGAATTCTAAATATAACATTATATTAGACTATTATAAAAATACTGGATGTCTTAAAACTATAAAAAATATTAGACGTCCTATTATTTGTATCGAAGCAACTTACCAAGGTATTGAGTTTGAAGCTTGGTTAAATTTTAGTAGACTGTTCAAAAAACTAAAATCGGTTGATTTAGCTATTCCCAAGGATGTGTATAAGGAACTTCGTTACGTCGAACCATTTAGCGTTATTAAAAATTTTTTACTGACATACGGTATCTTATATGAATCATTAGGCGAACCAAATATTAAAAAGGGAATTTCAATAAACGGAATTAAAGAAGTTAAGGATATAAACTCTGTCGATGTTAACAATTTACCTTATTTTGAATGGTCGTTAGATTCATCAAGATTAGTACATAAGCTTATAGACCATGGGGGTATAGGACCAAATACAAAATTGGAGCCTAAGTAGAATATTTTTAGCTATTTCGCATAATAACCAGTTAGGCGACATTTTCTTTTAAATTATTTTTTGTTCATAAGAAAAAGGCGTTAGCTTTATAGCCAACGCCTTGTGTTAAAACCGTTGCTGTGAATACTAGCAACGATTTCGGTTATATTGATCAAGATTAAATCAACACAACCTTCTCGAACTCGTGAGGCCATTTACCGGACTTGTTGCGCACAACTAGCGGCGCCGAAATCGCCCCAAAAATCGCCCCATACATTATAAACCCAGGATTGACTGGGGTGATAATACAGCCACCAACAATCCCTCCCAAAAAAAATACTTTGGCCCAGTTTTTCATTACTTTCTCCTCTGTTTTTGTTAAAAGAGCAGACCCTCTTACTATTATTTACAGGATAGCAGATAACAGGTAATCTGTCAAGCCCACAACCGCAAAAAATAATTTAAAAGAAAATGCTACGGGGACGCTGCGCTTTCGCTCCACTCCGTTCCGCTCACCCTCGCCTAACACCGAGTATGCGGAAAAAGGCTCGGCTCGCCTTTTTCCCAAATTCGCTTTTCTCTGTTGGGTGGTAATGCAGGCAAAAGTGCGATAAAATAGGATTAAGCTAATTAACAAAATTAATTCAATAAATCCGAAAAGCGAACTTCGCATGTGCCGATACGTTATCTGAAATATTTTTTTGTCTTTGGTGGTAATTTTAAGATTTGTGATTTAAACAATGACAGAAAATTTGATTTTTATCTTTTAAAGAGGGGAATATGGAAAAATATTTATTTGAAAAAACCATGCATACAGTATTCGAGGATATTACGAGAAATTTTGAGAAATCTGGTGAATTATCAGTTGATGTTGCGAAATTTTTAGAAATGCATGGTTGTGTAGATACTGTGAAGCATGTTAATGATGTTGCGCAGGAAGCAAGGGAGTTGGCACCTCGTTTTTTGGAAAAAGCAGAAGATGCATTTTGCGCTGGCTTACTTCATGATATTAGTGCTGTATTTCCAAATAAAGATAGAGTGAGAGTCGCAACAGAACTCGGCATTGATATTTTGCCAGAGGAAAAAACATGTCCCGCGATTCTTCATCAAAGAATTTCGGAAGTTATGGCAAAAGAAATTTTTGGAATTACTGACCAAAATATTTTGAGTGCTATGGGTTGCCATACCACACTCAAGGAAAATGCATCAACTTTGGATAAAATCGTTTTCATTTCGGACAAAATAATGTGGGATCAAGAACATAGTGCACCATATCAATCAGATGTTTTGAAAGCTCTGGAAATTTCCTTGGATGAGGCATGTTTTTGCTATTTGAATTATCTCTGGCAACAAAAGGAAAGTCTTGCCGTTGTTCATCCATGGATGGAAGCCGCCTACAAAAAACTGAATGATTCACTAGGAAAATAAGGAGTTTTGAATTTTGGGCATTCACCCCTGACCCCTCTGCCCAAAATCCAAAACAAAAATCAAATTTTCTTTTAGAATAAACAAAGTTTGTACCAATAAAATAGAAGACAAAAAATACATCAGCTAACACGGCATATCTGGTTCAGAAATCTTTCACTTTTATATTTTTTAACGCCAAGGTTTGAAAAATTTCCTCTCCAAAATTGCGCTGTGGTATGGCAAAGTTTAGTGGTATAATCAGGATAAGTGAATATTTGAAATTTTAGCCTTTAAGTGTGGGCGCAACTTCAGATGATGCCGATACGTTGTGCGAAATAAATTTTTTACAACTTTCCTTTTTTAATATGAAGCAAACTTATTCTATCGGAGCATTCGCGATTATCCTTGATGACCAAGACCGCGTTTTGCTTTGTCATAGAAATGATTACGACCTTTGGAATCTCCCCGGCGGGGGTGTGGAATTTAATGAAGCGCCGTGGGAATGTGTCGTGCGTGAAGTAAAGGAGGAGGTCGGCCTTGATGTTGAAGTTGAGCGTCTTGCTGGCGTGTACAGTAAGCGCAACCAAGATGATTTAGTGTTTTCTTTTGTTTGTAGGGTTGTTAGTGGAAAATTGACGCTCACAGATGAAGCCGACCAAATTGACTACTTCTCAGTCGGGAAGATTCCAAGGAATACGTCGCCTAAGCAAGTTGAGAGGATAAAGGAGGTTCTTGCCGATAAAAGTAAAACGCTAGTTATGAGAGTCCAAGAAGGTCCATCATCAATAAGTTTGATAAAGGAGGGAAAGTTGTAAAAAATTTCAACATCGCAGAACACCGAGTATGCGGCTCCAAAATTTTTCATCATTTATATTTCAAGGAGTGAAAAATTTTCTCGACACAAATTCGCTTTTCTCGGCTGGGTGGTAAAACCAGTAAAAGTGCGATAAAATAGTATTGAGATAATCCAAATAATTAACCAATAAATCCGAAAAGCGAACTTCGCATACTCGGATACGTTATACGCAATCAGGAGGACACACTTGACTTGCAAATATTTATAAACAAGAATAATAAACAATAACATTATGGAAAATAATCATTTCAAAGAATCGGTTAAATCACACAAACTACTTGCTCAAGAAAGAACTATTCTTGCCAATGAGCGTAATACACTTGCTTATATAAGAACAGGGTTTTCTGCATTTGTTCTAGGTATTGCAACCATTAAATTATTTGAGAGCGATGGTTTTTTGCTATATGCCGGATGGATAGCTGTTGTGATTGGAATATTGTTTATTATTCTTGGGCTAGTTTATTATCCAATACGGAAAAAGAAGATCAAGTCATATTAGCGTGTGTCCTCCTGACTCACTCCGCTTCGCTCCGTGCCACGCTATGCTCTCCTCCCTTCGGTCGTCGGAGCGTATAACAACACAGCGTATGCGGTTCGGGGCTCGACTCGCCCCTCTCCCATATTTTTGCTCCCGTTGGTCTCAAAAACATCGCATATACTGAAACGTTAGGCAAAATGCACTCGCGCTCCTTCCGCTTCGCTACAGGAGCGCTCCCTAACATTTTGCCTAACGTGTGCGCTTGCCAGCGCTGCCAGTCGATATGCGTTCGCCTTCGCTTCGCTCTGGCTCACGCACATCACCTAACAGCTGCTTATGTGAAATTTTTTAGATCCATTTTCTTAACAAAAACTTCGTAAGGAGTTAAATAATTCAAACACTTTCTTGGTCGATTATTAAATGGAAAAATGAAAAATGGGGTCAGCCACCTTTTTTATATTTGATTACCTACATCTACTCTATTTATTCTTGGCATACTTAAATCATATCAGAAAAGGTTACTGACCCCTTTATTTTAATTTTGCTATGTGGTAGTATGAAACTACCTCTGGTTGGCGGTGAGGCAAAAACAAAGGAGGCTGTGTGCCTCCTTCTTCTTCCAAAAATTCCTGAGAATTTTTGAGAACCAGCAGACGTAGAGTCTGAGAATCCTTCGGGAGTTCCCAGAAACCTCATATTCTGGAATGAAGACACCAATGGGTTTAGCCTTACCCTAAAAGGCCTAGAGCTCCTCCACGAGGAGCTTTTTTATTTCTCAATTAAAAAAAACTTGACAAATTGATTATAAGTGATAACCTTTTAATTAAGGGGGTACCTATGGTCGCAAATATCACGACCTTGACGATGTAACAACAGGCGAAGGACCCACCAAAAAAGAGGGCAAAAAACCCTCACGCCTCTACTGCAGAAGTTTCTGATCGTTTTTCAAACAATCATATTTTGCAAAAAGGCAATCTGGTTCGGCCTACCACGAAAAGGCCATAAGCCCCTCGCTACGAGGGGCTTTTATATTTATATCTAATTTTGTTTAAGTATTAAACGAGACACGAAGGATCTTTTTCTACTGAACCACGAAGAAGCGGTTCTGACAGACGACCGTAAATACAACGGTCCTACATTCGCCCTCAATCAACTGGCTACAAAAAGGTCTCGGGGAGAAATGCTCCAGCAAGCAATAAAAAATGGCACGCTGAGCTTAATCCTTCGTGCCTTTTTTTATTGCTTAATTTTTGCTAGTATTTAATGAACGGCTCAATAATTTGAGTCATTCAAAAACTCTTATGGACAAACTAAGCACAGAATCGTATAAGGGTGTCCGGGATTTTTATCCTGAGGACAAGTTTATACAAAAATATATCTTTGATAAAATGCGCCAAGTCGTAGAGGCTTTTGGCTACGAAGAATATGATGCTTCTATTTTGGAACCAACTGACCTATACAGAGCAAAAACCGGAGAAGAAATAATAAATGAACAAACCTATTCTTTCACAGACCGCGGGGACCGTGATGTTACTTTACGTCCAGAAATGACCCCTTCCCTCGCAAGAATGATTGCTAAGCAAAAAAGAGAGTTGGCCTTCCCTCTTCGTTGGTACTCAATAGTCAATAATTTTAGGTACGAGAGGCCCCAAAAAGGCCGTTTAAGAGAGTTTTGGCAGTTAAATGTTGATATGTTCGGGGTGGAAGGAATTGAGGCTGAAATCGAGGCAATTACGATAGCTTACAAAATAATGCGAAGTTTGAAGGCTCAAGAAACAGATTTCGAACTACGAGTAAATGACAGGAATTCTGTTAATTCATTTTTAAATAGCCTTAATTTAGACGAAGATAAAAAATATAAAATAACTAAAATTTTCGACAAAAAAAA
>Ga0208246_1001175_pt1 | contig 15706 bp, 21 predicted proteins | sample RifOxyD2_FD_184039 | JGI IMG/M metagenome (GOLD analysis project Ga0208246, IMG submission 184039) | Soil microbial communities from Rifle, Colorado - Rifle Oxygen_injection D2 (SPAdes) | ecosystem: Environmental > Terrestrial > Deep subsurface > Rock core/Sediment | place: Rifle, Colorado... | reverse complement strand
GTGGGGCTTTCTCCGAGCGTACGGGGCAGTTTCAAGCCACCACGCACGCGGAGCGTGCGAAGTCATTACCTCACTTTGTTTTGGAAATAGGTGCGAGTTTGGTACAATAAACACACCAAAAATTTAAGAAAAAAATAAAATTATTTAAAATTTTCTAAAAAATCTACCTCTTTTTACTCTATTTTTGAAAGGTCTCTCACTTTCGGTATTTATAAAAAATTTTTCCTGTGTTTTAATATAAAAAATCACACTTATGCACTTGCATGAGCAGTCTCACAAGTAGATAATACTTCTGATGAAAGTGGATAAAAAAAATTACAAAAAAGATTATCTAAAATTTATTTTTGCTCTCTTTTTGTGCCTATTTGTGCGATTAATTCCACTGCGCGCACCAAATGTAGAACCGATTCTCGCGACCTTGATGCCGATCAGTCGAGTCTATGGAGCACTACTAGGTTTTATTTTTGCTATTTCAAGTATTTTACTTTATGATGTAGCGACCGGAACACTCGGAGTGCAAACATTTTTCACAGTTTTAGCTTATGGCACGCTAGGTTTATGGGCAAATAGTTATTTCAAAAATAATAAGGTAAATAAATGGTCTTATGTGCGTTTTGCAATTATTGGAACTTTGTTTTTTGATGCTTTGACTGGGCTAACTGTCGGTCCACTTTTCTTTCATCAATCATTTATGACATCTCTGGTCGGACAAATTCCATTTACTGCATTACATCTATTTAGCAACGTCGCATTTGCCTTTATCCTCTCCCCCGCCATTTACAACTTTTTAATAAAAGAACAAGAAAGAAAAATAGAAAAGAAAACTTCACTCATTATCAACGAACTTCAACCTAAAATAATTTAAATCAAATGGAAAAAATAAAAAAAATTCTAAAAAACGAACTTCAAAAAATAAAATCAATCCGAAAGAGAAGTGGGGAGGTTGTTTCATTTGATTTAGAAAGAATTACTCGAGCTATTTTTAAGGCTTTCGAAATAACCGGTGAAGGAAAAGAAAAGGAAGCAGAAGGTGTAGCAAATCATGTCTTCAGAACTCTTCTTGATCAAAGAGCTGAATTAATAAAAACAAATAAAGATGCAAAATTTCTTCCAACTGTTGAATTGATTCAGGATTCCGTAGAAAAAGAATTAATGATTCAAGGTTTCCCTGAAACAGCAAAAAAATATATTCTTTATCGTAGTCGACGTTCGGAACTTCGTAAAGCTTTTGGTCCTGTGCCTGAAGCCGTCCGTACTGCTGTCGAAGAATCGAGCAAATATTTTTCTAGCCCTTATTCAGAATATATTTTCTATCAATTCTATTCTAGGTGGGTTCCAGAATTAGGCCGTAGAGAGACTTGGATAGAGACAATTGACCGTTATATGGCCTATATGAAAGAGAATTTAGGAGATAAGCTCTCAACTAAAGAATACGAGGAAGTTCGCCAGGCTATTTTAAATCAAGATATTTGTCCTTCAATGCGCCTTCTCTGGTCTGCAGGTAAAGCTTGCCGAAATTCCAACGTCTGGGCATACAATTGTTCTTATGTCGCTCCGACTTGCCCTCAAGACTTGGGAGAAATAATGTATATCTCAATGTGTGGTGCTGGACTTGGTTTTGCTGTTGAATGGGAAAATGTTCAAAAATTTCCCCAAATAAAAAAACAAACTGGAGAAAAAGTTTCTGTTCATGTTGTAAAAGACAGCAAAGAAGGTTGGGCTGATGCTTTTGTTCTCGGCCTCACAAATTGGTTTGATGGTAAAGATATTAAATTTGATTATTCCACTGTCAGACCAGCCGGTGCGCGACTCGAAACTGCCGGTGGACGAGCTTCTGGACCACAACCACTGATGGACTTAATGGAATTTGCTAGAAGAAAAATTTTATCAAAACAAGGCAGACGTCTTTCAAATTTAGACATGCATGACATCATCTGTCAGATAGGTTTGATAGTCGTCGCTGGTGGAGTCAGACGTAGCGCACTCATTTCCCTTTCCGAATTAGAAGACACAGAAATGCGTGATGCAAAAAAGGGACAATTTTATTTAACGGAAGGCCAGCGTTCTATGGCAAACAATTCCGCAGTCTATAATGCAAAGCCATCGGCTGAAGAATTCTTGGATGAGTGGACCGCTTTGGTAAAATCAAAATCCGGCGAACGAGGAATTTTCAATCGAGGAGGATTGGAAAAACAATTACCGGCTCGCAGGTGGGCAGCGATAAAAAATGAAAGACAAATCGGATTAAACCCTTGTGGAGAAATTTATCTTCGCTCAAAACAATTTTGTAATTTAACCTCTATCGTAATCCGCCCGAAAGACACAATCGAGACTTTAAAAAAGAAAATGGAATTAGCGACACTACTCGGAACTTATCAATCCACTCTGACAAACTTCGGCTATCTTTCAAAAAAGTGGAAAGAAAATTGTGAAGCAGAAAGATTGCTCGGTGTATCACTCACTGGATATTATGACAATACAACAATAAGAAATGACAAAGTGCTCGAAACGCTCAGACTGGACTCCATTAAAACAAATGAAAAGTACGCTAAACGCTTTGGTATAAACCCTTCTACCGCTATAACTTGCGTAAAACCTCATGGAAATTCAGGTCAGCTCCTAGGCGTCGGCTCCGGTATGCATCCTTGGTATGCCCCATATTTCGTCCGTCGAGTTCGTATTTCTCATACAGATACTCTGCTCCAAATGGCTCGAGATCAAGGAGTGCCTTGTTTACCAGAAGTCGGCCAATCTGAAGCTACAGCTACTACCTTCGTATTGGAATTCCCTGTTAAAGCGCCACATGGAGCTATCTTTAAAGACGAAGTTTCTGCTCTAGACTTAATGAAAGAATGGAAAAGACTAAAAGAACATTTCGTAGAACACAATCCTTCCGCTACTATCTATGTCGGTCCGGAAGAATGGCTCGCTGTCGGAAACTTTGTTTATGAAAACTGGGATTTCGTCGGAGGAATGTCTTTCCTTCCCCGCTCAGAACACGTCTACCAACTCGCACCATATGAAGCCATCACTAAAGAAGAATACGAAAGGCGCGCAAAGTCCATCGGTAAAATTGATTTCTCAAAACTTTCTCAATACGAAGCCGCAGACAATACCACTGGCGCAAAAGAATTCGCTTGTGTCTCTGGAGTTTGCGAAATATAAAAACTTATAAAATATAATTCTGGAGGGGTTTTATGTTATACACAAGAAAAGGAGACAATGGAACAACGAAAACTTTCGGCTGTGATCAGAGAATTTCTAAAAGCTCTGCAATCGCCGAGGCACTCGGTTCGCTCGATGAAATAAATTCTTTTCTTGGATTAATTAAAATTAAATCTGAAAACATAAAATTCAAACTACCTAATAATGAATTAAAAGTTTCCGAAACTATTGATAATATCCAGCAAGATCTTTTTATAATCCAAGCCGAATTAGCAGGAGCAGAAAAAACTATTTCAGTAGAAAAAGTAAAACAGCTTGAAGAAATTATTGATGGCATAGAAAAAATACTTCCACCGATTAAAACATTCTTTGTTTCCGGCGGAGTAGAGCTCGCTACCCTCTCTGACGTAGCTCGCACTATAGCCCGCCGAGCAGAAAGACGAGTCATTGCTGTGATAGAAGAAAGTAAAACTAAAATCAGCAAGGACCCCGAAGGAAAGAGTACTTCCTACGGGGCAGGAACTATGGCTTATTTAAATCGCCTCTCCAGTGTTCTCTACGCTTTTGCTAGAGCCTTTAACCATTTCGCTAATATAAAAGAAGAAAAGCCTAAATACAAATAAAATGTAATACTTGACAATACCCCCTAGGGGGTATATGCTTTTAGTATGCCTCCCGTACGAAGTACATGTTATATGTTCTTACGGGAAGTAAAATTTTGATTATTATTTAATTTAAAGTAAAAGAAAAAATATCTTTTACTTCGTACGGGATGCACACAAATAAACAAAAACTTATCAGAAGGTTAAAGATTTTAGAGGGCCAAGTGCGCGGACTGCAAAAAATGATAGACAATGACATTTATTGCATTGATGTCATTACTCAGACATCTGCCGTTAAACAAGGCCTTTCCAATATAGAAGACGTTTTGATGGAAGGTCATCTAGGGCATTGTCTAGTAAATCAAATAAAAAAAGGCCACACCAATGAAGCTACTAAAGAAATGTTGAAAGTTTACAAACTTAAAAGAAAATAAAAACATGAAAAAAGAAACATACAAGGTTCACGGAATGCATTGCGCCAGCTGTGTGGCGACGATTGAACGCGTGCTTGGCAAAACAGTCGGCGTGCATTCGGCTTCCGTTAGTTTTGCTTCTGAATCGGCCCTGATTGAATTTGATGAAAACACTATTACTGAATCAGGTATTGAAAAAACGGTGGAATTAGTCGGGTATCATCTTGTTATTAATAAGACTAACTCCCATAAAAAAGAGGAAATAGTGAAAATGCCGGATATGGATATGAATTCTCCCCAACATAATCATATGGAGATGGAACGAGAGAGCCAGATGAAAGAGATGAGGCTCAAATTAATTATCGGTGGCATTCTTGCATTTTTTATATTTCTGGGCAGTTTCCCCGAATGGTTTTCTTTCGTGCCGAAGATTTTAAATAATAATTGGATTCTCTTAATTTTAACTGCCCCTGTGCAATTCTGGATTGGTTTCCAATTTTACAGCGGATTGAAGCTTCTCATAAAATATCGCACTGCCGATATGAACACCTTAATTGCCATCGGCACGCTCTCTGCTTATTTTTACAGCGTGGCAGTCACGGTTCTTCCTTCCTTTTTCACGAAAGGAGGCATAGCGCCGGCAATTTATTTTGACACTTCGGCGATAATCATCGTTCTAATCCTTTTAGGAAAATACTTCGAAGTTTTAATGAAAGGCAGAGCTTCGGAAGCCATTAAAAAGCTTATTGGTTTACAGCCCAAAACCGCAAAAATCATAAAAGACGGAAAGGAAGTTGAAATAGCGGTTGCTGATGTTGTGGTGGGAAATTTGATAGTTGTCCGACCCGGAGAAAGGATTCCAGTTGACGGAAAAATAGTTGAAGGCGATTCGGAAATTGATGAATCAATGATTACCGGAGAATCAATGCCAGTCCATAAAAAAGTTGATAGCGCGGTCATTGGTAGCACTATAAATAAATTCGGAACCTTCACTTTCCGCGCGACTAAAATCGGCAAGGATACTGTGCTTTCGCAAATTATTAAAATGGTGGAAGAAGCTCAGGGTTCAAAAGCTCCGATTCAGCGATTAGCTGATTTAGTTTCTTCCTATTTTGTTCCCGCAGTGTTCATTATTGCCGTTTTGACTTTTACTACTTGGTTTTTCTTTGGACCCGCTCCCGCTTTTACTTTTGCCCTTATAAACTTTGTGGCGGTTTTAATCATCGCCTGCCCTTGCGCCCTTGGCCTTGCTACTCCTATGGCCATTATGGTTTCTTCCGGTAGCGCGGCAAGTAAAGGAATCCTGATTAAAGACGCTGCTTCGCTTGAGATTGGAGGCAAGATAGACACGGTGATATTAGATAAAACAGGCACCCTGACGGAAGGAAAACCGCAATTGACTGATATTATAGCATTCAATGAAGGTCATCGGACAGAAATCCTGAATCTTGCCGCTTCGCTCGAACAGCGGTCGGAACATCCTCTGGCGCAGGCCATATTGCAATACGCCGCAAGCATTGACCAAAAATCTTCGCATCCGCTTGATAAAGCAATCTTGGATGAAGTGGTAAAAGAGAAAATTGAACTTTATAAATTGGAGGATTTTAAAGCTATTTCCGGAAAAGGCTTGCGCGGATTTTTACAGATTCAATCTAGAAAAATTGAAGCATATCTGGGAAACAGAGCATTAATTGCGGAAGTTGGTCTTGATATTTCTCCATATGAAAACAACATAAGGAAGCTTGAAAATGAAGGAAAGACGGTAGTTATCCTAGTAGTCGATAAAAAATTAAAAGGAGCGCTTGCTGTCGCCGATGTGTTGAAAAAAGAATCAATTGAAGCGGTGCGGGTTCTCAAAAAAAATAATATAGATGTCTGGATGCTCACCGGAGACAACGACCGAACTGCCCGCGCTATCGCCACGCAAGCAAACATAGATAATGTAATGAGCGAAGTATTGCCCGATAAAAAATCGGAAAAAGTGCGCGAGCTTCAGAAACAAGGGAAAATTGTTGCCATGATCGGCGACGGGATAAATGATGCTCCGGCGCTTACGCAAGCCAATGTTGGTATCGCTATGGGAGAAGGCACGGATATTGCTATGGAGTCAGCCAACATTACTTTAATGAGGGGAGATTTGATGCTTATTCCGGAAGTAATAAAAATCTCTAAACGAACGATAAAAATAATAAGACAAAATCTTTTTTGGGCATTTTTCTATAATATTGCTTTTATTCCGGTTGCGGCTGGAATCCTTTATCCGTTCTTTGGAATTTTGCTTAACCCAATCTTTGCCGCAGTGGCAATGGCGTTTTCCAGCATCAGCGTCGTTTTGAACTCGCTCCGATTAAAGAACACGGGTCGATAAATAATTTTGCTTTTTTTAAAAAATAAAGTATAATCATTATATGATGGGATATGGATACGGGTATAGCGGAATGATGGGCGGGGGTTTTGGTGCGATTGTCGCTATTGTGGTGACAATCGATCTGATTCTGTTCGGCGTCTGGCTTTACAAACAAATCAATAAATAATGGAAATGAAACCGCATAATGCAAAACTTTTTTTTGGTTTTCTAATTCTGTTTGCTTATATAAGCATCGGGGTTTTTGGTCTACTTAAATTCAACCATATGTCAGAAACACCGATGGTAAATTGTCCTTATGCAGAGAATGGATTTTCTGTATGCGATAATAGTCTCAACCATATCAATGACTGGCAGCAGTTTTCAAAAACGACCTTTTCTTCATTATTCATCTTTTCATTTTTGATTCTGGGAATAATCCTGTATTTTTTCGGCAAACAAAATTTTTTAAAACAAAAACAGTATTTATATAAATGGAAATATCATCTTTATAATAAAAATTTATATACCTATCAAAACAAGTTAACAAAATGGTTGTCTCTTTTAGAAAATAGCCCGTCTTTTTCAGATAAGACATAGCTTTTAATTTTGTCGTAAAATTTTTAGCTATGTCTTTTAAATCCCTTCAAGGGGGTTTTTACTATTTTAACTTAAACCAATCATTATGAAAATACTAAACAATAAAATATTCATCAGCGCGATAGTAATTATTATCGGCGGACTGATTCTGTTTACCGGCAACAAAAAACCTTCCGAAATAAAAGATGTGGCCGACTCGGGAATAAAAGAAAAAATCAACTTCAAAGAAGCGGTGGGGCAAAAAGCGCCTGATTTTGAGCTTGAATCAATTGACGGAAAAACAATTAAATTAAGCGATTATCTCGGTAAAAATGTCGTTCTTTTCTTCAACGAAGGATCAATGTGCTATCCATCCTGTTGGAACCAAATGGCGGAACTCGGCAATGATTCCAGATTTGACACCGAAAGCATAATGGCTTTCTCGATTGTGACAGACCCGAAAAGTCAGTGGCTCGATATTGTAAGCAAGTCAACCAACCTGACAAAGTCAAAAATAATTTTTGACACTGCGCGTTTTGTTTCTAAAGCGTATAATGTGTTAAATCTCAATTCGTCCATGCATCCAGGTTCTCTCCCCGGTCATACTTATTTCATTATCGATAAAGAAGGAATAATCAGATTCACAATGGATGACCCAAACATGGCTTTGGCTAACGACAAATTAATCAAGGAAATAGAAAAACTTAAATAATTATGGAAACATTAATTATCGCATCGCTTATTACCGCATTTATCGCCGGAATAGCCGCATTATTCGCGCCATGCTGTATTACCGTATTATTGCCGTCATACCTTGGATCGATTTTCAGGGAAAAACAAAAGGTTCTCAAGATGACTTTTGTATTTTTCTTGGGTCTTTTGGCGGTATTTCTGCCACTCGGATTGGGAGCAGCCGGATTAGGAAAGCTGTTAAGCAAATATCACGACCCGATATTCATTATCGGCGGGATACTCCTTGCGTTCCTCGGCGCGTCGATATTGCTGGGTTGGCATTTCTCAATGCCGTTTTCGGTTCATTCAAAACTAAAAATTATAAATGCCGGTTCTGTTTTCATGCTGGGTATTTTCTCGGGATTTGCGACTATGTGTTGCGCCCCAGTCTTGGCCGGGGTCATCGCCTTATCGGTGTTGCCCAATTCCATTTTCTGGGGAGGAATCTATTCTCTGGCATATGTTTTCGGCATGGTCGCTCCGCTTTTCCTGATTGCATATTTCTTGGATAAAAATGATTTTACCCAAAGACTTATGGAGTCAAATAAAAGTCTGTCTTACTCGATTGGCGGAAAAAAAATTACTCTTTCCATCGCCGACTTGCTATCCGGCGCCACTTTCCTCTTAATGGGCATATTCATCTTATACCTCGCGCAGACCAACCAACTGGCAATGGGCGGAGGAGAATTCCAAACAAAAATTAACATTTATCTCAACCAGCTTGTCCAAACAATAAGCGGTTGGCTTAAATAAAAAAATAAATTAAAAATATGGAAAATAAAATAAAAAAAATATTGTATTCTTCTGTAATTATTTTTATCATTATGCTCCTAGGTTTTGCGCCCACCGCGCAAAAAGCTGTATTTACCATTAATTGGGGAAATATGGGCATAAGAATGCTGGAAGCTGGAGTGATAGATAAAGAAAAATTTGAGAACCTATATAGTCAGAGGGGTGGGCTATCAGAAACGAACAAAAAACTGCTCTATGGCGATAATAATAAAAATCTCGTCATCAATTCTGAAAATTCGGGAATAATGCTCAATATGTTGTGGGCGTTCGGACTCTCAAATAAAAACCAAATTTTGGAAAATGGTCCGATGATGGATCCAAAATATGGCGGTGCGGGAAATTTTGCATCAACTGGTGGTTGGACATTGGCAAAAGGTAGTGCTATGGATCACTATGGTATGCATAAATTTGTAACTTTAACGCTGGAACAACAAGCTCTCGTTGAAAAAGTCGCAAAGAATATTTATCGCCCGTGCTGTGATAATTCAACTTATTTCCCCGATTGCAATCATGGTATGGCGATGCTTGGCTTATTGGAACTAATGGCTTCACAGGGAGTGGGTGAAGCAGATATGTACAAAGTTGCTCTACAAGTTAACACTCTCTGGTTTCCAAACCAATATCAGGTAATTAAAACTTTTGTGACATCTCAGGGCGTTGATTGGAGCACAGTTGATCCAAAGAAAATTCTAGAAGTTGAATATTCAAGCGCTTCGGGATATCAAAAGGTGTTATCGCAAATAAAACCACAGGAACAAAAGGGTGGAGCAAGCTGTGGAGCTTAAAAGATTAATTAAAAAAAATAATTATGAAAACAGAACATAAAGTATTTATAGGAATTGGATTATTGACATTAGTTATTATCGTAGGTGGCACACTATTGTCTACAAAAGAGGGAGCAAAAAAACAAGAGAAACTAAGCAAGACTATGATGGGAGAAAAAATGACTGATGAAGGTGCAGTGCATGTCGCTCGTGATAAAGCACATCCTGCCTATAAAACAAATCCTCCGACTTCTGGCCCACATTGGGTAGGTGTAGCAGGAGCCGGAATTAAAGACGAGCCTGTTCCTGATGAGCTTGTGCTTCACAGTATGGAGCATGGTGCAGCGGTTGTGTGGTATAGGGAGGGGTTGGATCGAGGTGAAATAGAAAAAATTACGGAGGCATTCAATAGCTCTTCTGGTAAGAAAATAATGTTAGCTCGCAAAGATTTAGATGTTCCCGTCGCGTTAACCTCGTGGGGCTATCTTCTTAAGCTTGAGACGATTGATGAAGCTAAAATCAAAGAATTTATAGAAACAAATAACGATAGAGCTCCTGAAAGCGCGATAATATAGAAGACTAGGAGAAAAATTAATAAATTAATCAAAAAAACATGAATGACAAAATTGCGTTTGGAGCCGGAGGAATATTGGTCGGAGCAGTCATTGTTTTGTTGTTAAGCTCCACAGGGCAATACAGATCAATGATGGGAGGAGTAAATAATTCGAATAATATAAATCCCAACAGAACAGTTGGGATGATGAATAACATAGACGAGCATTTTATTGAGCAGATGATTTCGCATCACGATGGAGCTATCGATATGGCAAAGCTTGCTTTACAAAAAGCAAAAAGACCAGAAATTAAAACTCTCGCAGAAAACATTATTAGCGCTCAGTCAAAAGAAATAGAACAAATGCAAAATTGGTATAAAAGTTGGTATAAGTAAATTATAGAATATCGAGATTATTAGATTACTTAAAAAATTTATTATGAAACTATCAAAATTGATGCATGTTACCAGTGTTATTGTGGGTTTAGTTGGAGTCATTACATTCATAAGTGCCGTTCTAGGTGGATCAGATAATTTTGTTTTTGGAATTACAAAAATAGATGCTTTGATTTGTTCTGCAATTCTTATTCTAATAGCTACTTGGCTTCAAATTGCAACAATTCATCACATGATGTTGGAGAAGCGAGGAGAAATTGTTTAACAACTTAACTTAAAAATATATGCAATTATCATTAAAAAAATATGGTTGGAAATGTGTCCTAGGAGCTGAAGTAGCATATGTTCTTTGCGTGTTGGGTGGGTTTTTACCATTTCGTAGTACGGCAGGTCTTGAGCTTCACCACACTCTCTTTGAAACGTTGCCTGGTTTTACCTGGATTAGTTTTGGTAGCTTTGTATTAGGTGCGGTTTATATGTTTGTCTTTGCTTGGATTTTTGCTTCCTATTTCGTATGGATGCATAATTCGAGTCTTATCAGTAAATAATTATTATAATATTTATGCACGATCACGACAGAAAAGGTAATAATAGCATGATGTGGATGATGGTAATTTGCTGTGCTGTGCCACTTCTACTACTCCTTTTTATTGGAACAGGCGGAAGAGCTCTAGGTGCTTCATCATGGGTCATATTTGGCGGAGTAGTAGTAATGGTTATAGCCCATTTCTTTATGATGGGTAAATCACATAAACATGATGGAGGTTCAGATGAAAAAAAAGAGATTACTGGAGAAGAAGATAAAAACAAAAATGATAAAACTCATTCGGGTCATGGGTGTTGTCATTAAAAAATTATTATGGAAAACTCTTACGGTCTTTGGTCACTTGTCATTATAAATTCACTAGTTTTCATTATCTTTGCGTTTAGTTTTACTAAACCAAAGACTTCTAGGGATTGGCGATCATTTGGTGGATTCTCAGCGTTTATTATTGCTCTGTTTACGGAGATGTATGGTTTTCCGCTTACGATATATTTTTTTTCTGGCTGGCTCTCTACAAAATTCCCTGGCATTGATTTCTTCGCACATAACTCGGGACATCTATTTGAGGATTTTTGTGGTTGGGGCGGTGATCCGCACTTTGGACCATTCCATATTGCGAGTTATATCTTGATCATTTATGGCTTCACGCTTCTCTCTAAGGCATGGAAAGTGCTTTATAAGGCTCAAAGTGAACATACTCTGGCTACTACTGGTCCTTATGCTCGTATTCGTCATCCGCAATATGTTGGCTTTGTAATCATTATGTTCGGTTTCTTCTTACAATGGCCAACAATTCTAACGCTTATTATGTTCCCGATTCTTGTGTGGATGTATACGCGACTTGCTAAAAGTGAAGAGAAGGATTCTCAAAAAGAATTTGGAGAATTGTGGAATGAGTATGCAGAAAAAATCCCGGCTTTCATTCCCAGACAAAAAAATTAACAGCTAATTCTTAAATTATATGGAAAACAGAATTAAATCATTAATTAAAAAATTAAGCAGGCTCGGGTTTAGTGTTAAACCAAAAAATAGTGACCACGTAGATCCTGTGTGTGGTATGAAAGTATCAAGTGATTTGTTAAAGGCTGACTATCAAGGTGAAAATTATTTTTTCTGTTCAGATCATTGTAAACAACAGTTTGAGAAAGATACCGAAACTTATATCTTAAAATAGTTATGAACAACAAAACAAAATCAATTTTATACGGAACACTAGCAAGCTCAATTCTGCTCGGAGTTTATTTTACAGTGCTTACTCTGGTTTCTGGTTGGAGTTTTACTCAAAAGCAGTTCGTAGATTATTGGTATTTTGTTGTTAGTTTGGCTGTAGGTTTCGGAGTTCAGATCGCTTTGTATCAATACATTAAAAGTTTGGTGCATAGTGGACAAGGTATGGGAAAAGTAGTTGGAGTATCTGGGACTACTTCTACCGTAGCCATGATTTCTTGTTGCGCTCACTATTTAGTAAATTTAATACCTATTCTCGGGGTGACGGGACTTGCAACATTTGCCGCACAATATCAAGTAAAGTTATTTTGGGTGGGAATATTTTTTAATATTCTTGGTATTGCATATATGACAACTAAAATTTATAAATTTAAAAAACATCTATGAATAAAACAATAACAGTATTAACTCTAGCTCTTGCTTTTCTCGGGGGATTTCTATTTTTTTATCGTGGTGGTCCTATAAAACAAGTAGCTCCTGTTGCTAATCAAGTAAATCAGCAAACAATCACTAAACAAACTTGGGAAACGAAGACTGAAGAGCAAGCTGATGTGACAGTGGTCGTTACCCCCATAGATCTATCACTAAATTCTAAAGAATGGATATTTGATGTCGGCATGAACACTCATTCGGTTGAATTGGATCAAGATATGACAAAGATTGCTATTCTTGTTGAAGATCAAGGCAAAGAGTATAAACCAATTAGTTGGGAAGGACCAGTTGGAGGACACCACAGAGAGGGCATGTTAATATTTAATCAGATAACACCAAATCCGAAATCCGTGGAATTAAAAATTTCTAATATTGGAGATGTTGTCAGAAGTTTTGTTTGGCAACTTTAAATAAAAAAATATGGATACATTAGCAGACAATAATTATCATGATCACTCTGGGGACAAACCAAATAAGTGGATAGTTGTTATTATTTTAATAATATCACTTGCGGGAATAATTTATTCCTTTTTCCAAAAACCTGCCGGAAAAGATGTGATAAGCGGAAAAGTTTTGGAGATACTTTCGGAAAAAGACGCGATTTTAGATATCGGCAATATGAATAAGATTGTCAAAGAGCAAGATCTCCTGGTAGAAATTACTATAAAATCCGAAAAAAAAGAAATAAAAATTTTTAACGATTATAAACCGGTGAAGAAAGGCGACAAAATATTTCTTCGAGAATCACTGTTTGGGGACAGCGACTGGGGAATAGTTAATATATCAAGAACCAAGGAATTAATTCTAATGTCTCTTTTCTTTATAATTTTAGTTATTCTGACCAGTGGCTGGAAAGGATTTTATTCTCTAATCGGCCTACTCTCCACATTTGCAGTTATTTTTGTATTTATGGTGCCACAAATACTAAAGGGCTCTTCGCCTATCGGCATTGGTATTATTGGCGCTTCCTTGATTTTAATCCCTACGCTTTACTTATCTTACGGACTAAATAAAAAATCGATTGCAACCTTTTCCGGCATAGTCATTTCTTTATTTTTTGTAGGCATTATTTCCAACTATTTTGTTAATACTCTGGAATTCACCAACTTTGCGGAAGAAACATTTTATTTGAATATGGCATCAAGCAATGCAATAAATTTCATAGGTCTTTTAATTGCCGGCATAATCATTGCCGCCGTGGGGGTGTTGGATGATGTGGCGGCCATTCAATCGTCCATTGTCTTCAGCCTTGCTAAGACCAATCCGAATCTGCATGGATTAAAACTGTTTAGAGAGGCAATGCGCGTTGGAAAGGACCACATTTCCGCCGTAGTCAATACGCTGGTTCTGGCTTATACCGGCTCATCCTTTCCTCTCATCCTCCTTCTTACTATTCAAAATACGCCTTTAGATTATTTAATCAGCTTAGAGATGGTTGCCGAGGAAATCGCCAGAACCTTAATATCATCTTCCGGACTTTTGCTTGCTGTTCCCCTCACAACAGTGATTGCAACGATGATTGCAACTAGGGACCATCCAACGGAAGTTGTAAAGAATAATTTTTCGTGGTAAATTGTATGTTCAATGCTAAAAACATACACATTTCATGTCACCGGCACTCATTGCGCAGCTTGTAAAATTCTGATTGAAGATATTCTAAAAGAAGAGGACGCGGTAAAAAATGTTCAAGTTAATCTTAAAAAAGAAACCGTACTAATAGAAATAGATAGCGAAAAAAGTCCGGAAGAATTAGCGCGAATACTCACAGAAAAAATAAAACAAAACGGCTATATTCTTTCGGTTGAGAAAAAAATAATAGAAAAAGAAAATAAAAATGTGATTTGGCAAGCAATACCTATCGGTCTCATTTTTCTTATTTTATTTTTTCTACTTCAAAAATCAGGAATTCTTAATCTTGGCATCGGGGGGAAGACAACACCAGTGACAGCATTCATTGTTGGACTTATCGCTTCAGTTTCTAGTTGTTTAGCGATAGTGGGTGGTTTAGTTTTATCACTTTCGGCAAAAATATCACAAGATAATATAAGTGATACTAAAACTTTTATACTTTTTCACGCAGGAAGACTGTTTAGTTTTGCATTACTAGGTGGAATTCTCGGATTAATTGGTGACAGTATTGGTATAAATTTTACCCTTACAGCCATTTTGGGACTTTTGGCTTCTACTGTCATGCTCCTACTTGGCTTAAATTTAGTCGGAGTATTTTCAAAAAATAAGATCACATTGCACTCCGGAATTTTCCAAAAAATAAATTCCGTCTTTAGAAAAATTGAACACAAAACTCTTACCCCACTCATTATCGGTTTTGCGACTTTTTTTCTACCCTGCGGTTTTACTCAATCAATGCAGATAACAGCGCTCTCGAGTGGATCATTTATATCTGGACTCCTTATAATGCTTTCTTTTGCTCTCGGAACTCTGCCAATGCTCGCCCTACTTTCTTTTGGTTCAGCCTCTTTTGCTCAATCAAAACATGCTCCCCTATTTTTCAAATCAGCTGGAGTAGTCGTAATCGGACTTGGAATGTTTGCTCTCCTCGCCGGACTTGCCGGACTAGGAATTATTAATCCATTATTTAATATATAAATTCATTTATGAATAAAACCGTATCAATCATTATCACTCTCGGACTCGTCATAGGTATTGGTATTATTTTTTTTGGTGATAATTTTAAAAAAAATACTAATATAAATGAAGTGCAAGAAAATCAAAACATTGAAATAAAAAATGGCATTCAATATATCACCATAAATGCAAAAGGTGGATACTCTCCACGAGTTACTTCTGCAAAAGCCGGCATACCGACAAAACTTATCGTAGCCACAAGTGGTTCATATGACTGTTCTGTATCACTTGTAATTCGTTCTATTGATTTTCAAAAAATCTTGCCCCAAACTGGAGAAACTGAAATTGATATAGGCACTAAAAAAGTAGGTGAAAAACTAGAAGGAATTTGTGGCATGGGAATGTATAATTTTCTAATCAATTTTAATTAAAATCAAAGCAAAAATAGGTCTAATCCTTTCCTAGACCTTGTAATCACTTAGCTGTCAAGAAATATATCATTTGGCGCTCTAAAATTCAAACTAAAATGATGTCGGGTATTGTTGTAATGGAAAAGATATTTTTGCAAAGCTTTGTT
>Ga0208246_1001167_pt1 | contig 15796 bp, 13 predicted proteins | sample RifOxyD2_FD_184039 | JGI IMG/M metagenome (GOLD analysis project Ga0208246, IMG submission 184039) | Soil microbial communities from Rifle, Colorado - Rifle Oxygen_injection D2 (SPAdes) | ecosystem: Environmental > Terrestrial > Deep subsurface > Rock core/Sediment | place: Rifle, Colorado... | reverse complement strand
CAGGGGTATAGGTCGGTGCACTACCGCTCCCGTTCAGACGCAGAGCACTTCCAGCGACTCCGCCATTGCTCGAGACCGTCACCATCTGCCACCCATACCCGGCAGTACTCGGGTTTGCTGTGGTCGAAGTGAAGACAACGTCCCCAGCGGAAATACTCATCGCCGTGTCCGAAGAAACTCCTGTGGCGGAAGGGGTGATTTTGGACAGCTGCGGCACCTGTGTTGGCGTCGGCGCAGCGGAGAGTGCTAATGCCAAATCGCTGCCATCAAAGCTACCGGTAGTCCCCAATACCTTATGGTCCTGATAGAGTGCAAATCCTGATGAGGTGGCGACGTCTGCAGCCGCAAAGGGACTTGTTGTCCCATTAATGGCTACGCGCAAAGCATTGAGCGTCTCTCCCGCAGTTTGTACAAAGTCAAACCCGATCACCGCCTTGGCCCCGCTTGACGCCTTAATGGTGTTAAAGCCAAAGTTAATAAGGCTCGTAGCAGCAGTAGTAGTTACCGCCGCAAGCACGGGCGTCGGCTGTGCAAAGAATGCACCCGGCAGCAAGGTAAACACCAGAGCGACTACGGTGAGCAGCGCCGTTGCTCGCGAAGCCACTGATCGTTGTTTGACAAATATAATTTCCATTGTATAAACTTTTTTTCTAAGAATAATTCTATTTACTATACTACGGGGTGTCTTGTTCTCACATCACGGAAGGTGGACAACTGCACTCATGCCCTATTTCCAACATGGATGAACGACTCCATGAATGATACACTTTACCCATGGTGCTTATTGATAATCCTCGTTCTACCTACGATTACGAAGTCCTTGACCGCCTCGAAGCAGGCGTCGAGCTTTTTGGTTTTGAAGTAAAATCATTACGGGGCAAGCACGGCTCACTCAAGGGGGCCCATGTAGTGACCAATGGCACTGAGGCATTTCTCTTAAACGCCACCATCCCACCCTACCAAGTGAAGAATACCCCCGCTGGCTATGAGCCTACCCGTACCCGTCGTTTGCTCTTGAGCAAGCGAGAGATCGCCAAGCTGGCTGGTAAAATAAAGGAGCAAGGATTGACTGTTATCCCTCTTTCGTTGTATAATAAGGGTCGGTTTATCAAAGCATCGCTCGGGATTGCCCGAGGTAAGAAGAAATACGACAAACGCGACACGATAAAGCGACGCGAGGCAGACCGCGAAATCCACCGCACCTTGAAAATCAAATAACTCACGTATAGTGAGGCCCCGTCACCCCGAATTGAGCGCGAGTTCAATTGGGGGTGACGGGGGAGTTTATACCCCTTTGGAGTTTTGTGCAGTTTGTGCTTTGTGCTTTGTTTCCATGCGGGGGTGTCTGTTTCGACATGAGACTGATGCAGGAAACGCAGGGTCGGGCAAGGTACGTGACCCGTCACAGCTTCGTACCATCGATATCTGCAAACACATCGAACACAGCAAGCAAGCGAGTTCTCTCGCCTCTTGCTTTCTCTTACGCATTAGCCTAAGAGACGATTCCCGAGTTGTCGTCTAGTTGACTCGGCGAGTTGTCATACCACTAGTCTAGCGACGTATCGCTTCGCTACGTCCGCGAATCACAGAAGCTAGAACAGATCTGTTTTCGCTTACTTATATGCAGTACTGTTCGAACGCACCGGGTTGCACCGGCGCAAAGTAAGCTACACCTTGTAGCCATGTTTCCAGCTAGGTACCCATGGACGGGAGCTCGTTACTCCCCACCTCCACAATAATAAAATGAGCCCACTTTCGTGGGCTCATTGTCGTAGTGTGCTTGAAGTAGCTCAGCTGCCTGGAGCGAGCAAAGGTCAACATGGCACTTGTCCGCTTGCGTACAAGACACAAAGCTTTACAATGGCGACATGCCCAACCACTCGTCCGAGTACTTTCTCTTGGCCGCCCTTGCCATCACCGCCATCCTTACCTACATCATCTTCTCACCTTTTCTGAGCGCGATTATTCTGGCTATCGTTTTTGCCGTCGTCCTACATCCGCTCTACCGGCACCTGCTGCCTTTGACAAAGAGCCCCGCCCTCGCCTCGCTCAGCGTGATCGTCCTCGTCATCATCTTTCTCCTTTTGCCACTTACCTTTATCGGTAGCCAGCTTTTTAACGAAGCGGCTCAGATTTCCACCTCGCTCGTGGAGAACGGCGGCACCACCGGCATTCTTGCGGACCTGCAGGCCTTTGAATCAAGCGTACGCTCGATTGTCCCCATTCCTGCCGAGTTCCAAATCGATGTCAATCAGTATGCTCGAGCTGCTCTTACGTGGATAGCGTCTCACCTGGGAGACATCTTCTCAAATATCGCTCGTGTGCTCGTCGGTCTCTTTATTTTTCTTATTGCTCTTTATTATACACTCAAAGAAGGTGCCCGATTGCGCGCACTTGCCGTAACCCACAGCCCCCTTCGTGATAAAGACGATGAGCATATCCTTGACACTCTCCACACCGCCATCAACTCTGTTGTCCGCGGCAATCTCCTCATCGCCCTCATCCAAGGAGTGCTCACGGCCGTCGGCTTTCTTATCTTTGGAGTACCAAACGCCGCATTGTGGGGCACTATCGCGGCAGTAGCCGCACTCATACCAGGTATCGGCACCGCACTCGTGCTCACTCCTGCCATCACCTACCTTTTTTTCGTAAGTTCTCTTGCAAGCGCGGTCGGCCTTTTGGTATGGGGCGTGCTTGCTGTTGGGCTTATCGATAACTTCTTAGGACCAACACTTGTGGGTCGTGGCATGAATTTACATCCGCTTCTTATTCTTCTCTCCGTCTTGGGGGGCATCGCATACTTTGGCCCAATCGGCTTTATCTTGGGGCCCCTCACGGTTACTCTTCTTGTTGCCCTCCTCGGTGTCTACTTTCGCGGAGCAAAGGCCGTAATCTCCCATTCAAATTAATTTCTTGCACTATAAAAGCGCGTCACGTCGACGCGCCTGTCTCTGCTGGAGTCGCCCCGTGCGATCCAGCACCCGCTCCCTTCCTAGTACCCCGTCTCGTACTGGCTGGGGTACGGAAGATGCCCCAGGGTGCCGGGCGGAATCGAAAGAAAGCCGGCACCCGAACCCGGGCCGAAACTCGAAGGATGGCGCCGGGTTCGGGGCGGGGTGGTGTCCCTCGGACACGGCCCGCCCCTGTGGTCTCCAGGGTGCAAACAGCAGCCCTTGGCGACCGGTGCCAGGATCGAGACGCAGGGTCCCCCGCGGTGCATCCACGGCGCAGCACAGCACCGTGGCCTTCGGAAGCGCCCTTGGCTTGCGACCCGGCGCGCCTGGTGATAGGAACGCCAGAAATCGCGCATCTCCTCCCTGGCCGACCGTACGCCACCGTATGGCGACTGCCAGATCGGCACGAGCGGAGCCCCGAAGGGCTGCGCCTGGGCGGCCCCGATGGCCGCGAAGAGCAGAACAATCATTCCACCTACAAATGCGCGCATCCGAATCTCCTTTCTTCTGCGCGAACAAGTACGACACCCTACTCAGGTGCCGCTCTTGTCATATAGTAACACGAATTAGTTGCTTTAGCAATAATGCTGCTTCCCCCTACTCCATCTGCTCGAAGCGAACAATACGTACCTGCCCGTTCTTTCCGGCATAGGTAAAGCTCGCCCGGTGCGCCACGTGTCCATCCTCATAGCTCACTTCCCCACTATTGTTTTCAGTAAATGTTAGCTGCGTCACATAGTAAGTGCCACCAAGCACTTCTTTCTCTGGAGCAAGCTCACTGATGTGGACACGGAGGTAATCGCCCACGAGCATGTTGTCACGTACCATCTTCTCTTGCTTTTGCCATGCAAAGACAAGGCACCAGTCCGCGTCACAAGTATAGGTGGCGACACTAAGAAAAACTGCTACGAAGATACTACCGATAAGGACTATTTGCTTCATGCTAGCAAAGACGCAATGCCGAGCTGACCATTACGAAATACCCTTAAGTACTGGTGCGTGCGGTCAGATTATGCAAGCAGAAACTGCTTCAGATCATTAAAGTTTTTTGAAATAAGCTTCGCCTCCTTCTTACGCTCAAGATAGACCTGAAGCTGGGTCGGAATCTCCACCTTTGTACCAAGAGTCTTCTCCACCACATCTTGGAATTTTGCCGGATGTGCAGTTTCGAGAAAGACGCCTTGGATCTGGTCGGCATGATCTTTGGCATGCTCGAGATAGGTACGCAAGCCAAGATAGCCCACCGCACCATGGGGATCGAGCATGTAGTTGAGCGTGGTGTACACCTCGTGGACGGCAGCTTTCGTCTCCTCGTCGGTAAAGCTGAGGCCGAGCACATCTTTGTGCATTTCGCGTACGTCCCCTCCGTAGAGATCAAGCATGCGAGCAAAGTTGCTCGGATTCCCCACATCCATGGCGTTTGATATCGTTTGCACTGATGGCCGCGTCTCGAAGAGGCCACTCTGGAGATACTCGGGCACCACATTGTTTACATTGGTTGATGCCACAAAGTGCGCGACGGGAAGTCCCATACGCTTCGCCATAAGCCCCGCAGTGAGGTTGCCGAAGTTGCCACTGGGGACCGAGACCACGAGTTCTTTTTTCGTTTGTGAAAGCTGCGCGTACGCCCAGAAATAGTAGAACATCTGCGGAATCAAGCGTGCAATATTGATCGAGTTGGCCGAAGTCAGCTCCTTAGCAGCGCGGGTCTCTGCATCCTGGAACGCCTCTTTCACCATGTGCTGGCAGTCGTCAAAGCTTCCCTCAACTTCAAGCGCCGTGATATTACTACCCATGGTGGTAAGCTGCTTTTCCTGAAGATCGCTCACCCGTTTGCTCGGATACAAGATCACCACCTTGATACCAGGCACATTGAAGAATCCACTCGCAACCGCACTCCCCGTGTCACCCGAGGTCGCCACGAGCACCGTAAGCTCGGAGGTACTTCCTTTCCGCACCGCCGAGAGCATGCGGGCCATGAAGCGGGCCCCCACATCCTTAAAGGCCATAGTGGGGCCATGGAACAGCTCGAGCACCGAAATATTTGAAGTTTTTGGAAGCAGGGCTTCTGGGCTCCCGGGCTGAAGCCTTGCTTCCAGGACCTTAAGTGGAATCTCGAAGTTAAGCGTCTCCGCCACAAGCTTCCGCAAGTCAACCTCAGGCACCTCATCTTCTACAAAAGCTTGCGCGACCACAAAAGCGATCTCGTGGAGTGACTTCTCACGAATCGTATCAAAAAAGTTCTGAGGCAGGACGGGAATCCGCTCAGGCATATAGAGTCCACCGTCAGGTGCCAGTCCTCTAGTTACTGCCTCTGCAAGTGACACCATCTCTCCTTTTGATTTCGTACTGTAGTAGCGCATCGTTATAGTAGATGATTTTTAATAACCTCAAGAAAATCAGCCCCGCTGGATAAAGGATCGCGAGCGGCAGCGTAAGGAAGCGTACTGTCAGCGAGAGCCGCGTAGCGTCTCGCTCGGTACTCGAGAAGTCGTGGATAGCATCGAGCAAGTGCATCATGATCATTTTCTCCCTCCTCCCGCACAAATGAATCGCCCCACACCACCGGCTTAGGGTCACGCATATACACTTCAAAGAGAGCGTCTCGCACTTCCTGACTCGACTCAAGATACACGACCACTGTTTTCTGTTTGAGCTCTTGCTGTAATCCAGGCGAGCAATAGATCACACTGCCCGTCGTATCCAGTACTCGATTCTCTGCGTCTGGAAGCAAGGCTTCTGGGCTCTGGTGTTGAAGCCTTGCTTCCAAACCCGCTCTCGTCACCTCCTCCTCGAGCACAAGGTATTGTTGCTCGCGAACCTTGTACCCCTCCGCATATGGCTGCCCCATCCACGCAGCCAGACCCCCAACGTCTTCCGTCGGAAGTAAGCTGGAAATTCGCTTAGCGATCTCATCATCGCAGCCATAGGTACTAAATCCCAACTCTTGTAGTTGCTTAGCTCGATAGCTCTTCCCCATCCCCGACATGCCAATTAAGGCAATAGTAAGTTGCTTCTCTTTGAACCTCCTTTGAAAGTCTGCTTTGGCAATTTTCATAGAATCTATCTCTGTTCACGAAAACGATCCTTGCCCATCTTCTCTTCATACGCTTTTCGGGTGGCTTTATCGACCTCGACCTGTCCCTCGGTAAGTAACTGTATCTCTGCAATCTTATCACCATCAAACTGGATAAACATTTGTCGAGATTGCATCTCTTCGCCAGTGAAGGGATCAAACTTCATAAGGCTCGGCCTTCCTATTATGGAACGTAGACCCCAGGGTAGCACTCGAGGCGTGGGCCAATGCCGACCAATAGCGTTGGTAGCTTTGATCATCTCATGATCTTGAATGACCACCGTAATGCCATAGATATCGGGAATCGGCTTTGTTATGGTGCGTGTGCGACGTAGTAATTTTTGGAGAATACTGTTTCTCCCCTTCAGACGAAAGAAGGAATCTTGAGGGCGAACAGACTCGTGCCGCAACGTAGCAAGGACTTCTTTATGAAGAGCTTGGAGCCGCTCTTCGAAAGCGCGCTCTTTCCCCTCATTGTGGATAGCAGAGAGAACCTCCGCTTGCGCATAGCCACTCTGTGGACCTTTGTACTCTTTCTCGTCTTCAATGTGTTCGACAGTGCTTCGATGGTCTTGCAACGCGGCGCGCAAACGTTCATCCCCAGTACTCAAATCAAGATTAGTCTCATCTACAATTCTAATTTCCTCTCCTAAGCGATCTAATTCATGTGCCCAGTCATCAAGGTCTTCTTGAGCAAATATCTCATTGTCCGGTAATTGCTGCAAAGCATCTTCCCAGTCCCTCAGATCATAAAGGAAGTTGATCAATGCATAGTCTTTTCGGTGAATTTTGACATTCAGGGTAATTCGGTCAGTAGCTTTAGATGGAGTTGCCATCTTGTGGGTTGCAACGCGCAGCGACCCACGTTTTTTCCAAACCTCGTCACGAAGCTGACTAATCCTACTCCGAATACTAGTAATGCGTTTTGCAGATTCATTAAACTCCGCTTCAGTGGACTCTGATAAATTCTCTCCATCTCCAGCGCCAGAACGATCGTTTGTCATAGTTTTTAGGCTAACTACGGAAGGTTGAACCTTCCGTAGTTAGCCATACATTAAAGATACCCTTGCTTCTTAAGGAGTTCCGCAACTAAGATCGCTCCGCCGGCGGCGCCACGAATGGTGTTGTGCGAGAGCGCCACAAACTTCCAATGGAAGAGGGGGTCTTCGCGCAGTCGGCCAACACTGATAGCCATCCCCTTACCAAGATCACGGTCAAGTTTCGTCTGCGGGCGATTCTCTTCTTCGAAATAGTGGAGAAAATCTTTTGGCGCAGAGGGGAGCTTTATTGTCGCCAGTGGATTCGGGAACCTCTTCCACGCTGCAAGCACCTGCTCTCGCGTCGGCTTCTTTTTAAATTTCACTTGCACACTCGCCATATGGCCGTTCGTCGTCGGCACCCGAATGCAGGTGGCCGAGATCACGGGCTTCTTCGCGAGAGCCAACTTGGTGCCCTTCATTTGCCCCCACACTTTGAGTGGCTCCTCCTCCGACTTCTTCTCTTCGCCACCGATGAAAGGGATTACGTTATCAATCATCTCCGGCCACGACTTAAACGTTTTTCCTGCACCCGAAATCGATTGGTACGTAGTTGCTACTACACTCTCGAGGCCAAACTCTTTGAGGGCGTGCAGGGGCGGTACGTAGCATTGAATAGAGCAGTTTGGCTTTACGGCCACGAACCCTCGCTTCCAGCCGTGACGCTTCCTTTGTGCATCAATCAAGGCGCTGTGTTCTGGATTCACTTCAGGAATAATCATCGGCACGTCTTCGGTCCACCGATGCGCCGAGTTATTCGACACTACAGGGATCTCGAGGGCGGCGTACACATTCTCGACGGCTTTGATTTGCTCCTTATCCATATCGAGCGCGGAGAATACAAAGTCTACCTGACTCGCGATCTGGTCCAAATCTCGCTCCACAGCAAGCACCTTCATATTCTTCACCGCGGCTGGAATGGGCGTATCCATCTGCCATCGTCCCGAGACCGCAGCGGCGTATTTCTTGTCCGCTGAGGCGGGTGATGCCGCCACGCATGTGACCTCAAACCACGGGTGGTTCTCAAGCAGCTGCAAAAACCGTTGCCCCACCATCCCTGTCGCTCCCAACACTCCTACGCGTAGTTTTTTCATAATGATATTACTTGCGTAAGGTCCAACCTTACGCAAGGTTGGACCTTACGAATTTATACTAAATACCCAGCGAGCTTCATAATGTCTGCGAGTACACCGGCGGCGGTCACATCGCGGCCAGCACCGGGACCTTGGATAACGAGTGGGGTCTTATTATAGAGTGCGGAGGTGACGATGAGCATGTTGTCGGTGCCACGGAGACGCGCGAGCGCGCACTCTTCTCCCACTTCTTCGAGGCCGACGTGACACTTCGCTTGTTCGTACCTCGCCACAAAGCGGAAGAGCTTCTTCTTCACTTGTGCGGCCTTCAGCCGATTAGCAACATCGCCGTCGCACTTCGCGAGCTCCTCCAGGAACTTTTCCTTAGGCACGCCTGCGCACGGTGGTGGCACTAATTCTTCAACAACAATATCATTCATTTCGAGAGCCACTCCCAACTCACGAGCGATGATAAGGAGCTTGCGTGCCACATCAGTACCCGAAAGATCATCGCGAGGATCAGGCTCGGTGAGCCCCTCCGCCTGCGCACGTCCCACAAGCTCACTCCACGGCACCGTCCCGTCATAGGTATTCATCAGATAGCTAAGTGTCCCCGAGAGCACCGCTTCAATCGAGGTAATCGTGTCGCCACTCGCAAGCAGGCGCCGCAGAGTGGAAAGGAGTGGCAAACCACCACCCACGTTGGTTTCGTACAAGAAATGTTTCTGGTGATCGGCCAATGCCACTCGAAGTGCTTTGTAATCCGCCATCGGCACCGCGTTCCCCTTCTTATTCGCACTCACGATGTGGGCTCCTGCGCTCACGAGATCTGCGTAACGCTTGGCCACTTCCTCGGACGCGGTGCAATCTACCACCACCGTGTTCGCAAATCGATAACGCTCAAGTTCGGCAGCAAGTCCATCGTAGCTCGACACCAGAGATGATCCCTTAAGCAGCTCTCTCCACTGGACAAGATCAATCCCCTTCCGATCAACAAGAAGTCGTTTGCTATCAGATATACCGCAGACAAGAAGCCGCACACCCTGGCCGAGGAGCTCCTCACGCTTCTCGCAGATGCGCTCAAGAAGCGTCCCACCCACACCACCACAGCCAAGCACAAAGAGGTGCACTATCTTTTCCTTCGAGTAGAAGCCGTCGTGGATCGCAAGCATGGCTTGTGTCTTCTGCCCTGCATCGATGACGAGGGAAATGCTCCGCTCGCTGCCACCCTGAGCAATGGCGTTCACGTTTACATCATCCGCACCAAGTGTCTGAAAAAGCTTCCCCGCCACTCCTGGCTTCCCCTTCATCCCATCACCTACCACAGCGAGAATCGCCTGAGAGTCACGGGTCGAAAAAGCCACCTGTCCGCCCGCAAGCTCCCCCGCAAATTCATCATGCAGGCCTTCGAGTGCACGATCGACATCATGTTTCTTTACCGCTAAACAGATCGTATACTCCGACGACCCTTGCGTCATGAGTATCACATTTACTTTCTTTCCCGCGAGAGCCTTCACCACGCGCACCGCTGAACCCGTAGTGCCGATCATAAAAGCACCTTCCACAATAACCAGGACACAGTCATCAATGGCAGCTATTCCCTTGACCACGAGTCCCCCGTCCGTGGTGTCTTTTGAGATGAGCGTACCGGGGGCCCCAGAATCAAAAGTGTTCTTGATGAGTAGTGGGATCTTCTTCTCCACAGCCGGCTGCACCGTCTGCGGGTGGATTACCTTAGCTCCAAAGTGCGAGAGCTCCATCGCCTCTTCGTAGCTTATCTTTGGCAGCACAAATGCCTGGGGCACCACGCGGGGGTCCGCAGTCATCACGCCATCCACGTCCGTCCAAATCTCGATCATCTCCGCATCAAGCGCTGCACCCACAATAGAGGCCGTGTAGTCGGAGCCGCTTCTCCCAAGTGTTGTCGTCGAGCCGTCGAGTGCTTGAGCAATAAAACCAGTGATGATAGGAATCTGAGAAACTGCACCGGGTACAGTTTCTCCAAGCACTTTCACGATTGCCTCGTCTGTCCTCGCAAAATCTACCTTAGCATTGCCGTACGTAGCATCGGTCACAATCATCGTGCGCGCATCTACAAACACAAACGGGTGTCCTAAGCTTTTTCCATACGCAGCAATGATCATGCACGAAAGCTGTTCACCAAAGCTAATCACCGCATCTTGTGCGCGCGGCGAACATTCCTTGAGCAGGGCAATACCATGGAGTAGATCGCCTAATTCTTTAAAACGTTCATGGAGCGTTACAGAAACTGTACCGGGTACAGTTTCTGCAAATAAGGCTTCTGCTGTGCTCACATGTTTTGCGCTGATCTCACTTAAAAGCGCCTGATACTCTTCACCATTGCTTGCCAACTTTGCAACCCTAAGTAACTGGTCCGTCACTCCCTGAAATGCAGAGATGACAACGGCCACAGAAGAATCTGTGGCCGCCTTCGCAATTAAATGAACGACCGTTTTAATGCGGTCTGGATTCCCCACAGACGATCCCCCGAATTTGAGGACTTTCATGATCTTGATCTTTATAATACGGATCACACATAACTACGCAAGGATAACCTACGTTGTTATGCTTGTATTGCCTTCGCCACCACCCTTACCACCTGCGGATCAAAGGGGCTTGGGATGATTTCGGCAGCAGAAGGGTGTTTGACAACGCGGGCGAGGGACTCGGCGGCACGACTCAACATTGCCGAGGTGATCGTACGCACACCATGATCAAGAGCACCACGGAAGATCCCGGGAAAACCCAACACGTTATTAATCTGGTTAGGGTAATCTGATCTCCCCGTAGCCACCACGGCAGCACCAGCCTTGAGCGCCTCCTCGGGCATGATCTCTGGTGCCGGATTAGCCATGGCAAAGATGATGGGACGGTCAGCCATAAGCTCTACATGCGCCCGCGTAAGCAACCCCGCTTTCGAAAGACCGATAAAGATGTTCGCTCCATCCAATGCTTCCGCTAATCCTCCCGTGCGCCCCTCTTTATTCGTCTTCTTCGCTAATTCGCGTTTATAGGGATCGAGGTCTGTCCGGTGCTGCTCGATAATACCCTTGCTGTCGAGAAGCAAAACGTCAGCGATTCCGTGAGTTTGGAGCAATTGCGCCACCGCGCTCCCCGCTGCTCCTGCGCCACTGACGACCACCCGGGCGCGAGCAAGCGGAAGCCGAGTCACCTTGGTCGCATTGATGAGCCCCGCAAGTACCACGAGCGCCGTGCCGTGCTGATCATCATGGAGCACGGGGATGTCGAGGCTCGCTCGCAGCTGCCGCTCTATCTCAAAGCACCGTGGCGCTGAAATGTCTTCCAGATTTATTCCGCCAAACGTTGGCGCGATAGCTTGTACTGCAGCAACGACGCCGGCTACATCCTGTGTATTAAGTACAATTGGGAAAGCGTCAATGTTTGCAAATCGTTTGAAAAGCAATGCCTTCCCCTCCATCACGGGCAAGGCACCCAGGGGGCCAATATTCCCGAGACCAAGCACCGCCGAGCCATCAGACACTACCGCCACACTATTCCCCTTGAGCGAATACTTCGCTGCTTCCTTGGGGTGCTTCGCCAGATGGAGAGAGACAGCCGCTACTCCCGGTGTATACGATGTGCTCAGATCATCACGCGTGGCCACAGGAACCTTGCCCTTGAGTTCGATCTTACCACGAAACTTTTTATGGAGGGCGAGCGATAGTTTACTGAAATCTTTTTTCATAATAAGTACTTAATGTGCCCAGTAAATAAATTCTTGACCAAACGTGAGGATCGTCGCCGACTCCTCTGCCGTATGGACCATCACCGACCCCCCCAACATCAAGCGGGACCAGCTCTTGCGCGTCTACCGCAAAGAGCGCATGGTACCACGGAGGAGAAAGACTCGCACGAAAAAACACCAGCACTAGATGTGCGCCGGTGTTCTTCGGAATCATGAAGTTCTAGATACAATAGTACGACGGGTATGAGTAACACGTGCGCCCCATAGAGCTCGAGCCGGAGTAGCTAGAACTGTAGGGATAGGAAGACCCGTAGTAGTTATTCCCATAATAATTCGCAGGGTAGAAGTAGTTTGCGCCGCCGCTAGACGAGTAGGGATACGTGTAGCCATACGAAGAAGACGGATACCCTGATCCATAAGAGGACGACGATCCATACGGATAGGCGTAGCTGTAGGAGGAAGCATTATACGGGTACGAGGAGTTGTTGTAATACGAGGAACTGTACGAGGTAGATGGGTAGTAGGAGTTGCTGTACGGATAGGTGTTGTAGCTAGAAGAATAGTTGTAGTTATACGGATACGACGAGCTGTAGTTGCCGTAGTTATAGTTGTTGTTATAGTTATACCCCTGATTGTAGTTCTGGTTCTGATACTGGTACTGATACTGATATGGGTACCAGTTGTTATTCCAATTACTGCTCATGCTCGTGTTGGCCGCCACCGTGATCGTACCCCACATGCCGCCGTGGAGTCTGCAATAGTAGGTGTAGGTGCCCGGAGCGGCGAACGTGTGTTGAAAGGAGTTATTCATATACAACGTTCCGCTCTCAAAGAGTCCGTTTTGCGCTGTGACAGTGTGCGGGGTGGTGTCGTGGTTAAACCACACTACTGTTGTCCCGACAGGAATCGTCACACTTTGTGGCGCGTACTGATTGCTCGTGATGCTCACCGTCGTAATTGTTTGAGCATCTGCTGCTTCACTGCTACGGCCGAGGAGGCCTACCGCAGCAAACACAGCGACGAGACCGAGAAAGCCCAGAAACAGTAATCTATTTCTATGGTCGTATATCATGGCAGTCTACAAGTTAAGGGTGATAATGTACCCATGGAGACGGGTGAGCAAGCTCGCGCTTACGCGCCGCAAACCACAAGCGTAGCTCAAGTATACGCACGGCTAAAAAACAGGGTAAAGCAAAAGAAGTGTATAACCTGTGCATAGTATTTCTAAAGACCCACAGCAGCGGATGCAGCACTGTTGACAAAGCGATGCGCAGTTTGTGTGACTCATATTTCTTGCCAGAACTGCCGAGACTGCTTACGATGAGCATATGAAAACCAAGCCCACACGCATAGTGGTTGTCGGTGCGGGTTTTGGTGGTGTCTACACATGCAAGGCACTTCACCACATCATCCATGGACGCAAGGACATCGAGCTCACACTTATAAACCCACACAACTACTTTCTCTTCACTCCGCTCTTGCACGAAGTTGCTACCGGAGGGATGAACCCGGCTCATGTAATTGAGCCCATCCGCAAGGTGCTCGGGTGCTGTCTTGCTTCCTTCTACCATACCTCAGTCTCACATCTCGACCTTGAACGAAAGCTGGTGCATACCGAGCTTGGCAGCATCGAATACGACTACCTCGTCCTCTCTCCCGGGGCGACGACAAACTATCATCACACTCCTGGCGCCGAGGAGCACAGCTTTACACTGAAGTCGCTCGAAGACGCTATCCGTCTGAAGAACCATTTCGTGCACACGCTTGAGCAAGCCTCGAAGCTCACCGATCCTGCACAGAGACGCGATCTGCTTCGCTTTGTCATTGTCGGTGGTGGCCCCACAGGTGTTGAGCTTGCGGGTGAACTTGCCAAACTCTTTTGGGACACCATGAGCCACTATTACCATCGGGAACTCCTCTCCGATGTATCCATCCTGCTCGTACAGCAGAGCGCCGAGCTCCTGCCGAACTTTCCTCAGCCCTTGCGTGAGCAAACTCTCCGTATACTCACGAAGCAGGGGGTGCAGGTCCTTTGTAACACCAAAGTAGAACGCCTCACGGATGAGACTATCGTCCTCGAAACAGGAGAAACGTACAAAACCAAGAGCGTCATCTGGGTAGCGGGAATTACTCCAGTTGTTGTGCCCTACACACCCGAGCTCGCGCTCAACTCGCGCGGCCAAATTGCAGGTAATGAGTTCTTGCAAGTGCATGGCCACCCGCACGTCTATGCTCTCGGAGACGCGGCGGCCATAGTGAGTGCCGATACCAAGCAATCAGTCCCCGCCCTTGCTCAGGCAGCCGTAGCGGAAGCAAAACTCGTTGCAGAAAACATTCGCCGCAGTCTCGGAGGAGAACCGCAACTTCCCTTTTCTTATCACTCCCGCGGAGTTCTCGTCTCTCTGGGCCAATGGCGAGCAGTTGCACAGATTGGCGGTATGTTTCTCCAGGGACGCTTTGCGTGGTGGCTGTGGCGAACGATCTACCTCTTCAAACTCATCTCGTGGCAAAAGAAAGTGAGCGTTGCCATCAACTGGACAATCAACCTTTTTTCACCTCGAGACATTTCCGAATGGTAGCCCATGCTCAAGACACCTGACACACAACTCATTGCCCGCGCCCAGCACGACTCACGGCAATTTGCGCAGTTGTACCAGAAGTACGCGCTCAAGGTGTACAACTACTTCTGGTATCGTCTCCATCAAGACAACGACCTCGCCAAAGACCTTACCCAAGAAACCTTTTTGAAGGCATTTGAGCACCTCACACACTTCCAAAGTCATGGGCATTCCTATCTGACGTATCTACTCAAAATCGCTCATAACATCCTCGTGAATCAGTATCGCCGCCCGAGCACCCTCTCACTTGACTCCCTCGCGAACGCCGAAGACATTCCTGAGGAAATTACCGGCACCGACCAGGACAAAGAACGCTTGGAGCTGGCGTGGCGCGCCGTAAACGCACTCCCTCCACAAGAGAAGGACCTCATGCTCCTCCGTTATCACAAAGGCCTCAGTGTACGTGAGGTCGCACATGTTGTTGGCAAGTCAGAGAATGCGGTCAAACTGGCATTGTCTCGCATCCAACGGAAGTTACGCCACCAAGCACCGAATGCGGCAATCTCGAAGCTTGGAGAGCACGCGGCGACGCTACAACCACTGTCATTCTTGTGAGCGTCACACCACACATAAGCCGCGAGCAGAGGAGAAAAGAGATCAGCTGACGCTGCCCTATTTTCTCCTTGAGGTGAATGGTCTGGTCACCTCGGCCAGGAAAGACTTTCGTCGTTCTTGTGTGCATTCGCTCTTCTTACGTTTCAGTTTTCTCGATCAGCACATCGAAGGCGGCCATCGCCTCCTGCTCTTCTGTGCTCCCCTGCCCGCGAAGCTGTTCTGCTTCGCGGTCGAGTGCCTGCAGCCGTTGGATGAGCTGCTGGGTCTCGGCTCGATTGCGGATGTAGTTCCCCAGCCGAGCTGCGACGGGTGCCGACAGGTGGCCGATCGACGGCACACACTCTCGGAGGAGAAGCCGGTCGGCGACACTCGCCTGCCCGGTATCGAGCTCCACTGCTTTGGCTTCCGGCTCCGCAGCTGGAGCCGCCGGCTGCTCTCTCGCCATCGCGGGTGGACCCTCTTCTGGTTGAGGTGCGGGTACCTCGTCGACGTCACCTTGCGGGTGATCATCGCCTTCGTCCAGTCTCATGGCCTGGAGCGCCCGCTTGGTGAAGGAATACGCGATCAACTTGAAGAGCTTGCCGTCAGCCGTACGCAGCGTCGTGCTGCGAATCGGTTCGAGCAACCCCCGCATCGCCATGCCCTGCTGGCACTTGGCGATGCTCTTGCGCATGTCTTTACTCCGAGCTCGAATCGAGTTCGGAAAACGAGGATGCGCCGCAAGGGCCGCCATGTTCTTCTCCGTGATGTCGAATC
>Ga0208246_1001164_pt1 | contig 15842 bp, 23 predicted proteins | sample RifOxyD2_FD_184039 | JGI IMG/M metagenome (GOLD analysis project Ga0208246, IMG submission 184039) | Soil microbial communities from Rifle, Colorado - Rifle Oxygen_injection D2 (SPAdes) | ecosystem: Environmental > Terrestrial > Deep subsurface > Rock core/Sediment | place: Rifle, Colorado... | reverse complement strand
CGATACCCCTCTGCAAAAAAACTATCAATAAGCTCTTTATGATATGGTTCCCAGTTTTGCTGAGTCCCACCCGGTGCATTTAATTTTCCTTTTTCATTTAAACGAATCTCTTTTACAAACTCAAAATCTCCACCTTGAAGTAGATGAAGCTTTGTCTTATTGTGAGCAAAAACCATCTCAACCCTTGGACCAAAAACTACATAACAAGAGGCAACCATATTTTTAGCACCAAAATCGTTTTCATAAATTCCAAATATTGAGCCTACACTCAAATTTACGTCAATCAAAGATGAGCCGTCAAGCGGATCATAGGCAATAAAATATTTGCCACCCTCATGAAGTACTTCTTGATGCTCTTTCTCTTCGCTGGCAATCGTATGGATTGAAGGAACGTATGAAAACTCCTCCTCTATAATCATGTCACACTTGATATCAAGCTGAAGCTGCGTTTCACCGGAACTGTTTTCTTGCTGCGAATAACCAATATCTTTCGTATCTATCGCATCTTTTATTCTTATGGCGCTTCTTTGTATAGCTCTAAATATATCAGTCATCTATTTATACTTCCTTTGCATTTTTAAATATCCACGAAATTACGTCATCGGCGCTATTTATATCTAAAATATCAATATTGCTCGGTAAATCATACTCATTCAAATTGATAGTGCCATCGATAGCCAAAGCATTCATGTACGGAAAATAGTCACTATCCAGAGAGTCCCTAAATATGCTGATTCTCGGCAGAGGCAAATTTTTTAGCCCTTCAACCAGTAAAATGTCGAAGTTGTCAAAGAGCCTAATCATCTCATCTAAATCTTTGTGTTTATTGGAAAAGTAGGTTGTTCGATTTGGAGATGTAACAATAACTTCAGCACCGGTATCTGAAAACTTATAACTGTCTTTTCCCTCAACATCAAATCGAGCCTTGTCCTTTGGATCATGCTTGATTATGGCAACATCTTTTTTATAATCATGTATAAGTTTTCTGGCAACTTTTAGTATAAGCGTAGTTTTACCGCTATTGGAGGGACCCGTAAATGCAACTGCTAATCTTTTTTTCAATGTATATACTTTATTAAAATTTGGGTGATTATACAAAATAGTCGTTAAAAGCTTGTTTAATAAGATATAATTCTGCGACTATTTATAGGATTTTAGATGAAAACTTTTTTAATAATTTTAACTTTTTTAACACTCTTTAGCGGCTGTTCAAAAAAAAACGCCTTTTATGAATTTAAGATGGATAAAGAGCAAGAGTTAGCGATATCAAGTCTTAAAAGCAGCAAAATCGTATCAAAAGACGGTAATGTGAGCGGTATCTTTTCTGCAATATATTTAAATGAAGTGTATCCTGAAACATTTCATAACGATGAAACTTTCTTTATATTCTTTTTTACAAAAAAAGAGAAAAAGGTCTTTGACCAAAACAAACCATCAGACACAGATCTAAAAGTTACACTAAACTCAAAACTACCTATTCAAGTAGAAGAGTTACCACAAGAAAACAGATTTTCAAATCTTATGGATATAAAAAGTGATTGGAACAGATACTATATAGTCACATTTGAAAAAGCAGATAAAGCAGATTTAGTTCTTGAAGATGCGAATGCATCTTCATCTATACTAAAATTTAAAAAATAGCGGCAAAACGTACTCATAGAGCACGTAAAAGTGCGCCAAGTAGTACGGTAATGATTTGCAGTCCTATAACAATTATAAGCGGTGCCAGATCTAAACCATTATAATTTGTTTTTACATATCTTCTCACAAGTGCATATGCAGGATTTGTTATCCTATATAAAAATTGAACGATAGGGTTAAACGGATCCGGATTTACAAAACTAAGCAGGGCTGTTATAATAACTACCCATATATAAACATTAATGAGTCCAAGTGCTATTGCTCCGATACCTTGAACTATCTCTACTAATATACTCATTTTACAATCTCGCCTATATAATTTTTGATACATTTATAGACAGCGGCAAGGTCTGGACCATGCTCGGCACCGGTTAAAAGAAGTCGTAATGATTTAAAAAGGTTTTTGCCTTTAATTCCGGACTCTTTCATTGTATAATTTTTAAAATCTTCATATTCATCAAAGTAGGGTGCATTTTTAATAATTTCAACTATTGTCTGCGCTGCTTCTTTAAATTCGTCAGGAACCGTTTTCTCAGCAAATACAAGTGCTATTTTAGATCTCAACTCTTTTGTCGTATTTACTTCTTCAAGATAAACCTTTGCAAGCTCGCCTATCTCTTCATCGGCAAAGCCGACATACCTTGAAAGCTCTTTTGCATCGAGCATTTTAAGATGTTCTCTGTTTATATGCTTTAACATATTCATATCGAAACGGGCAGGGGACTTAGATATATTTTCTAAACTAAACCACTCGATAGCCTCTTTGATATCAAATATCTCTTTTGGAGGCTTATTACCGATTAATATTAAATAATTTGCGATTGCAGACGGTAAATATCCCTCTTCTAAAAGCCATTTTACACTTGAAGCATCATCTCTTTTGCTCATTTTTTTACCGTCGTCATTTAAGATAATCGGCAGATGAGCATACTCAATATTTTTCTTATATCCAAGCGCTTCTCTTATAAGGATCTGCTTTGGAGTATTACTTACATGGTCTTCACCGCGAATTACAAGAGAAATATCACTTAACATATCATCCACTGCACATGCAAAATTGTACATCGGTGTCTTATCTTGTCTCATAATAATAAAGCTGTCGATATCATTAGGTTCAAATCTTATTTCACCTTTTATATGATCTTTTACAACTATCGCTTCTAATGGTTTTTTTATTCTTATCGTAAAAGGATTCATATTATCTATAACAAGTTCATCAGGTAACTCTACACATGCGTCATCATATCTGTAAGCAGTTTTACTATCTTTTGCTTCTTCTCTTTTTTTATCAAGCCATTCTGAAGAACAAAAGCAGTTAAAAGCCTTTTTGCTATGTAAAAGTTGCAGTGCCATAGCAGAGTGAAAACGCATATTTTCACTTTGATACATAACTTGAGAGTATTCAATACCAAAAAGACCTAAAATATCAAGTATCTCTTTATCTTTTCCTTCTATATTTCTATCTTTGTCTGTATCTTCAATTCTGATAATGAGATCTTCGTTTCTTTGTTTTGATACGATGTAATTAAATATAGCAACTCTTAGGTTGCCTATGTGCATATCACCAGTCGGACTAGGTGCAAATCTTAACATTAAAAATCCTAAAAATAATTTTCGAAATTTTATCTTATTTTAGCTGAGGGTATGTTTTAATTTTTGATGATTTTTTAGAAGAAGTGGTGACCCCGAGGAGAATCGAACTCCTGTAACATGGATGAAAACCATGGATCCTTACCGCTAGACGACGGGGCCACTTAACAGTATTAATTACTGAGCCGAAATTATATAGATTTATTTCTTAATAAATTATAAAAGTATGCAAACTCAGCAATAAAAATTCAAATTATTCGTAAAAACTACGAAGCGCTCTAATGATTACAGCATTTTTAGATATGCTCTCAGCCTTAGCATTATCATTTACAACTTCATATAAATCTAATGGAAGAGAGATAGAAAAAGTTTTTGTCTCAATTTTTTTCTTTTTTGCAACCATCGCTACAACACTTGTTAAAAGCTCAATAATTTTTTTAGTATCAATGGGCTTTTGAATAAAGCTATTTACACCGACTTCAATTGATTCTGATATTTTCTTTATATCATTACTAGCTGAAATTACAATGATAATCTGATTAGGATCAATTTCACGAATCTTACGAGACAGCTCAATGCCGTCCATCTCAGACATAATAATATCAACAAAGACAACATCAGGAGCATATTTAAGATAAGCTTCTAAAGCCTCTCTACCATTAAAACATGACTTTACATCCGAAAAGAAATTTTTAAAAGTAGAACTTAAAAGCTCATTAGCGACTTTTTCATCCTCAACAACCATAGCTGATAATTTTTTTGTTTCTTGTGTTAATTGAACTAAATCTACATTAGACATAATAGAATCCTTTTTTAAATATAGCAGAATTATATCAGATAATTGGGTAACAAACCAAACAGATTAAATTAATTTATATTTAAAATTAACATAAAAAAACAGAATACAGTGCTACGAATTATGCTTTTTGAATTTTTCCAACCATTCCAAATCAGACTCTTTTGCATCCTCTTTCTGACTTAAAAGCGAATCTATAATACTAATTAAGGTATTTTCATCCATAAATTCTAATAAAATTGGATTGATGGATGTCTTATGAATGCCTTCATAACTATTTAATAAGTTTTGTATATCAGCTATTAATTGTTCTTTTCTATTCATGTCTCTTTCTCTATTTTTGTATAAAATTTATAGTTTTTAGTATATTGGTTAACATAATGTAAATTCTCTTGAATATGCTCTTCGCTCTATTCGATTAAAAACATGATTATATCTAACATCAATTTAAGAAAAATTGACATGTAGTTAATTGTGACTGATTACTATTTTATTCGTATGATGGCTTATACAGGAAATCTTATATGTGGTTAGGTACAACGTAAGCCGGATGTGCCAAATACCTAAAACAGCGCATTTAGCGTAAAATTTGTAACTTTACTATGATAATAAGTGTTTGCAGTTACGAAACGGTTTCAACCTGCCTTGCTGTTACAGTTTATATGTTTAGCGCTTTTTGTATCTTTGCAACGCAGTTATAAATGTTTTTACTGATTTCACTTTCAAAAAATCTTAAAACAACCCATCCGTTGGTTTCTAGCCTTGCATTGACTTCATTATCTCTTTTGATATTTCGCTCAAACTTTTCAATCCAATACTCCGTATTAGTTTTTGGTATCCATTTGCCTTCTGAAAACATCTTTGCATGTTTTTCTGTATCTGATACCTTTATTCCATAAAGCTTACAATGAATAAATAATATGCTTTAAATGCCCTAAAATAGGCTATTAACGTGGATAGGTACAACAATAAGCCGAGTTTATTAAATAGCTTAAACAAGGACTTTAGCGTAATTTCGTGACACTTTTACTATGTATATGTACTTTTTACGGTCACGCTACGGTCACGATTTATAGTTGCCCTCTTCTGCCCTTATGCATGTAATTATATCCAATTTATAAATATTTATTTTTCTATGATATAATTTCTTGTTGGAACAAAACAAATCTGTCTGACTGATTATCAGACGCTTAAGAGATAGGTTAAGGCTTTCGGGTCTTAGCCTTTTTTTTTGCCTTTTTTTTGGCAAGGCTTGGGGTGGGTGGGACTTTTAAGCTAAAGGTTTAGTTTTGTTCCATACAATCTTAGTAGCCTTTTTAATATTGATGGTGTTCGCACCCTCTTTGTATTAATCAAAACAGAGGATTTAATCACTCCTCTGGCTACTATGCTTCTATCGGTATAACTTGATATTCTAAAGTTTCTCTATTTTCTTCTATATATTTATATGCTCCGGCTGTTAAGCACTCTTTTGAAGTTACATATAAAATTTTTTGCTTATAATTTTTTATTAGATTATAAAAAACTTCATTATTTTTTAAATATTCTCCTACGTCCATTCTTGTTGCTTTTACTTCTTTGTGTTCTATTTTCCACTTTTCCCAATCTTTACATTGAACAAAGTAAATATGCTCTTCCCTTTTTATTATTAGATCTATACTGCTATCTTTCATTCCTTTTTCTTTTCCATGTTCCCAAACATAGTATCCATTTTCTCTAAAGAAGTTTGCTATATATTCTTCGTATTTATTGCCTTTTTCTTTTTTTTCTGCGTTTGTCAGTCTTTTTTTTACTATTGTTTCTTCTGGTCCTGTTTCTTTTTTTGACATATCATTAATTTCTTTTTTTATATCTTTATTTTCTTTAAATATTTTTATTGCACTAATTAATTCAAAATTATTTTTTACTTTTTCATCCAACAATATATATCTTTGTTTTGTCTTTGCATTATATTTTTGTTCTGCTCCTTTACTTATACCTAGCTCCGTTGCAATTTGCCAATTGCCTTTTAGTTCTATCCACTTTAAATCTACTAAAACTTTATTTATATCATTTGAAGAGATATTAAATCTTTTTGCTATATCTGCTGTACTTTTATGTTTATTTTCAATTGCTTCTGATTCCGCTTTGTGTATTTTTTTAAATAATTTATTAAACATTGATTTCTACTTTAATTTAAATTTGCCATTGCTAGCATCTTTTTTGATTTGTTCCAATCTCTCCAGATGTCGCTTTGTCTCTTCTATGCTCTCATCAAGTGCCAACCCTTGATTTATTAATCTTACTAAGTCTGGTCTTTCTTTTTCCCATTTGCTTAGATTTTGTCTTGTTGTTCCTAGAATCGTTGCTAACTCTTCTTTTGTCATAATAGTTGTCCTTTTTAATTAAATTTGTTAATTTAATTGCATATTGTATTGCATTTAAGTTTTATTAAAGTTATTATAGATTACTATTACCACTGTAAATGTAAACTAATATAACATTTAAAGGAAGTGACAAAATGCAAGTACAAACACAAAACATTCAAAGACCTGCTCTCTTCTCTGACTTCTTCGGTTTAGAGTTAATGTGGAATAATGAATATTTAACATATATTCATACTTTTATTAAAAAATGCGTCACTTCTGCTCTCTATGATATCAAAAAATCACTTAATAATAAAAAATTACGCTTTCAACATCTGATGTTCAATAAGTCGTTTATAAAAGCTACGCAATCACGGAACTGTATACAGAGTTTGATGTAAGTCGTTGATATATCGGGGGCAATGAGTGTGAACCCCTACAAAAAAGCTCGCTTACTAGCCCTTTAGCGTCACTTCTGGGGGCTTGTTTAAAAAAGTAAAGTGACAAAAGTTAGGTTTATAGAGCATAAAAAGATTTATGTTTCATAGACTTAATTCTACATGTTAGGGCTAAGTCAATAAAATAATTCAGGAGTGACAACATGACTTTACATATGATAGGTACTTTGATGGAAGTAAAACCAACTGAGTACACGGACAAAAAAACAGATAAAACGACCTACGGCACTGAGCTTACTGTTATGTTTAACGGTTTAGATGAAGAGGGATATAAAAAAATCTCTGTAGAATCAATCATTTGTGATGAAGAGTATTATGATATGTTAAAAGAAAAAATAAGTTCTTCTGTTGCCTTGCCTTATACAGTTAAAAACGACCAATACGGTGTAAAAGTGTATCCCGACCGCTCTATGCCAGTTCTGACTTTAGAAAAAAATCCTCTTGACTACTCTAAGTATGAAAAAAATAGACAAGTTAAAGAAGTAAAAAAATAGCACCGCAGGTATAGGACGTAGTCCGTTGTGTCCCATCGCTAAGGGATTAAAAATTTTAACGTTTAAAACGTTACGACAGCAAAGACACGCTGAAAGATGTAATCTTTCTCCTACTTGCTCTCTCCGTTAGAATATAGCTAGATTTAGAATGTTGTCCAGCGGAGGCTTTAGAAATGAAATTGCGTAAATACCAAATAGCTACTTAAAAAAAAGTTAGCCAGCGGAGGCTTAAGAAATGTTCTTACTTTCTTCTCTTCGCTCTTGGCTTAGGGATTAGAACACTTGTGATGTTACCGTGTAACAGTTTCAATTTATTGAAATTCAAGCCTGACCCGTAGGGAAGCTCTATAAAAAAAATAGGAAAGTAAAAATGTCAACACATATAACTTATCTTCGCTATTTACAACAAGATATAAACATTTTGTTTAGAACTAAGCAAGATGATAAAAAGTTATGTGAGTTGAGAACAAAGAGAGATGATCTACTCTTAAAAATCAGAAACAGAAATAAATCAATATCGCATTAAGAGGCGTAATTTTCTTACTGCGGTATTAATCTATTACGGGGTTAGTATCAGCTTATATATAGGGGTTTCCTATGAAAAGAATGCTTAAAAGACTATCAGAAAAAGCTGATAGATTAGCTGCTAAAGCTAGTGAACATAAAAATAAAATTGTTGCAGCTGGTACAGTTGCTTTAGGTACTGCACAAGCTCAAGCAGCTTTAACGGTTGATGCTATCTCTACAACTGATTTTATGACGGTTGCGGGTGTTGTTGTTACCGCACTTGGTATCTTTTTTGGTGTAAAAAAAGCTCTCGCTCTTTTAAGATAAAAGATGACTTTACCTACATTATATTTAGACAATATTACTATGCTTTATGGTGTTTTATTGACTGCTCTTGGTGTAATGTGGGGAATCAATAAGGCGATAATTCTTATCAAATCTCATTAACTTTTAGGAGTTTTTGGGATTTCTATTTAAAAGGTTCAAAAATGAAATATTTAATAACTTTATTATTTTTAACAAAATTATTAAATGCTTCAATGCTCTTGGGTGCAAATAGCTACTGTATAGAAGATTTTTATATAAAAGCTGGCTCATTCTATTATCTTCGTTCAGACAACTCGACATGGTACAGCACTACTACAGATACATACACTGCTACAGTACGACCAAATTATATTTATGATTCTGCAACTAACCAATGCAATCCAAATATGAGTTATATTCTCGGTATGCAAGAAACAGAATATAACTTTCTTTTAGGTCTTGTCGGTCTTATTTTTGGTGCTGTCTTCATGTTCTTTACAACTCAGATTTTTATAGCAGTAGGCGGTAAAAGATGATTTTAATCGAAATTACAGATATTAGTATTATAAATTACTTTGCAAGTATATTTATAAATCTTACTGTCGTTATTGCTCCTCTTTTTGGTGCTTTAGCCCTCTTTAGGCATTAAAATGAAAAAGATTATTTTTTTATTTTTTTATTTTTTATCTTTTTCTTATGCTAATACTGTGGTCGTTGGGCAGGTTCAAAATACTAATTGGGGTTTAGTCGAAGTTACTCAAATTATTTCTAATAATCCTGCTCGCACTAACTGTTGGGCTTCAGATGGACTAAATCCATCTTACGGTGGTCAAGCTGTTGTTAATGGTGGTACTCAGTATTCTTTAACTTATCGTATTCCTTTTGGTCCTGATGTTACTGTTTGTGAGAGTACATCTTATTATGCTATTGCAGATTATCATTGCCCAGATGGTAAAACTTTCATAGATGGTTCTTGTCAATGTCCTCCCATCGGTTCATATTACAATAAAATATCTCCTGTTGCAGATGAAGCTTCATGCAATATGAGTAATCCTTTGCTTGTTTCCCCTGACGGTTTTACTATCTATGTTTCTTCTGTTGAGTGGAATAGTTGTCGCAATGAATGTCTTGCTCATACTGAGTCTTGTCCTTGTGGTCAGGCTATCGTTGATGGTTCTTGTCGTGCTGTCGAGCCTCCTATAGGTTCTTGTAATACAAGTTTTGAATGCTTTACTAGAAGTTTAGGAGTTAATGAGTCCAGTACTTGTACTTTAGAATGTTATTGCGGAGATTCTAACACTTCTTTTTTTAGTGCTCAAATTGGTTGCTGTGAGGGCGATTCTGGTGATTTTGGTGGCGATGGAGAAACTGGCGATGGAGAAACTGGCGATGGAGAAACTGGCGATGGAACTGGCGATGGAGAAACTGGCGATGGAACTGGCGATGGAGAAACTGGCGATGGAACTGGCGATGGAACTGGTGGCGGTGGAACTGTAGGTGGCGGTGGCTCTATTGATAGTAATACTTCTAATGAGAATAATAATTCTGAAACTGGAGATGAAGAGGAAGGTAATTTAGGTTTTTTAAGTGATGCTATGGCTGGTATTTTATCTAAATATTATATTAATTTTTCTAGTTCTTGTGGTGCAATTCAGCCTGTTACTTTTTCTTTTCGTGGTAGTGGTGTTACTTTGTTGAGTCAGGACGTTATTGACATGTTACCTGTTGCCTCTATTAAAGCTTTTATTATTTTTATCTTTACACTGTCTGGTGTTATATTTGCTTTTAGAGGAGGCGATTAATGGATTATATTATTAAAGCTGCTATGTTTCTTCCGTTTATGGCTGTAGTTTATTTTTTTACGGATTATTTTTTAAGTAAAATTTCTGTTAACAATATTCCTGCTCTGTTTCATCCTATTATTTGTCAATTTGGTATTTTAGATGGTCTTTCCATTTTTTTGACTATTATCATATCTGCTTTTGTTGCTAAGCAAGCTCTATCTTTTGCTAAATAAAAATGATAACTTTCTATTTAGGTCGCCCCGGCTCTGGGAAAAGTTACTATGCTGTTGATAAAATTTATAATAATTTTTCTACTCATGAGGGTGCAAAAAAAGATAAAAAGTTTAAATATGATATTTGTTACACAAATATAAATGAGTTTGAATTTGATAAGGTTGAAAATGTTTTTTTGCTTGATTTTGATGATTTAAAATCTAAGCTTACTATTTTACATTCTCTTTATAAGAAAAAATCTACTGATGAAGAGTTAATAGAAAAATGCAAAGAGTTTAACATACTCAATGCTTTTTTCGTTATTGATGAGTCTCAAAATTTCTTCTCTTCTCGTGATACGGTTCTGATTTGGTGGCTATCTTATCATCGTCACTTGTTTCATGAAATTATACTTATAACTCAAAATCTCGCACTTATAGAATCCAAATACAAATCTTTTTCTGAATTTTTTTATGAGGCTCGCCCTGCTTCTCTTACCCTTGATAAAAGATACTTTTTTTATAGTGTTTATTGCTCTTCTCGTTTAACAAAAGCAAGTAAAAGTGGAGTTATTAAGATAAAACGTAATCCTGAAGTTTTTGAGCTTTACCGTAGTGGAGATTCCATAGGTACTCATAATGTACTTTTAAAGATACTTTTAATGACTCTTATTCTTTTTATATTTCTTGCAATTGGCTTTTATTTTTATACCGATTCTATGAAGTCTTCTAATACTAAAGACACAAAACAAGATCCAGTAAAAGCAGCTGCACAAAATACTCAAAATATCAAGCCTCTACCACCTCAAACTGCTACTCAACATTTTTTAAAAAATTCTTCTTACACTCCTAATATTTTAAATAATGATGATTACTCTACAAAAAAGTTTTTTATTCTTAATTGCTCTTCTATGATTTGTAAAAATGATGTTATTTCTATACCTCCTCAACTTTTAAAAAATTTTATAAAGTCTAAAGATATACGTTCTTTATATGTTCAAACACTCTCTAAAACGCTTACTCGACACTATTGTGAGTCAAGCTCTTCTTTTTATACATATCTTTCTCAAAAGGAATTTTACAATGATGTACCGCATGCTACTGATAACGCTTTTTCTAATTCAATCTCTATACGCTGAAGTAGAAAGGGAAATTTCGCTTCTTGATTTTACTGAATTATTGTCAGCTCACAATAATATAAATATTTATATTGATGATAATATCTCCAGTAATGTTTCTCTTTTTGTTCCTGAGGACATAAAGCCTCAAGATTATTTTGATATGTTTAAACTATCAATTAGAAAATTAGGCTATGACGTTCTAAAAAAAGGCGATGTCTACTTTATAGATAAGATACCAGAACGCCAAATATATAGCTATTTTCTTGATTTAAAATACAATAGCTTTGATGATGTATCTAAATATCTAAAATTTAAAAATATTACTTTTGAATATATCTCCTCATCTAATCGTTTTGTAATTTATACTTATCCTGCTGTTATTGCTTCTATTATTAAAGATGTTGAACGTGTTGATGTACAAAAGAGGCAAGTTACTCTCAAATTTACTATTATTGAAATAAGTGACGATGATATTGAACAAATAGGCGTTGATTTTACTTCATCTACAGTTTCTACAGATGTAAAATCTGTTTTACAAGCATTTTTGAAACCTTTAGAAACTAATAAGCTAGTTTTTGAAAGTGGTCATTTTTATACTGCTCTCAAGCTCTATAACGAAAAAAACAAGCTTAATATAAACCAAAATCCTTTTATCTTAGTTCAAGACGGTAAAGAGTTTTCTTTTCAAGCAGTTAAAAACATACCTTACAAAACATCTGAAACAGTTACGCAATCTACTATCAACAGCGAGCAAACAAAAATAGATTATAAAGACGTTGGATTGAAGATTAGCGGTACTCCTTACATAAATAGTCATTTTGTAAATTTAGATTTAAATCTATCTATTGAAGATATATTAAGCGTTACAGACAACTCTCCTACAACATACAAAAGACATTTAAAATCTAATTCTAATTTGCAATATGGTCAAGTTCTTATTCTTAGCGGCATAAAGCAAACAAAAATTAAAGATTCTGATTACAGCGTGCCTTATATTTCAAATATTCCTTATCTAGGCGAAATATTTAAATATAACTCAAGGAATAATCAGGTTTCTAATATTTCTATAGCTATAGAGATCTTACATGATGATTAGATGAGCGGCTCTACATTTGTGAGCCTGCGAACAAATGTAGAGCCCCTCTTGGCTATCTATAAAAAGTTATCGGACACGATTAAAAAATTTAAACTAGGAAGTGACAAAGTGACAAATTACGGTTTAACCAAACAACAAATCAAAAAAGCCAATGATAAACTTGTTTTTAACAAAAAATTTATGACTGACAACGGCATACATCTTGATAATAAAATCATCCCTTTTTCTGATTTTGTAGCAAATAGCTACATGAATGCAGATAGATACATTGCAGAGCTTCAGCATAGGGCTTGGAGCATTTTCGATTATTCAAAAGAGAGAGATTTAAAAAATGTTTTCATAACTCTTACTCTTCCCTCAATTTGGCACCCTAAAAAGACTTATAAAGGTCGTTTAATTACAAATAAAGCGTTTGCAGGTCGCAAATACATAACTATAATCAATAAAATCAAGTTTTTTAATTGCAAAGTAATTCAAAGAGTGCCTTTTATTGAACCAATTTTAGATTTTAGCAATACGATTGACAAATATACTCCTCGTAACGCTTCTATTGAGCTTTCAAAGATGTTGAAAAAAATATTTGATGATAGGAGCTACAAAAATATCCAAAAAGACGATAGATGTTATCTCCGTGTGACTGAACCTCATAAAGACGGTACGCCTCATTTGCATATCTCTTTATTTGTTCCTGCCGATAAAGTTGATCCAGTTGTAAAAGCAATTAACAGAATCTTTCCTGCTCCGCTCTCAAAAGTAGAAACTGACGTAAAATCTCCTATCTCCTACTTGATGAAATACATCTTAAAAACTTTAGACGATTTAAGAGAAGATACCGACAAAATAACAAATCTTACACTCTGGTATCTGTATCATGGCATTTGCAGGTTCTATACTTCACGCACTTTTGTAGCCCTTGAAGTTTATCGTAAACTAAACGGCATGTACACGCTCTTAGATTTGACTTCTGCGTATAACGATGAATCTGTTAATGTTTACATTGACACTGTTTCAAAACAAGTGCGAAAAATAGATAATGAACATGGAACTATTTATACTCGTAAACCTATAAACTGGGCTGACAAACTCGCTGATTTTACATATCTTGAGGCTGAATATGAGCCGTTGTTTAGAGAAAAAACTGATAAGCCTGTTGATATTATCATCCATGGCCAGGAGTTTATACTTTATCGCAAAGATGAAATCAAACTTATAGAACAAAATAAAAAATTAGTTGCCGATGGTAAAGAATCTATTCCTTTATCTTCTATTTTAATAAAACCACTCCGTAAAATGCCTTATCAGATGAAAAATTTAGAACTCTATGACTACTTTCAAAACTTGGATGTTGAAACTTGTGATTTAAAGCACTATGCAAATACTAAAAACATTTTGATAGATATAGGCTTACTTGATGAACCAAAAATCAATCTAGCTTCTTATCAAGATGATTTTTTTAGATTTGAAAGTGAGGTGTTTTAAGATGAGTGCAATTTGTCATATTTGTGGTAACGAATTTTCTGATAGTAGTTTTTATAAGCCTCGTTCTTATTGCTCAGATAATTGTCGTAACTATTATAAGTATAAAAATGCTTTAGAAAGATGTTTAATTAATCTAAATCCTACCATAGAAGCAAAAAAAATAATCCGTGGAGATATGTTTAGATTATGCAATTCTTTAAGTAATGGTACCATAGTGCCGGAAGCAAAACAATAATGATTAAATTTATAACTATCCAAAAATTAGCTCAAATTGTCGGTATCGATATTTCTTACATTAGAAAGATGATAAAGAATAAAGATTTGATAGCTTATAAAAAAGATGGTTATAAAAGAGTTTACATAAATATAGATGAGTTTAATTCTTGTTTCAAGCCTATAAATAATATTGACAACGATATTGATTTAGATAAATTTTTAATATAAAGCGTTATGATTATGTCGCATAGTAAAAGTGTTGCTATTAAAAAAGGTAAAAAAGGAATGACAACACACTATATAAAAGATTTCATGATTTGGTTAAATTATTATGTCGACGGTGTTCGTGTTCGTAAATCTACAAAATTAAAGAATACTCCGCAAAATATCAAAATTGTTACTTCTCAAATTATCCCTGCTCTTGATATGAAAATTGCTTCCGGGGATATCTATAAAAAGAAGCCTAAAACTTTTGAGTATTACGGTTCTATATTTTTAAAACAAAAAGATGGTAATAAAAGCTTTTTTTTGAAGCAAGGTTATTTTCTTAGAGTTATTGAGTATTTCAAAGGTAGAAATATAGACACTATCACTAGACTTGATATCAAAGAGTATTTAATATCATTAAATATGAAAAGCAAATCTAAAACCACTTATAAGAGCTGTATAAAAGAAATATTTGAGCTTGCGGTCGATGATGGCGTTATAAGTTTTAATCCTGCTTTGAGTATTAAATTGAAACAAGATATCAGAGAGGATATACAATACTACACTAAAGATGAAGTAAATAAAATCTTAAGTGTTTCGGTTGGCGTAATTAGATCATATCTTTTTATAGCGTTTAATACGGGTATGAGAGTAGGCGAAATTCTCGGGCTTCAATTGGCTGATTTTAAAGAAGATGGATATATCCATATCAAGCGAACTAGAACTAAAGGTATGCTTGGCAGTGGAAAAACTAATAATGCTATTCGTAAAGTTCCTTATGCTCCATATATTCTAGAAGAGGCAAGAAAGATACAACCAAAAGATAATATTTTTCTTTTTGGAGATATTGATGATGCTTCGCTTCTTAGAACTCAATGGCGAGATGTTTGCATTGCTGCAGGTGTGGATAGATATAAGCTTTATTCTACACGTCATACATTCGCTACATTGATGTTAAAAGAAAATATAGTGAGTATAAATGAACTTGCAGGACTTTTAGGACATTCTAGCCCTAAAGTTACTTTAGAGCATTATGCAAGTGTAATACAGTCTAAAAACATTAATTTGGGTGCTGATTTTTGTTTGTTTGGTCACGCTGTGGTCACGACTGAAAATAATATGTCTATTTAAGCCCTATAAATAGGGTTTTGTAGTGGATAGGTACAACTATAAGCCGAGTTTTGTTTTGATAGCATTAATCTACTTTACTATTTACATAGTAACTCTAGCGAAACAGTAGCATAAGCAATATCATGATATTTCTACCATAATCTCACCCTTAAGACGCTGACCATCTGTTTCTTGCTGCCATGTTGGGTTTACAAGCTCTCTATATTGCTATAGAGACTGGTGGGCTCTTACCCCACCCTTTCACCTTTACCGCCCTAAAGCGGAAGTTTAACTTTCTGTTGCACTTTCCCTCGCGTTACCACGGCCATTAGTTAAATGGAACACTGTCTTAGAGCAGCTCGGACTTTCCTCTTGAAATACATCAAGCCGCTATCTGTTGTACCTTCGAAATTGTACAAAATTATTCCTTTGTATCTCTTTTTTTAACAAAAGAACAACTGTTCATTTATAGGCTTGCTA
>Ga0208246_1001163_pt1 | contig 15864 bp, 13 predicted proteins | sample RifOxyD2_FD_184039 | JGI IMG/M metagenome (GOLD analysis project Ga0208246, IMG submission 184039) | Soil microbial communities from Rifle, Colorado - Rifle Oxygen_injection D2 (SPAdes) | ecosystem: Environmental > Terrestrial > Deep subsurface > Rock core/Sediment | place: Rifle, Colorado... | reverse complement strand
TTGAGTCATATTACCGAACGCTGAACCACCAAAGGAGGTGACGTGTCCGATGGCCACGCTGGAGTCATGGCATGAGGTGCAGCTTGCTGCTTTGGGCGAGATCACCGGCAACTTCGACATGTCAATGCTGGTACAGGCGAGGGTATTGGCCAAAACGGTACCCGTTGCGCCAACACAGGCACCTGTGGCCGCAAACTCATCGATCAAAGTGCTCGAAAATACACCCGCAGTTTTTGACAAACTCGTGCTGATCACCGCTGCACCCAGCGGCCCAAGATCGTTTTTGTAGGAGTTGTTAACGTGGCAGGCGTTGCAATTGATGCCAACACCCGGCCAAGCCACCTCGGCGGCATAGTTCTCCGTACCAGCCGTCATCGGTGTCACACCATCAGCCAGCAGCAAACCATTTTTACCGAAAGCACCAACCACCTTGTTGCCGTGTGTGAACGGATAAGTGCGCTTGGTGTTGCCATGGATGCCGTGAATCATGTTCTTGAACTGATACGACTCGTTCAATCGCAGACCATTCGTCCTGACGGTCGTCGAAGACCTGTTCGCGTCGTGACAGATCACGCAAGCTTCCACCGTATTACGGGCGCCACTGTGGAAGGCATTCGCCAGCGTGTTGGAACCAGATGTCGTTCCCAGTGCACCGTGGCAGGCATTGCACTTGTCATTGGAAACAATCACACGCCGCGCTTGCACGGCACCCGTCAAGGCAACATCCTTGAAAGTGTGCTGTGCAACCACATTGACCAGTGCTGCGGGGACCACGGCAGGGCGTGGGTCAAGCGATTTGAGCGCAAGTTGTGGCTCCTTGATCTGGCCAATGCTCACCACACGGGCAGTGCCTGCGGCAACGGCGGTTGCCGTGTCTGCGGGTATCGGAACATCAACCGTATAGTGATTGGTACCGTCATTAACACCCTTGTAGGCAAATACATTCGCGCTGCTGCCGCCATTGTTGTAGGCAGAAAACTCGGTCACTGTCGTTGATTGGCCCACCATGTTTTGATAGGCCACATAAAAGCGCAGATTGCCAAACAGCGTGGTGCTGGCACATGAAGCGGCACTGACACACCCAGTCGTCAAGTCGTAAGCCGCGTTGCTGTTGGTCGGATCAGACAGAAAGTACTTGACGGTCACGTTTCGAGTCACTGAGTCATAGCTGGCACTTTCGATGTTCATCTTGTACTTGGCTGCATTCTCTTCATTCTGATTCCAGTGCACGACCTCCGACGAAATGTTGGAGCCCACTTTGTGGCAAGCCACGCATTGTGCATTGGTCATATCAATGGCAGCGGCACCTGCCCCAACCACGCTGCTGGCATAAGTTTTGTGAGTGGTTTCCCATACACCACCGGCCTTCGCGGTATGGCAGGTCAGGCACGACTCCTTGCTGACAGCAGTTTTCCAGTTGTCACCCTGTGGTGTTGCTGAATTGCTTGCGCTATGGCACTTGGTGCAATTGCGCAGGTCTTGCGGGAAACCCACTTCAGCGTAGTCATGCTTGGTGTCACGGTAGCCCCAGATTGTGTAGTCATCACCGGTGGCTGCCTTGATTCTGCGACCAGCGTGAATACTGTGAACCATGGTGGCAAGGTTAAGGTTGTTTCCGCTCTCCGGGTCCACCGTGCCAGGGTTGTGGCACATCACGCAGTACTGGGTGTCGACGCGGCCACCGCCGTGCAAGGCCAACTTTTCGTGGCAACTGTTGCAAGAGGCAACATCCGTCATCTTGCGAGTTTGACTCGCCACAACCGGCACCGACTTGCCATCCACAATTGTGAAGTCAAAGTAAGGATTGACGTTTACCGTTACACCAGCGGCATTCTGGTAACTCAACTGTATAGCGATCCGATGCGTGAGCGCAGGCTCATAGGTGACACCGCTGGTTTTGGTGACATCTGCGATATCGGTCTTGAAGGCGTAGGTGTAATAACCGTCAGGGTTATAGGTCAGTTGCCCAACAAGCGCTGCAGCAGCCACTTCTTCGAGCGACATTTGCCCGTCGGTTGTCGCTTGCAATGCCGAAGCAACGACTGGCGGTGTGCCTGCAATGGTTGCACCCGCTTTATTCGTGCTAATGTAGCTAACCCATTGGTCCGGGCTGCCACTGGTACCGGGCACCAATTTGGCGATGGCGAAGCGCACATTGGAGAGCGCCAGACCAGTCTTGACAGCACCATCCGAAAACACGGCGAAGTTGACCTTGGGTGGGCTATTGATGGTGACGGCGGGTACGCCCGCATCTTGCAAAACGGTGAACGACGCCGTAGGATTGCTTGCAGTGTCGTTCACCAGGGAAGCACTGGCTGTCGTGATGGCGGTATTGACCGCTGTTCCTGTCACGGGCGTTGTAACTGCGACTGTTCCGCTGCCGCCGCCACCGCAACCTGCTATGGCAAGCGATGCCAGCATCGCCGTACCCCACCGAAATAATGAATTTTTCATTTTTTCTCCGTCCTATTCAACTGTTTAAACACCCGTTTCACCCATTCGCCGCTTTAAAGCCTGTTCACAAATCTTCACACTGGCTTTACAACGATAAACAGTCGCGATCTTATAGCCCTACGACCCAAGTGGAAACGACAACGCGGCATTTAAGATTAATGCGTTTGATTTACATCAAACGAAATGAAATAGCGCGAGCGGAAAGTGGTTACCCCAGTTGATGCGATCTCACAAAAAAAACATTTGCCGGTAGACGTTTGCAGCGCCCTTGCGCATGACTCGCGCGGGCAGGTCGCTGCCTGGTGTAGCCCATACCGCTGCCCCAGAGCCTGGACATGGCACCCAGGGTATTTGGCAGAATGCGCACGCTCTGCAAGGCAACCACACGCCCGAACTAAATCGCAACAGTTTTTGAGTGACCGGGTAAGTCCGGGTCTGGCCTTTGCCTGCGAACAATTTAAGCGTCAGGGTTGGGTCTTCCAGGTCCGGCACGTCCTGAAGTCGCGCGTATCGATAGATATGGCGTGAAAGCTTTGGGCAGCAACTACGCCATGGGCATGGCCGAAGCCTGTAGCGCAGGCGCAATGCCAAGCTTGAAAAACAAATTTGAAACAAAAAGGACGCTGTGGGTCGCTACTATTTCTGCAAAGTCCCGTGAGAAATTTCGCGCACCACCACGCCCGCCAAGCGCTGGGCTGCACCCTGGTGGGATTGTGCGAAGCGGTTAGCCGCCAGACGGACGTTTTCCAAACGATGGCTGTCAAAACACAGCGTGCTGGCCACAGCAACGGCTTGGGCCAGATCCGCAACCCGCAGTGCCGCACCCGCCGCCAAGGCCTGCTCGGCCGCCTCCAAAAAATTGAAGGTGTGCGGTCCCATCACCACCGGACAGCCACAGGCGGCGGCTTCGATCAGGTTTTGACCCCCCAGCGGCTCAAAGCTGCCGCCCAGTAAGGCCGCGTCTGCCAGGCCGTAATAAAGCGCCATTTCACCCAACGAATCGCCAAGCCATATCTGCAGTTTTTCATCGGCCACGGCAGCCGGCCCGCCCTGCCCCCAGGCACTGCGCCGTTGCACGGCAAACCCATGCGATTCGATCATGGCCGCCACCGCGTCAAAGCGCTGCGGGTGACGCGGCACGATGAGCCATTGCACCTTTGCTGCATCGCGGGAAGCAAGGCCAAGTAGCTGCAGCAGCGCCAGCTCTTCACCTTCACGCGAGCTGGCGAACAACACCACAGGCAGTGACAGTTGCGCCCGCCATTGCTGCCCCAGCGCCAATTGGCTGGCGTTTGGCACCACATCAAACTTGAGGTTACCCAACACGCCCTGCACCTTGGCACCCAGCGACTGCAAGCGCTGCGCATCTTGCGGCGTTTGTGCCCAGACTGCCGTCAGCGCGGCAAAGGCTGGCCTTGCCAGCCAGCCCAGACGCTGCGCTTGCCTTAGAGATTTCTCACTCAAGCGGGCGTTCACCAACACCAGCGGGACACACAAGCGCTGGCAACCGTGGACCAGATTCGGCCAGACCTCGGTTTCCATCAGAATGCCCAGATCTGGCTTGAAGTGGTTCAGAAAGCGCTGCACAACAGCTGGCGTGTCCCACGGCTGCCAGGCTTGCAGGTCGCCTGTCTGCAGAAGTTTCAGGCCTTCAGCGCGGCCGGTGGCCGTGCCATGGGTGAGCAGCAAGCGCATCTGCGGCAACTGCTGACGCAGTGCCGTCACCAACACGGCAGCGGCACGGGTCTCACCCAGGGATACGGTGTGCAGCCATACCGTGGGGCCTGCATGTGCGGACACCGATTGGGCATAGCGGCCAAAACGCTCGTCAATGTATTGCCCATAACCTGGTTCCATCACACTGCGGCGCATCAATTTGCGCTTGAGTAATGGCTGAACCAGCCACATCAAACAGGAGTAAAACCAGCGAATCATGCGTCAGCCGCGCTGGAAAGCACCCCGAGCCAGGCCTGCCAGACGGCATCGACCGACGGGGTGGGCTGGGCAAATACGCTGCACTGGCGTGGTGAATATCGGGATTTTGTGGGGTCGACTTCAGTCGACCATGGCGGACTGAAGTCCGCCCTACAGCAGTCATGATCTGATTCCGCCAACGGGCCGGTGCGCCAGGCGGTGTCAAAGTTGTAAATCTGTACATGGAGCAGATTCAGCGCCACGGCGATGTGGCTCAGGCCGCTGTCGACCCCGATCACGCCATGACATGTGGCCAGCGCATCGGCGAGTACGTCCAGTGGCAAGACCGGCCACACCTGCGCGCGCGCCAAACCTTGGGCAATATCCCGCGCCACCAGTTGCTCAGCCGGGTTGCCATGTGGCAAGACCACGCCAAAACCGGCCTCATTGAGCCGTTGCGCCAGGTCACGCCAGTGCGCCAGCGGCCACTGCTTGTCTGCGCGCGAGGTGCCGTGCACCAGCGCCACCACGCCGCGCAGACCCGGCGCATGTGCCATTTCTGTGTTGACCAGCGGTACCTGTACCCTTTGCGCCACCAGCCCAAATATCAGGTCATCAGGCAAGCTGAAATGCAACGCCTGCGCACATAACTCGCGTGAACGCGTCACGGCGTGGCTGTGTGCTGGCAAGCTGATGGCCTGATGCGCCACCCAGCGCGCAGGTGCCTCAAAGCTGGAGCCTTCGGTCTGGTTGGCCAGGCCATAACGCTTGCCACCCTTGCTTAAACGGGCCAACCAGGCAACCAGCGCCGACTTTGTCAGGCCCTGCAAATCTATCACCGCGTCGTAGTGTTCCTGTTGCAGTTCGGCCTTGAACACCCCCCAGGCGCGACGCGTTTCATGGCTGAAGGGTGCTTTACGCCAGCGCCGCAAGTCACTGGCAATGACGCGGCGAACACCCTGGCAGCGTTGCACCAGCGACGCAAAGCCGCGCTCCACGACCCAGTCGATTTGCGCGTTCGGCGCGGCACACAGGATGTCCTGCACGGCTGGCATGGTGTGCACCACGTCGCCAAGCGATGACAGCTTGACGATCAAAATCTTCAATGCGCCGCCTCGTCCGTCACCGCACCGGGCAAGACCTGGTGCAGCAGCGCCATCATGTCGGTCTGGATACGTGCCAAGGCTTCGGGCGTATGGCCTTCAAAACGCAGTACCAGCACCGGCGTGGTGTTGGAGGCGCGAATCAAACCAAAACCATCGGGCCAATCGACCCGCAGGCCGTCAATGGTGTTGAGCGTGGCCGGCGCGGCAAAGTCGACCTGTGACACCAGTTGTGTCACCAGGGTTTGTGCCTGTCCTTCGGCGCACTTCACATTGAGTTCAGGGGTTGAAAAACTGCTGGGCAAGGCATTGAGCACCACGTTGGCGTCCGGCGACTGGCTCAAAATTTCCAGCAGTCGGCAACCGGCGTAGGTGCCGTCGTCAAAGCCGTACCAACGTTCTTTAAAAAAGATGTGACCGCTCATCTCGCCGCCCAACGGCGAGTCGATTTCTTTCATTTTGGCTTTAATGAGCGAATGGCCGGTCTTGAACATCATCGGCACGCCACCCGCCGCGGCAATGACCGGTGCCAGCCGCTGCGAACATTTCACGTCAAACACAATGGTGCCACCCGGCGCGCGCTGCAGGACATCACGGGCAAACAACATCATCTGGCGATCCGGGTAGATCGTGTTGCCCTCTTTGGTGACGATGCCCAGCCGGTCGCCGTCGCCGTCAAAGGCCAAGCCCAGTTCGGCATCGCCACTTTTGAGTGCGGCCATGAGATCACGCAGGTTCTCGGGCTTGCTCGGGTCGGGGTGGTGGTTGGGGAAATTGCCATCGACTTCGCTGAACAGCTCGGTCACCTCGCAGCCAATGGCACGCAGAATGCCTGGGGCGGAGGCACCGGCAATGCCGTTGCCGCAATCCACCACGATCTTCAGGGGGCGCGCCAGTTTGATGTCGCCCACGATGCGTGCCTGGTAAGCCGCCAGCACGTCAACGCTACGAATCTGGCCGCCCATGCGCAGTTCCCAGGTCTCGGTTTCCATCATGCGGCGCAGGGCCTGGATCTCGTCGCCATAAATGGCGCGACCCGCCAGCACCATCTTGAAACCGTTGTAGTCTTTGGGGTTGTGGCTGCCGGTGACCTGAATGCCGGAGGAAGCCAGGGTGTTGGCGGCAAAGTAAAGCATGGGGGTGGTCGCCAGGCCGATGTCGATCACCTCGACACCCACTTCAGCCAGGCCGCGCATCAGGGCAGCGCTCACGTCCGGGCCGCTCAGGCGGCCGTCACGGCCCACCGCCACCGCCGTTTGCCCTTCACGCAGGGCCACGGTGCCAAAAGCCCGACCCAGCGCTTGCGCCACCGACGTGTCAATGGTACTGGGCACGACACCGCGGATGTCATAGGCCTTGAAAATGGAAGCGGTCAAGTGCATAGGATTTATCTGGAGATGAAATGAATTTATTTGGCTAACAATTGTAGGCGGCGCGCTGTCAGCCACGGGACCGTGATGTTCGCTTGACACTTGTGCAGCGCTTATCATCCAACGCTCTTAACCAGTTAAAAAGATGAAACAACCCGTTGACATCGTGACCGCCACGTTTATCAGCCCGCTGGGACTGATGCGCCTGGCCACCCGGCCGCAAGGCCTGTGCGGCGTCTGGTTTGAGGGCCAGCGCCACCAGACTGATGCCAGTGCGTGGCCCACGGTGGCAGACCACCCGCTGCTGCAACAAGCCACGGTGCAATTGGCCCAGTACTTTGCCGGACAACGCCGCCAGTTTGAATTGGCGCTGGACCTGAGCGCCGGCACACCCTTTCAGCAAGCCGTGTGGCAGGCGCTGCAAAGCCTCGCGTTTGGACAAACCAGCAGTTACAGCACTTTGAGCACACAAATGGGTCGGCCCACAGCGGTGCGTGCCCTCAGTGGCGCGGTGGCACGCAACCCCTTGAGCATCGTCGTTCCCTGCCACCGTGTGCTCGGCGCCCATGGCGACCTGACCGGCTACGCGGGCGGGCTGACACGCAAGGCAGCGCTGCTCAAGCTCGAAGGTAGGCTTTGAATTCATCGCATCCCCCAAGAACCTGGTTGACCGAATTTGTGCTGTTGGGAGCCATTTGGGGCGCTTCTTTTTTATTTACCCGGCTCGGCGCTGCTGAATTTGGGGCGCTGCCCACCGCCGGGCTGCGGGTTGGGATTGCTGCGCTGTTCCTGTTGCCCTTGATGCTGCTTCGCGGCCAGCGGCAAACCTTGTCCAAGCATTGGAAAAAAATCTTTTTGCTGGGCATGCTCAACTCAGGCATTCCCTTTGCGCTTTATGCCTATGCCTTGCTGTCAATCAGCACCGGCTTGTCCTCCCTGCTGAATGCGACCGTGCCGCTGTTTGGCGCCCTGGTAGCCTGGCTCTGGCTCAAGGACCGACCTCATGGCATGAAGATTCTGGGTTTGCTGATTGGCTTTGTCGGTGTGGCCATGCTGGCTTGGGGCAAGGCCAGCTTCAAGCCCAATGCCGCCGGTCTGACGACGGGCTGGGCCGTGCTGGCCTGCCTGGGCGCCTGTCTGTGTTACGGCATTTCGGCCAGCTTCACCAAACGCTATTTAGGCGGCGTACCCTCGCTGGTGATTGCCTCCGGCAGCCAGCTGGGCGCCACGATTGGGCTGGCCCTGCCCACGCTGTGGCTGTGGCCAAGCCAAACGCCCAGCACCACCGCCTGGCTGGCGTTGCTGGCGGTGGGCGTGTTGTGCACCGGGGTGGCCTATGTCCTTTTTTTCCGACTGATCGACAAGGTCGGCGCAGCAGGTTCATTGACCGTTACCTTCCTGATACCCGTTTTTGCCGTCTTTTATGGTGTGGTATTTCTGGGGGAATCTGTCACGGCCTGGATGCTGATCTGCGGGGCCGTGATTTTGTTGGGCACCGCCTTGTCGATGGGGCTGCTGAAGCTATTCAATCCCGCACGGTAGCCATCATGGCTGCAAAACCAACAAAGGCTCCTCCGGTCACGCGATTGAACACCTTCAGTACGCTGGCGCGTTCCAAATACACCGCCATGCGTTTTCCGCTCATGGCATAGACAAAATACCAACTCACCTCAATGACCGCAAAAGTGGACAAAAGAATCCCGAATTGAGGCAATTTGGGATTCTGCGGGTTGATGAATTGGGGCAAAAACGCAACAGCAAACAGGATCGCCTTGGGGTTGCTGGCTGCCACCAGCATGCCCTGGCGAAACAATGCTGCCGACTTCATGGATGCCTCTGTCAACCTGGCTGTGCCCACCGTGTGGTCATGGACCGGAGCACGCCAACTTTTGATGCCAAGGTAGGCCAGGTAAGCGGCGCCAACCAAGCGCAGTGCATCAAACACGGCCGGAAACATCTGCAGCAAGGCGCCCAGGCCTGCCGCCGAAATACTCATCATGGCCAGCAAGGCGCTCATGCAGCCCACCATGGTGGCCATGGCAGCACGCAGCCCGAAGCGAGCGCTGTTGCTCAAGACCAGCAACATATTGGGACCCGGTGTGGCCGACACCACAAAGGTCATCAGGACAAATAACCACCAATTTTGCAAACTCATCATTTCAACTTTCTTGTGAACGCCACACAGCCACAACCATGACTGCTGCCAGCGCCTGCACCAAGGCAATGGTGACCACCGAGCCATGCCAACCCCAACCCTCAAAGGCAAGCCCTGCACCCCATGTACCCACGGCGCCGCCAGCGTAGTAACTCATATAGTAAATGCCGGTGGCCAAGGAACGCCCCTCGGTCACATTCTTGGAAATGGCGCTGATGGTGGCCGACTGACAAAGAAATATGCCGCTTGAACACACGGTCAGACCAATAACCACGAGGGGCAAGGACGACACCAGCGTCAGCAATAAGCCGCCCGCAGAAAAAACCAACGCCCAGAGCAGGGATGTCATGTAACCCAAACGCTCAATATGACGTCCAGCCAGTGGGGTCACCAGGACACCCACCAGGTAAACGGCAAACACATTGGCCAGGCCCGAGGCAGAAAGATTGAAAGGGGAAGACGCCAGGTAAAAATTGACGTAGGTGAAAGTGCCCACCAAGGAAAACAAAACGCAAAACCCCACGGCACAGGATGCCATCAGGCGCTTGTGACGCAGATGCCGCCCAAGGGTACCGAGCACGCCACTGACATTGCGGTTGGGGACAAAGTGCATTGATGCGGGCAGCAGCCACAACACCAACAACGCCCCGATCAGATTCATGACGGCCAGGCTCACAAAAGCACCGCGCCAGCCCAACAAATCCGCTAAATGCCCTGTGATGAAACGGCCACTGAAACCGCCCATGACGGTACCACCCACGTAGGTTGCGGTCATGCGGGCAACCCCACCGCCGTTGCGAAACTCCTCTGCAATGTAGGCAATCAGCACCACCACAATGCCGGGCACAGCCAAGCCCTGGAAAAACCGCAAGGCGATCAAGGTGTTGAGACTCTGGGAAACGGGTATCAGGGCCGTGGGTAGCGTCATCGCAAACATCGACAAACACAAAATGCTTCTGCGCCCGAATGCGTCCGACAGCATGCCCATGACGGGCGAAACCAGCCCCACAGCAAGAACGGTAGCCCCTACCGTCATACCGGCTTGCAGCGCGGAGGCATGAAAGTCTTGCATCACCAAAGGCAAGACCGACTGGATGGAATAGACATTCAGAAACGCAAAAAAACCAATGAGCCAGACAATCGGCTGCGAGGCCTGGATGCCATTACCAAGGAAATAAAGGTGCAGTTTGCTGATAGGCATTTGGCAAAGGAAGATGGTCGACTGAAGTCGACCCTACAAAAGCCAGGAACCCTGTAGGGGCACACATAGAAAAGCCCTAAGTAGATCAACTACTTAGGGCTATATCTGGCGGAGCGGACGGGACTCGAACCCGCGACCCCCGGCGTGACAGACAGTAAATCAACAAAAATGCACCAACTTAGTGCGCCACCTTGAGACGTTATGAAACCCAAAAATAAACAATAACTTATTGATTTATATATACTTATTTGTCTTGTTACGTCTCAATCAATCTGATACTGTTTTTTTCAAGCGCGTGCAAAGTGTTCCCACGGTGTTCCCACGGAAGCGATTTTTGGGGTATTCTGTTCCCATTACGCCGGGGGTAGCGGGTTAGCCAAACCCATGGGAACAATGTCCGCCCAACCCCCTTCGAACAACCTTCGCCAGGAGGCCTGAAATGGCACTGCACCAGTTGACCGATCGAGCGGTCAAGACCGCCAAACCAACGGACAAGGAACGACTGATCGCCGATGGCGGCGGTCTGTTCCTTCGCGTACTCCCCACCGGCTTCAAGTCGTGGCTACTGGTGTACAGCTTCCATGGAAAGCGCAGCAAGCTCGCCCTTGGTAGCGCAACGGACGTGTCGCTCGCAGTTGCACGCGATACCGCTGCCCAGGAGCGCGCCCGCATCGCTGCTGGCGCTGATCCTCGCGTCGCCCTCATGGAGCGCGAGGCAGAGCAGACTGCACAGCGTGAAGCCCTCATTGCGGCGGAGATCCTGCGCAAGCGGGAAGCCGCCACACTGCAGGACATGTTCGACGCCTGGATCACCAATGGGGTGCAGCGCGCCGATGACAACGCGGAATTGCGCCGCACCTTCGAAAAAGACATCCTGCCCAAACTCGGCAAGCAGCCTGTCCGCGGCATCACCGACACCGAACTGCGTGACGCGTTGCGCAAGGTCGGTCGACTTCGCAAGCGTGGCCGCACGGCAGAGCGCATGCTGATCGAAGTGCGGCAGATGTACCGCTGGGCCATCAAACGGCAACCATGGAAGGCACTGCTAACGGATGGGAATCCGGCCGAATTGGTAGAGACCAAGCAGGTGGTTCCCACGGGGTACGAACCTGTCATCCGCGAACGCTGGCACGTGAAACAGGCCGTTTGCTGCGAGAGTGAGGCCGATCACCTCCACTGAAGGTCTTGCAGCCTGAATTGCTCAAGAAGCGTGATGGTCGAATGGATGCATTCATCACCGAGCTTGATCAAAGCCGGTGATTGGGCTTGTGACTTTGTCTGCTGAATTCCGGAATTATTTAAATTGACTTCAGGCCCCAGCCAGGGCTGCCGGCAGGCGGCCCCGGTTGTGCATGTACTCATGCACCAACCCATCTGACTCCTGATGGTGCCCTTCGGCCGGAAGTCAATCATTGGATAAACGCTGCGCAAAAAAAATCTCCCACAACGACTTTGAACAAGCGGTCTTTGTGGGAGAGTCTCTTTCGACCAAGAACGAGACCGACAAAGTGTGCCACACCTTACTTCAAAGCCCCAAATTTTTTTCGCTCCTGATTCAAATTGATGCCGACACAGCGAACCAAATGCAGGGCACGGCTTGCCCTCTGTGCGGTGCTGGCGTGCTGCACCGCGCCAACTACCCGCGCAAACCCAAGGCCTGTCCGAGCGAAGTTCTGCACGACTATCAATCGCGCTGGAGCTTTTGCTGCCACCTGTGCCGCAAACGAACCACACCCATGTCGGTGCGCTTTTTGGGCCGGCGTGTTTACGTCTCCTTGGCCGTCGTGGTGCTGGCCGTCAAACGCAACAAGATCAATGCTGCCATCACCGCTCTGGTTGAGACACTGGGTGTACCAGAGCGAACGGTTTCACGTTGGCGCCAATGGTGGCTCCAACGCTTTGCCTGCACTGCGCTGTGGCAGGAAACGAGCGCGCGGTTCATGCCACCTGTACTAATAGTTGATTTGCCGCTCAGTCTGATGGATCGCTTCACCGGTGCCACCCATGAGGCCATGCTGCGCTTGCTGAACTTTCTCAGCCCGTTGAGTGTGCAGACTTGATCGAGCTGTTTGATGTTGGATAACTACCCGCAGACAATGCCAATAGTAAAAAAACCTCACCATTCGTAATCTCACACCCATAAGCAATGCCGCCGGTATTGCAACATTTGGAGTGTGATTTGAAACCACAAAACGACCCCAGCGGGCGTGATCGATGGGCACGCCTGCGCTTCTCAATCATCGGCCCCTTGCTGGCTGCGCCTGCGCAGCCCGGTGAACTGCAAAGTCAATTGACCCTGTTTGCCGCCAAGACCTGGCGCCACCCCACCACCGGGGCCGACACCACCTTCAGCGTCTCCACGCTGGAGCGCTGGTACTACGCCGCGCGCCAAGCAGCCGACCCGGTGGCCGCCTTGAGGAACCGCCTGCGTGGCGATATTGCCCGTTTCCCCAGTCTGTCCCAAACAGTGATCGATGCCTTGGTCATGCAATACCGCGAGCACGCCGGCTGGACCGCGCAACTGCACTTTGACAACCTGTGCGCCACCTTCAAGGGCAGTGGCACCACGGTGGCGTCTTACCCTACCGTGCGCCGCTACCTGTTGGCCCAAGGCATGTTCCGTCAGGCCCGCCCCAAACGCGCCACTGCTGGGGCGCTGGCCGCACGGGATCGCCTGGAGCGCCTGGAGGTGCGCAGCTTCGAGGTTGATCATGTCAATGCGCTTTGGCATCTCGATTTCCATCATGGCGCCCGCAAGGTGCTGACCCGCTCGGGCCAGTGGATCACGCCGATGATCATGTGCGTCATTGATGACCGCTCACGTCTGGTATGCCACCTGCAGTGGTATCTCGATGAGACCGCGCAGAGCCTGATCCACTGTTTATGTCAGGCCCTCATGAAACGCGGCCTGCCACGTGCCTTGATGACCGACAACGGCGCGGCCATGCTGGCAGACGAAACCACCTCCGGTCTGGCTGCTTTGGGTATCTTGCATCAACCAACGCTGCCGTATTCACCGTACCAGAACGCCAAACAGGAATCCTTCTGGGGGCGCATTGAGGGGCGGCTGATGGCCATGCTTGAAGGCGATGCGGGCCTGAGCCTGGACGCGCTCAATCTGGCCACCCAGGCGTGGGTGGAGCAGGAGTACCACCGCACCCATCACTGCGAGATCAAGGCCACGCCCATGGCTCACTATCTGGCCGGCCCCAACGTGGCGCGGCCTTGTCCGGGTAGTGCTGTGCTGGCAAGCAGCTTCTGCATCGAAGTGGCCCGTCGGCAGAGGCGCTCGGACGGCACCGCAAGCCTTGCCGGTACGCGCTTTGAGATACCGGCGCGTTACCGCCACCTGGAGCAGGTCACTTTGCGCTACGCCCGCTGGGATTTGTCGCGGGTTGATTTGGTCGATGCCAGGACAGGCGCCGTCCTGTGCGCGGTCAAGCCACTGGACAAGTCCGCCAATGCCAATGGCAAGCGCCGTCTTTTAAGCCCGGCGGCTGTTGATCTCTCGCCTGTGGCGCCCGCAGGTTTGCCAGCTTTGATGACGCAATTGCTTGCTGACTACGCCGCCACGGGTCTGCCACCAGCGTATTTGCCTGTCAGCGAGCCTGACATGGGTGGTGGTGGTACACAGGAGGTCAGCGTATGAATCAAAAACTTCTGGCCCTGTATGGGCTCAAGTTCAATCCGTTCTCGCCGGAGTTGCCGGTGGATGCGATTTATGTGCCGCCCAGAATAGAGAGTTTTTGTTGGCGCATTGAACATGCGCAGATTCGCGAAGGCGGCTTTGCCATGATCCATGGGGATCCGGGCAGCGGCAAGAGCATTGTGCTACGCGTGCTGGCCCAGCGCTTGAAGCAGTTGCCCGATGTGACGGTAGGGGCCATTAACCATCCGCAGAGCAATATGGCGGACTTTTACCGTGAGCTCGGTGATGTCTTTGGCGTGCCGCTGCGCCCGAGCAATCGTTGGGGTGGCTTCAAGGCTTTGCGTGAGCGTTGGCTCAGTCACATGGAGTCCACCCGTTGTCGGGCGGTATTGTTGGTCGATGAGGCGCAGGAGATGACGCCGCAGGTGTTGTCGGAGTTGCGGCTGCTGGCGAGTTCGCAGTTTGATTCTCAGCCCTTGCTGTGTATCGTGATGGCAGGCGATGCGCGTCTGCTTGAGAAGCTGCGCCGTGAAGAACTCATTCCCCTGGGTAGCCGTATTCGGACCCGACTGGCTACCGAGTTTGCCAGTCGCGATGAGTTGCTGGCCTGTTTGGAGCATTTGCTCGCAGGTGCGGGTAATCCCAGTTTGATGACGCTGCCTTTGCGTCAGACGCTGTGTGATCACGCCGCAGGTAACTTCCGGATTCTGACGACGATGGCAGCCGAGTTGCTGGCAGCAGCAGCCCAGAAGGATTTGCCCGTGCTCGATGAGAAGCTGTATCTTGATGTGTTCGCCCCCAACCCGAAGTCTGCACCGCGTCGCGCGGGTGCCGGGAGGTGATCATGAAGAAGTCAAAACACAAGTCTCACCCGTTGTGTGCCTGCTCCCAAACCCGCACTTTGTCGACTGAGGCCGCAGTCCACATCCTTGAGTTTTTGGAAACGTTCACAGAAAACTTTATGGCGCAGTATGGCCGCAAGATTCATCGCCATTACGCAAAACGCGCCAAGCGCAATATCAATGTTCACGAGCCTTGGAAAGGTGATTGCACTGGCGAGCTGTTCTGATCTTTAGCCGCCCAAAGCCAAAACGGCACCCGTAGCGATACTGGTGCCGTTTTGCTGTGCAACCTGAAAATCTTGGCCGCTCCAACCATCACCGTTCGTGAATATCAGTCCATCAAATTGGGTGATCACACTCACCCGACCACAAGGCCGACCTTGATCAGCGTCCGCTATGGAGAATTCCAAAATTAGCTTGAGTTATCCAAACCTGTCGTCACTTCCCGACATAGTGCACCAGAGTCAAGGACGAACCTTTAGCCTCGCTTTAAGCATCTCGTGCAACTTTGAAACTTGCTCCGGCTGGAAACCACACTCAGATCGCGTAACCAGCAAGTCGGCGCAGCCGGGTAGAAACCAGTCTGAAACGTCATCGATGGCCAGCCAGGGCACATCCGTTGGACGGTGTTGCCGGATCCACTTTCTGCACTCCCATTCGCGATGATGCCTAAGCAAATCGGGTGGTATCCAGCCCTCATCGTTGGTGCGTGTCACAGACGGCGTTACGCCGACGATCAATTCCCTGATGTCGGCGGAAAAGTAGCTGCGCAATTTATCCAGGGAATCTTCATAACGCCAGCTTGAGCTGATCACAAGTTCAACCCCTTTGTGAGTCCGCAAGACATCCTCGATCAGCGGCAACTGACAAAAAAATGCTTCTTTGCGGCAGGGGTCTGGGTGTGTGACACCATCGAAGTCTAAAAAGAGGATGCAGTTCATTCCATGATTGTGTCCACAGATGCGTCAGATGTTGTCGCATTCAGTTGCTATCATGCGTCCATGGATCGCAACTTCCAACGGCTTCTCCAGACCCTTCAACTGATCCCTGCGAGGGGAAAAATCTCCACTTCAACGATACAGGAACGGTTGAAAAACCTTGGGTACGATGTAACCACTCGAACAGTTCAGCGGGATCTGGGAGACCTGACCATTCCTTTCGGTCTGGAATGCGACA